>JACCDM010506210.1_pt1 | contig 67552 bp, 88 predicted proteins | sample 7445851 | NCBI WGS metagenome assembly JACCDM01 (sample SAMN15323438, study PRJNA562643) | freshwater metagenome | isolation source: river surface water | place: USA:Blue River Watershed | collected 2017-08-16
AAGCCGCAAGTGCTTACTACTCTGGTACACAGCTACAAATTGACTCTGCTGATAAGACTGCAACATTAGCCGCTTATACATATCTTAAAACTCTAATTACTTCTGTTGCAATTGATAGCGTAGTAGCGTCCCCAGCACAACTAGTAGTTACACAAGTTAGAGGAACCGCTGGTTCAGGTGGTGCCGCAACAGCGGCAGGTGTATTAATGGATGCAATTATTGACACCATTGATGATCTTGTAAACTTGCCGGCTGCATCTAATCCAGGAACAACATGGGTTGAAGCTGATCTTGTTACTAAGCAAGCGGCTTTACAAAGTGCAAGAACAACAATTAGAAATGCAATCATCACTTACATTGGAACAAATTATCCAAACTTAGTATATGATGATACAACTTGCTCACGAGATGTAGGTTTAATTATTGACGCAATCGGTTGGGATATGGTTCTAAACACCAACTACCAATCAGTTATTGCAGGCCGTAGCTACTATAGAGCTGCCGCAGCCGCAGTAATTGGCGATCAAAAGAGAGCTACACTAGATGCATTTAGATACCTAAAAGGCGAAATTGCAGATGTAGTTTCAGAGAATACAACAGCTCTTGCTCGCGTTAAGAAGTCAATGGATATCATCATTAACATCTTAGATCAAGGTGCAGGCGATACTCCACAAGTTACTGGTACAGTTACTTACAATAATACACTTGCTGTTGCCAACGCTGTTGAAATTTTAAGAGCTAACAAGACATTCTTAGAAAGCGAAGCAACTGCATGGATTAGTTACTACTTTGGCGGTACTGTAGTAGGAACAAGTTCTGTAGGTAATACAGTTGAGACCAGACTAGCACACCACTTAAAAGTTGGCGACCCAGTCATCTTTAGATTTACACCAATTGATGCTGTGATTGTTAGTGTTGCATCAACTGGCAACCTAGTAACATTAAAGTCTACTGCTGGCATGATGGCAGGACAAAAGTTTGATGTTGTAATAGGTACTGTTGGAAACTTATCAGCAGGCGACAACTATTATATTAGAAGTGTTGTAAACGGAACACAAGTAACACTAAGCGAAACTTTTGACGGTCCAGTGTTTGATCCAGGTACTGCAACTGCTGTTGCTGAGGCTAATGTTGGAGACACAGTTGGCGGAATTGTTGCAGATACACAATACTATGTGTTAACTGTACCAACATTAACATCGTTTACTTATGGTACAACTGCTGATGCAACTAGCCCAGTAACATTATCTACTGAAGTTGGATCAATTATGGTATCTTATTACTATAATGAAACAGCTTGCCGTAGAGACATGGGTGCATACATTGACGCACTGATTGATGACTTAAACTACACAGGTAATCACGCATCAACTTACGCCGCAAGACTATACAACAACGCTATTGCAGGTTCAGAACTATCAGACATGTTCTGGGTAAGTAACTCAACAGGTTTGAGAAACTGCACACTAAGCGGATTGAACGGTCAGCTAACAGATGAAAATAGTTACAGCACTAAGCGTCCAACAGCCGGGGCATTCGTAGCATTGAATCCAGGGTTTGGACCATACGACAGCCGCGTATGGGTAATGACTCGTTCGCACTACTCACAAAACGTCACTATGTTTGGTACAGGCTGTACAGGTGCTAAGATTGACTCTGCACTACACGCAGGCGGCAACAAGTCTATGGTTAAGAACGACTTTACAACAATTATCAGTGATGGTATTGGTGTATGGTGTACTGGTGCTGACTCATTAACAGAATTAGTTTCAGTGTTTAACTACTATGGTTATGCTGGATATCTAGCAGAACTAGGAGGTCGTATCCGTGCAACAAACGGTAACAGCTCATATGGTACATATGGTGTTATTGCTGAGGGTGTATCAAGTAAAGAAACACCATTATATGGTACAGTTGACAATGCTGCCTACGATGCACAGATTACAAATACTGTAACTGACGGAACTACTGAAGTTCTAAGATTTGAATTTGGTAACGCAGGTCAAAATTACACAAACACATCATATACTATCAGTGGTGCTGGTTATAATGCGGCTGCAATCGCTGATGAATTTAGAGATGCTAGCGTATTTGAAACAAGAATTATTGATCTAGATGACGGTAACGATTATGGCGGAACAGGTTATGTAACTGCAAGTAATGCCGCTCAAACAGGTGACTTAGTAAGTATTACAATTGCCGCTACTGACACAGCATTAACAAATGCATACAATGGAATGCGTATTCAAGTTATAGGTGGCACAGGTGTTGGCCAATATGGTAACATCTTAACATACGGCGGTGGAAGTAAGATTGCTACAGTTTACAAAGACAGTTTTACATCTTTAACAGCAACAGACACAACAAGTACTGGAAATTATATTACAGTATCGTCAAACGCAACATTGTATGCTAACATGCCAATTTATATCACTGGAACAACATTTGGTGGTGTAACAGCTAACACATTGTACTATGTTAAAGCATTAAACGGCTCAACACAATTTACAATTAGCTTAACTGAAGGTGGTACCGCAGAAACATTATCAACTGCAAGCGGCACAATGACTGTGTTGGCAGCAGGTTGGGATCATGTAATTCCAGGGTTCGATATTGAAAACGCTCTTGACTTAACTACATCATATATTATTGAGCCAAAAATTGGTTATACTGCTCCAGGTTACACAGCAACAGCAAGAACTCTTGCTTCGTCAACTACATGGAACAAACTAACATACGGTGATAACAAGTATGTTGCAGTACCAACAACTGGTACTACAACTAACTATTCAGCAGACGGTGTTACTTGGGCAAGTGCAGGAGCATTAGCTACTAGCGCAACATGGGTTGACATAGCTTACGGTGGCGGACAAGGTGCTACAGCTACAGCAGTTGTTGGCGGTTTAGGCGGACAAGGTGCTACATTTGAAGCAGTTCTTGGTGTAGCAAATACAACTGGCGCCGCAACAGCAGATCAAGTTGCTAGCGTAACAGTTATTGACGGCGGCCAAGGCTATACTACTCCTCCTGTTATCTTGTTTAGCGGTACAGGAACAGGTGCCGAAGCTGTTGCTAAAGTATTAGACGGCAAAGTAGTTTCAATAGAAGTTACTGTTCCTGGTAGCGGATACACATCTGCACCAACAGTAACAGCCGCTACTGACCGTATTACACACATTGTTGTTGATACACACGGTATTGGTTATACAAGCGCACCACAAATTACAATCAGTGGTGGCGGTGGTACAGGCGGATCTGCTGAAGCAGTAATGCAAGTTGGATACGACGGTGTTCCACGAATTCGTTTAATTGACTCAAATACATTAAACGAAGACAATGCTAGCTATCTAGGATATTCCGGAACAGGTTATACTTCAACACCAACAGTTACTATTGTTGACACTGGTGCTAAGTATATTGCTCTTGCGCAAGGTGGTGAAAACTGCTATACAACAAGCGCAGGAATTGCAACAGCAACTACATGGACTGCTGGCACAAGCACAGCCGCAACAGACAATGTTGGCCTAGCATATGGTAACGGTGTTTATGTTGCAGTTGGCGCGGCTAGTGCTAGCTCTAGTACTAGTGGAACAAGCTGGACTGCTAGAACTATTCCATCATTAGGTGCTGGATCATATTCAGCAGTTGCTTATGGCAACGGTACATTTGTTGCAATTTCTACAGGAAACAATGCAACAGCATATAGCTCTAACGGAACAAGCTGGACAGCAGGCGGATCTCTCCCAAGTTCAACAACATGGAATAGCGTTGCCTACGGTAATGGCAGATTTGTTGCTATTGCAGGCAGCTCAAGATCAGTAGCAATTAGTATTGACAAGGGTGTTTCTTGGGCCGCAGTTACCCCAGGCTTACCAACAAGCACAACATGGACACGAGTTGCATACGGCCAAGGTTTATTCTTTGCTATTGCTAGTGGTGGTACAACAGCCGCAACTAGCCCAGACGGTATTAACTGGACTGTAAGAGCAATGCCTAGCTCAAGCGACTGGAGTGATATCCATTTTGGTAACACATCGAGAAACCCACTGTGGGTAGCAATTTCAAGCACTAGTGGCACAACTGCCGCAAGTGTAAGAACAGGTGCTCAAGCAACCGGCCGTGTAAAAGTAGCCGGTGACATAGTAACTGAAATTAGAATGATCGAACCTGGTTCTGGATATCCAAAGGGTGCAGTAACAGCTACAACAGCAACAACAAATATTATCACAACAGGTGATACAACTAACTTGGTTGCAGGCCAACCAATTGAGTTTACAGACTGTGCCGCCGGCGGATTACTACCAAATGTTACATACTATGTAACAAGTGGAAGCATTGTTACAAATACTTCTTTCAAAGTATCCACAAGCGTAGCTAATGCCACAGCTGGCACAGCAATGGCCCTAACTACTACAACTGGGTTAAGCGGTGTTTACCGCGCAGGCCCAACAGCAACAGTAACAGATCCTAACGATGTTATCCCAGTAGCAACAAGAGTTCGCTTAGGTGATGGCGCATTAGGTAACCCAAGCTTCAGTGATCGTGGTGCAGATAATACTACTGCTACTGCCGATACCTCTGGCGATGGTTATAGTGACCTATATCAAGCAAGCACATTTATTAATGTAGCAAACTTATCTGAAGTGCCAGAAGCTGGTGCTAACGTCGAGTTTGCTAGCTTGCCAGGTCTATACTTTAAACTTGTAACTGTAACTAATGTCCTTGAAGACATCTACGGAAATTACACAGCTACATTCCAGATTAACCCTGGTTTAACTGTACTTCAAGCACCTGCAAACGGCGACTTGATTACAACAAGATTAAAGTACTCACAAGTTCGTTTAACTGGACATGACTTCTTGTACATCGGTACTGGTAACTACACAACTACTAACTACCCAGGTACACCGTTAATTGCTCCTAACACAGCTAGACAGCAATTATACTCAGCAGGCGGACGAGTATTCTTTACAAGTACTGACCAAGACGGTAACTTTAACGTCGGTAACTTGTTCGGTGTTCAACAGGCAACTGGTACTGCTACATTGAATGCTAGTGCGTTTAACCTAAGCGGTTTGAACAGCTTGCAACTTGGTAGCGTTGAACTAGGTATTGGATCGGCAGTAATTACACAGTTTAGTACAGATCCGTACTTTACTGCGGATAGCGATAACATTGTACCTACACAGAGAGCTATTAAAGCGTATATTACAGCCCAAATCGGTGGCGGACAAAGCTCATTGAATGTAAATACACTAACTTCCGGTGTTGTGTATGTTGCTGGTAACAGTATCAGTACAACAACTGGTGTAGGTTTAAATGTAAAATCGAAGATGAATTTCACAGGTGGCATAGACGGGGCGCCCGTTGCCCTTGGATTCTTTATGCAAAGATAATTGGAGAAAATAAATGGCAACAGGAAGATTGGCTAGCCCAACACAACTAACAGCAACAACTAACACAACAGTTTATACCGTTCCTACCGGTTACTATGCAGTTTGTAATGTTTCGTTTACAAACATTACAACTTCATCAGTAACTGTAAGACTAGCAATTTCCACAGGCAGCAGTCCAAGTACTGCTGAGTGGATTGAGTATGATACTGTTATCCTTGGTAAGGGTGTTTTTGAAAGAACAGGTTTAGTAATAGATGCTGGTAAAACATTAGTAGCTTACGCTAGTACAGGTTCAGCAGTAAATGTAACAGTTTATGGCATTGAAACAAGTACATCATAATAGGGGATTGAAGAATGGCACGATATAATACCGTAGCGCCAGTTAGTTCAGTTACAACAACTGCAACAATCCCTACGCCACAAGCTGGTTTGCTTACATCATTTACAGGTACTGCACCTTATACTGTAACGCTAGCTAGCCCAGTGTTATACTCTGGTATTGCACAAAGTTTTTATAATGCAACAAGTGGTACAATTACTTTGTCTTCTCCAGAAGGTAACATCAAAGGTCCGGGGTTTACGGCAGCTACATCACAAACACTACCAACAGGTGCAACTTACACACTTACATCTGACGGCGCTGACTACATTGTTACTAACAACGAAGGTGGTCCTCAACTTGCTACTAATTTTACAGTAAGCGGTACACTTACTGCAAGTGGTACAGCGCAGTTTAACGGGTCAACCGTTGCGGCAAGTTCTGCATTTACACCGGCAAATACTTATGATTTAGTTACACTAACATACCTGCAAACTAAATATGGTGCAGTATGGTCAACTCAAAGTAGTAGCTTTAGTGCTAGTGCTGGCGGAAGATATTTTGTAGATACAGGAAGTACAGCAGTTACTATGACATTGCCTAGTTCTCCAACATTGGGTGATCAAATTCAAGTAGTTGACTTTGCTGGTACATTTGCTACTCGTAACTTAACAGTTGGTAACAACGGCAATAAAATTATGCGTATTACTGACACTATGACTGTTTCTACAAACGGTGCAGCCTTTACACTAGTATGGTCTGGATCAACAAACGGTTGGTTAATGGCTAACGGTATTTAATAGAGAGATAGAATGGCATTTAATTACCAAACACTTAAAAATATACGAAGCGATGCTATCATTGATGGTAGCATCGCTACCGCAGACATCCAGGACGGTGCTATTAGTGCAGGTAATGTCGCTACAGGTAACATTACTGCCGCCAAGATGGCTAGCGGAGCTATTGCTAACAACGGTTCTAAAACTACCGGAACATTGCCAGTTAGTAAGGGCGGATTAAATTTAAGTTCTTACGGTAGTGCTCGTACTGCTATTTACAGTGACGGTTCTAACCCTCAGTATAGCAGTCATAGCATTTACGGAATGCAAGTATTTACTGGATCAGGTACATGGAATAGACCTGCCGGAGTTAGGTATATTCGTGTTCAAGTACAAGGCGCTGCCGGCGGCGGGTCAGGACACGGCGAAGGTGGCGGTGCTGGCGGGTATTCTGAAAGAATATTAGATGTTACAGGTATTCCTTCAGTATCTGTGTATGTAGGCGGCGGAGGTGGAGGTACCTACTACGCCAATGCAGGCGGCAATGGCGACTATGCAGGCTTTGGACCGTACTTATCAGCAGGTGGCGGTCATGGAGCTAACAGACAGAACCAGCACTCTGGTGGAGTTAGTGGAGCTGGTTCAGGCGGAAACTTAAATCTACACATGGGCGGAGGATTAAGTCATCACGCTTATAGTGCTCAAAGCTGTGCAGATACATACTTTGGCGGCGGCGCACCTAGTAGTCACCCACAAGGCGGGCACTTTGCTCACAATCACCAAGGGTATAGTGCTCCTGGTACAGGCGGCGCAGGCGCCCATTTCCACGGACATAGAGGATCAGACGGTCGTCCTGGAATAGTTATTGTAACAATGTATTATTAACAGGATAGAACATGGCATTCGATTATCGAACATTAAAGAATCTTACTACTGACTCGTTTATTGCAAATACTGTAACAGGTAGCGACATCGGTTCAGGCCAAGTTACTACCGGAAAATTTGCTGGATCAACTCTAACAGCTAACGAACTTGCATCAAGTGCTGTTGATTTAACATCTGGCGTAGTAACTGGAACTACTCCATTAAGTAAAGGTGGAACAGACAATACTGGCTATGGTAGTGCATATCAATTATTAACAGTTAATAGCTCTTCTAACGGATTAACTTATGCAAATACCGGTATTAACCGTATGGTTGTTTTCACATCTAGCGGAACTTATACGCCGGCGGCTGGGGTTAGATATGTTCATGTACAAGTACAAGGCGCCGGCGGTGGAGCAGGCGGTCACGGCGAATCTGGAGCAGCAGGCGGATATTCTGAAAAAATTGTTAGCATGGTTGGTGTTAGCTCAGTATCTGTGTATGTAGGCGGTGGTGGCGGCGGTACTTACTACAACAACGCAGGAGGGAATGGCGACTATGCATCATTTGGACCGTATTGCTCAGCTGGCGGAGGCCACGGATGTAATAGACACAATAATCATAACGGTGGCCTAAGTGGCGGCGGTTCGGGCGGCGATTTTAATATTCACTGCGGCTCAGGTGGTGGCCACGAACAGCGTTCATCAGGTATGGGCGGATCAAGTTTCTGGGGAGGCCCTGCTCCTGCCGGGCATCCACAAGGCGGCCACTTTAGTCATAATCACCAAAGTCATGCCGCACCTGGCACTGGCGGAACAAGCGGATATTTTAGCGGACACAGAGGATCAGATGGCCGTCCTGGAATTGTCGTAATTACAGAATACTATTAATTGGATAGACTATGGCATTTGATTATCAAACATTAAAAAACATAACAGGCACTAACATTGTTGATGGCCAGATTCAAAGCGGAGATATTGCTAGTAGAACTATATCTGCTGGAAATATTGCTGACGGAAACATCACATCTGGGGTAATTGCTGACAGTCAAGTTAACTATACATCTAGTGTTGTTACAGGTGTTATGCCTGTTAGCAAAGGCGGAACAGGTTTAAGTAGTGTTGGCGGCGCGAATCAAGCATTGCGTGTTAATAGCTCAGGTAACGGATTAGAATATGCACCAGTTGGTCCAAGCGGAATGCAAGTTTTTACAAGCTCAGGTACCTGGAACAAACCTAGTGGAGTTAGATATGTTCGCGTTAGAGTACAAGGTGCAGGCGGTGGCGGTGGTGGCCACGGCGAATCAGGTGGTGCAGGCGGATTTTCAATGAAAATTATCGATGTGTCGGGCGTTAGCTCGGTATCGGTATATGTTGGTGGTGGTGGTGGTGGCACTTACTACAACAACGCAGGCGGTAACGGCGACTATGCAGGATTTGGACCGTATTGCTCAGCTAGCGGTGGCCATGGCGCTATTCGTCAAAATAATCATTCTGGCGGAGTTAGCGGAGTTGGTTCAGGCGGCGACTTAAACCTACATCAGGGCGGCGGCGGAGCTCATCACCACAGTTTTGGTCCAGGTGGAACTAGTCACTTCGGTGGCCCAGCTCCTTCCGGACATCCACAAGGTGGGCATTTTGCTCACAACCATCAAGGGCACGCCGCGCCAGGTACTGGCGGCACAGGCGGATACTTCCATGGACACCGCGGATCAGACGGTCGTCCGGGAATTGTAGTTATTGAAGAATTTAAATAAATGGAGTTTAAACTAATATGAAAAAAGCATTAGTATCATACCAAGGATATGTAAGTAAGATCGTCGATCCGGGCGAAGAAGGCCCGCTATATGAAGGCCCAGACGCATCAATTGCATGGGTTGATGCTCCAGATAATATTCAAATGGATTGGACATTAGAGTGGAGCCCAAGTCAAGGCGAAATGATCTGGGTGGAACGAGACGGCCCGTTTACTGATAATGCAGTTGCAAGAAAAGTAGCATACGGAGAAGTTGGTGCTCAACTAGACATGTTGTATCATGAGTTAAAAACAACTGGTGCAATTAGCCCAGATGGCGATTGGTACCAACATATTACTAACGTCAAGGAGATTATTCCTAAGCCGACACCAAACGAAGCAGTATCGTTAGAAGAATTAATGGCTAAAGCCGTAACTGAAGAGCCAAGCCCAGATAAGCCAGCAGTTCCAAGTACACACGAAATGCAAGCATGGCGCCGTTATCCAGGATGGAAGGGTTACAATCCTGAATAAGTTTAATCTTGATTAAACAAAGGCGCCTTAGTGCGCCTTTTTTAACGAGCATACAAAAACAGTCCTATAAATAGTAGGCGCAAATATAAAAAGGATTCTTATGCAAGCTAAACAAGTAACTATTGTCGGAGGCGGAAGTTCGGGTTGGATGACAGCGGCGGCCCTAGCTAAACTATGCCCACATTTAGAAGTTACCCTCGTCGAAAGTCCGCGAATTGGTACAGTGGGTGTAGGTGAAAGTACTTTAGGACATATTAATAAGTTCTTACAACTTTTAGGTCTTAAAGACGAAGATTGGATGCCAGCTTGTAATGCAACTTATAAAAACTCGATCAGATTTACCAACTTCAGAGAAGGTAAAGGGGAATCGTTTGAATATCCATTTAGTGCAGGCATGGACTTTACAGATAAGCCATCTGGAGTACAAGCATGGTCTGAACTAGCAACAATGTACCCTGAAGAATATACTCCAGAAACATTTTCAGAATTTTACTGTACTGGTAACACAATGTTAGCCAAGTATAACAAGCAAACTCGTGACGAAAAGAACATTTTAAGAAATTATGAATTCAAATGGGATACTGCATACCACATGGATGCACAACTATTTGGTCAATACTTAAAAGACAAGATTGCTATTCCATTAGGAGTTACGCATCTTCAGGGCGATGTACACAGTCATAAAAAAGATCACTTAGGTAACATTACTGAAATCTTACTCACTGATGGCCGAATACTTAAAGCAGACTTATGGATTGATTGTACAGGATTTAGATCCATCCTTCTTGAGCAATGGATGGGTTCAGAGTTTAGACCATTTAGTTCACACTTGGCAAACGATAGCGCATGGGCATGTAGATTGCCGTATATTGATAGAGAAAGAGAAATGCACAATGTTACAGACTGCCATGCATTAAATAATGGTTGGGTTTGGAACATTCCTCTTTGGAATCGCATTGGAACAGGATATGTTTATTCATCTCGCTTCATTACAGATGACGATGCAAAGAAAGAATTTAGAGAACATATTGCTAAAAAGCATAGTCCAGAGCTTGCTGAAAATGCAGAAATGTTTCACATTAATATTAAACACGGAAGAAGACGCCGCGCTTGGTTATTCAATGTAGTAGGTGTTGGCTTAAGCTACGGTTTTGTCGAACCACTCGAATCAACAGGCCTACTAACAACACACGAAAACATTGTTAAGTTAGTTGAAGTTCTTAACAGACGCAACGGCTACATTACTCGTACTGAAAGAGAAGGGTTTAACTTTGCTGTTGAGTACGAAGTATTAAAGTTTAGAGACTTTGTATCACAGCACTATGCATTGAGCCAAAGAACAGATACCCCGTACTGGAGATGGTGTACACAAATTAATGAATACTGTCCAGAAATGATGGGCGAGCATTTATTGATGCAGGCACAGTATCCTAATTTAATCGGGAACATTACTAATCATTCTTCTTATCCAACGGAGCTAGTTGGTAATATGTTTATTGCTGCCGGATTAGGGGTTAAGTCTATTTCTACAAAAGAATTAATATTCTTTAACGGTTCTAGACAAGAAGTAGTACGCAAAGAAGAAGAGATTGGTTTTACTAAACGCAGATACGAAGAATACCGAGACTTCATTATAGAGCATGTTAAATCACTACCAAGTCATTACGAGTTCTTAAAGAATGAAATCTATGGCGGAAAAGATGAACATGCTAAGTAAATTCTTTTCAAGATTTAAAAAAGAAAAGAAACCAAAAGTCAGATTTTTCTGTCTAGAGCCGGGCGTGGCAGATGCGTTTCCTATAGTTCGGTCTGCAAGCGTTAAACGCAAATGGATGTCAGATACAAGCCAACAGCATGTATCTTCAGTTAATTGCCCTGGCGTTAACAAAGTAGTTTCATCCGGCTGGTTAATGCTAGCTCCAGCCGACTTTATGATAACAACTAACGGCGACGGTATTAGGTTTGATTGGTTAGAACCCTATAGGTTTACAAAAGTAACACCCGGAATGGATACATATATTTCGAGTCATACTCGTGACCAAACAGAAATATTTCTTGACGATGAAGAAACTTTAAAGACTGTAGTTAAAATTGAAACGCCGTGGCGTGTAGAGGGCGACGACGATTTGCTGTTATTGCAAGTGCCTGTAACTTATAACAACGAAGATCGTTTCCAGGCAGCTACGGGTATTTTAGATTTAAAGTATGCTCATTTGATGAATGTGCAGTTGTTTTGGAAAAAGCTAGATGGCAGTACTCTAGTTAAAGCAGGTACTCCGTTATGCCAGTATATTCCAATATCAAGAAAGGCATTAAGCACATCTTTCTACGATGTAACTATTGAAACGGCTAACGATCAAGACTTGATCAAAGAAAAAGAATTTAATTATGCTTCAAACTGTGTTATACTAAAGCATGATACATTAGCGGCTAGATTAACTAGGACGCTTGCAGTATTAAACAAATATAAACAAAAGGACTAAATCATGGATATTAAAGAAACCTTAAAATCAACAATGGCTAAAGTTAGCATTCAGAAAGAAGAAGCTGATGTTGAGCTAAAGAAACTAGAAGACGAGTTTGCTAATGTAAAGCTAAACCCTTACGGCATTACATCGATTGATTTTGCTAAAAGACAAGAGCTTTCCTCAGATGTGTTAAAAATGGAAGGTGTTATTATGGGTATTCAACTAGCGTTAGACATGCTTGAAGGAGCCGTTGAAGGTGCTACAACTGAATGATGGATCAGTTCATCTGTTTCCTCCACTAATCTGGAAGTTTAATTACGACTTTCCGTTAGATAAGATTGAGGGTAAAATTGATCACTTGTTTTCCTTAGTACAACAAAATTCAAAAGTTGAAAAAGGAAATGCTGTTTCAACAGTAGCAGTTGATCAAAACTTACAACCGCACACTTGGCTAGAATTAGAAAAGTTTCAAATGTGGCTCGGAGCTAAAATTGCAGACATTCGTAGGACACACGAGTTTGTAATTGGATACTCAGAAGTAACGCAGTCGTGGTGTAACAAACACGGCCGCGGTGGCGAAACCTTAGAGCATACGCATACCTTTGGAACATTTGTAGCTAGTTGTTATTTAAAGTGTCCGCCTAACTCTGGAAATATTGAGTTTAAAGACCCGCTCGAGTATCACATGAGTAGCTGGCCGGTAATTCCGGAAGTATCCTTGTACAAAGAGATACAAGTTAAAACGAACGATGTTGTAATATTTCCTGGCTGGCTAAAACACAGAGTACAGCCTAGTCAAACAGACGAGGAACGAATTGTTATGACATTTAATATAAAATGATAGATTTTAAAGTATGCTACCCTGATGCTAACAACTTTAATAAAGTAATTAAGTTAAAGTCGTTAGAAAACTGGAAAACTGAATATGTTGAGCTAGACTACGGCATTGGGTACTGGGTAGCAGAAGATCCGTTTGAAGGTGACGGCTACGAACTTTTTAAAAATCTAATAGCAAGTTTTCCTATTCAAAAGGATAACAACCACCCTGACAATAGAGATCCTAACCCGTTTGACACAATACATGTTCCAGAGTGGATTTCAAAAGATCTATGCTTTCTAGTTAGAGACTTCTACTTAAAACATATTCGGGCAGACATAGCCGAGCCACAAATCCACGAATGGGGGAATGTGTACTTTAAAGAGAGAGCGCGGCCCATTAGTTGTTGGAGAATTCCTCACATTGATTATGTACACGGAATGGTAGCAAACTTATGGTTTACTAGTCATAGCATGACTGACTCTTCAACTAAACTCTACAAGTATCACGGTGTAATACACAACGATGTTTACGATTTTCAAATCGATACAACACATCCAATGTATGAAGAATGGAAATCTATCGCAGATGTTCCGACTAGAGCTAATGCTTGGTTTAATATGTCAGACTCGGAACTTGCTAGATGGGGATTCGAATGTGTAGGTAGTATTCCTAATACTGAAAGAACAATATCAATGTATCAAGCAAATGTTTGTCATAATGCATGGGTAGGTGAACATGTTAATTTTAGATGGAGTCATGCGTTTGCATTTAGCCACGAGATTATGCCACCACTAACTTTAGGGGATTACTTAAAACGATGAACTACGAATTATACTTTCCAACACCCATATGGTGGGAACAGACTAGTATAGATGTTAGACCAATGGTAGACTTGTGTTTAAGTATGCAAGCACAAGACCCCAATGGTAGAAAATTAAGCAACGAAGGCGGATGGCAAAGTGTAGACTTTCGTCCAGGTGTTTATGCCGCAATGAAACCTTTAGAAGATAAAATTTTAGAGCAAGCACATAACTGTGTTAGAGATTACGGCTATAATCCAGCATACTGTTTTCCTGTTATTGAAAATTTTTGGTTTAACATCAACACAGAAAAAAACAGCAACGCCGTACACATACATGACAATTCCTTCTTGTCGGGGTGCTTTTATGTAGAAGCAAAACCAACACAGGGAAAAATTACATTTTATAAAAATCACGCACTTGACTATATTGTAAGTTCGCAAGCAATTATTGGAGAATATACTCCTATAAGTGCAAGTGCAATTAGCTACGAGCCGTACACTGGAAAGCTAATAATGTTCCCAGGATACTTGCCACACGGTGTTGGCTACAACACTACTACAGAAAGAAGAATTTCTGTAGCATTTAATGTTAAATTAATTAGGACAGAAGATGAACTCTATCGGACAGCGATTAGTCAACGAAACTAATTTATTGTATGAGGACAAGCCTCATTACTTTAAACAATTACTACCAAATGTATCTGACATTCTAAGTTGGAAGGATGTTGAACATTGTATGAATTTTCCAGAGTTATACAACTTTGAAATGATTGGTAAGGATAACATTAAGATTGAAATTCCTATGAATAAGAAAGCATGGGTATTCTCAAAGCCAGTGCAAGACAAAGCATTTATGGTTGACAAGATCAACCAAGGCAATGGCTTTGTTATCATGGATTACGGTTTCTATAGCGAAAAGACAAACGCCTTGCTAAAGACTTTTGAAAACATTTATATGATTAATGCCGCGATACATGTGTACGGGGGATTAGAAGGTTCAAAAAGTTTTTGGATACACGAAGATTATCCTTCAAACTTTATCATACAAGCAGAAGGCGAAACACACTGGAAAATATTTAATAATAGGATTTCTAGTTTGTACAGAACGGGTACAATGAATCATCAATTAAAAGAAGAAGACTTAGACCTTGCAATTGATGTAGTGCTACAGCCCGGCGATGCTTTATACATTCCTTCTAGAGCATATCATATTGCAATGCCTAGAGGTAAGCGATTAAGCATGAGTATTCCGTGTTGGACTAGATTGCCAACTGACGACCCTAAAGAATCAAGTGACAGAAATTGGTACAATATAAATCATGGATAAGTTTAAACCTTTAGAATTTTACGATGTAATTGATAAAGAGTATCAAGATAAGATATACAACTATCTTACTGATATAAATTTTGATTGGCACTTTATGGAAGATGCAACTGCTGAACTAGCAAATACTATACAGACATCTACTCCGGGGTTTGGCAATCTAATATATTATAGTGCTCATGAGAATAACCCACATGCTGAGTTTTTTAAACCGTTAGTGGACGCAATTCTTGAAAAGTCAAATTTAAAACTAGTTAAAATGTTAAGGATTCGTGCAGGGTTCTTGTTAAACACTAAGTACGCTATTCCTAGCATGCCTTACAAACATAATACTCCCCACCAAGATTACAATCTTGATCATTATGTTGCTTGTTATTATGTTAATGATACGGATGGCGACACCGTGGTATTTCATGAGACGGCAGAATCAGACAAGTATTATCCAATGCATAAAAGTACTCCTAAGAAAGGTAAAGCATTATTGTTTAACGGATTGCATTATCATGCAAGCTCTTGTCCTAAAATGTTTACTAAGAGGCTAGTACTAACTATTAATTTTAGAGCAGAAAAGAATGGATAACAAACAGTATATTGATCAACTAATACAGCTAAATCAAAATAGTTCTGCGGCTATTCAGACTGGTGATCTAAAGAATAGATTTTTATATCCTTTCTTTCCTACAATAGTTATCGACGGCTTTTATCAAGAGCCTGACATTATAAGAGAATTTGCATTAAGCCAAGAATTCTTTAAAGGTAATCGCGGCAGCTGGCCTGGATTACGAACAGAGTTAATGCACAAAGTTGACTTGGAATTCTTTAATACATTCCTTAAAAGAATGATAGGAATCATTAAGCCTTACGGATATAATGAGATAGTTGAGTTGCAAACAGGTTTTCAACTTATTGATGAAAGTTACGGTAGAGGTTGGGTACACGATGATGACCCAAAGCTAAATGTTGCAGGTGTTGTGTACTTAAACAAAGAAAGTATTCCAGGTTCGGGAACTACAATTTATAATGATGCTCCAGACTTTAACGGAGAACGATATACACAGATGTTTATGAACGATGTGCTAGAATCTACGCCTGAAGAAAGAGAACAATATGCAAAGTATAGAGAAGAGCAAATAAGTTACTTTACTCCTAATACTATTGTTGACAATGTGTATAATAGACTAGTATTGTTTGATTCTAGGTGTTGGCATAGTGCAGACAAGTTCTTTGGAACAACTAAGGAAGACTCAAGACTAACGCAAGTGTTTTTTATTAAAGCGATATGATTAGAAAAGAAAAATTACCTACAAAAATAATTGATGATTTTTTTGAGCATCCGTCGTTATGGAGACATTTTGCTCTCAAACAAACTTACAGTAGAGATCCTAAATATTCAACATGGCCTGGTGAAAGGACTGATACTTTAGACAAGTTAAATGTTGACTTGTTCCACAGCCTAGCCGGTAAGATAATGTTCCATTTGCCGCAATATAAAGTTTTTAGAAGTTTGCAAATTAACTGCTCATTAGTTGATGCATCATACGGCACTGGCTGGATCCATGATGACGAACCAAAATGGAATGTTGCTGGATTAATATACTTAACCCCTAACCCTGCACCAAATTCAGGAACATTGTTTTACAAAAAGATCGGAAACAGCAATCAAGACTTTAATAAGATCTTTCTTGAAGAATTAGCAAGCGAACCACACGAGCGAGAAAAGTACGAAAAATACAAAACAGCTCAACGAGCATTGTATGAAAAAGTCATGACTGTTGGCAATGTTTATAATCGTTGTATTATCTTTCATCCGCACATGTGGCACGGTGCAGATTCTTACTTTGGAACAACTAAAGAAGATAACAGATTAACTATTAACTTTTTTGGCTACGCAGAATAATGTTGTACGGGTCTTTTGCTAACTTAGGATTTGTTCGTGATGTAGTGCCTGCGGATTTGCTATCTAGTCTCAAAGCAGAAGTAGCTATCTTGGACAAAACGCAGAACAAGTATAACAGAAACTTAGCTGGCAATATTAAAGAAGAATTTAAACTATCAATAAATCATGTAGCACTTGAGCAGTATGTAACAAGTCTTTGTAGCTCTTATGCGTCTGCATTTGATTTAAAAACAACAACACGAGATTTAACCCCAGGCGATTTAGTACTAGATACTTATTGGGTTAACATACAAGAAAAGAACGAGTTTAACCCAATGCACACACATGACGGTGTGTATAGTTTTGCAATATGGTTAGAAGTCCCCTACACCATTAGTCAAGAGTTGTCTAATCCTAGCTGTAACAATTCCAATATGCCCCGCGCCGGGATGTTTAGTTTCATATATACTAATATATTCGGCGAAGTTCGCGAAGCAGAGTTTCCAGTTGACCATAGCTACGAAGGAACAATCTTCTTATTCCCTAGTTGTTTACCTCACACTGTATATCCATTTAGTACATCAGATAAACAGAGAATTTCTATATCTGGTAATTTGAGAAGAAGACATGACAGACATAATTGAAATTGAAAATATTATTCCAGTAGACTACCAGAACCATTTGTTAGAAACATTTACTGGTTGGGATTTTCCGTGGGTGTTTAATCCAAATATGGTCTCAGGTGACGATTGTTTTAAAGGACAAAAGAATAACCCTGCAGGGTTTAATCATTTCTTTTATGAACAAAATAAGCCAGTGAGCAATTTCTTTCAACTAGTTTACCCGTTAGTACTAAGCATTACTAGCCAATCAAATATTCCTTTCAACAGATTATATCGAATGAGAGCAAATCTTATGCTAGCTAATCCGCAAGCAGACAACATATTAATGCCGCACATTGATAGTTTTCATCCTCATTGGAATGCTATTTACTATGTCAATGACAGTGACGGAGACACAGTTATCTTTAATGAGACTAACGACAATTATGATTCGGGACAAGCCGATATTGACAAAATTAAAGCAAACGAGTTTACAGTCAAGCATCGTGTAACTCCTAAGAAAGGTAAGTTAGTTGCATTTCCTGGAAAGTATTATCATACTGCTAGTTTTTGTAAAGAATCAAAGTTTCGTTGCTTGATTAATATTAACCTGGGAAATATGTTTATATGAACGACTACATTCTACATCAATCTCAGTATATTGTTGATAACAAAGATTTAATCTTTGGAGACATTGAAATAGCACACAGACTGTTTAAAACAATGTTTCCAAATGAAGATTCGACTTGGACTTATAACAAGTACAACATATTTGCTCTTACTGCACCGTCAACGGCGTTTTATAATATCTATAATGAATTGAGAACACTAGTAAGAACCCAACTGGGCAATGACAGACCTTTGTGGTTTCAAGCATGGATTAACTATCATAGACCTGAAGAAGTGCTAGCATGGCATCATCACGAATTTGAATATCATGGTTATATTAGTTTAGATCCTAAGAAAACTAATACAGTTTTTGATGGCTATACTATAGAAAATAAAGTAGGACAGATATACTTTGGGCCCGGAGGCCGTCATCACAAAGTTGAAGTTATAGAGCCTTTTGACGGGCACAGAACTACTATCGGATTTGATATACATACTACACCTCAAAGTCCGCACATCCGAGACTACATTGAAAGACCGTTTGGTAATATGAGTTTAATGCCGCTACTATGAAAGAAGATTACCTAATTATTAGAAATGCTATTAGCAAAGAACTTGCACAATTTATAGCACTAGAGTTTGGAATGATGGAAACTACATGTCGTCATTTATACCCTGGGGCTAATTTAGCAGACTTGTGTGAAAATACTTTTGCTAGATATAGTCCTCTAATGATGGAAGCATTAGCAGTACAACTACAACCTAAGATAGAAGAAGCAGTAGGCATGAAGTTGTTTCCTACTTACTCTTATGCTAGGATTTATTATGAAGGCAGCGAATTACAGCGTCACTTTGATCGCCCAAGTTCAGAAGTTACAGTAAGCGTGTGTTTAGAAAAAGATGTTGACTGGCCCCTGTATGTTAAAAACAAAGACGGTGTAGAACACGCGATTGATTTAGAAGTAGGCGATGCAGGAATTTACAGCGGAAGATTGCACGAACACTGGCGTAATCCACTACTAGGTAAAAAGCATATACAAGCATTTTTACAATATGTAGATGCTGAAGGTGACGATGCCTGGCTAAAGTATGATACTCGACCTTGTTTAGGATTACCTTTCGAGTACACAAGCCAGGCAATTAAAAATGAACTCCAACAAATCTCTAATATTAAAGATTTAATGGATAAGGCTAAACGCTCTTAACTTTTTCTTAGGATAGTTTTACCAGCTGGGATATCAGTTTCTTCAACCTTTAACGGTGAAGAAATAACTCTAGCAGGGGTAAATGCTCCTTCAAAGATTTCTGCAGCCTCGTTGCGGGTACTTGCTTCGCAATACTCATCTACGACATGAAGCGCAGAAGTAGCAGGATTGTCTGAATCTCTCAATAACATTTTATAAAACGGCATTTTTTTCTCCTTCAACACTTATTTAGCTGTATTAGCTAGCCACTCTTCTATTGTCCAAAACGGCTTAACTAACTCAGCATACTTGCTTTTGTTGATATTTAGTACTTTTTTACCAACAGGAAGCAGACTTTTATTTATTTCTGCTAGCTTATTGGGACTGTATATTTGTAAGCCCTGCAAGACCATAAGCCACGCAGTTGCACTATACCCGTGTACATAAGGTTCAGGCCCAGTTCCGTTATAGTACATTTCCCACTTGTTTAGCGTGTCTTGTAAGCTAGGCGGAACTCTAGATTTATCGTTAGCATGGCTTAACCAAAATTCTGTGTCTCTGCGATGTCCTCTATAATGTAAGGCTAAGAAATCTCTAATATCTTCAGTAATCGCCCAGACCCTACCGTTAAATCTATCTATGCTTTCTTCACGGTTGTCGTTAAATGGCTTCCAATGATCTTGTAAACTGTACAAACTTTCAATAATAACAGCAACACCGTTAGCTTCAAGGGGCTCTAAAAACCCACTGCTCAGTCCAATAGCAATTACATTGTTACGCCATGCCTTACGCATCATCCCAGGAACAAACTGGAAGTTTGCAATAGGTTCAATCTTTTTGCCATAGAATTCTTCAGCTTCTTGAACTGCTTGATCAAGACTAATATGATCGGGGTCATAGATGTATCCGTTCCCTGACCTATGTCTAAGATTAATGTTCCAAGACCAACCGTACTTCATAGCGTTAGCATTAGTAGTTACACAAGCGCACGGATCGTCCCACCATGCTACTACTGCTCTAGCAGGAAAATAGTTTGTATAGTCTACCACCGGCTCATTTAATACTTTACCCATTAGTAGTCTAGCAAATCCGCTACAGTCAAAAAACCATCTTCCTGGCAATGATCGCTCACCATCTAAAGTTATGCTAACAATATTACCTTGATTATCTTGACTAGCATATTGATATTCACCTTCAACTAGTTCAATACCTCGTTCAAGACCTATATTTTTAAAGTATGCGGCAGCGGCCCTGCTTTCAAAATGCCACATCGGCACACACGGTAAGTCGCTAGTAGCACCAAATGGTACTTTACCTTCTTGAATAAAATGTCCTGCATAGAACGCTTGCTCTAACGGAATATCATTACCTATAATAGTTTTTAAGTAAACATCTTTAGCTCGTTCCTGATTCATAATATAGAATAGTTGTCCAAACTTCAATTCTTCCGCTGGCGCACTATTAACATAATCAGTCCAACCATCTAACCACGGAGCAAAGTCTGTTTGTAAGCAATGAATAAACTCACTACCTACGCCGTTCCAGTTTTTAAACTTTCCTCCTAGTTTAGGAGTAGCGTTGACTTTCTTAATAAAATCTTGATTATCAATTTTTAAATGCCTGAGCAAATTTACAAAAGTAGTTGTACCGCTTTCGCCTGCAATAATTGGAGGCCGATTAGGATCTTCAACAACTTGCACATTTAGCTTTGGCCAGTTTCGCTTCAGAAACAGCGCAGTTAACCAGCCAGCACTTCCGCCGCCTAGTACAACAGCATTAGAGTTTGACGCTGACTGTATCATATCTTTCCTTAATTCTTTCAAGTGCAACTCTGTGAGAGAATGATTCTACATTCTTTGTAAAATGATCATTCTCTTTAAATAATCCTTCTACTATAGGATCGTATTTTTCTTGCATGTGTTCTTGATATTTTTGTTTAATCTTTTCACTATTAAACAGTCGCAATCCGTGCATTACTTGGATGTAGTTTAAGTGACTAAACAATCTCATGTTGTTATTAAAGTAATGAGGGTGAACAAAATTCTCTCTAAAATACTCTAGGTAATTTTTGTTAAAGTCTGTGAGCTTAATGTTGTGCTTACACCACTTCCAGAACTCGCTGTCTTCTCGTTGTGTAAAATAGTGTAGCTGAATAAAGTCAATGATATTTTTAGAAATGCCATCCATATCTTCATTATACTTCTTAGCAGTAAGCACATCACCTCTCTCCCAGAAAAATAATGCAGGAACCATTAAGAATGTTTGTTGTATAGTTGTTCCAATACTTGATGCTTCTAACGGCTCAACAAACACACCGCTAAGACCGACCATAACACAGTTCTTAATCCAGAAGTTATCCACATAGCCTGCACTAAACTTTACTTTGCGTCCAATTTTTAATTCGTCGTCTATTCCTAGATTGTTTTTATAATGCTGTGAAACTTCGTCGTAAGCCTTTGTTTCATCAATGAAGTTATCGCAAAATACATAACCGTTACCAAATCTTTCTTGGGTAGGAATACGCCATACCCATCCACTGCTTAGGGCAGTAGACTCTGTATAGCTAGGAATGTCTTCTTTGTATCCTGTAGGAAAGGCCATAGCACTATTCATAGGTAATTGCTCTGAACAATCTATCCATTTTGCGCCTAACTTAGATCCAATAACTCTTCTAAACCCTGAACAATCAACAAAAAAATCGTAAGCATGAATTTGAGCATCTTTGTCAACTAAGTGTTTAACATACCCTTGTTCATCTAATACTACATCTTCAACTTCGGTGTCGACGATTGTTATGTTTCGTTCTTTACACAGTCGATGCATAAATTCATTCAGTTTAAATGTATCAAAATGATACTGGCTTAGTATTGCATGTAACGGCTCAACATGTCGGCTTTCCCTAGACAACGACCAGCATGTGTCTAAAGGGTCTACATTGTCTCCAACTAGTTTGATAAAAGTATATGGTAATCCGTTACTAGGACTATGACTACCATATTGTTCAGCAAGACTGTGGAAGTAATGTGTTCCGTCACCGTGCCAGTTAGTAAACTTAATACCAATTTTGTAAGTAGCACCTGTTTCTCTAACAAGATCTGGAACACTAACACCTATATGATCAATAAACTTTTTCCAGTGTTCAGTACTACCTTCGCCAACACCAATGATGCCTAGTTTGCTAGATTCGATCATGGTAATTTTAATACTAGGCCATGCTTGTCTTAACATTAATGCTGATACTAGCCCGCTAGTACCTCCGCCTAGTATGCAAATACTTTTAATCATAGTTTATATTCCTTTACACTTGCACTTAGTTGTTTTATTTGATTGATTGCTTCTCGACAAGTTATCCAACCATTTGCAGGTGTTGTTTCTATGTTGCTCATATATGCAACATCTGGTTCTCTAAAATGACTGTAGTGCTTTTCGTATATATTTTTAATACTACTCGTATCAAACATTCTCAGCCCGTGCATTACCTGAATCCAATTCAAGCAGTCGTATATTCTAAAATTGCTCATTAGGCCGTCTTCTGGTAATAATATTTGATTTACAAAATTCTTCTTAAACACTTCTAAGTTTTCTTTGTTAAAATTAGTCATAGTCATTTCATTTTTACACCAGCGCCAGAATTCTGTATCGTTTCTTTCTGTAAAGTAATGTAGTTGAATAAAGTCTAAGATGTTAGACATCATATCATCTACTACACGGTTGTATTCTTTAATAGTGCCAGTATCTTCTCTAGACCAATTCCACATAGAAGCTGATAGCAGTTGAACTTGTTTAATAGTTGTTGATATACTGCTAGCTTCTAACGGTTCTACAAAGTTACTGCTAAGGCCAATAGATACGCAATTTTTAATCCATGCGCGATTAACTTTGCCAGACTTGTAGTTAATTTTACGACCAATGTGTATAGTATCTTTGAAGTGTTTTTGTATTTCGTCTACTGCTTGTTGCTCAGTAATAAAGTTATCACTAAAAACATAGCCGTTACCAAACCTATCTTGTACAGGACTACGCCAATGCCAGCCGGCATCCATAGCTTTTGCTAAAGTGTACGGAGGTATCTTTTCTTCGTAAGCAGTTTGAAATGCAATCGCAGAATTTAACGGAAGGTACTTTGACCAGTCAACCCAATCGGCTCCTAGTTTAGAAGCAATGACTCTGTTAAATCCGCTACTATCGATGAAGAAATCTGCTGAATAATGATTGCCAGCATCGTCAACTATTGACTTTACAAATCCTTCTTGATCTATTGTAGGTCCTACAATTTCTGCATCAATTAACTTAATGCCTGCTTGCTGGCAGCGTTTTTGTAAAAAAGCATTTAACTTTTCACTGTCAAAATGAAACTGATAATAATCAGTTAATGGCTCTTTTACATACCCCTGCATTGGTAAGTCCCAGTGCAATCCTTCAGTACTAATACCATCACCTATTAACCGCATTAAGGTATAAGGAGCACCTGAATAAGAATCCATCCATACTAGGTATTCAGGCAAACTGTGAAAATAACTAGTGCCATCACCGTGCCAGTTTTCGAATTTAATACCTATCTTAATTGTAGCACCACATTCGTTAACTAGATCGTTAATATTAATGCCTACGGCTTGTGCAAATCTTGACCAGTGTTCGGTACTACCTTCACCTACTCCGATAGTACCTATTTTCTTTGACTTGATTAAAGTAATATCTATAAACGGTAGCGCAGTCTTTAAGTATAATGCCGCCATTAAACCAGCATTGCCTCCGCCTAGTGCAATTAAATTGTTTATCATAAAACCCTTAAAGTAGATCTACTATATCAAATATAGTTTGTAATTTTGTACGAATAGTTTTATTGCTAAAACTATTTCTTAGACCCTGGTGTAGAGGTTTTGGAGCCCAGTCAATTACAGCCCACGCCCATGCAGAATGTTCTTCGCTGAGTTTTGGAACAAACTCTTCGTCAACTACGCACAAGTATGTATGGAAATTAAAGACAGTATCGTTCGATACAAATGTTTCAATGGGTAAAGTTTTAATAATGTTAGGCATAAACCCAATCTCTTCAACCATTTCGCGTTGAAGACCTTGCCAAGGATTTTCACCTTGTATGTTTGTACCCCCAACAAGGCCCCATGTGCCTTGATGTTTTCCTCTTGATTTTTGGACTAGTAAGAACCTGCGTGTGGACTTAGCGTAGATCAGTGCTCCGCTACATACAATCTTATCCGTTACAGTTCTATTCTCCATTGGCCGGCTCTATATTCACCTTCGAAACTCTTGACCCATTCAACTCCATTCCATAGGAACTGAACTCTAAAGTCAGGAGAGCTCTTGTATATATTAGTTTGCCACACCATACGGTCGGACTCTTGAGCGGCTTCAAAGATTACATGCCAATTTGTTCCATCATATTCAATGATATCGTTAGCATTTGCTGTAAATGTTCCCCATGCCTGTGTACCGTAATTGTTAGGCCCAGTATCTGCAATATCTTCTATAATTAGGAATCTATCACCTGCTACAGGATTAATCATACCCTGCCCTGGGTAAACTTTAGTAGGATCAATAATAGCATCAAATGTTCCGTGGCTAGTAGTTCTTAAACTTGTATAACCGTTGTAATCGTCGATGTCTGTATCTGGAGAATAGGTAGCAGGATCCCAGTTAACTGACAACACAGTATCGTCTGTTGGGTTAACTGCTACAGTCCCTGATACTTCGGATCCATCAGACTGTAACAAATAAATTTTACTAGAACCGCTAACAAATGATCCTTTGTATTGGTCAAACAACTCAGTCCAATTTCTAGGTGCGCCTAATCTAACTGGAATCTCTACAGCATTAGCAGTAGCAGTTAACGGCTCGTGCGGATTTAATAGAACAACTTGACCGTTGTAAACTTGTATTCCAAACCCGCCTAGTGTTGTGCTTTCTCTAGCAATTAAATCACTCATGCTAGTTGTACCGCCGGCTAGGTCAGTTCCTAGTCCGTCAACATTAGTCCAAGTGCTGTCGGCAGCACCAAAGATGCTAGTAATAATATTTGTAATAACACCAAGATGTTTAACCTTAACAGGTGGACTTAACCATATAGGTGTTTCAAGAGTTAAGCTAGCAATGTCAATAGGAGTATCTTGTGTGCCTATTGGAATTTGTCTACTTGACCAGTTAACATCTTTTAATTCTAAAACTGTTAAGCTAGTCCAGTCAATGTAGTTGTCTGTAGTTTGTAATTCTAAACTAGGATTAAACAATACTAGCATTTGTTCAAGGATTTGTAACTTTTGATCAGTGTTAGCAGACCAGATGTCAACTTTTAATGTTAAATTAAACGGAGTCGGCATTAGGCGTTCAACTGTATAATTTTTTCCTTGAGCTTGAGTATAAGCATCGTTAACAGCATCATACTCTCGTTCTCTAATATGCACCTTACCTACATAAGTGGCATCAGAAAGTCTACTTCTATCTTGTGCTAGGCTACTGACATAGACTGCAATCCTAGGTGTAGAATTAATTTTGTTTTCGCTGTTCTGGCGCATGATGCTAGCCACTTGCTTGTCAGCATCTCCATAAGAGACTGGAATTCTTACTAGTGTTCCGTCAGAATACTTAACAGTAAAATTGCTTAAAGCACGAATTGTTTGAATAAGATATCTTCTTATTTGACCATCGTAAAAATGTAGCATTATAGATCCGCCGTTGGTTTACGCTTAAGAGCTTTGCTAAGAGATTGTCTTTCCTCAACAACTTCTCCGCCGATAGTGTTAGTGTTTGTATTATTAATGAAACTAGTTTTTTGTGTTTGTCTAGTATCGTTGTTTGTTAGTGTCATACGGACAGCATCTTCCATCTTGAGCCAACGAGTCCCGTCATAGCGGAATAATCTATTAGGTAAGAAGTCTGTTCTAAGGAAATAATCATCTTTAGCAGGAGCATCGGGGAATTGGATACCGTGACCAAAGGCTGCACCGTTTGGAGGTACACCGTCTCCTACTAAGTATCCAGTATAGCCACTACGCTCAGGAACACCATTAACTGCGCCAGCAGTTAAATTCTGACTAAAGTTGCTAGCATCAATGTCTGATATATCAGCAGTAGTTAAAACAGTCTTACCAGTTTCGTCAACTGCTAGAGTATAGAAGTGTTGTGTTTCATAACCACTAGCTGGTGCGTCTGCTTCTGCTTGTCCTATAATTGCATCGTTAATTTCTAATTCTTTAGCATGTGTGCTTAAAATTTCTCTTAAGGTCTTATCACTAGCATCGCCGTTTGCATCTCTAGCAGGCTGATCAAGAATGTCAGCAAATTGCTGAGCATCTGTGATCTTTCTTAATTTTAATCTGTACAAGTGCGGATACCATGTAGAACTAAAACCTTCACTTGCACGGCCCACATCTTCAATAACATAATATCTTGGCAAGGCAATATCGTAATCGTTTAAGGCAAACTGATCGCGTAAGTGAGGCAATTCTATAACATCACCGCTTATAGGTTTACGACCAATGTACTTGATAAAATCATTAATGTGTACCGTCATAAACAGCGTGTCGTTATCAATAAACAATCCAAACTGACTTAGGTTAAAGTCAATGTTTTGTACATTGTACAAGCCGCGAATAGTATAAATTGACTCGTCGTATTTTCTATCACGATTTTCTAAAAATAATAGATCTTGAATATTTGCAACATCGTACAAATCGTTTCCTGCACCGTCTTTGTACTGTGGTTGATCTACAGTAGCATTTTCGTCGTCAGGACTTTTAGGCCCTAAATATTTGTGCAAGTACACATCTGTACCGCCAACCTGAAACATCTCAGAAATCTGGCGATCTATAAAACTGTAGTCTTGCCCTCGTTCGGGCTTGTATAAAGATAATCGTGGCATAATGATATTTATCGCTAGATAAATATACTAGGAGAACTTAAAATGGCAGATACTTACCCACAAGACCCAGGACAATCCGATAGCCTTTTAGAACGCAATAAAGTGTTCGAATACTGCAAAACAATGCTGGGCGACGGTATGGTTGAAGTAGAGCTCGACCCTGTACACTACGAAACAGCATTAGACAGAGCCCTAGCTAGATATCGCCAACGCAGTTCTAACGCAGTAGAAGAAAGCTACATGTTCTTGGAACTAATTCAAGATCAAAACGAGTACCGCTTGCCCGATGAAGTTATAGAAGTGCAAAGTGTGTTTAGAAGAGCAATTGGTAGTAGAAGTGGTATGGGTGCAGGCGGTACCCTTTTTGAGCCGTTTAATTTAGCATATACAAACACTTACTTGTTAAGTGGTAGCATGATGGGCGGTCTAGCAACCTACGAACTATTTGCAGGTTATCAAAAGCTAGTAGGTCGTATGTTCGGTAGCTTTATTGAATTTAAATGGCGCCCTACAAGTCACATGCTTACGATCCTACAGCGTCCTTTTGCTGAAGGCGAGCAAATTTTAATTAAGACACACAACTTCCGTCCTGACTTTGTGTTGCTACAAGACACTTATGCTAAACAATGGTTAAAAGACTACGCTCTAGCAAATTGTAAGATTATGCTAGGCGAAGCTCGTAGCAAGTTTGCTAGTATTGCCGGCCCTGGTGGATCAATCCAAATGAATGGCAACGACTTGAAATCAGCAGGTAAAGAAGAGCTCGAAAAACTAGATAAAGAGCTAGAAACCTTTATTGCAGGCGGTACTGGCCTAACATTTATAATTGGTTAAGAAATATCTTGACCTTGTAATAAAACTGTTATATAGTAGAGCTATTATTAGGGGGCTCTATGATTATTGGTATATGCGGTTTTATTGGGTCAGGCAAAGATACTATTGCTGACTATCTAACAAACTTCCACGGATTCCGTCGAGAAAGTTTTGCAAATACGCTCAAAGACGCAGTTGCGCAAGTGTTTGGTTGGGACCGCACTATGCTAGAAGGGCGTACAAAACAAGCAAGAGAATGGCGCGAACAGCGTGACGAATGGTGGAGTAACCGTCTAGGCATGGAAATTACACCACGATTGATATTGCAACTTTGGGGTACAGAAGTTTGCCGCAGAGGTTTTCACGACGATATCTGGATTGCTAGTTTAGAAAACAAGCTACGCAACAGCAAGGACGATGTTGTTATTAGTGACTGTCGCTTTCCAAACGAAATTAAATCAATTAAAAATGCAGGCGGTATTGTTATCCGTGTGAAGCGCGGTGACGAGCCTGAGTGGTACGATGCCGCTGTAAGCATGAACAGAGGCGATGCTGGAAATATGACTTGGGCTATTAGCAAAGACAAGATTGCTAAATTAGGCATTCATGCTAGTGAAACTGCTTGGGTAGGAACAGCATTTGATGCTGTCTTAGAAAACGACGGTAGTATTGACGACTTGTTTGCTAAGATTAAAGATCTGGTACAAGATCACCTTGACGCCACTGCACCCCTTCTCGATGAAGAGTTCGCTGACAGTTTGCGCATACCGTCTTAAGATTGTTAGGACGGCAGTTATTTAAATCGCCGTCTACATGAAATACATTAAACACCTCGCTATGCGGACTTTTAAAACCGCATTTGTCGCAGGTGTTTTTCTTTTTGTATCCTGATTGCTGCCATCGTGGTATGCCAGCATACTTGCCGCCTTTAAGGCAAGCTTCGCATAACTTTCTATAATAGGTTCGGCCGTTCTTGATATAGTTAACTGCCGCAGGCCTAAAACCGCATGAACATAATGGTCTCATGCAATTATTTACACCTTTTCCTTCCCTTTTTCTGCTGGCATATTAAGCCTAAAAAGCCAAAAACCTATAAATACAATTAGAACTCGTATTCATGGAGAAGATAATATGGCTCAACTTAGTTCACCAGGCGTAAGTGTATCAGTAATCGACGAAAGTTTTTACACACCTGCGGCACCTGGAACAGTTCCTCTAATTATTGTTGCGTCTGCTCAAGATAAGTCAAACGGAGCAGGCACAGGCACAGCGGCTGGTACCTTACAAGCAAACGCTGGTCAAGTATATTTACTAACAAGTCAAAAAGACTTATCAGATACATTTGGTACTCCAGTATTTAAAACTGATGCCAATAATAACCCAGTTCACGCAGGTGAGCAAAACGAATATGGCCTTCAAGCCGCATATAGCTATCTAGGTGTAAGCAATCGTGCTTATGTTGTTCGTGCAGATATTGATTTAAATGAACTAGATGCTAGCCCAGATGCACCAGCCGGAGACCCAGAAGATGGTACTTATTGGTTAGATACTGCAAACTCAGCATTTGGTATTTTTGAGTGGAACAGCGCAACTGAGACTACCACAGGCGGCCAAACATTTACAGTTAAGTACCCAACGGTTATTACTGATACTAACAAAGTAACTGACTTTAGCGGCGAAGATTATTCACCAAAGACTAGCTTAGGTGCTATCGGTGACTACGCTATTGTAGCAGTAACAAGTCTTGTAAAGTTATGGTACAAGAAAGCGCAAACAAATTCTGCTCCGGCATGGGTAGAAGTAGGTTCAAGCGCATGGGTAGCAAGTCGTCCAGCAGTAGTTGGTACTATTAGCAATCCAACATTTAACGGTACTGACGATTTAACAATTAACAGCACACTAGTTGCTAACCCAACTAGCTTGTCAGATTTAGTTACAAAAATTAACGATGCCGCAATTTCAGGCGTAACAGCGGCTGCAATCAACGGTAAGTTAGAACTATACACAACAGGTGTTGACCTTGTTGTTTCGGGCGATGTTGTTGATGTTGTAGGTATTGATGCAACAACATATCTTGCACCGGCACTACAAATTAGCCCACACTATACTGTTCCAACTTACAAGCGAACAGATGCTCCAACTTCTGCTAATGGCCGCCCAACAGGTTCTGTATGGGTTAAGACTACAAGTCCAAATGCAGGCGCTCGTTGGAGAATTAAGCGTTACAATGCATCTACTAAGGCATTTACCGAACTATCAAGCGGAATTTATGAAAGCAATGTGGCAGCACTAGCAGCCTTAGATGCAAACAACGGTGGTAGTGCCCTAGCAGTTGGTACAACATATATTCGTTTTAACGATGACGGTTCAAGCCCAACGCTTGCTAACTTTAAGGCTTATGTTAGAACAGCAACAGGCGAAACTGTAGCAACAACTAATGTACTAGGTGCAACAAGCGGAACAACTATTGCAATCACAGAAAGTTTAGTAGGAACTACTGATACAAATACAGTAAGCAGTATTACTGTAGCTAGTGGTGCAAGCGGATTGTTAAGTGCAGAAGCACTAGCTGACGCAATTAACGGCGCTGGCTTAACATACATTGTAGCAACAGCCAACAGTGATAACTCAGTAAGCATTGTTCATACAGCAGGCGGCGATTTTGAAATTAATTCAAACGCAAACATCAGCGGATTATTTGCTTCTGCAAACGCATATACTAATCCATTAGACAATACTATCGTTACTGTTTCTTCATGGAGAGAGTTGGCAGTATATGATACCGCCTACACACAAGAACCGGTTGCTCCGACAACAGTTACAGCAGATGGTCGTTTATGGTACAACAGCATTGTTGACGAAGTGGATATTATGGTTCACGACGGTGATACATGGGTTGGTTATCTAAACTATACACAAAACGGTGGCGGTGGCACAACAACTGATCCAGCAGGTCCGATTGTTAGCGCAACTAAGCCAACAACACAAAGCGATGGTTCAGCATTAGCTAACGGCGATCTATGGATTGATACCAGCGATATTGAAAACTATCCAACAATTTACAAGTACAACTTTGCTCTTAAGAAGTGGTTGCTAGTTGATAAGAGCGACCAATCTACAGAGAACGGTATTCTTTTTGCTGATGCTCGTGCAGGAACAACTGGCGGTACAGCAACTGAAGCACCTAGCGGAACTATTGCAGAATTGTTAGAAAATGATTTCTTAGACTTTGATGCACCAGATCCTGCACTATATCCAAAAGGTATGTTGCTATGGAACTTACGCCGTTCTGGATTCAATGTTAAGAAATTCAGCCAGAGCTATGTTGATGTATTAACAGACAACGAGCGTTGGGCACCAGCAGGTACTAACGAAGCTATGACCAACTACTATCCACATCGTTGGATTAGCTGGGCCGCTAACCAAGAAGACGGCAGTGGCACATTTGGTCGTAAAGCACAGCGTAAAGTTATCGTACAAGCACTACAAGCATTGGTTAATGCTAACCAACAAATCCGCGACGAAGAAAGCCGTGTGTTTAACTTAATTGCTTGCCCAGGTTACTCTGAGCTAGTAGGCGAATTAGTAAGTCTAAACTACGATCGTGGCTTAACAGCGTTTGTTGTAGCTGATACTCCTGCTCGTTTAACACCAGATGCTACTTCATTAAGCAACTGGGGTAACAACGTCAATGGCGCTCTTGAAGATAACGACAACGGTTTAGTATCAAGCGATGAGTACTTAGGTTTCTTCTATCCATGGGGTTACACAAGTGACAACATTGGTAATAACATTGCTGTTCCTCCAAGTCACATGATTTTAAGAACTATTGCTCTAAGCGATCAAGTTGCTTATCCTTGGTTTGCACCAGCAGGTACACGCCGCGGCGGTATTACTAACGCAACAGCAGTTGGTTACATTACTAGCGAAGGTGAATTCCAGTCAGTTGCATTAAACAACGGACAACGCGATACACTAGCAAGTATTAAAGTTAACCCAATTACATTTATTACAGGTACAGGTCTTGTTAACTACGGTCAGTACACTCGTGCTAGAAACGCAAGCGCATTAGATCGTATTAATGTTGCTCGTCTAGTAATTTACCTACGCAGACAGTTTGCACAGTTAGCTAAACCGTATGTGTTTGAACCAAACGACAAGATCACACGCGACGAGATTAAAGGTGCCGCAGAGAGCTTGCTACTAGAATTAGTAGGTCAACGAGCACTTTACGACTACCTAGTAGTTTGTGACGAATCAAACAATACTCCAAGTAGAATTGATCGTAACGAACTATATCTAGACGTAGCTATCGAACCAGTTAAAGCAGTTGAATTCATTTATATTCCACTACGCTTGAAGAACACTGGTGAAATCGCAGGCCTAGCATAATAAACGGAGAATAAGAAAAAATGTCAATCGCAAGTTTATCAAAATTTACAGTACCGTTAGCTTCAGGCCAGAGCTCTACAACACAAGGTATGTTAATGCCAAAATTAACATACCGCTTTAGAGTTATGTTTGAAAACTTTGGTACAAGTGGTTCTACTACAGAACTTACAAAACAAGTTTCAAAGGCGGCTCGCCCAAGCGTTGACTTTGCAGATACTGTTATCGATATCTACAACAGCAAAGTACACTATGCAGGTAAGCCAAGCTGGAAGCCATTTACAATTAACATTCGTGACGATGTAACAGGAGCAGTTGCTAAATTAGTTGGCGAACAACTACAAAAGCAATTCGACTTTATGGAACAAAGTAGTGCTGCCTCAGGCGGTAACTATAAGTTTACATGCGCTATTGAAATGTTAGACGGTGGTAACGGTGGAAATGCTCCAGTTGTATTAGAGCGTTGGGAGTGCTACGGTTGCTACTTACAAGCCGCAAACTATCAATCATTAGATTATTCTGCTAACACACCACAGATGATCGACCTAACAATCCAGCCTGATAACTGTATTCAAACAATTAATCAAGCACCTGGACAACGAGGCACAGCCGCTACTTTAAGCGGTGGCAAGTAAGAAAAGGCCGCAAGGCCTTTTTTTATAGGTTCCTATTAACTACATATATTATCTGAACGATAAATATTAGTATGGCAATCATACCTAACGCATATCTGAAACCAGATCCAGAAATCACGCTCCGCGACCAACAACACGCGGCCCGTATGTTTACGGATGATAATTTTAGATTAGCCCCCAAGCAAAACTTTTTATTCCATGTGTCGTTTAGTATCAATCAAGCGGCATTGCGAGTAATTTCACTAGCACAACGACACAGAAACGAAATTAACATGCTAGTTAAGAGTTGCGATCTTCCTAATTTTACAATGAAAGTTGAGACAGCAAACCAGTACAATAGAAAAAAGAATATACAAACTGGGCACTCTTACAATCCGATCACCATCAAGTTCCATGACGATAACATGGGTTTGATAAATCAACTGTGGCAAAACTACTACAGCTACTACTATGCAGATCCTATATCTGCAGAGAACCCTGGTGCTTATAACAGAAATGCTACCAAGCACATCAACTTTACTTCTAACAACTACGGTTTGAACAACGGCAGTACTTTGCCGTTCTTCAACTATATTAAGGTATACCAAATGGCAAGGGGAGAATATGTAAGTTATACTTTACATAATCCAGTCATTGGGTCGTTTAATCATAACACACATGATTACTCTCAGAATACATTGCACGACAATACCATGACATTAAACTATGAAGCAGTTAGCTACGGATCGGGCATTGTTCAGCCAGGCGACCCCGAAGGCTTTGCTCTCGAACACTACGATGTTACTCCAAGCCCTCTAACTGGAACTAATGAAGGTTTAGTTTCTGCAAGTCCTAGTTTTACCAACGAACAAGCTGTAATTGACAATGCGCAGAACTTTTTAACTAACGCTATCGAATCTGTTAACAGTTACAGTAACTCTAAAAATTTACAAAATCCAGGAACACCAGGTGCAATTACCAATGTTATTGGAACAAGCCAAGCAGGTGTTAGTGGCGTTGCTGGAATAGCGTTTCCACAACCAGGCGCACCAAATACTTCAGTAGTTGCATCTTTAGTTAAGTTAAAATAATATGTCAAATTTACCATCACAACAATCAACAGACAGCTCAGGAGATGTAAAAAAGTTCTTTGACAAGTTCTTTGTACACGAAGTTAGTTTTCCGTCAAATCAAATTGATGCAGTTGTTGGTTTCTTTTTAAAAAGAGGCTTTGATACAGAAAGCGCAAGATCTACAGCTATTGTGTTGCTTAATCAAGCTCGTTTAGATAATGTTAATGTGTTTCAACTAGTAGATACACTAAAAACTTTAACTGATGTTCAGCTAAGTCAAGTTGTTGCTCAAGTACTAAACGCTTATAGAGAGAAGATTAGTTTATTAGGTTATAGAATAGCACCTGTTGCTGATTTCTATGAGTCTCGTAACATCTTAGTGTAATATGCCAAGTAAGTTTGCAAAAGGCAAGTTTACCATGAAAAACCCAGACAAGTATGTAGGAAACAAAATACCTACATACAGAAGTAGCTGGGAATGGTCGTTTATGAACTTTTGCGATACTAATGAAAATGTCCAAAAGTGGGCTAGTGAAGCTGTACAAATTCCTTACCGAGATCCGTTAACAGGTAGACATACAATTTATGTACCTGACTTCTTTATTCAATATGTAGACAAGCACAATAAAACACATGTTGAGCTAATTGAAATTAAACCTGCAAGCCAAGCAATCTTAGAGCGTGTAGGCAAGAACAAATACAACCAAGCGCAGTTTGTTAAAAACCAAGCCAAGTGGGCTAGTGCTAACATTTGGTGTAAACAACAAGGAATTAAATTTCGCATTGTGAGCGAAAATGATTTGTTCCATAACGGCGGAAGATAAGTAAAGTTATGACTAAAAAACTCGAAGAACTACTCAATCTTCCCGAAAGCAAGAAGATTGTAAAAGACGAAGAAAAGAAGGTTAAGAAGCAAGAAGTTTCTCAACCCTTTTTGCGCGACATGTCAGAATTTGACAAAATCTCAGCCGCATTACCAGCCGTAAAAGGATTAGGAGATGCTAGTGATGCTGAGTTTGACGCACTAGCACAGAGAGCTACAGATGCCTACGACGACCTAATTGATTTAGGTATGAATGTTGAAGCTCGATACAGTAGCCGTATTTTTGAAGTCGCAGCCGGCATGCTAAAAAATGCAATTGATGCAAAGTCTGCAAAAATTGACAAAAAACTTAAGATGATTGAGTTACAGCTTAAAAAGCAAAAACTTGATCAAGAGACAGTACAACAAGACGACAGCGTAAGCCTAAGCGGTGACGGTGTTATTATTACAGATCGTAACAGCTTGTTAGAAAAACTTAAGAATATGAAATAAATATAGTATTGGGATTACAATATGAAATCATTTAAAGAATACTTAACAGAGAGCAAAAAGACCTACGATTTTAAAGTTAAAATCGCAGGAGATTGCCCTGAAAATTGCGTAGAGCTAATCAAAGAAGCGTTAAGCAAATTTGATGTTGCTACTTGTGCAGAAGCCAAGCGCACACCTATTCAAGAGAGTCACGCAGACTTTCCTGACTACAAAAATGTACATGTTACTGTGTATGACATCTGCTTAAACTATCCAGCTACTGGCGAACAAGTCCGTAGTTTTGTAGCAGAGAAGATTAACAAAGAACACTCTGCTATCCGTGTAAGAACACCGCACGATGAAAAAGAATACGAGATCAATCACGAAAATGATGAAAAGTCTGGTAAGTCTATGCTATCAGCTGATTACGAAAAATCTAACAATCAAGATTTAGTAGGTGAAAAGAAAGTTGCTAGTTTCTTAAAAGAACTATCAAAGACTAAGACAGCAGGCGAGCAATACAAAGGTGTTAACGATAAAATCTTAGCTAAGAAAGTGCCAGCAGAGAAAACAGTAAAAGCAGAAAAAGCCACTGCTACTAAGAGCCCAATTAGTGGCAAAGGAAAATAATATGAATTTTTTAGACCTATATAAAAAGATTGCGCAGTTAGATGAGCAAGCACCACCGCTTGCACCAACAGCAGACGACATGCCTGCATCTGAATGTGGCAACATGTCAGCTAACGGTCAACCATTAATGGGCGAGCAAGGCCTAGCAAATCCTGCGGCATTAGCACAGCAACAAATGGCCGCAATGCAAGCAAAGATGCCTAACTTAGACCCTGCAACAATGATGAAGAATCAACAGGCAAGAATGGCAGCTATGAAAGCCAAGCAACCGGTTTCTTCACAAGGCACATGGACACAACAAGGCGTTCCAGCAGGTCAGGCTGCTCCAGTGGCTGCTCCAACAGCTAAAGCAACAGCAACTACAGCACCTGCAGACACTGAACAAGATTGGGAAGAGTCAATGGAAGAGTGCGGCGGAATGACTAGCATCTCAAGCCAACCTCCTAAACAATCTGATTCTGTTACTATGAATGTTAGTATGAACGGTAGTGGCGCTGGAGGCATCCGTGACTTAATGAATATACTTAAAAATATCGACGGCAATGGAGCCGACAGTGATGTTAACAAATTGTTCGGTAATGACAAAGAAGTATCATTTGATGAGGAAGCAGTTAACAGCCCAAACGAAGTTACTTTAGATATCAGCGCAGTAACACCAGCAGGCGATGACTTACATAGCCATGCAGGTAACGAAGTTGAAAAAGTTAACGGCGGCGGAAACCCGTACTCAAATGTTGACGAATCTTTAGTTAGCAAGTTACAAGCAATGTACGAAGCAGTTAAAGAAAAAGAGCCAGAAGGTTTACATTCTAAAAAGCGTTTTGAAACAGATAGTCAGCGTGTAGCTCGTCTAGCAAAAGAAAAGCGACAAGCCGAAAAGAAAGAGCGTATGAAGAACGACTTTAACGCTGAAATGGAACGCGAATAAATTTTGTTAATAGTATCAAAAAGGGCTCTTTGGAGCCCTTTTTTTATGTAAATAAAGTTATGGCAAAAAGTTTAGATGGCGTCTTAACTAAAAAGGCGCATACACAAGAAAAGTTCACCGAGCAACAAGTACAAGACTTGTTGATGTGTGCTGACCCCATAGAGGGGTATTTGCACTTTGCAAAAAAATTCTTTTACATACAACACCCAGTAAAAGGCAAATTACTATTTGAACCCTTTGAATACCAGCTAGGGTTGTTACATTCTTACAACGACTATCGTTTTAATGTAAACATGTTACCTCGCCAAAGTGGCAAGACTACTTGTGCAAGTGCGTACCTATTATGGTACGCTATGTTCCACCCTGATCAAACAATTCTAGTAGCCGCGCACAAATATACAGGTGCTCAAGAAATTATGCAACGCATACGCTACGGTTATGAATTGTGTCCTGATCATATAAGATGTGGAGTAGTTAGCTACAATAAAGGTAGCATTGAATTCGACAACGGTAGTCGTATTGTAAGCCAAACTACTACTGGTACAACAGGTCGTGGTATGTCTATATCATTACTATATTGTGACGAGTTTGCGTTCGTGCAACCTAACATTGCTGAAGAGTTTTGGACTTCTATTTCACCTACACTAGCAACTGGTGGTAAGGCGATTATTACAAGTACTCCAAACTCAGACGAAGATACATTTGCTATTATCTGGAAAGAAAGCCAAGACTGGTATGACGAGTTTGGCAACGAAAGAGATAACAAAATAGGAAGAAACGGATTCCACGGGTATCGCAGTTATTGGTACGATCATCCCGACCGAGACGAGAATTGGAAGACTGAAGAACTAGGCCGTATTGGTGAAGAACGATTCCGTCGTGAGTACGGCTGTGAATTCTTGATTTACGACGAGACACTAGTTAACAGTATTAAACTAAGTGAGCTTGATGGTCGAGAACCTATTATGAAAATGGGACAAGTTCGTTGGTATAAGCGTCCAACAGCTGGCAACATTTATCTTGCGGCACTTGATCCTAGCTTAGGCACAGGCGGTGACTATTCTGCAATACAAGTATTTGAATTACCAAGTATGGTACAAGTAGCAGAATGGCAACACAACATGACTCCAATACAAGGCCAAGTTAAGCTATTTAGAGATGTCTTAAGATACATTTCTGACGAAACAGGGCAAGATAACAATAGTAACATCTATTGGAGTTGTGAAAATAATACTGTAGGTGAAGCGGCATTAGTTGTTATTGCAGACTTAGGTGAAGAAACTTTTCCAGGATTATTTGTTAGCGAACCACCTAAAAAAGGGCATGTTCGTAAATTCCGCAAGGGATTTAACACAACACACGGTGCAAAGATTTCAGCGTGTGCTAGATTAAAATTCCTAATCGAAGAAGATAAAATGAAAATAAACAGCCGCCCTTTATTAAGCGAGCTAAAAACATTTATTGCAAACGGTATCAGTTTTAAAGCTAAACAAGGACAGCACGACGACTTAGTAGCTGCCTTACTGCTAGTAGTGCGTATGAGCGTTATTTTAGCAGACTGGGATCCTAAAGTTTTTGAAACTCTAAGCGTAAACGGGCACTTAGACGAAGAATGGGAAGCACCGTTGCCGATATTTGTTTCATCTAACATCTGATAAATATAACATGGACTCTAACTTAGACAAAATTGCACTTGATCTGTACGGAAAAATACAGACTCGTTTCCCTAACATTAAAATGGGCGACGAAAACGCCACTGTATTAAGCAGAAAGGCAGATATTCCTAAAGCTCGATTCTTTGAGTTTGAATACGAAGAAGGCGGCGAACCTTTGGGAACTATTGCTATTACACTAGACGCAGATGACGGTATTGTTATACAAGTTAGCGGTGACTTAGTCAACGACGACGATAATACTACACACCACGGCGCATACAAATTCATTCGTAGTTTTAGGCAGTTTGCAAAAGACCGCTTATTAAACTTTGATGTGCAAAATATCGGTAAGAGTAACTTAGATAAAAGAGACTACGAGTTTCAGGCGAAACGCAAGGAAGAACCAATGGAACCAATTATGGAAAATAAACTGTACGGCAATGCTCGTATGAGTTACCAAGATCTAGGTGAAGCTAGACTTGTTATTAAACACAGCCAGCCAGTTAATTTAGATTTACCTGCAGGCCGTACAATGCACATTGAAAGCATTTATATTGAAAATGCACACGGTGAGAGATTTAAATATCCGTTCAAACATATTAACGGTGCTCGTGCATTAGCTGAACATATCAAGCACGGTGGCATTCCATATGATTCTATCGGTAAGCACATTATTAGTCTTAGCGAAGAACTAGGACAGCTAAAGAAATTTAAAAATTATGTAGGACGCCAAGAGCAACTAAGTGAAGCAATGGGCGACATTACTACTAAGGTAATGGAAAGAATCGATCAAGTTAAAAAAGAAATTCATAGTTTACAAAGATCATCTTACTACGAACAGTTTGCGGAATCTTTCACAGAGCAACAGGCCAGAGAGATTCCCGAATCATTAATGAACGATTGGGTTGATCGTTTAACTATTCGTACATTCAACGAAGAATTAAAATCAGTATTCCCATACATCTATAACTTAGTTGACGAGTCTGCATTGCCAGTAGCAGAGCTAGATCCAGAAGACATTCTAAGCGAAGCACCAACATTTAGCGATATTGGCAAGATGAAATTACCATCCGGTAACATGAATAGAGAATATCAAGCAAAAGTACAACAAGCATGTATAGGCGGTCGCGGTACAGGAATGATGTGGCAACCAGATCCTAAAGATTTGCCGTTTATTAATGCTGAAAGACAAAAGTTAGGACTAGCTCCTTGGAAGAATATCAACACACCAACTTTTGAAGACCCATCGGCAGCGTTTGAATCATTTATCGAAAGCATAGTTAGCGAAGGCAACGACTTGTTTAGCCCTAACAAAGATGCACAACAAACAGCTATCGAAAAACTAAATGAAATTATTTCAAAAGAATTAAAGGGTGGCCCGGAAGGTACTAACGCTATCCAAAGTTTAAAAGGTCTGATTGACGATCCTGAATTTCTAAATAGTTTAAAAGACATTGATCCGGATTTAGATGTTCGTCCGTTAATTCAACAGTATGTATCTGCAAATGCTCCTGAAATTCTCCCGCAATTAAACTTTGGCGGCGAACCAGGCGGCAATCAAGAAATGGAAGCTCCACCACCGGCAGCACCTGCAATGGCAGCGCCAGCACCTGAAGCTCCACCGGCAGCACCTGCTCCGGCAGCACCCCCAGCGGCCCCTGTTGCTGAAGCAAAAGATGAGGATCCCCCGTTTGATCCTGATCCAAAACCAACTAAGAAAACAACACCGGGTAAACATGGACAAGGTTACAGTCAAGCAAGACATTTAGCTAGACAGGGTTTAGAAAAAGCTCTTAAGAAGGCTAAGGAATCTGGTGCAACACTTGAAACACAAATGGACTTTGGTAACAAAGTTATGTCTATTGCCGAAGTATTAGAGTGTTGCGGAATGTCACCTGCAGATGCTGGATTTGACCAAGGTGGCGGCTTACAAGATATGATCAAATACATTTCTGGCTTCTGGAATAGAGAAGAAGGTAACTTCCCTCTAGGTGGCGAGCGTATTAAAATCAAAGTACAAAAAGAATTTGAAGATGGTAAATTTGGTGGTGCATCGCCTGATGATTTACAAAAGATTTTAATGTTCATTGATAAGAAAGATCCGGGTATGAGCCACGGCGCACACGATGGAGAAAAGAGCGCAATCTTAAGACTAGCAGGATTAAAAGGACAAGATCACGAAATGGACGAAGCAGGCGATGATCGACTAGTAAAACTAAACGATCTAATGGCGCAGTTTGATTCAGTTAAATCTTCGTCAAATGTTGATCCGATGGACAAGTTTAAGAATATGAAGTTAAAATTTGGCGACGACGAAATTGACTTTAGCAATCCAGATCAAGCTGGAGAAAAAATGAAGGGAATGATGGGCGGTATGATGAAGGGTATGCAAGGACAGATGCCTAATCAAAATATCCAATTCCCAGGTGGACAAATGAACCCTGCAGATATGATGAAGGGTATCATGGACAAAATTAACTTTGGGAAATAATCATGAAGCAACAATTAAACGAGAATCAACTAAGAGAGAAAATTGCATCTTTAAGAGAAAAATTAAATGCGATTGAAGAAGCACTTGTAGATAGTTCTGGTCGTCCAGTTACCGACGGTAGCGGACAACCTATTGCTACAGGAAGCGATCCAACACCGGCTGCAACAGCAATGGCAGCACCTGCGGCAGCACCTGCGGCAGCACCTGCGGCAGCACCTGCACAAGCCGCGGCAGCTCCAGTTGACGACAGAAACGAAATGGATAAAGCAAGTGATGCGGCAGCGGCAGCATCTGGCGCACCAGCAGGCCCAAGTGTTAATGCACAAGGCCAGAATGTTACAATGCCAGACGGAACTAATCCAGAAACCGGTGAAAAGACGCAAGCGGCATCTACTACACCGGCACCGGCACCAACAGGACCAAAGAATAGAGACTCTATGACATTCGGTGCCGCATTTGCCGATGCTCGTAAATCAGGTGAAAAGACATTTGCTTGGAAGGGCAAGCAGTATGGTACGCAGTTAGCTAGCGGCCAAGGCGCACAAAAACCAGCACCAAAAGTTGGCCAATTACCTATGAAACAGCAAGCCGCAGTAGCCGCTGGTACAGATCCTAACGCAGTAAACCCACAAGGTATGGCGTTCGGTGGAGGTGGTCTAGAAGAAAGCCAATCAGTTGGTTATGCACAAGATCCGTCACTAATGAGCATCGTACACCTAGCTGGAATTAAGTAAACGGCTAAAATAGTCACATTTTAGGCAAGATTCTTCTTGCAAGTATAAATAAAAACGCATACAATAACATGTATGCGTTTTTTGTTTAGTAGTATCTAAACAATATAAGGCAAACAAAGGCATAAAATAAAGGAGAAAAATTATGGCAACTTTGGCTGAAATTCGTGCAAAACTTAAGGCATCTGAATCAAAAGGTTCTGACAATAACAGAACAGGTGGCGACAATAGCATTTACGCTTTCTGGAATCTTAAAGAGGGAGAAGAATCAGTTCTACGCTTCCTGCCAGATGGTAACACCGACAACACTTTTTTCTGGGTAGAAAGAGCAATGATTAAATTGCCATTCGCCGGAATCAAAGGTGAATCTGAAAGCAAACAAATCACTGTTCAAGTCCCTTGCATGGAAATGTATGGCGACTCATGTCCTATTCTAACAGAAGTTCGTCCTTGGTTTAAGGACCCTGCTTTAGAAGATATGGGCCGTAAATATTGGAAGAAGCGTAGCTACATCTTCCAAGGCTTTGTAGCAGAAGACGGTCTCAAAGAGACAGAAAAACCAGAAAATCCAATCCGTAGATTTATCATTGGTCCTCAAATTTTCCAATTGATCCGTGCCGCTTTGGTCGATCCTGAGTTGGAAGATTTGCCAACTGACTTTGTACACGGTTTAGATTTCCGTATGAAGAAAGGTAGCAAAGGCGGATACGCAGACTACTCAACATCTAGCTGGGCTCGCCGAGAGCGTCCACTTAGCGAAGATGAACAAGCCGCAGTTAAAACACATGGCTTGTTTAACTTAACAGACTTCCTACCTAAGAAGCCAACTGAAGTTGAGCTTAAGGTAATCAAGGAAATGTTTGAAGCGTCAGTTGACGGTGAACCATATGACATGGAACGCTGGGGTCAATACTTCAAACCAGCAGGTATGGGCCAAGCAACTGGCGATCCTGTAAAAGCAACTCCTAAAGTATCAGCACCTGCATCAACAGCAAGTGATGACTACGACGACGAACCTGCACCAGCGGCAAAGGCAGCTCCTGCTCCTAAGGCAGATGCACAAGATTCAAGTGGTGGCGACAGCCGCGCACAAGACATTTTGGCAATGATTCGCAATCGTCAAAAGCAGTAATTAGAATAAGGGGCTTCGGCCCCTTATAATCATTTAGGAGAAAAGTATGGCTACAAAGCCCTTTGATTTATCAAAATTTAGAAAGACACTTACCAAGTCCATTGACGGACTTAGTGTAGGTTTTAGCGATCCAACAGATTGGATTAGCACAGGTAACTATGCTCTAAATTACCTAATCAGCGGCGACTTTAAGAAAGGCGTTCCACTAGGTAAAGTTACAGTTTTCGCAGGCGAATCCGGCGCTGGCAAATCTTATATTTGTTCCGGTAACTTAGTTAAAGAAGCTCAAGCACAAGGCATTTATGTTGTGTTAGTTGATAGCGAAAACGCTCTTGACGAAGCATGGTTACATGCACTCGGTGTTGATACAAGCGAAGACAAGCTACTTAAACTCAATATGGCAATGATTGATGATGTTGCTAAAACTATCAACGAATTTGTAAAAGAATACAAAGAAATCCCAGAAGAAACTCGTCCAAAGGTATTATTTGTAATTGACTCACTAGGTATGTTGTTAACCCCAACAGACGTTAACCAGTTTGAAGCAGGTGACTTAAAAGGTGATATGGGCCGTAAACCTAAAGCACTTACAGCACTTGTTCGTAATTGCGTAAACATGTTTGGCGCACTAAACATTGGACTAGTAGCAACTAATCATACATACGCAAGCCAAGATATGTTTGACCCGGACGATAAAATCTCTGGCGGCCAAGGATTTATCTATGCTAGCTCGATTGTAGTTGCTATGCGTAAGTTAAAGTTGAAAGAAGATGAAGATGGTGCTAAGACTACTACAGTTAATGGTATCCGTGCCGCATGTAAAATCATGAAAACACGATATGCTAAGCCATTTGAATCAGTTCAAGTAAAAATTCCTTATGCAACTGGTATGAGCCCTTATTCAGGTCTTGTTGACTTGTTTGAAGCAGAAGGATTGCTCAAGCAAGAAGGTAACAGACTCAAATGGATTGACCCGGAGACTGGAGAAGAGTTCAAATTCTACCGAAAAGAATGGAAAGATGATAAATTAGATATGATAATGGAAAAATTCCATTTGAAACCTAGTGAAACAACAACCGTTCCAGAGGAGAATGAAGAACATGTTGAATGAAAGTCAAATTGGTGATATCTGGCTAAACTTTGTCGAATATCTAGATAAAAAACAACTAGAAACAGTAGCAGAACGCTATGTAGATTTACTAGCCGACTTCGGTGTTAGTGATCGAACATTGCAAGGCGCTACTGGAGTTGATGAAATTTTAGATCAAGCAATCGCATACTACTTAAATGAAGATGAGCTTGACGAAGACGACGAAGACTACGGCGAATTGGAGTTTTAATGGGCTGGTATTCTGAAATATCTAAAGACATTTCAAACATTCCTGATGCGGTTGAACATTTTGAAGCTGAATTACAAGACGCTAAAAAAGAATGCCGCATTACAGGTAATGTTGAAAAAGCCGCGGCCCAAATGCCAGGCATTGTTGAACATCGATTTAGCCAACTTCAAGAAATTGAAGCAATTTTAGAATACCTAAACATTGAACTTCGACGACTAAAGAGTCAGCACTTTAGAAAATACCTAGAAAACTATCAAAGAGCATTAAGTTCTCGTGATTGTGAAAAATTTGTAGAAGGCGAAGCAGATGTAGTTGACTTTGAAAAAATTATCAACGAATTTGCATTGATGAGAAACAAATGGCTAGGTATTACTAAAGCTCTTGACCAGAAACAATGGCAAATCACTAATATTGTGAAGTTGCGTGTTGCTGGTATGGAAGACGCATCACTATAATCAATTTGCCCAAACGGCATCAAATAGGCCTTAAATATTTATAGGGCCTATTTTTTTGTCTTTTAGGTTGACCTAACAAAAATAATAATGTATAGTTGTAAATATGACAACAATTGACCAGTATCTGACAAATATTGTGTTATCAACTAATGATCCTTTAGAAAAGTTGATTGCACCCAAGGACGCAAGAGTACTTAGAAGCCTTAACACGGCAGTACAGAGTCCTGCATTTATTACAGAAAACCAAAGTCGACTGTTATTGAAAATTTTGAAGGAAAATTCTCAAAAATTTCAGTTTTTAGGTGAAGACTTTCCGTTAGCATTAACAAATCCATCTTGGTCAAAAATATTTAGACCAGTAGACAAAACTAAAAAAATGTTTATTGGAAAAAATCCTGCCGACGAACCTACTATAGTTTTAGAATTTGCGTTTTCTTCACAAATTCGCAAAATTATATCCAACTTAACTAAAAAAACAGACGGGCCTATTATTAGCGTGACCCCGAGAATTTACCAGTGTGACCTTACAGAAAAAAATATTGTAATTTTGCTCGAGGGGTTAAAGTCAGAGGGTTTTGATGTTTCTGATGATTTAAAGAATCACTACAATACCATAAAATCTTGGTCAGAAAATGAGGTTAAAAACCAATTTTTGCTAACAACAATAACTAATCAAAATTTTCAAAAGCACATTACAGCCGACCTCGGTATTGAAACAGCTATCGACGAAAACATTATTGTTGACCGTAGCAACCGTTACCAGTACTTCTTGGAAAATCACCAAAAATCCTCAGAAAATTTAGTGGGGAAAATTGCAAATAGGAAAAATTCTAAAATTTGGATCAACAACAAAGAGCACACACTTAATGAAATTGTTGGCGCACTTGTAGAATTAAAAAGATTCCCAGTGATGTTTGTCTTTGACGGATTTGCTACTAATGATCAAGAGGAAAAATTGCAAGAAATTGCATTATCCCTGGAAAATCACGGTGTAGACGAATCAGTTGGTATTTACTTTAGATTACCTAATACAGAAGTTGGTAAAAAATTTAATGAACTAATTGCAAAAAGAAAGTATAATAGTCAATTAGGCAAGGACACACAAGTCGTAGGTGTACAAAGTGGAAAAATACCAAAATTTTTCCTAACTAACGAATGGAAGCCTATGAGCGTAGTAAGTTTAGATGTAACTTTGCGACATAGCAAGACTGCGGTATATGCAAACTGTTGCGACCTTGTAATTACTTACTCAGAAACAAATTCAATTATTGAGCAAAAGCAAATATGGCAGTAAGATTAGTTATTAAAGACGAAGTAAACATTAAGTTTGAGAACTTGCCACTAGATGCTCGCAAGAAACTTGCCGCAACTTTTAAATATGAAGATCCAACTGCTAGATATCGACCTGCTTACAAATTAGGACGATGGGATGGCATGACTAGTATGTTCGGATTAGGCGGCAACGGCTATCTAAGTCAACTAGAAAAGTCATTTGAAATTCTTGCTAACCTTGGAATCGACATAGACGAAGTAGAAGATTTAAGATCACCAGTTAAACTAGTGTTTGAACCTATTACAGCTAGTTACTGGGCCGATATGGGTAAGGTGTGGCCAGAAGGACATCGGTTTGCCGGCCAATCTATCATGTTGCGTGATGACCAAGTTGAAGTTGTTAATAGATTCTTTTCAAACCCGCAGTCGTTACAAGAAGTTGCAACTGGCGCTGGCAAAACTATCATGACAGCAACGCTAGCACACTCTGTAGAAAAGTACGGACGGTCTATTATTATTGTTCCCAACAAAGACTTAGTCACGCAGACAGAAGAAGATTTTGTCAACGTCAACCTTGATGTTGGCGTGTACTACGGAGATAGAAAAGATTTAGGAAAAACGCACACTATTTGTACTTGGCAAAGTCTAAACATCTTAGATAAGAAAAGTAAAAATGCAACCGACGATGATATTTTAACACTTGCTGAATTCTTAGAAGGTGTTGAGACAGTTATCGTTGACGAAGTACATATGGCCAAAGCAGAAGTGTTAAAAAATCTATTAACACAGAATTTGCGTAATGCTCCAATCCGTTGGGGACTAACCGGAACAGTACCGAAACAGGACTTCGAAGCACAACCAATCTTTGCAAGTATTGGTCCTGTAGTAGGCGGCATTAAAGCACACGAATTACAAGAAATGGGAGTACTAAGTAACTGCCATGTAAACATTGTGCAAATGATTGATCTCAAAGAATTTAAATCGTATTCAGACGAATTAAAATATCTCGTAACTAATAACGAGAGAATGGCTTATATTTCAAGGCTTATCAAAGGCGTAGCAGAATCAGGCAACACACTAGTTTTAGTTAACAGAATTGACTCGGGCAAGCAGTTAGTTGAACTAATCGAAGGCTCGGCGTTTATATCAGGCGAAGTAAAAGGTACTAAAAGAAAAGAGGAGTACAAAGAACATGCGGTTTCAGATAACAAGATTACTGTGGCGACTTACGGTGTGGCCGCTGTGGGTATTAATATTCCAAGGATTTTTAATCTGGTTCTTCTTGAACCCGGAAAGAGCTTTGTCCGCGTTATACAAAGTATTGGGCGAGGCATTCGAAAAGCAGAAGACAAAGACTTCGTACAAATCTGGGACCTCACTTCGACCTGCAAGTTCGCCAAGCGTCACCTCACGGAGAGGAAGAAATATTACAAGGATGCCAAGTATCCGTTCACCATTGACAAGACGGACTGGCAAAAATAAGGACTATGCAGATATTAACACTAGACAATAAAACATTTAATTTAAACAACTTACCAGACGAGGTAGACGACAGTACAAGATTTGCAGTTCTTGACAATAGTAATCCTACAGAACCTGACTTCTTTTTCATGCCATTAATATTCCTTGAGAGTTTTAATGCGCCAGCAATGGTACTTAGAATAGGTGAAGACGAAGTAACTATGCCTATCGATTGGAGCATTGCTGTGGGAGATAGTAGTTGTGCAAGTGACATCGAAATTTTACCATTAACTAGTTTAAACGATCGAGGATTCGAAGCCTTAATCTTTAACCCACTTAGTAGTTTTAGAGTTGAATTTAAAAAGATTGAGATTGTAAACTTTTACAATGATGTTAAATGGTATTTTCCAAAGATGAAAAACGGACAGTTGCTAGCAACACCTACACGCTACGGAGAGAAACCAGACTGTGCATACTTTGTTAAAGAAATATCGAGACAAAGCGAAATTATTCAATTGGATAAGATATTATGAGTTTAAAAATTGCATACTTCCAACCTACTATCGTAGCCATAGACCAAGTACCACCAGTAGAATTTAATAGAATATTTCAACTATCAGAACATCTACACAGCCACCCTGAACTTAACGACTCTGATAATCCGTTTATCAGTATCCGAGGCGGACAACAAATACATGTCTACCCTAATCAACTAAATGTTGATGTCAGCTGGTTAGTTTCTTGGATTGAGAACATTTGTTCTGGCTACATGGAATTAGTTAGTCAACAGTCTGGCACTGAAGACCTTAGAATGTGCAAGCCTGTAGTTAACAGTATTTGGACTATTAGACAAACACAAGGTCAATATCAAGAAATGCACAGTCACCCCGGCGGACATTTGAGTGGTAACATTTATATTAGCTCTCCCGACTTTGCATCTGACAGTAACTCAAGTGATGGGCACATTGCATTTAGATTGCCGCAGACTCGAGATGTTAGCAAGTTTGTTATGTCTGACTATTGGAAGTATGCGCCTACTCCTGGGTCAGTGATTTTATTCCCTAGCCATTTACCACATACTGTATATCCATGGAGAGGTAAGGGCCATCGAACAGTTATGGCATTTGATGCTAGCTTAGTTCCAAAGGAGAAATAAATGGGTAAATTAGTTCCAGGTGCTTCATACATATACGAGCGAGACGGCGATACTGTTTACGCTAGAGAGTTTGGCTCAACTGAAAGAAAAGTAATTGGAATGGATTATCCAGTTACACAACCTATAAATTGGCACGATGTAATGATAGTTGCTAAAACCAATCCCGCTTTACAACACGCTGTTGATAATGTTATAATGTTGTATAAACTGAGTAAAGAAGCGTATGAGTGAAAAAGTTGAACTAAAAGAGAAACTACAAGCAGTAGATCAGAATATCCGCGAACTGTGGGATGCCATGGATGCTGAAAATCAAAAAGCTCTTAAGAACGAATTCTTTATTTTAAATCGATACATTAGTAATGTACAAGGCGGCAGAGAACTACAAGAACATTTTGTATTAACTGTTAACGAATATTTTAACAAGCATTGGAATCTATTACAGAAACACCCTAAGCTTCTATGGTACTTGCTGTGTATGTGTAGTTACGGAAGTGGGAAGACTTACTTCCATCAATGGCTTGGACATAAGAAGAAAGAAGGGTCTGGAGGTAAGAAAGTTAAGTTCTTGCAAGAAATTTATCCTAACAAGAAGTTTGACGAAATTGAGTTAATTGCAAAAATGGCCACAGATAAGGATCTTAAAGAACTAGCAAGAAAGCACGGTATGGACGAAGCTACTATTGCTAAAAAATTAAAATGATGTCATTAGTTGAACAAAAATATACATGTCAATACTGTAGTGCTTCTTTTGTAAAAGAGAAGACACTAGCAGTACATGTCTGCGAACAAAAGCGCAGGCATTTAGCTAAAACTGAAAAACATGTAGTACTAGGTTTTGATACCTTTAATAGATTTTTTAAAGCAACGCAGAATTCTAAAGGCGACAAAACTTACGACGATTTTGCAAAAAGCCCCTACTACAATGCGTTTGTAAAGTTTGGAAGTTTTGTTAGCAATGTAAATCCGTTATACCCGGATCGCTTTATTGACTATGTAGTTACTAGTGGTGTAAAACTAGATCACTGGTGCAGAGATGAATTGTATGACAAATATGTTGTTGACTTAGTTAGGAAAGAAACTGTTGAAACAGCATTAGAAAGAAGTGTAAGCCACATGATGTCTTGGGGAGAAGATAACAAGGCCGCATGGAATCACTATTTTTTGTATGTAAGTTTAAGCAGAGCAACTTACGATATTAAAGATGGAAAGATTAGCCCTTGGTTGGTTTTAAATTGCGCTAGCGGCAAAGCAATGTTGAAGAAGTTTAACGACGAACAGCTAACAGCCATAAGTAGTATTATAGATCCGCCTTTCTGGATAGCAAAGTTTAAAAGACTATCTGCAGATGTGGAACTAGTTAAGCAAGTTGTTAAGGAATCTAACATATGATAACACCGGGAAATTTAGACGCAACTAAATTAGATTTAGAAGTGATTGTAAGCGAAGAAGATAATACTGTATATGTTAAATTAACCGGCTTTGAAAATATCGAAGATGCAGACCAGTATGCAACATATCTAACAGAGACATTACCACTAATGTTATTTGAGTCTGAGGTAAAACATTGAAAACTAGAAAATTGCAAGACGGAACAGAAGTGTCGGAAAGAGACTTACCAGTAACTCTAACTGTATATACACGATGTCCCGAAAAGTACAAACTGATTGACATGGAAACTGGGGAAGAGTACATTGGTTACCCTACTATTGGAAAATCTAGTTGGAGAAAAATAAAAAATGCCGGACATTGATATTGACTTTGCTGATAGAACTAAGGCGCTTGAACATTTCGAGCATGCCGTTGCATCTATACGCGAAGAAGATTATACTTTTAAAAAGCACAATACTGGCATATATTGTACTTCTATTCCGCACAATCCTATTACAGGTTTGAGTACAATTGATTATAAAGAAGCGGAAGAACGAGGATATTTTAAAATTGACTTTTTAAATGTCAGCGTTTACGATAGCGTAAACAGCAGAGAGCATTTACTAGAGCTAATGAATAAGGAGCCATTATGGGACCTTCTAGAACAGGACGATTTCGTCAATCTACTCTTTCACGTCAACGGACATGGTTCCATTCTAAGACAAATGAAACCAACGACGATAGAACAATTGGCTGCGGTACTAGCGATGATCAGACCAGCGAAACGACATCTGATCGGAAAAGACTGGAACAGCGTGATGAGCGAAGTTTGGCTGAAACCAGAAAACGATGAATATTATTTTAAAAAGGCACACGCAGTTGCCTACGCTCATGTAGTAGTTGTACAGATGAATTTAATCTGTGAACAACTTAGTTATGGATTTAGTTAACGAGCTTTTCTAACTAGCTGTACAGATTTTCTCTTTACACGCTTTACAGTTAAATTCATTAGGTTTACTACCGGACCTAAAATAACCCTAGCATCCTTACTATTAAATGTTTTAATAGCATACGCAAACGGATGTATTTGTTCTCTGCAGAAAATGTTAATAGGGAACTGTCGATTTGATTCCCACCACCAAATCTCCCCAATTTCTAAAAACAGGGCTTTTTCATCAGGTGTCTTTATTGCGTTCAAATCGTAGAAACTAGTTACATACTGATCTTGATTGATGATGATACCTACATATTCCTCGTCACCATAGTTGATAACGCTGATAAAGGGTAAATTTTGTTCTATATTATCTCTTAGTTTTGCCATAAATACATTGTATAAGGTTGCCAGACATGCAAAAAATCTCAAGTTATTTATATCCAAATAGAATTCAACTATTAGCTGATTTGGCAGGTTTCAATGTGGAGTTTACTAGCGTGTACCAACGAAATTTAAAAATTTATAACGGCATTGATAATGTCATTGAGTTTGACATTAAGAACGCCGACCAGAAGCGTATTGAGCTTACTACAAGTCCTGTGATTACACAGATTGAAATGAATGTTATGGATGCACAAGGCAATGCTTTAGCCAACAGCCCTTATACAGTAACTCCGACTGTTGTTAAAGGTATTGCTAGTGTAACTATTCCTGCAGACGATCTTGCAGAATTATCTCCACAATATTTAAAGTATAGTGTAACAGCTATCAAAGACGGGCATGATACAATACTTTACTCAGACACACGATTTGGTGCAGTGGGCACTATTGAATTAGTTGGCGATGCTATGCCAACATTCCGTGATCCAAAAGAATGGACAACATACACAGGCGAAATTGATTTAGACGGTAATGTTATCAACCACTTTAGTGCTATGCCAGTTAAGTTCTACGAAGCTGAAAAAACACAAACAGTTAATGTAGAAGTTAGTATGACTGGGTTCATTGGCGAAATTTGGTTAGACGGCACAGTTAAATCTACTATCAATACTGAAGCATTTAGAGACGGTGAAATTCCAAACACCCGTCACGAATTTACATCAGCAAACAGCACCCCATACACCTTTACAGTGACAGTCGGTGATTATCAATATATTCGAGTAAGTTTCCAAGGAGATAGTCCATTGAATCCTACCGGAACTATTGACAAAGTAACACTAATATAATATAATTAGGCTGTATGGGCCTAATCTCAGATACTCTCTTAGCATATCTTCCTCCGAAGCGTAAGACTACTCCTAGTGGGTGGATTAGCTTCAATGCACCTTGTTGTGGTGATAAAAGACAACGAGGCGGCTTTATTGTCAACGGCGGAGATGCTGTAAGCTACCACTGTTTCAACTGCGGATTCAAAGCCAGTTGGCAACCAGGTAGACACATTAGTCAAAAAATGAGCAAATTCATGCGGGACCTTAATATCCCCGATGATATTATCAATCAGCTTCGCCTAGAAGCATTAAAGCTCAACGATTCTAGCAATACAGAAGTTAGAAACATTATTCCAAAGTTTGACGAAAGAGCCTTGCCAATGGATGCAAAGAGCTTAGAAGAATGGAGCACTTGGATTGAGCTACAAGGTTGGGAAAACGCTGATCAACATTTAATCAATGTGTTTTGCTACTTACGGAATATTAGAGGGTTAGATCCATATGCGTACCCTTACTACTGGTCAAACAAGATCGGTTTTAAGAATAGAGTAATTGTTCCTTTTATCAAGGATGGCAAGATAGTAGGGTGGACTGCTAGGGCGATAGATGTGGATGTAAACCCTAGATACCTAAGTGAACAACAACCTGGTTTTGTCTTTAACCTTGACAGACAACATCGAGATAGAGAATTCGTAATCGTATGCGAAGGGCCGTTTGATGCGCTAAGTATTGATGGATGTGCCTTGCTTGGTTCTGAAATTAAAGACAGTCAAAACTGGCTGCTCAAACAGCTAGGTAAGGAGATTGTTCTAGTACCTGACAGAGATCACGAGGGTCCTAAGACAGTCGAGCAAGCAATAGAGTTTGGTTGGTCAGTAAGTATGCCTGAGTGGCCAGAAGGTATTAAAGATGTAAACGATGCTGTGGTAAAGTTAGGTAAGCTAACAACACTTTACTTAATAACACAAGCAAAAGAATCGAGCAGTCTTAAGATACAACTTAGGGCTAAGAAATGGTTTAAAGAAAATGATAAAAGAGATAATTAGCTTTTTAAAATGTCCGTGGAGATGGATCAAGGAACGCAAGAGATTAGAAGAGTTGCGTAAACGAGATCCATTCATTTATAAATGATTAGTTGGGGAATATCAGGAAACAGTCACGATGCCGCATTGGCAGTATTTGCTGACGAAAAATTAGTATTTGCTAGCAGTAGTGAACGGTTTAGTAAAATAAAAAACGATCGTGACCTATGCCCAGAACTTGTAGACTATGCAAGGAGACAGTGGGGAGAACCTGGACGAGTTTACTGGTATGAACGCCCGTTAAGCAAAACATTTAGACAGCTATCAGCAGGACAAGGCTGGAAGTGGAAAGACAATAATATCAAACGATATTTAAAGAAATGGAATATTCATGCCCCCATTACTTACTGTAGTCATCATCACGCTCATGCCGCTGGCGGTTATTTTACTAGTCCATTTAACGATGCTTGTGTTGTCGTAATAGATGCTATCGGCGAGTGGGAAACACTAACAATATGGAAGGCTAAAGGCCAAGAACTAAGGCGTGTATGGAGCTCTAGCTACCCAGACAGCATAGGCTTGTTTTATAGTGCAATGACACAACGATGTCACTTCAAGCCTAATGAAGAAGAATATATTGTCATGGGCATGAGTGCGTTTGGCAACCCTGATCGACTAAGCGGTGATATGCTTAGAGAATTTTTTTACTTTCCAACATGGGACATGGGCGGACTAGTATCTTCAAGAAAAAATCTACATAGGGGTTGTCAAGATTGGAGACCTAACTTAACTGTTACAGATACATTTGACATTGCCGCTGGTACACAAGCAGTATATGAACATTTGTTAAATCATGTGCTTGATTACGCTAGACGATGTGTTGATAGTAAAAATCTAGTGTTGATGGGAGGCTGTGCATTAAACTGTGTAGCTAACAAGATTACTGGTCGCTATTTTGACAATACATGGATTATGCCCAATCCTGGAGATTCGGGTAGTGCTATTGGCGCAGTACTAGCCAAAAAGCCGCAGTGGCGTATTGACAATAGACACTTTACTCCATACCTCGGTTACGACATCGGTAGTCACACTAGTAATGAAGAAATTGTCAAATACTTAGAAGAATACAAGATTTGTGGGCTAGCTCGCGGCCCTGCTGAGTTCGGTCCTAGAGCGTTAGGTAACAGAAGTTTACTAGCTGATCCGCGAGGCGCTGACATTAAAGATCGTGTTAATGAAATCAAAAATCGCGAGATGTTTAGGCCGTTTGCACCTGCTATACTAGAAGAACATGTTAACCAATACTTTAGAATGCCTTATGGATGGGACACTAGCAGATACATGCAGACTGTAGCACTATGCCGCGAACCAGAAAAGTATCCGGCTATTGTGCATGTAGATGGAACTAGTCGTGTACAAACTGTACCTAATGATGGAAGCCCATTCAGACAGTTACTCGAACTTTGGTATGCATCTACTGGCTGTCCTATGTTGCTCAACACCAGCCTTAACATTAAAGGTCAGCCGATAGTCAACGATCGTGCCGATGCAATGAACTTTGCACAGCACCATAATGTTAGAGTTTTTAATTAATAGATAGTATAATATATAGATGAAACAAAATACAGATTACGGTTACGATATACAGAAAGTTTACTTAGAAATGATGCTGTCGGATGCGGCAACATTTGTTCGCTGTCAGGGTATTTTTGATCACACTTTGTTTGATAGAAAATTACAAACAGCCGCTGAGTTTATCAATCAATATGTAGAAGAACATTCAGTTGTTCCTACTGAAGATATTATCAATGCGGCAACAGGTGTTAACCTTAAAGTACCTAACGATTTGCGTGAAGAACACTATGATTGGTTACTCAACGACTTTGAAACATTTACCCGACACAAAGGCCTTGAAAAAGCTATTCTTGAAAGTGCTGACATGTTGGAAAAAGGCGACTACGGGCAAGTAGAAGAAAAGATTAAAAAAGCAGTACAAGTGGGTTTGACTAAAGATATGGGTACTGACTACTTTGCAGATCCTAGAGCCCGATTGATGAAGATTAAAGATCGCAACGGACAAATTAGCACTGGCTGGAAGTCAGTTGATGATAAACTGTTTGGCGGCATGAATAGAGGCGAGCTTAATATCTTTGCCGCAGGATCAGGCGGTGGTAAATCATTGTTCCTTGCTAATTTAGGTGTTAACTGGGCACTCATGGGTTTGAATGTTGTTTACCTAACATTAGAACTTAGTGAAGAACTTGTGTCAATGCGTGTAGATGCAATGATCACAGGCATGGCAACAAAAGAGATTTTCAAGCAACTAGATGATGTTGAAATGAAAGTTAAGATGATTGGCAAGAAGTCGGGTACATTCCAAGTTAAGTATATGCCAAGCGGCAAAACAGCCAACGACATTCGCAGTTACTTAAAAGAATACGAAATTAAGATGGACCGTAAAGTAGATGTACTGTTAGTAGACTACTTGGACTTGTTGATGCCACAAAGTAAGAAGATTTCCGCTGAAAACTTGTTTGTTAAAGATAAGTATGTGTCAGAAGAATTGCGTAACCTAGCAATGGAAAAGAACTGTATCTTTGTAACAGCGGCTCAGCTAAACCGCGGTGCTGTTGAAGAAGTAGAATTTGATCACAGTCACATTTCGGGTGGTTTGTCAAAGATTCAAACAGCTGACAACGTCTTTGGTATCTTTACCAGTCGTGCTATGCGTGAGCGTGGACGCTATCAAATTCAGCTGATGAAAACTCGTAGCTCAAGCGGCGTTGGACAAAAGATTGAACTTGAGTTTAACATCGACAGTCTGCGCATCAGCGACTTAGATGAACAAGACGGCTATGGTAGTAGCACCGCCAGCGCAGGCAGTAGTTTGCTCAATCAGATTAAACAACGCACTAGTGTTATTGATCCTAATACCGGCGAAGTTAATCCTAGCTCACTAGCACCAGCGCCAAAAGTCACAGCCAATGTTGAAAGCAGTAAACTAAGACAACTTTTGAATAACTTGCCGTCTGATGAGTTGTAATCATAGTTTAATCTAGTTTCTTGCCAAAATTAATAAATACGCATATAATAACAAGGAACTGCTATGGAAGAACTCTATCATTTACGCTCAACCAATGATCCTCTTACTTCTGTAGTAAAGGATGATCCGGTCCGTCCACACATACCATTAGATCAACGCATTAATGATGCCGCTGAAATTCTCTTGCTCAAAGCAGGCGAAGAAGTATTAGCCGCTACATGTATGCAATGGCTAGCTGATATCCCCCAAGATGAAGCTGATCTATTGGCTTTGGACAAGACGCACGATGTAGCAGTATTCTACACTATTTGGAGTTACAAACCTGGAGCAGGCGCAAAACTGCTACAAGAAGCTGCCAAATGGTTATTACAAGACTATAAAGATATCCGAGCAATCGTAACACTCAGCCCGCAGACAGAAATGGCCAAGCGATTTCATCTAAAGAACGGTGCAAAAATCCGCAGAGAAAATCCAACTAGCGTAAACTACGAATACTACTACAAAGAATAAAAAAGCCCCGAAAGGGGCTTTCTTATGCAGTCTTGACCCAACACTCGTAGTAGGGATCGTATCTATAATCCCCGGGCGGGTTCAAAGGATCATACAAGTGCGGGTGTGTAATGGGTGTAGGCGCAGGCTTATATCTACGCTGATAACTTTCAGTAATTTGCCTGCGTACTAGGGGATCTCGATATTCGTCAGCCCAAGTTAATTCGTCAAGGTGTTCGTTTACCATGGTTTCTTCTCCTGCGTGTTGATAGTTATGTCGGCTACGCTGTCCGTAGCACTAGAATAGTTGACCCTACCCGAAGGCAAAGTATTAAAGCTGATGATCCAGCGATCTAAAGGTCCTATATGCGGGGGTGTTGCGTGATACATCCAGCTGGGGAATATGACCAAACGCCCAGGCTTCATGTCTATATGTTCAAACGGGCCCGGCCAGTTTTTACGCAGAACTTCTATTTGTGCTTGTGTGCGATGTTGCACAGGATCTTCAAATAGTGTGGGCACACCTTCGGTTAGATAGTAAACACCACTGTACCAGCTCATGCTGTGACGATGATAGTTTTGACGCTGTCCACTGTTAGCCCTGCTTAGATTGGCCCAACTACTGGTAATGCTAATAGTATCACAGTCGTAGTCATGTTGAGCTTTTACCTGATCTAGACATGTGCCAATCCACGCAAACAAGTCTGCAAACTCCGGTTGATCATGAAGATTGCGTGTATAGCTGTGATTGCTAGTAGACTTAACAGGTGTTGCAGGATCCGCTTGTATAGCATGTATCAACTGAAGATTATCTATGTGAGTGTTTTCAAATACAAACACACTTACAGGAAACATGTTGACGATCTGCATTAGTATTCAACCCAGCCTGTTAGCAAATATTTCTCCCCTGTTAAAGGGGGATTGCCGCGATGTGCATGTGTATAGGTCGCAGGCCAAATGACTAGAGTTCCCTGGATAGCCCGCACTCGCTGATGTTGATACAAAAACTCAGTTTCCCCACCTTCTGCTACTGTGTTCAAGTACAAGCCCCAGGCAGCTATACGAGCACTACGATCACGAGTATCAGCTTCATAATGCCACTGATGATAGCCTTCTCCGGGTAGAGTACGCTGTACTCGACAACTGCGCACTTGATAAGGCTCCGCTAGTGCTAGTAGGCTATAATGACTGATATACTGATTCCAAGCAGAGTAAAAGTACTGCATAAAGTCAGCTATACAGTCTAGTTCCACACTAGAGTTAAGACTAGCGTAGGTCAAAGGCACAACAGTTGAATCCTGCTTTAAATGCCCGCCTACACCCCTACCAAATACCATGCCTAAACTAGTCATACGCTGATAGTAGTCAATGATACGATCACATACACTAGCGGGCACTAAATCCTGAAATACAGCTATATCTTTATCGAGTTTCATGCAGTACTTATCGCATAAAACGCACTCCCAGCTCAAGTCCTGAAAAGCGCGAAGCGCCGGCGCGATATAAGCCAAATAGCCGCGAAGCGGTAGCGGTAAAACGCGAAGCTAGCGTTCTGCTAGCAGTACCAACTTGGTGCCTAGACAGTAAATAAACTATGACGGGCATATTCTATCTTCCAGAATATCACGACTTTGAACATATAGCTGTAGCACCCTGGCCCAAGCTAGTTGAACTACAGTTAGACTGGGTCGACACTATGAATCAGTTGGAAACATGGCTGAATCGCTATGTGGGCCCGCACTACGCTGAATGGGCTTATGCACAGCAACAGGACTGTGATTTTTGGCAAGCCTGTATAGCGTTTAAACGAGCGCAGAGTAAAACACTCTTTTTATTAACATGGACTTGAAAGTGAAGAAACTTATACTAGACGAGTTTAGCTATATTGCATGTTTGTGCGTACTATGCACATGGGCGTTTTGTACGGGTCTATTAATAGGCTTTGTATGGATCAAGCTATAGTGTACAGAGCACAATTTGGCTTTTGACTAGTATAGCAGGAAACAGTAAAAACTACTATAATCAGCATCCTTGTGTGTACTGCTAACACTCTGTACTGATTATTTACATGTTTTCAGCGTTGTGTGCTATATTGCTCTTTTTAAGTGAATCACGAAGACTAGCTATATTGGAATCAAACTTAACATCCCAGCCAGCTGACTGCATGTGCTTGATAGGATCATCAATGACTCGTTGGCTTATGGGAGCTTCAGGATTAGTGCTTATATACTCACTGCCACCCAAACTTTTCTTATCTACTGTACGCTTGAAGCTATCCCCGGGAAAGGTAGTTTCTACTGGGCGATATGCTTGTATAGCAGTACGATCAGCAGGATCAAATACCAGTGTATGACGGCCTGTTTTAGGATCAACATAGGCTAGACTCTTAACATTGCGTGGAGCGGCATAGGCAGCGGCTAACTTACTATCCCCAGCAAACATGCCCTTAGTAACACGAGTAAGCTCTGCGGGAATCTTTTCACCAGCGGCAAACTGCCCACTACCGTGCCAATTGGGTGTATGATGATAGGTTTTTAATCCACTATTAAAGTTTTTAATAGCGGCGGGATCTACTCTGCTGACAGTTTTAGGAACACCGCGAACTGTACGAGTAACTAGTTTAGCTAGATTACTAACTAGTCCTTCATCAGTGGATATAACTTCATAAATCTTCATAGTATTATTTATAGCCGAAATGGGTCCTGTGCTCTTTAAAAAATTTCCGCGCAAAAAATTTAGGTGAAGTACTTATCGTTTCAGCCTGGTGATTTTGCACCTATATGGTGTTTTTTTTAGGCGTTACTGCTGTTGTATTTAAACAACACTTTTATACTATATGCCGGCCCCACCCCCCGGATCCTCTCCAAGTCCTCTCCAACCGACCGAAACCTCAGCCAAAAAAAATCCTCTGGAGCCGGGAGCGAATCGGACTTATCCAGAGGATCAACTGCCAGTAGGATCGGGACACTACCCCCGTTGGTTCCTACCTTACTTCGAGCACTAGCGGGAGCGAATCGCGTCATGCTCTATACTGTATGCTTGTTATAGTTATTAGCTTCGCATACAAGTAACTGCTACAACTGACTGCCATTTGCTAGGCATGCTAACACGAATGTCAGCTACCTTAAGCACCATGCGCAAGCTCAACTCACGCATCTTCTTAGCATTGGTGATAATAAAGTCTACCACTTCACTCTTAGCTTCATCAGTCATGTCGTACTTGCTGAGCATGTCTGCATCGCGTACCACCTGCTTGATGCGCAGAAGCTTCTCGCGTTCTGTATCAATAGTTAGATCCAAGTAGTGGCAACGGCTTTCCAATGCTTCCAAGTGATCACGCAGTTTCTTAGAGCGCACATTCTCAAACTTGATGTTGGTAATAAAGATACAGCCGCCTTGGAACTCAAAGCTGTTAGGAATGCCCTCGTTAGCCAGCAAGCGGCTGTCAGTGTTCCAGTGGATCATACGCTTTGAGCCCGAGTCTAGTGCTGCCTTTAGAATGTTCAAGCTCAGGTCGTCCAGGAGTACACTATCACAGTCGTCGAACACTAGGATACTCTTAGAGTCTTTGTAGGCAAACAACTTAGCATAGAGGCCCAGTGCTGACATAGCACCTTTGACTACTTCGTACTTCTTCAGCTTTGCATCGTTAGCCACATTGGCGAACACATCGTGCTTGCTGAGTACTCGCTCTACACCGAATGACTTACCAACGCCTGGAGGGCCTGTGACGATCATTGAGCGTACTTTGCCTGCTTTGACTGCACGAGTCATGTCGTCCAGGATCTCAAAGCGATCAGCCAATCGGGCCATAATCTCTTCATCTGTTTCTGTAAGTACTTTGGTTACGGGTTCTTGTTCCAAGCTGGCTGTAGTGCCCTTGGATTCTTTCTTTGCATCTTTTAGCATGTTAACGGTTACAACTCTAGCCATTTAGTTCGCTCCTGTTTGTTTAGTGTAAGTGTATATTATACAGTCATTGACTAGTGTTGTCAAACGGCTGTTGATGTTGTGATAACCAAAATGCCCAAGATGATAGCGGCAATCCAGCAAAGGATACTACCGGTTTGGATAGCCACTGCTAGAAACAGGGCACATCCAAGTACCAGCAAAGTGCTCCAAATAAAGCTGGCTATGATTACGGCTACAAACACCGCTCCTAAGATTGCCCACATATTAACCCTCCACGCAATTATAGTCCTTGTCCCACTGGCCAATGCTTAAGTGAGTGTAGAAGGCAGTGTGGAAATAGTCAGTCATCGCATCGCTGTGATCAAAGTATGCACGGCTTGGGTCTGCACGGCCCGGAGCATTGTGCATGATTTCGTTGATCTTCTTCAGAGCCTCTTTGGCTTCTGCATCAGTCCAGTGGCTGTCGATCCAGTACTGGTTAACCTGGCAGTAGCGACGACCGTTGTAGTCTTTAAAGTTCTCGCTGAAGTCTACTGTACCTTGCATGATTGTAACATCCACGCTCAGTGAGCCGCTACCCTTGCGGACTGAGAACTTCCACTTGGGGAAAGCTGCCTTGAGTTCAGTGCGGATTGCTTGTACGTCTTTTGCTGTGATGTATGCCATTTGGTTCGCTCCTTGTTAGTGTATGTGTAGAATTATACAGCCAATGTCACTCAGCGTCAACCTCTTGGCCATAGCTAGCACCAAGGACCATGCAGGCAAAACCCGCAAGCGCAAAGCCTACAAACTGTATGACAGCGACTACAGTAAATTCCTCAATTTGGCCCACGCCCTCTGCTACGCCTGCGAGCATGATGAGACCCAACATAAAGAATGCGGCTGCTTTGCTAGTGTTTGTGAATTGCATTTACGGCTCCTTGTTTGCTAGTGTATGTGTCAATTATACAGCTTTTGGGCTTGGCTGTCAACCGTTACAGATATTCCCCATCAAACACATCGTCATCGTATTCCAAGCTCATTGGAAAGTCATCATCGACTGTGTCCATGTTCATCAAGTAGTCTAGTTCTTGGAGAGCTTCTTCTTCAGAGTCAAACCCACAAGCATCGTAGGAGCCATCGTAGAGTTTAACATAGTAGGAGCCGTTGCCTGGACTAGCTTCAGTATCAATACCAACTTCGCCAATGCCGGGAAATACTTTAGTTGCTCGATCCATTTTCTGCTCCTGTTTGTTTAGTGTATGTGTTAATTATAACGCTTTTGGGCTAACCCGTCAAGCCTTTTTCAATTTGTAGAACTGGAATTCTACACCTAACACGCACAGAGCAAAGCCCTTAGCCTTAGGGTTGGTAGGACGGCGGAAGTGCAGGATCTTACCAGCGTTGGTATCAACATTGAAGTCCCAACCAATAACTGTGAACAGGACTGTGAACAGGATAGCAAGGATGCTCAGAGGCCAAGCAAGACCTAGGATGAACACGATGCGAACATCTTCATGTGGTACACGGACAGCAAACAAGCCGATGAGTACGATAACACCTACCAAATATGCTACGATCATTTCCATCTTCTACTCCTAGTGCTGTTTGTTTGTATGTGTTAATTATAACGCTTTTGGGCTAGCCTGTCAACCAATTTAAGGTAGATCCCAACGATCTTTTTCCACAGTAGCCAACAAGCGATCCATCTCATGTGGGTTCATAAAACGGACAGCATCCAACAACATGGTCTTCAGTTGCTCGGGTGTAAACATATCAACTTCTAGTGCATTAGTGAACTCTTCTTGATATTCACGCATCTCAGTGCTTGCTCGTCCCATTTGCTTCTCCTGCTGTGTTTCTGTATGTGTTAATTATACAGGTTTTGGCTAGATCAGTCAACCAATTCTACCGATTCCTTTTGTTGTATTTTAGCCACATAGCTAGGATCACGCAGGCAGTTCTCAGTCACCCAAGTGCCCTTGTAGGTCTTCACAGTCCACTCGATACGGATGCTCTTGGGTGTGAACCCTACAACCCTGCCTTGTACCATGTGTCGATAGTTAGGCTCTAGGAATGCTACGAAGTCGCCAAGTGCTAGTGTGTTACCGTTAAAGTCTTTCATTCTTCCTCCGCAAAGCCGTATCCACCACGGCATGATTCATCGAATGCTTGGATGATGGTGTAGATCCTAGTCTTATCCTCAAGCCACGCATTGTAGGCGTAGGTGTGTGCCTTACCAAGGTTATCGCTTTCGTACAGGACCTTGGTGTGTCCGTAGCTCCAGTGATCCTCAGGATCCGTACACTCAAACACTTGGTACCAGCTCTTCTGATAGCGTGGGTTACCTTCCCAATCAAACTCCATGCCTGGTGGCAAACCTGTTTCTACTGTGATCATTGTCCCATCCTTTCTGGATTGATTTCCCAGCTCATCAAGCTGAACTGCTCGGCGCATTGCTCTACATCGTGTAGGATAACTTTGAGTTCGTTGATGTTGACCTCCAGGAACTTGGCTGTGGCATAGCCTACCACTTGATCGTACTTAACAACGTCTTCGCGTAGCTTGGCTAGGTAGGCTTCTTTGCCTGCGATTGTAGTGCGGAGGTTCTCTGCGACTCGGTGAATGCTGACTGTCATTGTAAGCCCTTTCCGTTGAGCAGTTGATCATGAATGACAATGCCTTGCGCCTTAGACTTGAGTGCCTTACGCAGGTAGCGTTTCTCTTCTTCAGTTGTTTCAGCCCAGTAAGCGAATCCTTTGAGGCAATCATAACGATCATAATACCAAGTCAGCTTGGCCATTGCGGCTCCTAGACGGTAGTATGGGTTGTTGAAGTCGTCCATCATCTGCTCCTGCTGTGTTTCTGTATGTGTTAATTATAACGCTTTTGGGCTAACCTGTCAACCAACTTTGCGATAATCTGCACGGTAAAAGCAATCGGGATCTCCGGGGTCTTTGTTGTACTCTGCGACAAAGGCCTTGGCTTCTGCTTCGTTGTCGAAGAACTTGGTGCCCATATCGCGCTGTCCGTAGCCTCGTTCGTACTCTGTCATCGTAACTTTGAACAGGGGACCATTGAGTTTAACTTCTGCCATTTTCGACTCCTTCCTTCTTTGTAACTACAGTATATGCTCAAAGGGAAACCCTGTCAACCAAAAGGCTAACAGGGTTTGATATTGGCCTGCCGGGAGGGACTCGAACCCCCGACCTACAGCTTAGAAGGCTGTTGCTCTATCCAGTTGAGCTACCGGCAGATGAAAGCCTAGTCTTTGCGTTTCCCAGGCTCTCTGTGTTTGGTGGGCCTCCCGTGAGTCGAACACGGCACCAATGGATTATGAGTCCACTGCTCTAACCAACATGAGCTAGAGGCCCTAACGGTTATCTACTTAGCTGTTTAATCGATGCATAGTCGCCATCATTGGTTTCTTCAAATACTTCAACAAAGTCGCACCCGTCATTAAAGTGTTTCTCTGCTATCTGAATAGCTTCCTTTTTACTGTGTGTAGTCTCAAGGAGTTCCTGATGTCCGTCCAGTTCGGCCCAAACTTCGTATTGTGTCCAGCTCATGATGTGTGGTATTTAGAAATAATGCCCGGGCGTTGCACCCGGGCTACGATCCTCTATCCTATGCTTAGAACGGAGCGTCTTCTGCTTCAGCAACTGCACGAGCCTGAGCAAGTGCTTCTGCTTCACGGCTAGCTTTGGTAGCCTTTGCAGGTTTAGTAGCTTTAGCCTTAGGTGCAGCCTTAGCTTTCGGTGCCTTAGGAGCCTTGTCCTCAAGGTACTCAGCGATTGCGCTTTGAGCAGCCGCATCTTGGAATTCGTCCATGCCTTTGAGCTGAGTAACAGCGTCATACTTGGTAGTTGCCTTGTCCAACTCAGCCAATCGAATGTCTTCGTGACCGTGTTTAGCGAGAACCTTAACTCGCATCACATCATTGGCGAAACGAACCTTGTATTCACCATTCAGTTTAGAAACGCCAACGACGTTAAAAAGTTTATCTGTAGCCATAATATTTGCCTCTCGTGTGTGTGTAAAAAAATGCCTCAAGCCAATCTCTCAGCATGTATATATTATATCCTCAAGCGTTTGGTTTGTCAACCGTTTTCTTCCTCTTTTGGATAACCTTTTTCTGTGGCTTTTTTGCCACAATTTTGAACTCTCGATCTACATAAAATTCAAGCAGTTGCCTCTGGATCATTGATATCAAATCCCAACCTGATTCATCTGGAACAATGAATCGGACAGGACACTTGCCCCAAGAATGCGTCTGCCTAAATGTATAGTAGTGCTTACGGTGCTCTTTGTTGTGAGCATCGAAGGCCACTAACGGCCTTGAGTAATACTCAAGCCTGCTCACGAGCCTTACTCATTTCTACCCACTTACGGACTACATCCTCCAGGGGTTTGAAATTATACTCGGGAGTCTTAGGACGCACTCGGGCCTGCTGTCGTGCGTCGAACTCTTGATTGAGTTCTTTGTTAGTCTTCTGCATTTTCTTCTTCCCATTCCTTCATTGACTCAGAGATACCAAACATATCGTCAAGTTCTTCGCCGATATTATCGCGGACTGTCTCCGAAGTCGATCCGCCATATTCTACAAAATCATCACAACCGTCTTCCCACTTACCAGCAAACGCCATACCACCTTCATGATAGTAAGCACGAACTTCGTAGCCTTGATCAACCAGTTCAGCATAAACACCTACAGGCGGTGCCCATGCACTATCAAAGGTTGCGGTAATAGTGTTATCACTATCACGAGTCACAGAGCAATCAACATCCCACTTGGTGCCCCAGCGATTCACGCAGTAGTCATACCAGTTGCCTGCACCATACTTCTCAATGTTCTCAGCAGTCTTACGCTCGAGCTCAATCTGTTCAGGGTTGTCATCACCGCCTACGCGACCTGCTACAATCTGCAGATCTTCGGGCACTGGGATAACATGATTAAGGAACTTACCCTCTTTCATCGCATCCTCAAGGGCCTTGATCTTAAATGGGTCAGCGTGTGTAATGGTTACAGTATTTTCGCACCAGTTTGGCATGTCGGCTCCTTAGTTGAATTCGTAAAAGGTTACAGCAGGGTCAATGCTAGACAATTCCTGTGCCGCACGAACCAAAAAGTTGTAGCGTTGCTGGACTTGTGAGCGGCTCAGTTCACCGTCGCAGGTCAAGTTCTCTGGGCTAAGTTCTGCGTCAATGCTGTCTGCGATTGCTTGACGATCCTGGGCATTGAGCAGGCTGAGTGGCTTGGTGCCAAACAGTTTAGCGAAACTGTTCTTGCGTTCTACATACTGTTCGATTGTGCTAATGTTCATTGTCGCTCCTTGTGTGTTTGTGTATGTGTATATTATATGCTCAAAGCCGGAACCTGTCAATAACCCTATTAGCTTCCTGGAAATCACCGTGGCTTTTCTGCAACATATCCTCGTCGATACATTCCATAATCATAAGGCGCTGGAGCAGTTCGGCTTGGTGTTGTTGCTGTGGATCTAGGGCATCATACCAGTTGAGAAAGTCCTCTTCAGACTCCAGCTCATTCCACATGAAGTCCAACATCTCAACCTGTTCTTGGGTTAGGTTATTGATCGTAGGCATGCTTAGTCCCAGTCCTTTTTATCACCAAATTGTTCGTTGTATTGGTAGCCTGCGAGATAGGCTTGTATCTGTGCAGGAGTCATTTGCTCCTTACCAATACGGTCACCTTTGTAAGTGCCTTCGGGGTAGTAGTGTGGATCGCGTCCACGACCGTAGTAGCTGTCAGCTGATCCACGATCAAATGGGCCGCCGTGTGTTTGATCATACTTTTGTGCATCTTCATAAACGAATGCCATCTTTTGCTCCTTGTTTGCTAGTGTATGTGTATATTATACAACCAAAACCTCAAGGCGTCAACCTGCTTACAACGGGGCCGGTGTTGTATTATTACAACAGATTCATGTAGTCAGTAGGATCCTCAAACTCTTCTTCGTCTAGGGTTTCGCACCCGTTGCCCTCAATCCAATCGTAGACTACTGTCAGTGGACAGCCTAGTTGGGCCGCAATACTCTTTGGGCTAAAGCCCTCAATGAACAGTTGTTCGATATCATATGCTAGTTCTGCTACCTTACTCATTCGAAGTCCTCGTCGGTTACATTGTGTTTGACAGCAAAGCCGTCAGTGATGAGATTGTTGAGGATGTCAACAAGATCGTTAGGGGTAATGTTATGCCCCTCGTGGATCAAGACACTCTCGCCTGCTTTGTCGTTCCATACCTGGACCCAGTCCCCTGAGCCCTGTGAGTTATGTAGTACGCGGATCATTCTGCACACTCCTTTTGGTATTCAAATGCTTTGTCGAGCGTCAAGTACTCGCCGTCAGTGCCGTAGAACTGAACAAACCAAGTAGCTACGCCGTTGACGTTGCGCAGGATGTAGTCGTACTCTTCGAACTGTGCTTCGCGTGTGTATTCCTGGAAGTCCTTGAATGTGTTGACGCACAAGTCCTCGCCACGGTCACGGCAGTAAAATGTGCAAACGTCACGCTTTGCTTCTGCCCAAGCCTCATACTCAGGAGTGCCGTATTTGTGTGGGCAGTCAAACTCGTGTTGGTCACCAATGTTAGGACCCAAGCTAGACAGTGAGCCCAACTCGATCAAGCGTTGCAGTTTGAACGGGTCCATGTAGTGCTCGCGCAGGATCTTGCCGTTGTTCTCCAAGTAACCGTCCCAGTGGCAATAAACTTGCTGGACAGTACCGTCTGCGTATTCCAGTGCAATAGTTGAACGAGTTGCCATTGTGTGCTCCTTTGTGTTTCAGTGTAAGTGTATTATAACAGCTTTTGGGCTTGCTGTCAACTCTCAGACAAAAACTTCTTTGCTAAGGATTTCGTCTTCTACTAACTTGTTGCAAGCGTTGAGCGTAAACATAAGCACGAGCTGGGCATTAGCTTGTTCCTTGCTAGGAAGTCCGTTGATGAACTTTTGCACTT
>JACCDM010363541.1_pt1 | contig 67034 bp, 71 predicted proteins | sample 7445851 | NCBI WGS metagenome assembly JACCDM01 (sample SAMN15323438, study PRJNA562643) | freshwater metagenome | isolation source: river surface water | place: USA:Blue River Watershed | collected 2017-08-16
CTATTTTTTAATGTTGTTTCTATGCGCTCGACGATGGATTGCATGAATTGCGCGGATTATCCCTTGAACGCGCCTTTTCCGGCGAACACCGCCTTGGCACCCAACTGCTCTTCGATTCGGAGAAGCTCATTGTATTTTGCCACGCGGTCGGTTCGGCAGAGGGATCCTGTTTTGATCTGTCCGCATCCGAGACCGACTACGAAATGAGAGATGGTCGTGTCCTCAGTCTCTCCCGATCGGTGTGAGACGACGGCTGTCATGCCAGCCTTATGTGCCATCTTGATGGCGTCGATTGTCTCAGTGACTGATCCGATCTGATTGAGCTTGATGAGGATGGAGTTTCCGGCCTTCCTTTCGATGCCGGTCTTTAGTCGGTCGATATTCGTCACGAACAGGTCATCGCCTACGATCTGGACTTTCTTTCCGCACTGCTTGGTGAGCAATTCATAGCCAGTCCAGTCATCTTCTCCGAATCCGTCCTCGATAGAAACGATAGGGTATTTGGTTAGCCAATCAGCATAGAATGCGACCATTTCAGGCGTCGAGAGCGTTCGATGTTCTGATGCGAGCTCGTATGTGCCATTCTTTGATTCGCCGGCAACGCTGCCTTCTCCTGGCTTGTAGAGCTCGGTAGAGGCGGCATCAATTGCGATTCCTATATCCTTGCCCGGCTTGTATCCCGCCTTCTCGATCGCTTCGAGGATGACCTTTAGGGCGCTTTCATTGTCTCCGAGAGAAGGAGCGTATCCTCCCTCGTCACCCGTAGTAGTTCCGAGTCCTCGATCGTGAAGGATTTTCTTGAGGGCATGGAATACCTCGGCACCCATCTGCAATGCTTCGGACCATGACTTTGCTCCGACAGGCATGACCATGAATTCCTGGAGGTCAGTTGATTTTTCGGCATGCTTTCCTCCGTTCAGGATGTTCATCATCGGAAGGGGCAATGTCATCGGCTTGCCGGTCTTGGCGATCTGCGCGAAATATTTGTACAAAGGCATCTTCTTTGACTTCGCTGCCGCATGCGCGAATGCCATCGAGATTCCGAGGATCGCATTGGCTCCGAATTTTGCCTTATTGTGAGTGCCATCGAGAGCGATCATGGCCCGATCGAGTGTCTCTTGCGTGAATGACTTTCCGACAAGCGCCTTGCGGAGCGATCCGTTCACGTTGGCAACGGCCTTCAGCACGCCTTTGCCGCCATATCGCTTCTTGTCACCGTCTCGAAGCTCGATTGCCTCATATGATCCGGTAGATGCTCCAGATGGAACTGCCGCTCGTCCGAATGATCCGTCGCGGAGAGTGACGTCAACCTCGACGGTCGGATTGCCTCGCGAATCGAGTATCTCTCGTCCGACGATCTGCTTGATAGGGGAAAGTCCGGCGACTGTCTTGGCTGGTTTTGCTGTGACCTTCGCTGATTGTGATGCTGGTTTTTTGGTTGCCATATGTTTCTGCGTTCGTTTTTGTTTTTTGTAAAAGTTGAGGGCATTATTCTAGCATGAAAACAAGACGGACTGAATATGTCCCGCATGACGCCACGTTATGCCTAACTTCGACGGCCCATAGAATTGGGTCTTGTCGACAAATAAGCTCGCACGAGGGCCAAGGAGGGCATGGGGAAGGGGTACCGAACGACAAAAGGATTCCCTACAGAACCTATTGACAATATCTGCATAGGTGCTATAGTACTCATGCCGGTTGAGGAAAACGAGCGGGTTTCCCTCCAGGTTCCCGTTCGCCCCAAGCCTCAATTCGGCGGCGCGCTACAATGATCGTGATGTCTCCTTTTGTAGCAAGGAGCTTCCGTGCTCGAAAGACGCTCCATGCCGAAAGGCTGGGCGATTCGAAGCCGAAGTAAGCAAGCGAAGACACATGGCAGATGTCCCCGAGTAGTGGGACAAAAGCGATGTTTGAAACATGCGAGTTCTCACCGCCTAGGGGACCCATGACGACGCTTGTGATGCACGATAGGTAGGGTGCTCGGACTAGCGGATCCTCAGATTGGGAATCCGTCCGACCCCCCTTCGTTCCGCGTGCACACGGACGAAAAAATTGACCAGACTACGGCCCTGCATTGTGAAGAAGGGATGCCATCCCGACTACAGTGTATCCGTAAGCCGCCCAGGAGCGGTGTCCAGTCAATGCAAATGCGCCGGTCTCGATCACGAGGCCGGCGCTCTTTCTTTTTTATACATGTCTGGTATTGTGATTTTCATACGCATATATGCATATTTGGCAAAAACTCAAAACAGAAATAATCGAAGGCAGGGCAGTCAATGCGATTGCGGATGCCGACGGTCAGACAAGGCTCGTGCCTGGCGATGTCGTTCGCACGGGTCGGCCACTTTGTGTACTCGCTCCCATGGCTGATGTCACCGACATTGCTTTTCGCACGCTCATAGCGGAATGCGGCAATCCTGACATGATGTGGACGGAATTCGTTTCCGCGGATGGCCTGGTTCGCGCGACTCCTGAAGGCAAGCAGAAATTGATGGCCGATCTCAAATTCGGCGCGGCTGAACATCCGATTGTCGCGCAGCTGTTCGGCTCGAATCCCGAACATATGGAAGAGGCTGCATACCTTGTCGCGACGCTTGGTTTCGATGGCATCGATATCAATATGGGATGTCCTGACAAGTCGATCGAGAAACAAGGAGCAGGAGCGGGCATGATCAAGAATCCAAAAAAAGCGCAGGAAATCGTGCGTGCTGCAAAGCGCGGGGCAAAGAGGGCATTCGATGAGGGTCTCGGACGACACGCATCTCCGCTGTCGCAACACGATCAGTCTGCGCTCAGCGAACAAGACCGTCTGACTGACAGCCTTCGAAACGCGCTCGTATGGGATCAGCCGATTCCCGTATCCGTGAAGACGCGAATCGGTTATACAAAGAACGAGCTCGATACCTGGCTGCCAGCATTGCTCGAGACTCGTCCCGCTGCAATTACCGTGCATGCCCGAACCCGCAAGGAGATGTCACTCGTTCCGGCGCGCTGGGAGCATGTCGCTGAAGCCGTTGTCATCCGCGATCGCTTTCAGGCCGACATGGCACCGATCGATCGCACGCTCATTTTGGGAAATGGCGACATCGTATCAGTGCAGGATGGTTTGGAGAAAAGCGCGGCGGCGGGGGCTGATGGTGCCATGCTTGGGCGGGCGCTCTTTGGGAATCCATGGCTTTTTGCGCCTCTCAAGCATCATGACAATTCAGGCGGTGATGCCCATGCCCATTCTGGTCATACGGATTCGGGACGTATGCCGTCTGTTTCGGAGCGATTGCGTATGGCGATCCGTCATACGGAATTGTTCGAGGAACATCTCGGGACGATCAAGAATTTTGCAATCATGAAAAAGCATTTCAAGGCATACGTCAACGGATTCGACGGAGCCAAGGAATTGCGGATGAAGCTTATGGAAGAGGCGGAGAATGCCGCTGACGTGAAGAGGATCATTGAGGGGTTTGATATGGAAATTGCTTGAGGACATGCTTCTCTGGCCGACCGTTGACTTTTGACCATGGCGGTAGCATTGTATGTGACAGCAGACATAGTTCATTGCAGGTGTTTTGGCGATATGTGAGTTCGCGAATCCGTGATCTGGTTCGGACATTCCGTCTTTTGGTTCGGATATACAGGCTTCTGGTTTTTCGCTGATTTATATGTCGCCAAAACAATCAAAATGCAATTCTTAAAACCGAGAATTGGGCGATTTTCAAACCATGGACCCAGCAAAAAATGTCAAGCTCCTCCTCGTGACGAAGTAATGGATTGGCCGTATATCGAATGGCTTCATGTCCTCGCCGCACTCGATCATATGGCAGCGAGACCCAGTGTGAATCGGGATCATTCCACAGTCGAAGTCATCGATGACGGGATGTTCATGTTCATGCCGCGTATTAGGTCTGGCGAGACGGGACGTGCGCCGATTCTGTATTTCGATAACAGGGCTTACAGCCTGTTGGATCCCCGGTCTCTGTCAGATTTCGGTCTCTGGAGTGCATGGCTCCTTATGCCTGATCAAGTCCTGGCTTTGCGCGATCGATCACGCGTTAATGGGTGGGAAACATTGTTCACAAGAAATTCGGACGTGCCAGCATGCTCGTTGAAGTTGCCCTCAGGCGTCAGCCTGAGCACATTGTTCGATGAATTCAATGCGGTGATGGCAAGGCCTGTCAAACGAGATTGACCAAAGCGAGAGTCTGCTCAATGAGCTCGCGAGGGCGACCAAATACGTCGTCGCCTTATGAACGCGCCGCGCCCTTTACCGGGCCGGCGCGATTTTTTTCATAAAAAAACATCCGATGCTATACTGTCCCCATGTCATCCCTATACCGAACGCATCGACCGTCACGATTCGCAGACGTGGTGGGTCAGAGCCATATTGTCAGCGTCCTTGAGGCCGAAGTCGAGAAAGTCCACGGATCCGAACAGCCTGCGCATGCATACCTGTTTGCAGGATCGCGAGGAACAGGCAAGACGACCATGGCGCGCATTTTCGCGCGCGATATCGGCACGGCGCCAGAAGACATGTATGAGATCGATGCGGCATCGAATACGAGCGTCGATGATATCCGCCTTCTCAATGAGGCAGTGTATACGCTTCCTCTCATGTCAAAGTTCAAGGTATATATCCTGGACGAGGTTCATATGCTTTCGAAATCGGCATTCAATGCGTTCCTGAAGACGCTTGAAGAACCGCCGAAGCATGTCATTTTCATATTGGCTACGACCGAGCTCCACAAGATTCCGGAAACCATCATCTCGCGCTGCCAGCTTTTTCATTTTGCAAAGCCGACCGTCGAGACATTGAAGCGCCTTGTCGTAGAGGTCGCGGCAAAAGAGGGCGTTGAGATCGATCCGAAAGCCGCGGAAATAATCGCAATGGTGGGGAACGGATCGTTCCGCGATACCTTGTCGGCACTTCAGCCCGTAGTCGGCATGGCGCAGTCGGCAGGCGGCACGACGGGCAAGGGTCGCTCCGTCACGGTCGAGGAAGTAGAGAAAATCGTTTCCGTTCCTCCGCATCAGCTTGTCGCGACATTCGCGAACGTCGTATTGGATGAGACGGCAGGAGGCCTTGCCGCAGGCCTTGAGGTCTTGAAAAAAATCCATGCCTCGGACATGGACGTCAGGATTTTTGCAGATTTGGCAATGTCCGAATTGCGCGCGTTCCTGCTCACAAGGCAGGGGACGAAAAAGCAGATTGCCGATGCGGTTCGGATGCTTGATCTATTGCTTGCGCATCGCGAGCAGGTCGGGAAGACGTTTGTTTCCGTGCTCCCGATCGAATTGGCATTGTTCAAGTTTTTCGTATAGCCTCGCTCACAGGGTCATTCTGGCATGCATGAGAAAAGGGGCGCCCATCATTGAGCGCCCCTTCGTTTAAGAATGCAGACTTCGAGCCCGTTATTCAATTGGCCTGGCCACGGTTGATTCCTCCTCGGTCTTGTCAAAGAACATTTCCCAGGATTGTCTGAGCGTCAGTTTGGGATTGAAGGCCCGGATGATGAGCGTAATGCCTGCGCTGATGGTCAACAATTTCAGAAATCCCCATATGAGGAAGCAGCATGTCCATGTGCCAAAAGCGGCGAGTGGCTTGATGATTGTTTCTGAGATCCATTCGGCAGTGGCGGAAAGCAGCGTTCCTTTGTCATCGAAAAAGACGAGCGGAAGCAAGATCAATCCAATGATCATGAAGAACGCCCCTCTAAGTATGTTTGTGATTCTGGTTTTCATTCGAGCTGAGTTTCGGTATGGGTTTTTGCGGATGTGTGAACGGAGAGAATGATTGATGTCGCTTCAGATTCTAAGGATGTTCAATCTGTCTAAAGTGTAGCACCCGATATTGCAATTTAAAAACACGATGAAAATTATCAAACATTTCCCGGATGCTGCATAGATGTCTTGAAAACAGGAATGGGCTTATACATACTACGTGCTTACACATAATTATCATGCATTTCTCGCAGGTGACTTTTCAAGGCCTCCGCGACAATTTCACGCGGCAAGGCAGATCGTCGTGCCAGAATTTGCCAATTCAGATACGTCTATGCCAGGCTTCGTGCGTACTGTTGCAAACAATGGGCCTAAGCCTGAGCTGAAAAAAGAGGCTATTGCATTGCGCTTGAAAGGTCATTCATATGGCGAAATTCTGAAACTCATTCCCGTGGCAAAATCCACGCTTTCGGAATGGTTCAGATCGGTGAAGTTGGCGAAGCGTCAGGTTCATATCCTGACAGAGAAGAAGAAGGCAGGGCAGCGGAAAGGTGCTGCTGCAAAGAAAAAACAGTGTTCCGCACGTCGGCAAGAGATATACGACAAGGCAAGATCGCAGATTGGTGATTTGTCGGAAAGGGAAGTGTGGCTTATTTGCGCAGCTTTATACTGGGCAGAAGGTAGCAAGGAAAAATCATATAGAACGAGCAGACAGTTTGATTTTTCTAACACAGATCCACGGATGCTAAGGGCGGTTATATACTGGCTTATATCGATTTTAAAGATCCCCGAAGACCAATTGAAGTTTGAAATATACATTCATAAAAACGAAGAATATCGAGTAAGAGAGGTGCTGCAATTTTGGTCCAGAGAACTTGGTGTATTAACGGATCGGTTAATGACGGTTCGGTACAAGAGACATGATACAAAGACGAATCGAAAGAATGTCGGTATCTTGTATAACGGCCTTGTTCGGGTTAAAGTGATGTCCAGCTCAAGCCTGGTTAGGTATTTAGAAGGCTGGGCACAAGGGATTGACGCTTTTGTCGTGGAAGTGACAAATCGTCGACCTTGACAAAGCAATTGCGGGATCGTCTAATGGCAGGACTTCGCGTTTTGGTCGCGACTATCTTGGTTCGAGTCCAAGTCCCGCAGCAAGTTTGAGACATGTTCGGACTCCGAAAAACTTAATAAAATTATGAAATTAACACTTTTACAACAGGCTCAGCAAACACTTGAAAATGTTCCTTTGTTTAACTTGATATCCTTGCTATTGGCTATTGCGGGAATTTTTTTAGCTTATTATTTTTACTATAAAAGTATTAAATACCGAGCTCCTGTATATGCAGTAAGAAGTATTAACATTATTGAAGACAATATCGGCAGGATAAACGATCTAGAAGTCAGATATGCTGGTTCTAATGTAAAAAATTTGTCAATTGCACGGGTGGCATTTTGGAATTTTGGAAAGGAAACCATATCATCGCAAGACGTTGCTTCACTAAGCCCGATTAAAATTGTTGGTTCTGATCTGGCTAATTTTTTAAATGTTGAAATTATTTATGAAAAAAATAGTGCAAATAATTTCATAATTTCACCAATTATTGATCCAAAAGACTCCAATAAGCATTTACAAAATGAACTCCATATAAATTTTGACTATTTTGATCAGAATGAAGGTGTGGTTCTTCAGGTTTTTCATACAGGAAAGACTGGTGATGATATAAGGATTGAAGGAACGGTAAAAGGAAGTCGGCCTATTAAAAAAATTAGTAAACCAATCTTTAGTAAAATTCCTTCTTTTTCACCGTATTTTGAAAAGTTAAAACGAAAGCATCAAAAAATGATAATAGCTGCTTTCCTTTGGGTAGCTCCTTTATTCTTGCTGGCCATGGAGCTTGTCCCTAAGAGTCATATAGAGAAGTCTTTATTGGCTAGATATATTCCAATATGTATTGTGTTTCTTTTATATTGGACAATGGCAGTTTCAATTATGCGGAAAAGAGTTCCAAATGGTTTTGATATCTTTGATGAAGAAATAAAGCCTTAATCCGAGGAGTGTCAAAATGCTATAATGAAAATCACTAGAAAACCCTTGTATAGCTTCGTGGCAAAAAGTTCGAGACCGAGGAGGTCAGCCAACTTGAGATAGGTTCGGATTCCGAAGAGCCTGTCTAATAATGAATATGGATAGAACAAAGCGATTTATTGAAGCAACAAATCAAACTCTTAAGGCAATGGAGAGAAATAATGATACAAATTCGCCAATATATAAAGTTTATTCAGACTGGGCTAATGGTTGGTGTGGCTTATGCGATAAGAAATTAGAGATCATTGAATTTCGTAAAACAGGGAGCGGTACAGAACATGTACTTAGATGTGGCCATAGATTAACGGCAATAAGTCTTGAAGACGAAGTAGATCATCTACCTGAGGGAAGTAGCTATTCTCGGGTAGGGGTGGAAGAGACCGGTAAGTTAGATGTACATGTTGAGCATAGCGGTATTGATGCAAACAAAGAAGCTCAGGAAATCTCAGTTACAAAATTATTCTGTCATTATTTCTATCCGGAGTTCAATGTTTTTATGAATGACAAACAGGATTCTCCATATGATGTGATAGCTGAAATAAAGGATTTTGATAAGAAAGAGTTTTTTCAAGTAACAAAATTAAATGATAAGGATTTTTGGAAAAAATTAAATTCCAGTCGTCAGGTAGATACGGTGCTAGGTGATGTAGAGAACCTTGTTAGAGATGCTATTAATAGGAAAATAAACTTTGATCAAAAAGAGAAGAGCAGAATAATTCTATTAATTGATGCTAGGCCAGGGGTCATCGATTCGATAGGTAGAGAAATACAATCGAAACTCGCGCAGCTTTTGAGTATCGCAGGATTTAAAGAGATATGGTTGACTGGTGCCACTAAAGAAATCACCTTCAAACTTATTTGAACATTTATTCCGAGGGGGATCAAAATGATAAAATAAAAGTATTAAAATGCCTTGTAGGGTCTCATAGATATTTTTCCGAGACCGAGGAGGCCAGCCTCAGTTGATTAGAAAAGGCCCGAGCTGTTGCGCTGGGCCTTTTCTAATTAACTGACTGTGGAGTCGGTGAGGAGAGGGCCGGACGCAGTCGCGCAGTGAGCCGACTTCGTGATAGAGGCGGCGTCACCTACATCTAAAACATCCCTTATGATATGCTTGATGCAAAGGCGGGGGTGTCCGAACAGAAGGCATTTTAAAGCATTTTGAAGACAATCATCTTGTTTTGATATATGAAAACCTATACAACCATAGACGAATACATGAAGGATGTGCCGGCTGCATTTCTTCCCAAGATGAGGGAGTTGCGGGATCTCGCGCAAAAGCTCGTGCCTGGCGGAGAAGAGGCGATACGGTATGGCATGCCGACTATCCAGGTGGATGGCAAGAACCTGATTCATTTTGCTGCCATGAAGGGGCATATCGGATTCTATCCAGCTCCATCCGGAGTGATGTTTGTGAAAGCGGAACTCGAAAAGTGGGGAATTGATTTTTCGAAAGGCTGCATCAGGTTTTCGCATGGCATGCCTTTGCCCATATCCATCATCTCCAAGATCATCAAGTTCAGGGTAAAGGAAGAACGCGCAGGAAAGGTGAGGTCTGAGAAGGCAAGACGCTAGGCATGTGTGGTCTGATGAAGCAATTGTTTCGTATCAAGGAAAAGTGAGCTGTTTCTGCTATACTTCCCCCTATGAAAATTACCGAACCATTTAATAATGACCCGACAATAACTTTTGAGTATCAGGACGCTGATTCGTTCGACAGCCTGGATAAGAGCCACTGTATGCAATGCTATGGAATATGCTTTTACGGTGAAAAGCTGGTAATTGTAAAGGGAACTTTTGGGGCAAAGGAAAGAGAGTGGGGATTTACCGGCGGTAGAATCGAAGCCGGGGAAACGTTCGAAGAGACACTACGTCGAGAAGTGCAAGAAGAATCAAATATGGAAGTGTTATCGTATTTGCCGATGGGGTATCAAGAGGTGATACAGAATGACGAGCGCCTGTTCAAATATCAGCTTCGGTATGTCTGCAAGGTCAGGCCATACGGTCCATTTGTCGCAGATCCGGCTGGCGGAGCAATCAATGAAATGAAGCTTATCGATCCTTCCGAATATAAACAATATATAAATTGGGGGAAGATCGGAGACAGGTGCATTGAAAGGGCGTTGGAATTGTTGCCAACTTTGGCGTAAAAACGATTTAGCTAAAAGAAAAGTTACAATTCCAACATGCCAAACACGTCATTCTCAAACGCAAACAGAATCGCTGTCATCGGCATCAGCGGCTCTGGTAAAAGCACTCTCGCGCGCAAGCTTGCCGAATCGACCAAGCTTCCCGTTTATCATATGGATTCATTATTCTGGAAAGAAAATTGGAATCCCGTACCAGAAGAGGAATATCTGAAAACTCATCAAGAATTAATTGAGAAAGATAAATGGATCATAGAAGGATATATAGACAAGAAGATGGCAGACAGGATACGGAGAGCCGATTTCGTCATATATCTCGATTACTCCGGATTTCGCTCTCTTTGGCAGGCGATGAAGAGAATCGCGAAGCATCATGGTCATAATAGGCCCGAGTTGCCTGCGGGGTGTCTGGACAAGTTCAATCATCGCTTCCTCTGGACCATATTCACGAGAGGGGAACGAAAGGATATGGAAGCAGCGCTAGAAGGATCGGATCAATCAAAGTTGGTTCGCGTCCATTCCCCAAAAGAGCTCGAAAGACTTTTAAGGGTTTAGGATCAGAAACTGATACAATGATCACATGCCTTCAAACCCCATAAAAACAGGAGTCGTCCATCGGGTCCCTGGCGATCTCAAGTCGGCGCTGCTTGGAAACGATGATGTCCTGGCGATTTGGAACAAGCTCACGCCGCTCGCTCGGAACGAATGGATTTGCTACATCACGATCGCAAAGACTGCAAAGACCCGAGGCGAGCATCTCGCGCGAATGAGCGGAGACCTGCGAAAAGGCAAGAAGCGTCCCTGCTGCTGGCCCGGCTGCCCACATCGCCGTCCGAGCGCGAGGAAATGGTTTGCGTAATGGCTTTTGGTATACTTGCCGTGCTGGGGTTTTTACATAAAAACACACAATCATGAACGAAGAAATCAAAACATATAACGAAATCCTGTCAGACTCAGACCGCGAAATCTGTGACATTCTCGCTGTCGAAATTGGCCGCGGTCTCAAAGGGGCTGAAAGCAAGGTGTGGCACCGAACTGCCGTATGGTTCTTGGATGGCAATCCAATTGTCGGATATAGCAAGCGGAAGAAGGGCGTTCAGCTTTTGTTTTGGAGTGGCCAAGGATTCGATGAGGAGATGCTGAAAAAAGAGGGCTCATTCAAGGCGGCTGGCATTTTTTATACTTCTACAAAAGAAATTATTAAAAAAGATCTCAAGCGCTGGCTCGCAAAATCAAAAGAAGTTCAGTGGGATTATAAGAATATAGTTAAGAGGAAGGGGGTGTTGAGAAAGATTACATTAAAATAATATGGACCCAAAAATGGAACAAGAACCGATATTCAACATAGAGCCTCCGCAGCTCGGCGATGAAGAAGGCATTGGCCCAATGCATATAAAGGCATGGAAGGAATCATACCTGAATCCTGAATTGGGAGTGACGGAAGAATGGATCGACGAAGCTATAGGCCATTTTGCCGTTGATTTCGCGCATAGAAGGAATACGATTGCGGAAGCATTGGAACATCCAGACAAAGTCCTATATAGGGTCGTGAAAAATCCCAATGGCGAAATCGTTGGATTTTTGCATGGCACAAAAGGAGAGGAATTCAATGAGTTGGAGGGGGTTTATATTCTCAATGAGGCAAAGAAGACAGGAACGGGAGGAAGGCTCATGACTGAATTCTTGGATTGGGCCGACAAGGGAAAGCCATGTCATCTGGCCGTTTTCTCATTCAATGAAAATGCACTGGGATTTTATGAAAGATATGGTTTTGCACGGACGGATAAGCCTGAAGAACTTCATCGGGACAAGATGCCATTTATAGAGATGGTGAGGCCGGCTGAAGATCATGTGGTGGCAGGTGATGAAACCAAAATTGTTAAAACCGAAGAAACTGAATAATGAAAGCAAAACCCTTCCTCATAACAACTCTCGGCTTTCCTGGCTCCGGCAAGACATATTTTTCCGAACGATTGTCTGATGCGAAAAGTTTTTTTCATCTGAATTCCGATCAGGTGCGCTTTACCGTATATGAAAATCCTACGTTTGAGAGAGATGAAACAGACGGCGTATTCAGGCTGATGGATATGATGGCTATATCGCTTTTGAAGATTGGTATATCCGTCGTATACGATGCCAATATGAATTATCGAATTCATAGAAAAAGATTGCGATCGCTCGCTAAAAAAGCGGGTGCAGAATATTGTCTCGTATGGATACAGACGGATATTTCAGTCGCTGAACAAAGATTGAAGACGCGGGCACTCGTCAAAGATAAGCGTAAGAAATTGCTGTATCGTCCGATAGATATCAGCATTTTGCATCGACTCAAAGGGCAGATAGAGGAGCCTGGCAAGTCGGAGCAACATGTAGTAATTGACGGGCATATGCAATTTGCGAAGCAGTTAGCCATTTTGAATAAGGTCATCAAGGGGAATTAGCCCATAAAAAGTCAAGTTTGGCTTTATGCGAAAGTAAGAGCTATACTTACCCCACATGGAACCAAAACCCGATGGGGTCTATGACGAATTGGTCATGGCAGTGAATCAGCAGAAGGGCGTGAGGGGCGAGTGGGAGAGGGTATAAAAAATATGAATGAAATTCTTGACGGCTACCTGGCAATCGTTCTAACAGAAGAATCCCACAGGCTTCTTCTGGGCGCTTTTCCTCCTTTGCATGAAAAAGTATATGCTCATCACGTAACGGTTGCGTACAAGCCGACTGCCACGATCTATAAGGAATATGAGAAAGACCTCGGAACGCCGGTCAGTCTCACCGTATATGGATATGCCCATGACGAAAAAGGCCAGGCTGTCGTGGTCAGGTCCGATTTTTTGAAAGGCAACAAGCTTCATCACATCACCATCAGCACTAAAGGGGTCGCGCCGGTATATAGCAATGTTTTGTTGGAAGATGGCTTCGAAGAGATTGCAGAGCCATTCGTCTTGAATGGAACGTTTGAGTTTGTCGACTATCAGAAGCAATAATATCTTTATTCATATAAAAATATAATACGATGATTATAAAAAAGACAACCCAAGTCGGAAAGAAGGTGATTCGTGCCAAGGCCAAAGCCGTAGCGATAAAGCACATCGCTTCGCCCGAAATCAAATCCATAATCCGAAATCTCATAGACTCCATGCGTCATCATAATCTTGTAGGCATGGCCGCGCCCCAGATCGGCCAGGGCGTTCGCATATTCGTGACCGAGATCCGCAAGACCAAGCTTCGAAAAGTTTCGCCCGGAGGCTTTGATCCGCTCCGGGTCTTCGTCAATCCAAGGATCGTCTCTTTTTCAAAAGCGCAAAACAAGGGCTGGGAAGGCTGTGGCAGCGTCGCTTGCGCGGGTTTGTTCGGTCAGGTGCGGCGTCCGAATTCGATCGTCGTACAGGCTCTCGATGAGAACGGTGAGCCATTCGTCCTCAAGGCCAAAGATTTGCTCGCTCGAGTCATACAGCATGAGCTGGATCATCTGAACGGCGTCCTTTTTGTCGATACGGCCGACACCAAAAGCTATATGAGCAGGGATGAGTATTTGGAGTGGAAGTATGGGAAGGAGAAGGCTGAATAGAATGAATTTAAACCCATAGAACTCGACATGATTAAAAGCGTGGAAATGGTATCATTGCCAAATGACCGACATATTCAAGAAGCTATTCGGCTCTGAAGCGGCCAATTATACAAAATTATGAACAAGTTCGAATTCTGGTTTAGAAAAGAATATTCCGATCTTCTGCATGACAGGCAGCTTACATGCTTCGTGCGACCGGGCATACGCTTGGCACCTGCGCCAAAAGGTACGCGCATTGGAGAGAGGGTGCTGGTGCGTTTTTTAGAAAAGCCCGGGACTCCGCATTCCGATCCCGAACTCAATCCGTTCATGGCGGAGGCAGTGGTCATGGATCTGCGGATCAAAAAGATAGGAGAAATGGATGCGGCTGATTTTCAAGGCTCGGCTCCTGATGCGAGCTCGCAGGAAGGAGTAATAGCACAGCTAGAGCGCATCTATGGTCAGCGGTTCGGCATCGATGATACGGTCACTGTTTTCAGGATCGCATATGAATCGTGATAATATGTCCTCAATTTGAAAAAATCTCATCGATTTCTCGTTCTAATAACACTCCTCATCGGACTGACTCTGTTTCAACTCAGCCGCCTATGGTCATTCCAATTCTTTGGAAACCTGACTGACAGGGTGGAGACCGATGAAAAGGTGATCGCACTTACATTCGACGATGCCCCGACAGATCGGACGCCGGAAATTCTCGATCTTCTCGAGAGCAAGAATGTCAAAGCGACTTTTTACGTGATAGGAAAGAATATCGAAGAATATCCCCAGATTGCCAAGCGGATTGTCGCCGAAGGTCATGATCTCGGCAATCATTCATATTCGCATCATCGGCTGGTGATGAAATCCCAATCATATATAGACAGGGAAATCCGTTCGACCAATGCCCTCATTCGAGAAGTTGGACATGTCGGAGAGATAACCTTTCGCCCTCCATATGGCAAGAAATTGTTCGGCTTGCCCTGGTACCTGAAGCGACAAGGCGTGACCACAGTCATGTGGGATGTGGGCGTCGACTGGAATCGATCAGGCATAGACAATATGGTCGAGTATGCATTGTCGCATGCGAAGCCTGGCTCCATCATCCTCATGCATCCGTTTTATGGCAATTATTCTGATGAGCGCGATGTCCTGCCACGCATCATCGATGGCTTGCATGAGAAAGGGTATGTGTTCGTGACCATTGGCGACCTTCTCAAGCGTCGGTAGATATTGACGTCCGAAGTTTTTTATAAAAAGAAAAATGGCGCCGCCCTCAAATGAGGAGCGGCGCCATCGTGATGTGAAGCGGGTCGATAGGTCCGGCATTATTCGAATGCGGGACCTTCGATGAGTGTGTTGACGCCCTTGCCCGGATCTGTCCGGGTGTAGCGATTATGGATGAAGGTTGTCTGATTGGGTCCTGCATCCTGATCCACCTCGCCGTCCATATCGACGGTGCGGACAGCGATGCAGACGCGGAGGTCTTTCTCTCCTTCGGCAGGGCCGAGGAAACCCCAGACTTCCTTTGCGATCGATTCGGCATCAGTGCCCTCGATCGTGACCGCGGCGGGATTGCCGCTGAACGATGGGATGTTATCAAGACTCTTCGGATTCGGGTCATAGGTGCAGATGAACCGGCCGGTTCCCGGCGGGATCGTCCTGCATTCGAAGCCGGCTGATTCGCGCTCGCCGGACACGGGGTCTCTCCTGATGATCAGGAATTCGGCGACGCTGTATTCGTCGCCAGCGGACCTGTCTGCGAGAGCGATGATGCGCGGGGTATGGACACTGTCAGGCTCGAATGTATGATCGCGGAGCGATCCGAGCAGGCTGACGTCGCCGTCCTCGTTCAGGAAGCCATCCAAATGATTTCCGTTCGAGACGAGAAAGGATTCGGGTTCGACCATATCGTGCATGGCCTTGTATTCATAGAGCGACGTGTCCTTGTCCGGATCCTCCGGATCGATGGCAAACCTGGCATGAACCGTGCCGTCGTCCTCTTCGACGAGGACTCGGTTATGGCTGCCTTTGCGGCCCGTGCTCCTTGCCGTGATGGCATAGATGAGCGCCAGGTGCCGCTTACCGTCTGAACCGATGACTGTCGAGATGCCGATGACTCGGCCTGGGTATGGATTCCTGGTGAAGTTTCCAGCATTCGGAAGCGCGTTTGGATGTAGTTGCATGTCTCTCTGTGGGTATGCCCTGTGCCCGAAGGCCAAGGCGGGTTATGTGTTGCCAGGCTGAGAATCGGCCGGGCGGGAGCGGATTTGATCCGAAAAGATCATGACATACATGCCATATGCGGTCAATCCGAGCCGACAGCGCAGGTTGGCACAAGACATTTCGCATTCTGATATCTTTTCAATTTTCCAATCATGATTTGATATACTTGCCATATGAAATTGAAAAAAATGATCGTGCCGATTTTGATGCTCTTGGCCCTGCTTGTCATCATCGATAGGATCGCGATGCGTGATGATTCATGGAATGGGTCCTTGCCTCAAAAGCAAACTGGCAATCAGGATGAAGGAAGCGATCGGAATACGGAAGATATTTCTTCCGTGACGTATTTCTGCAAGGAGGGGAATATCGAAGCCGATTTCGGCCCTGAGAGCATGGGACTCTTGCTGGGTCCCAGCGCGCAGTCATTCTCATTGCCTCAGGTGCGATCAGGATCAGGGATACGGTATGAAAAAGACGGACTTGAATTCTCAGGAAAAGGAGCACAGGCGGTTGTCATCAAGGACGGAAAGGAAATATTCTCGGATTGCATAGCCGGAACCGTACGCGCTCTGGGCGCATCGGCAACAGGCGCGGATTCGCGATTCTCATTTTCCGATGAGGCGAAGACCTTTTCGTTCTCATACCCGAGGGATTTCAGGGTCGTAGGGAGCGATATGGGTCTCACCGAAATGTGGCGTCAGAATTCGACTGCGATGGGAAGTCTTCTTGCTACCGTCGTCATCCCTCGATCGTTTCAGCCGAAGACCAATTTCAGCGAAGCCGTCTTCACCGTCGGCATGAGCGTGGATCCTCAGGCCGTTGCGACATGTACCGTGCCCAGCAATGGCGAACAATATGCCGTCTCAGGAGGCAAGGGCGATGCACCGAGGGCTTCTCGATCGGACAAGCCGACGGCCGTGCGAATCAACGGAACGGCATTCACGAAGATCACGTTCTCCGATGCCGCAATGAGCAATTATCAGGATACCGTGAGCTATAGAACGCTTCGTGACGGGGCATGCTATGCCGTCGAATATATGATCCATTCCACCAATCGTGCCGTATACGATTCTACACAAGGGATAACCGAATTCGATCGCACGCGCATCGAGGAAATCATGGAAGGAATCGTCCGCAGCTTTTCCTTTCTCAAAAAATAAAAAAAAGGGGGGCGGTGACATGCTTTCCTGACGAGGTCGGCATGCCCGGCAATTTGGTGATACAATATTGCCATGAATGAAACAAAACATGCCGTAGAGGTCGGAATAGAGAAAGAGGGCGGGTATATCGTTATCGCATTTCATGGAGATCTGATCCGGGACACCGTGGAGGAGTTCAAGCAAGAGCTCGATTTCGCATCTGGAGTAGTCGAGAAATATTACAAGGATACTGGGGCAAAGGTCCATATCCTTCTTGATATGTCTGATTTCAGCGGCAATTATGCGCTTGATGCTTTGTCAGCCCTGGTCGCATTCGCAAGGCACAATAAGCCGTTTGTGGAGCGGACCGCAAGCTTTGGCGGGTCTGACAAGGTCATCATGGCAGGCGAAGTGGCCATCGCATTGTCGGGCAGGGACAATATCAAGCTCTTCAAGAGACGGGATGATGCGCTTGCATGGCTTCTCGATCCTCAGAAAGTCTGATGGCGCGAGGGCTTTGAGGGGTGGGGAAAGCATGCTTTAATATGCCAATGAAAAAAGCGTATATCTGGGTCGGGATCTGGGTGATCGTCATTCTGGCGCCTATCCTCATCATATTTTCGGCCTATGAGCCAGCCCCAGGACCAGGGGTAGATATCGTCAAAATAGGGGTCATTTTGCCTTTTACCGCGACTTCTACGGCATCAGCAGACTTGTCCGCTGGCATTTCTGCCAATGCGCCAGGCATCATGTCCGCAGAATCCGCCATGGCTTTTGCCGAGGAAACACGAAACGGACTGGAATTATTGCCAAAGAGACCTCTCGCTGCTGGCATGCCGCCGAGCGTTGTTTTCATATATCAGGACTCGGCGAATGACGAGGATGTGCTTCTCAAGAAGGCTGAATTTCTGGTGAAGGAGTCCGGAGTCAGCGCGGTCATTTCGGGCCCCGTATCAGCGAATACTGCCGTCGCGCTTTCAAATATCCTCAATGCATCCGGCGTTCCTCATGTCGCCGTCGGATCCGTACCTGCCGATCACAAGTTCAGCTGTGAAAAAGAGGGTCTCGCACATGTTGGAATCGAGGAGGTTGCCGCACTCGCCGTATTTTGCAAGACATATCAGATGTCATATCCGAAACCAGACGGGAGCGCTCCTGGATATCATGCTGCATATGCATTCGATATCGGCAACGTGCTTTTGCGAGCACTCGACGTGATCAGGGACGATGTCCGTACAAAGAACGCGATCTACAAGGCATTGGACATGAAGACATATAAGGGAATTACCGGAACGATCCGTTTCGGATCAGCTGATTCAAAATAGCCTACGGCATGTCGATCTCAAACGGCAGGGAGAATCGGCTGTCCTCGTCGGTCTCAAATGATTTCGTATGCGGAGAATATGTGCGCACCCGGATGGTTTTTTGTTCCGGATCAAATTCGTAGATGCGGAGACGGCCATTGCCTCCGGACTCGCGTGCCTGATAGTCCTGGATGATTTGGTGGACGTCGTTGCCGCAGGCATTTTTGCTCACAAGCATCGACTCGCCGTCCGTCATGTGGTAATGGCCATTCCATGTCATCCTGATCGAGCAATTGCCCTTCACGAGCTTGTTCCAGATATCCTCACCCGTATTGCCTGTCTTGCTGTATGCGCGATCCGTGTCTCGTTTGCCTTTTTCGTCATCGGGAAGGTACTTGTGCGTGGTCAGGATCGTATAGATGCCGGGATGTGATCGAATCACTTCGTTTGCCCATGCGATCGTATTGTCGGAAGGCTCGATTTCAAGATTGAGGAACATGATCCGAGCTGGCGCCGCGCTTGATGCAGTTCTCGTGATCTCGATGATCTGATAGCTGTTCTGGTTTCCCTTGCGATTGCCTTTGTACCACGGCTGCGACGCATATCGCGAAGCGGGGAAATATGCGTCGTATGACGTCATGCCGTCTTCTCTGTATAGCGTGTCGACATCGTGGTTTCCGGGAATTATTCCGTATGGGATATTTGCACCATCGAGTATGCCCATGCATTTTGAGGCGGCAATCCATTCCGGAACCGATTGCGCATGACTGTCCACGATGTCTCCGAGATGCGAAACGAATTTGATATTGAGCGTCGATTGATTGTCCACGATCCACTGCGTTTGCTCGCAGAATATCGCCGGATTGTCCCTTGAGTACTTCTGGGTATCTGGGAGAACGATGACAGAGAATCGATCCGAGCTTGTCGCCAGCATGGTGACCTGCCCTTGCTTTTGTTCAGCGACTTGCGGCCTGTTCGCAGGAGAGTTTTCTTGGGAAAGGGCATCATGCCGAGCTGACACATCGACAGGCGCGGCAGCCGGCCTGCGGGGAAAGAAATGAAATGCGCAAGCCCAATATGCGAATCCGAGAAATGAGGCAAAGAGGACGCAAAGCAGAATCCTATAATTGTGATCAGGGTTTTTCATGATGCAATTCTACTATACAAATCGGATGAATGGTTCCGAAATCACACACACATACATATATATGTGCATGTGAAATATGGCAAAGTGGGGCAATGTATTAGAAAAAAGTATTAGAAAAAAATGGGGAGGTGCAGGCAGGTAGAAACCATGGCCGGTTTCTGCTAGACTGTGTCCATGCAAAATACCCAACCTGAACATATCATCCTCCATACGAATCATGGGGATATCACGATCGGCCTGTATCATGACAGGACTCCAAAAACCGCTGCCAATTTCGCAGGGCTTGTTGCCAAGGGATTCTATGACGGGGTACGATTTCATCGCATCATTCCGGATTTCATGATCCAGGGAGGCGACCCGCTGACAAAGGATGAAAGCCAGATGCCATATTGGGGAACGGGAGGGCCGGGATATACGTTTGCCGATGAGATCGATGCGGGCGAGGCAGCGGTGAGCAATGGCATGCAAAATCGCAATGATGTTGGCACTATCTCGATGGCCAATGCCGGTCCGAATACGAATGGCAGCCAGTTTTTCATCAATCTCAAGGACAATGGCTTTCTCGACAGAAAGCATACCGTCTTCGGACATGTCATATCAGGCATGGATGTCGTTTTGAAGATCGCTTCGGTGCCGACGGGGATGGGGGATCGGCCGATCGACTCTGTGATCATAGAGAGGGCAGAGGCGCGATAGACACGATCGCCAAGCACGAAAAGGCCTGCCAGGCAGCGACGAACAATCGTAGCCCGGCAGGTTTTTTTATTTGCTCGTCTCCCGTCGCCGTGTTCGGAAGTCATGAGGGTGTGATAAAATATCACTGAAGGCATCGCAATCTCCTCCCTCTCTTTTCTCAGGACGCCGTCATCATTCTTTTTTCCATGAAATCAAGTCCCATACATGCAAAATCGGACAAAAAGACCGTCAAAAAAGCCGCATCCGCGACGCATCGCAAGGATGCTGGGTACAGCGTCTATATGGTCCGATGCGCGGACGGAACGTTGTATACGGGATCGACCAATGATGTAGAGAAGAGGCTGCTTGCGCATAACTCATCATCTCGAGGGGCAAAATACACCAAACCGAGAAGGCCGGTCTTGCTCGCGTATGTGGAATCATTCAAGGGAAAGAATGCCAAGAGCCAGGCGCTCAAGAGGGAGTATGTGCTGAAGCGCCTGACACGATCGGAAAAGCTGAGTCTGGCACGTCATGCAATGGACATGATTAATTCAATGAGCTTGACGTGATTGATTCGATGCTTATAATACTAACATCCCTCCTGTTGCCTCGGTGACAGGACGCGAAACCGCAGCAGCAATGTTGCGGTTTCAGCATTTTCTGAGTATCATTGCGCAGTGAAGATAACGGTTTATATAGACGGTTTTAATTTGTACTATGGATGCTTAAGAGACACTCCGTATCTGTGGCTTGATTTGCATAAGATGTGCCGCTTGCTGTTTCCTCATGATGAAATCGTGAGAATAAAATATTTCACCGCTCCGATTAGGGATCGAAAAGACGGCGATCCCGATCGTCCGAATCGGCAGCAGATATATTTCCGCGCTCTACGGACAATTCCCTGTCTCGAAATAATTGAGGGCGTATTTCTCACTCACGTAATATCAATGAAATTAGCGAATGGCAAGGGGTATGCTCAGGTCATAAAGAGCGAGGAAAAAGGAACTGATGTGAATATTGCCACTCATCTGGTACACGATGCCCATACCCGCTCGTTCGAGCGTGCTGTGGTTATATCCAATGATTCTGATCTCGTGACGCCCATTCGCATCGTGGTTCAGGATCTGAACATTCCCGTGACGGTGATCAGTCCATTTGAAAAGAACAATATCCAGCTTAAGTCAGTCGCAACTAGCATAAAGCGAATCAGAAACGGCTTGCTCAGTGCCAGTCAGTTTGAGACCATTATTCATGATGAAATGGGGGAGTTTCACAAGCCAGAAAAATGGAGCTTGCCGAGGTGCTATAGGATTACCGTCGATGGGGCGGGGATATATGAAGTGGTGAGCAAAGATTGTCCAAAAGATGACCCGAGAAGGGCCAACAAGCCAGACGGTGGCTGGCTTATTAAGAAAGGCCTGGAATTTCCCCGATCTGTGTCGTTCTGGACCGAGAACGGGTTTCGTAAATATAAAGATTCCGGCTTGTTTGATTGGCACAAGTCCGTGATAAAGGGAAAAATACTAATCGAAGAGATCCCGAGGCCTATTCCTGGAGATGTTCTGTACGAGGATGAATATCAGATAATAGTCAATCGACATTAGGTGACAGCTTGGCATCCTCGCATTGCTCTTCATTGGCGCAGGCGTCATGAAGCGATACAATGGCATCATGAACAAAACATGGGTCATTGTCGTGCTTCTCGTTGTGGCATTTTGCATATTCGCTTTTCGACATTCAAAGGCCATTGCACCAGCCGTGGAACCCGGGGTGGTCGGTTCGTCGGTGCCAACAGCGCAGAATGCATCAACTACGCCAACCACGCAGGACGCCCCGACGGTGCCTGCCACGTCGAGTGGGCCTTCTGTGTCTCCTGCACCTGATCTTCCTGTCGCACATACTGTAAACGGGACGACGACCGTTTCGATGCGACTCCGCGAAGAAGCTCGTATCATGGGTCTTATTGTCCGGCCGATCGATGTCGTCGAAGACAGCCGATGTCCCAGGGACGTTGACTGCGTCTGGGCTGGACGGATACAGGTCGCATTCGCCGTCTCTCGTCCGGGCATTTCCGGCAGCACGGTCGTCGTATTGGAAAATCGAAAACCATTCGATATCGGAGGCACTTCTGTGCGCCTGACCTTGGGCGAGGTTTCGCCTATACCTTCCATGGACCGCGAAATCGAAGACAATGAATACCTGTTCACCGTGCAGGGAGAAGCGTATGTCGCTGAGTGATGTGTATGAGTGTGTATTTTTCGTAAAAAAACTCCACATGCAGTCTAAAAATCGCCATATCTGCCAGCACTATATAAAACGAGGGATATTTGCTATATTGGTCCAATCCTCACGAGGCTCGCATTTCGGATCTTGTGAGACCGCCGTCAATGATTGGCGCCGGTCGAACTTTCATGAAAAAGCTAATCACGGTAAAAAACATAGTCTACTCCCACTCCGACACGCCTCTTCTCAAGGGTGTCTCTTTTCGCTGTGAGGAAGGGGAGAGGCTGTGCATTCTCGGCGAGAACGGATCTGGCAAGTCGACATTGCTCAAGATCATAGCGGGCGAAATCGAGCCTGAATCGGGCATCATCGACAAGAGCATGCATATGCGCATCTCATATGTCCCGCAGGAATTCGAAGCCGCATATGGCGATGCCACGGTTTCGCAATATATGGAAAAAAAAGCTGGCCTCACCGTGACCAAGCGAATCGCAACGATTGCAAAGGAGCTCGGACTCAATGTCGATCGAATCGCTGATCGAACATGCGGATCGCTCTCCGGTGGACAGCAGAAACTGCTCGCCCTCAGCACCGTCCTTGCCACAAATCCGGATTACATATTGCTGGATGAGCCGGAAAACCATATCGACATCGTCAGCCGTATGGTACTCATCAGCATGCTCCAGGAATATCGGGGCAGCGTCATTTTCATATCCCATGACCGCCTCATCATCGATGCCTTGGCAACCAAGGTCGCCGAAGTCGCGGGCGGAACCATGCATGTATCCGAAGGCGGATATGACGATTATATAGAGAACAAGATGCAGCGCATCGGAGGCATGCAGCGCGCGTATGATGCGGAATCAAAGCGCATTCGTCAGCTCGAAAATACCGTCGTCATTTTGCGCCAGAAGGCATTGCGCGGCAAGGAAATCGCGGCATATAGAAGGAAAAAAGACGAACTCGACGGACTGAAAGCCGCGCATAAGGAAAACGGCCGGCCAGACGACAGGAAAACGCGCATACGCATTCACGGAGGCGGCGATGCATTGCATGGCGGCAAGCTTCTTTGTCGCATGAAGGATGGCGGATTCCATTATCCGACGGCCAAGCATGACATCTTCCGGGAGACGAACCTCGAGATCAGGTCAGGCGAGCACATTGTGCTCCTTGGCAGGAATGGGGCCGGCAAGTCGACATTTCTCAAATGTCTCATACAAAGCGAGGCAGTGACTTCCGGTGAAGTCACATGGACGGCAGGGGTGAAATTCTCATACTTTGATCAGCATACTCATTTTGATCCAGAGGCAAGGCCACTTCACATTGTCATGGATCGGCTCAATATGATGGAAACAGAAGCGCGCTCGGTTCTCGGTGCCATGAGATTCGATGCCGACAAGATGATGACGCAAGTAAAGCATCTCTCGGGTGGAGAACGCATGCGCATGAGATTCGGCATCTGTTTTGGCGCGAAGCCAGACGTGATCATCCTCGATGAGCCTACGAACCACTTGGACGAGGTGACATGGGAAATACTCCTTCATGCCTGCAAGACGTCCAAAAGCACCATCCTGCTCGTAAGTCATGATTATGAATTCATCGAGGCCTTCAACCCCGGGGTATTCTGGATGCATCAGGGACAATCCATCGTCGCGAGATACAAGGAGCTGGCAGTATTGCTGGAAGAGATGTCAGCTGTATAAAAGACGGGGACAAAAATAAAAAGAGTGGTTGCAACAGTCTAGGGGCAACCACTCTTTTTCGTTTCTCGAATCCTTTGGTCGAGGACTAGACCGAAACCTGTTATGCCTTTCCAGTTAGGATGTCAGTCATGTGCTTGAGGATCTCATCCGGAGTGCTTGCTCCCTTGATAAGGAATTTAGCACCGAGATCGAGCGCTCGCTGGCGGTCCTTTGCCTCATCGGTATTGCTGACAACAAGCACTGGCACTGACTTTGTCGCATCGTCCTTGCGGATCGCCTCAAGGGCATCAAGACCGTTCATGCCCGGGAGGAATATGTCCATGAGTATCATGTCCGGATTGCCCGTCTTCAATGCGGCAAGCGCGTCTTCTGCGGTATTGAATAGCTCTACCTGCATCTTGGCTTCTCGGACCTGTCCTGAGAGAACCCTGCCGAGGAAGACATCGTCCTCGACGATGAATATTTTCTTGCCCATGACACCCATAGTGTTTTCGATTGTTTCCATAGTGACGATAGTATATCACTCATTTTGGGTTTTTTGAAAAGATTGAAAAAAAGGGCCAGTTGCACCGTAAAAGGGCAGCTGCCAGAACGCGCCCTGTGACCTGTGGGTATGTTGATTGTGAATACGGGGTCTTTCTAATACAATTGAATCCATATACGCGAAATGCGCCACGTGGTGCATCGCGAATTAATGCAAAATAACCTAAACAAATATTATGGATCATTCAATGGAAATGGGAATGGGTGGTGATATGGGCGGACATATGGGAGGCATGAGCATGGGATCAGGTCTCATGTTGTGGGGGGTGCATCTGGATATTCTCCTCATGATGGCATCTGGAATCTTTTATGTTATCTGCGCATTCTTCGTATGGAAGACGTACAAAAAGGAAAAAAGCGAGCTTATTGGGGCCCTTCTCGCATTCCTCGTATACCAGGCGATCAGCATGTTCTTCATGGGTCTTGAAATGCAGACCATGAACATGCTCTATGGAAATATCGCGGGTGCTGCCGTCATCATCGGTACGGCATATATGTTGAAGTTCCCGTTCAGCGGATTTGCGGAAAAGACCCGCAGGATCGTCTTCCTCGTTCTTCTCGTCGCGAGCCTCGGGCTTTTCGCATGGTTCATGCAGACCGCCGAGCGACAGATGGATCTCATGCATTTCGTATTGTGGTATGACCTAGTCGCGAACGGAATCTTGGCTGGCGGATCGATCCTCATCTTCGGACTTCGAAACAGGGAAGCTATGCTTAGGAAAAAGGCTCTTGGTGGCGGTACTGGCGTAATGTCATGCTGCGTAGCTGCAAACGGATTCATGCTTACCGGTGCCATGATCACGAGCTCGGTATTCGCATTTCTTGCGCCTATATTCATCCTGTTCTCTCTCAAGTCGGCAAAGGGTGGCTCTGCGGCAGCTCCGTCCAGCGCACCGGTCGCTCCATCCGACGCTCAGGTTCCGCCGTCACCGACTCCTGTTCAGCCTGCAATGTAAGCATTTCTGCATGGTCCTGAGGCGCGATTTCCGCGCCTTTGCCGTCTTATGCGGATCACAACGACATGAACACCCTCACTGAAAAAATCCTCTCGCATGTCCTCGGAGGCATACTCGGAATAGTAGTCGGGTTCACTGTATTGTCATTTAACATTGGCGGCATGTTCGACACAGTCACCGAACAGGTGGCACTGGTAACCGTGATGGCCGTAATTGGCATTCTCGGGTCCGTTACGATTCTCGAATACAGGGCTACCAAGGAAATGAAACGAAATACGCTTATTCGCGATGAGACCGTTGCCTTGATTACACATGAGATGCGCACGGGACTCACGTCTACAGGGTGGGCAATTGACCTCGTCCTCAAGAAATACAAGCAGGCAATGTCCGCAGAAGATGTGCAGCTGCTTGAGGACATAGTTGCATCGATCCATACTACCGTCATGCATTCAGTCAATCTTCTGGATGTGAGCCTTCTCGACATTCACAAGCTTTCGATCGCGCTCACATGGGTAAAGCTCGACAAGGTTCATGAGATGTTCAAGGAGGTCGTTGAAAAGTATTCGATTGGCGCAGGACAAAAGGGCATAACGCTGAAGAGCGATATCGTCCTCGATCAGGACCGCCAGGCGGAAGTCGATGTTATGAGGCTGCGCATCGTTCTCGAGAATCTCTTGGAGAATGCAATTCAGTACACCCAAGGAGACGCCGGCTTGGAAAAGACGATTTCCGTATCGATCACCAATGATTCGAAGAACATGAATCTAAAGGTGTCTGATACGGGCATCGGCATCCCGCAGTCCGAGCATGCGAAAATATTCTCCGAGTTTTATCGCGCAAGCAATGCTCGCCGAAAACTTTCTTCCGGAAGCGGCATTGGGCTGTATACGTGTGCGCAGTACGTGAAGGCTCATAGAGGCACTATTCGCTTCGAATCGGAGGAAGGGAAAGGGACCTCGTTCTTTGTCACCGTTCCTCTGAAGACCGCTGCCGATGTCGAGGACTTCGCGAATAAGATATAGTGCGCCGCATTGGGTGCGTCATATAGAGCGCATCACATAGCAGGATTTGGAAAGGCCGCCCCGCGCGGCCTTTCTTGGTATACTGAATGCACGATGCGCCCCGGGTCAGCCGGTATCATGAGGCGCATTCCCTTATACTCATGCTCCAAAAAGAAGCCCTCGACATATTGAAGCTTGGACGCAACGTATTCCTGACCGGAGCTGCGGGAAGCGGCAAGACGCATACGCTGCGCGCATATATAGACTACCTGCGTGAGAATGACGTGGAGGTAGCGATTACCGCATCGACTGGAATTGCAGCGACCCATCTTGGCGGCGTCACCATCCATTCATGGAGCGGTCTCGGCATTCGCGACCGGTTGACGGAATATGATATCGAGCAGCTTGAGGAAAAAAAGAACCTCTGGAGGCGATATCAGCAGACCAAGGTTCTCATCATAGACGAGATATCGATGCTTCATCATTTTCGTTTTGACATGCTGGATCGGCTTGCGCGGGCATTCAAGCGAGAGCCTGATCTTCCATTTGGCGGAATGCAGATAGTGCTCTGCGGGGATTTTTTTCAGCTGCCTCCCGTGCATCGTCAGGGCGAACAGCCTGCATATTTCGCATACCAATCCGATATCTGGAACAAGATGAATCTCAAAGTCTGTTATCTCTCCGAACAGCATCGCCAGAATGACGATTCATATCTCTCGCTTCTCAATGACATACGCGGCAATTGCGTCGAGGACGGATCGCTTCAGTACCTGCGCGACCGCTACAAGAAAGACATAGATCCTGATCTGTTTCCGGACATCGTTCCCACGAAGCTCTATAGCCATAATGCCGATGTCGATGCCATCAATGATGCCGAACTCGAGAAGCTCGGACGAAGCGCTGGTGGTCATGGAAAGAAAGGCAGCGCATCGCATGACGGTATCGGGGAGCGGACATTTCTCATGGATACCAAGGGAAAGCCGAGTATCATCGAGGCCTTGGTCAAGAGCTGTCTTGCCCCGATGGAATTGCGATTGCGCATAGGCGCGCGCGTCATGTTCGTCAGGAACAATCAGGAAAAGGGCTATGCGAACGGTACGCTTGGCGTCGTGATCGGATTCGATACGATCGATGGGTCACCGATCGTGCGCATTGGCAATGGCAGGGAAATCATCGCGGATCGGGAAAGCTGGATGGTTGAAGAAGACGGAAAGATAAAAGCCGAGATCAGCCAGGTACCGCTTCGCCTCGCATGGGCGATTACCATTCACAAATCCCAGGGGATGAGCTTGGATGCGGCAGAAATCGATCTTTCGAAGTCATTCGTCGCCGGCATGGGGTATGTCGCATTGTCCCGCGTCAAATCCCTGGCTGGTTTGAAGCTCGTCGGATTCAGCCATAGCGCCCTTCAGGTTCATCCGGAAATTCTCGAATTGGACCATAGCCTGCGTCAGCAATCCGACCAGGCGCTCGGCGAACTGACCGAAATCATGGAAGGCGAAGGCGAGAAGTCCCTCAAGGAAATGCAGCGCGATTTCATAAAGGCAAATGCGTCAGCAGGAGCGAATGGCAAGAGCAAATACGGCGAATACAGCAAGGAGTCCGGCGACAAGGGGGAAGAAAGCGCTGCCGCAAAGATCCCGAAACACGTAAAGCTATCCGCACAGCAGGAAACAAAACTCATGCTGATGGACAAGAAATCCCTCGCTGACATGGCCAGGATTCGCAAGGTCAAGGAAGAGACGATCCTCGAGCATATCGAAAAGCTCATCGAGGATCAGGTTATACGGCGCGAGAATATCGACATCGGATATCTGCGAAATCATGCATACAAGGACGCCAAGTCTCGGACCCGATTCGAGCGTATCAAGGACGTCTTCATGGAAGAACGAGACAGGATTTTGAAAAAGGCAGATGCGGCTCCGACCGAAGAGGAATGCGAGAAGTTGGCAAAGGAGGCAGATTTGCTCAGGTTGGCTCCCGCAAAGCAAAAGCTGGGCAATAGCTATTCATATGCCGAGATACGGACGGCGAAGATTTTCATATTGGTTGAGCTGGAGGGTTGACGTATGTTCCGCCACCAATGAACGGAGAACATTCTCTGCCATTGGTGGCGGGTTTTCTTTTTTTACTCCCCGACACTCTTACCCGCAACAAATCCCGTCGTCCAGCATAGCTGCAGGCTGTATCCGCCGCTTGGCCTGTCGATATTGAGCACGTCGCCGATGAGATGGAGATTCGGCGCGATGTTCGATGCCATCGTTTTCCAATCAACCTCGCCGAGATCGACGCCGCCAGAGGAGACTATGGCCTTGTCCTCTCCGAGCAATCCGGCAACATGCATGTCGAGGCCCTTCAGCGTATCGACGAGGGCAATCCGCGCTTCTCGGGTCACCGAATTGTTTTTCGTATCGCCGAATGCTGGGTCTGGATGTCCCGTTCCGCTCAGCTTCGAGGAAACCTTGTCGAGAATTGTTTGCACGAGGCCGCTCGCATGAGGGATGAGGTCGCCGAGGGAGTTGCGCAATTTCTTGTTTGAATTTTTTGTAAAAAGATCCTGCAGCGCCGCATTTGTCTTTCCGTTATCAAGCGATGGCAAGAGATCGAGCGAGATTATCACGTCATCATAGTCATTGTCATGAAGGGCGTCACTCACATCCTTGCTCATATTGAGAACCGTCGGACCGGTGATGCCAAAATGCGTGAACAGGATCTTGCCAGTGCCCTTGAACTTGTCGGCGGCAGATTTGAGTTTTTCGCGTTTCGGCATGCTGGGAGACGTATCGTTATTCTGCGTGATTCTCGAAAGCGAAAGCCTGATATTCATGAGTGTCACGCCGGATAGTTTTTTTACCCAATTGTCCTTGATGGCGATAGGAACGAGAGAGGGCGTTGGAGGGACAACGGTATGGCCGAGCTTTTTCAGCCATTTGAACCCGTCGCCGGTCGATCCGGTCTCAGGTCTCGATGTTCCGCCGGTTGCGAGTATGAATGATTTAGCACTGATGGTTTCTCCGGATTTTAGTCGCACTGCCGTTATTGGGCTTTTTGCTTCAGAAATAAATCCATCGACTTCCGCGCCTGTTCGAACCGTCACCTTCTGCTGTTCCATATACGCGACCAGAACGTCCCATACGGACTGAGCCGTATTGCTCAATGGGAATACTCGTCCTTCGGCTTCGACCTTTGTCGGCATGCCGCGCGACTCGAAGAATTCGAGAGTGTCTTCGATTGAGAATTTTGAAAAAGGGGAAAACAGGAACTTGTCACTGTCCTTGTATTTTTTGAGGAATAGGGGAATGTCGGTCCTGGTCTCTGAGGTGCGAGGTGTGTGGTCAGTCTTTGCGCCGGCCGGTCCGGTCGCGAAGGCATTGGTCAGATTGCATCGTCCGCCTCCGGTGATGAGGAGTTTCTTGCCGAGGCCGGGGTTTTTTTCCAATACCAATACAGACAGACCTCTTGATGCGGCCGTTCCAGCTGCCATCATGCCGGCGGGTCCGCCGCCGATGACTATGACGTCCCAGGGGCCGTTTTTGGTGGTTTTGGCGATAGATTGTGTCACGGTATGGCCATAATATCACATGCAATCCGTTCTCGTGACAGGGATCGCACAAGGCTGCATCGGGCCTCTATCTGGTCTTTGGGGTTGACTTTTTTGCCTATTCGGACCATAATAGTCTGGTAACTAAATCTATTTAGTTTTCTCGAAACTTCCTTTTGATTTTTACGGGCGGCGCAAGATAGCCATACAAGGCACGATAGCGCTCCAATACAAGACCGAGTCCGCAATAGCTGGCTCCAAGCAAGCGGAAGCACTCGAAAACATAACAGACACATATCGGGCTTTTCGGAAGATGATTTCCACGATCGAGAGATCGGGTATCACCAATCCAGCGTCACGTGAACAGATGCGCATTGAGGCCTTCATTTAGTTGCACCCAATATCTGTTTTCAAAGGCCATCGACTGACCGATCATTCGAGCACATGCAGTGCGTCCGAATCCGATCTCGCGTCTCGCATGGCACCCATTACATTTCACTAACATAATTTATTTGTACATGAATAATTCATATTCATCGGACTCGGCTTCGTTCGGACAGGCGCATTCGCCTGCCGGAGACCGCGGAGGCCGACCGGCATCCCGAGGCTCATCACGTCCTTCGTCATCTAACAGATCGCGAGGACCACGATCATCCGGCCGGCTTGCCATGCCACGCATGGAAAAGGGCGGCAACCAGCTAGAGCGGCCGAAAGGTTCCGTATATCAGTACGGAAAGTTCCGATATCTCGGAGACGAATCATCTCCATCATCCGCGCAGCCGCGGAGGGTTTCTATCAATCCTGCAGATTACGGATACGTTCCTCGTCATGGAGGCGCTGCAAGAGGCCCTGCGCGAGGCGTATCGCGAGGCGGTGACCGAGCAGGAATGCCGGAGTTTACCGTATCATCTTCAGCGAAATTCGCGCGTCGACCAGGATCCGCTCCTTCGCGCCATGATCGACCTGTCGCACCGCGATCGGCTGACAATTTCAATTTCAAGGACGGCTATGACAATAGAGGCGGCTTCAATCCCGAAATGGGATTTGACCGAGGTCCTTCTCGAGAAGAGAGCATCTCATCGCCGCGACCGATGTCACGTGGCGGTTATGGAGGTTCTTCATATGGCCAGTCAGGCCGTGGCGGCTATGGCAACCGAGGTGGATTCGGCGGCGGATCACGAGGTCCTGCGCGAGGCGGATTCGGAGGTGGCCGAGGACCGTCTCGAGGCGGCAGAAAAGGCAGGGAAGAAAGCATCAATCCGAGCATGTTCATCAACCGAGCTGCTCCTGAAAAGCTCGATGCCGATGGCAATGTCATCGCTCCGCCGGATCTTCATCCTATCAAGCATACCTTCATGGATTTTGCCCTGAATGACAAGCTGAAGCGGGCAATCGTTGCCAAAGGGTATGTCACTCCGAGCCCTATTCAGGACCAGGCAATTCCTCTCATTCTAGAGGGTCGAGATGTCGTCGGGATTGCCAATACTGGTACCGGCAAGACGGCTGCCTTTCTCCTTCCGCTCATAGAAAAAGTAATCAAGGACAAGACCGAGCAGATCCTCATCGTCGCGCCGACTCGCGAGCTTGCGATTCAGATCGATCAGGAATTCAAGGACCTCACAAAGGGATCGGGATTCTTTTCGGTTTGCTGCGTCGGAGGAGTCAATATAGTCGGCCAGCTCAAGGAGCTTCGTTTTTTCAACAACTTCATCATCGGAACTCCGGGACGACTCAAGGACCTGATCGAGCGAGGCCAGATCAAATTGGAGAAATTCAATACCATCGTTCTCGATGAGGCGGATCAGATGCTGGACATGGGATTCATCAATGACATGAAATACCTCGTGGCAAAGATGCCTGCCGTTCGACATACGCTCTTCTTCTCCGCTACGCTTTCTCCTGAAATCGAGCGACTGATCGGATCATTTCTCAACAATCCTGCGCGAGTGATGGTAAAGACGCGCGATACGTCAAAGGACGTCGAACAGGATGTCGTTCGCATCATGCCAGGCATGAACAAGGGCGACGTTCTTCGGGACATGCTCAAGCAGCCCGAATTCGACAAGGTCATCGTATTTTGCAAGACAAAGCATGGCGCTGAAAAGCTCTCAAATTTCCTTGTCAAAGAGGGAATCAAGGCCGAGTCGATCCATGGAGACAAGGATCACAGGAGGCGACAGAAGGCACTCGGCCTCTTCAAGCAGGATCATGTCAATGTCCTCGTCGCGACCGATGTCGCTGCCCGAGGCCTCGATATCAGCGGCGTAAGCCATGTGATCAACTTTGACCTTCCTTCCACGTATACCGACTATGTTCACCGAATCGGCCGAACTGGCCGCGCCGGCAAGAAGGGAATGGCACTGACATTCATACAGGGGTAATCGCCAAGCGACCCTGAGAAAAGCCCGCACTCATGCGGGCTTTTCTTGTATACAGCATTTGACGTATCTCGAAACACATACTAATGTATTTCCGACCATGAGTACATTATATGAAAAACAGGGAGGCGGCCCTGCCAATCCGCCATCGACGATGATTGAGAGGGTTTCTGCTGGAAATTCGTTTATAGGATACCCGGATTATACCCTGGTCGAAAGCGCGCTCCAGTCATTGCGGCCATACAGATACGTTTTGGCGGATCATGTCGATTGTTCGCCTTTGCCGAATCCGCTGCCTAATACACCAGGTCTGCATGTCAGCGGCGAGGCTGTGTTTCGCAAGCTGCAGGCTGAGGCATTTCTTTATGATTGCTTCGGACTCGAAGACGTGCCCGGATTGATCGCACTCGGCAAGCCCGTCTTGGTTCAGTGTCTTAGCGGATTGCATCGCATCTATATGTGGCGCTCTGTTGCCAGGCATAATCAAGATGGTACATTGTTTGTCCCAGTATTGGCGCTTGAAAGGAGTCGTGACGGTATGATCGACAACCGTTGTCTCCGATGGCAGTCGTTGGAGCGGGAAGTCTCGCTAGTCGCCGCCGCCGCTCGTCTCAGGTTTTCCAATGTCGATCGGACACGTGACGAGTGATTCCGTTGCCTGGATGGAAGATGCCTCATACTGGCGAAAGCCAGATCGAAAGCCCTTTGGCCGCATGTATGCGGCCAAAGGGCTTGTTTTTTCATATCACATCACAGGCGAGTCTGGTGATAAAAATCAAAACCCCGCAATCGCCATTGCCCCAAAACGCGATAGGCATTAGCATTAGGTCATGTCTCGAAAAGCCAATGGCAAAAAGGAAGAAGTGGCAGAACAGCATGTCGAGCCGCTCGCTTCGCGCATTCGTCCGACTGGACTCGACGAATATATGGGCCAAAGCCATCTGATCGGAGAGGGCAAGCCCTTGCGTATCGCCATCGAGAAGGGCCATGTATTTTCATTCGTCCTCTGGGGTCCGCCCGGGGTGGGCAAGACGACGCTCGCGCGAATCTATGCCAATTCGATCGATGCTGATTTTTATGAACTATCGGCTGTTTCTGCGGGCAAGGATGAAATGAGGGCAATCATCGAAAAAGGGAAATCGGGCTCAGGGAAAACGGCGACATTGGATTTCGCACATGAAAACAAAGGCGAAAATTATACGCAAAAACCGAGACCGAAAGTGATGTTCATCGACGAGATTCACCGCTTCAACAAGAGCCAGCAGGATTTTCTTCTGCCATACGTAGAGTCCGGCGCGATTACGCTGATCGGAGCGACGACCGAGAACCCGAGCTTTGAGGTCATCTCGGCTCTTTTGTCTCGATGCCGGGTCTTTACTCTGACCGAACTCGGCGAAACGGATATGACACAGATCATAGATCGCGCAATCAAGAAAGCAAAGATCAAGATAGACAAGAAGTCCAAGGAGTGGCTGATAGGAATGGCAAATGGCGACGCTCGGCAGGCCTTGGCCATGATCGAGGCGACGAACCGTCTCTATGACGAGGTCAGCATCCATACGCTCAAGGAAACACTGCAATCAAAGTTCCTGCGCTATGACAAGAAGGGCGAAGAGCATTACAATGCCGTGTCGGCATTCATAAAGAGCATGCGCGCTTCCCAGCCCGATGCTGCGCTCTATTATCTTGCTCGCATGCTCGATGCCGGAGAGGATCCGAAATTCATCGCGAGGAGGATGGTCATTTTCGCAAGCGAAGACATAGGGCTTGCTGTGCCAACTGCGCTCGTCGTCGCAAACGAGGTATTCAGGGCCGTAGAGATTATAGGCTTGCCAGAATGCCAGCTCAATCTCGCTCACGGAGCCGCATATCTCGCATCGTGCAAGAAAAGCCGCGCAGCCAACGATGCGATCGCGGCAGCCATGGCAGACGTCAAAGAGCATGGCAATCTGCCCATTCCTCTCAAGATTCGCAATGCCACCACTACGCTCATGAAGGATCTCGGTTATGGCAAAGGCTACGAAGCATACTCAAAAGACGACCTTTTGCCCGAAAAGCTGAAAGGCAGGAAATATTTGAAATAGGCTCTTTCGCCAAAGTACGAGATCCTTATATTGTCTCCGATATGGGTGCCTGACGCCCGCTATTGCCCGAAGGCGCTCGGAGATCGGGATTGATATCTATCGTGTTTTCAGGCCGCGTATCGAGCCTGGATGAATAGGCAGAATACGCAATCCATGTCACGAATGCGACTGCAATCAGGATGAGGATCTGAAAAAATATAGGCTTGAATTTTGAAACGTCCTCGCTTTCGCGCCTGACTGAGGATTCGAGTGCGGGATCTATGATGTCCATGTGACAAGTATACATGAATCATGCATGCCGAGGGAAGGTAATGCACAGGGGGAGTCGCAATCCGCATGTGATATCGATACGGATTGTACTATACTGGTATCATGCGTCGCATAACAAGCAAGTCGGGTTTTTTGCATGTGACCCTTTTCATAGCAAGTGCGATATTCTTGCTGGTTGCTTGCATGCATTATATTGGAAAAAGAATACCTACAGGCGACTTGGAGATCACAGATCGCGTTGCAGACAGGCATGAGACTGCAGGAATCGATAGATCGGACTACCGATCTTCTGGATTGCAGGACAATCGTGCGTATGATTCCTATGAGGTAAGAGATCTGGAAGCCGAAGCAAGGGCACGATCACTCGATGAGCGCGCTCGCGCATTGCGCGAACCCAGGTATGTTCCAGATATGTCCGCTGTGCCTGATGCTGCAGGTTCCTTGGTACCTGAGGAATCGGTTGCAGCGAGTGAAGCGGCGCCTGTTTCGGTTGTCGTGCCTCGAGACGAGCCCGCGCAGGCGTCTGCGTTACCCGAACAGTCCATTCTGGCAGATGATAGAGCGGTACCCGTGCAGCAAAAGACATTTACATCAAAGACGAATGCCCGGATTTCGTTCAGGCATCCTGCTGACGTTTCCGTTACGGAGAAAAAAGCATCTGGCGACCCTGATGACACTACGGTCATATTCACGATCCGACAGCCTGATGGCCGAATCATCTCAATGACGCATGACAAGGTTCGTAGCGGATGCTTTGATCATCTTCGCGCATTCGCGATCGATCCGAAGACAACGACGGTTGACTACAGGATCATTTCGCCCGAACAATCGCTGACCATAGAGGGAAAGTACAAGGCACGCCGAACCAATGAGGAAATCGGCAGTTATGCCAGGGCGGGGTCCGATCCGGAGCGCCCCTTTGTTTATGTGTCGAATGTCTGTGTCCAGACCGCAGTCCCAGCCAGGATCAGGCTGAGCAGCACTCAATTCAAAGCAGGGGAGAAAGGGTTGCTCTCCGACATCTACGACAGCATCTTGAGCAGTTTGACCCTCTAGACTGGACCCTTTGATCGGCAGAAATCCAGCGTTATGGCCGTATTTTCATATATGTGATGCAAAGGTATTGAACCATTACGATATATTGACAATACTATATATAGTGATATAATATGTATATATGAAAATCATATCCGCTTACGCTCCTGCGCTCGCCCCATTTTCAATAGCAATGGCATTGCTGGTTTTTGCTCTGATGCCAGGATCCGTTCATGCTGCTTCAACTACGTATTATATCGATATTCCGAATCTGGGATCGTATGGAAACGGTGTCGGCAGCTCGGTATCGTACTCCGCGAATGGCCTTTCTCAGAATTATGCCAATCCGAACAACTATCCCAATTATGCATATCAATATTTCAAGAATCCGAACGCGATCGGAGGAAATTCCCAGAATACGGGATATGCTGGCAGCCAAAACGGATCAGCGCATGTTCCGGTTCGGGCAAACTTTGTGCCCTATGATTATCCGACATATGTTCAGTACGTAAGGCAAGCAGACGGCACCTACAAGCTCGGTTCTCCGAAAACTATCCCTGCATATGGATGGAATGCAGACAATTCACTGATCTCTGGATCTTCCTATGCTCCTCTATGGAATACGGGAAATGCCGGAAATACTGGACGAGGATTCGTGATGACATCGTCAGGATTCTAGTGTTTGAGATGCGCTGTAAGGCTTTATTTCACATACGATATAAATTTTCAGAAAAACACATCTTCTGACCATGGAAGGTGTTTTTTTCATGATAGAATGATTCGGTATGAACAATAATATGTCCCCGTGGCTGTATCAGCTCGTGCACAAGCGCCAGATTTCAGCCCTTCATGACAATACCAAAACGGATGTGGCCATCGTCGGCGCAGGAATTGCCGGCGTCATGACGGCATATTTTATCCTTCGAGATACTGACAAAAAAGTGCTGCTCGTCGAAGCGAGCAAGGTCGCGCATGGAGCCACAGGACACAATGCTGGACAGCTGATCGCCGAATTCGAGAGGGAGTTGCATGATATTGCGACCGAGTTTGGCGTCGCTGATGCAGTCGCTGCCGAAAAGGCATTCAATTCCGCATGGATCCTGATCGAGCAGGTATTCCAGGAGGCGAATCTCACGACCCCGTATTCCACATTCACCGGATACAAGGGATATCAGTCGATCGGTCGTCTGATGGATGAGTTGAAAAACAATGCCATACGCCAACAAGTCGATGAGAAGACCTATCCGATTTTTATTTCAGAAAATGCAAAAGGACTCGACCAGATCCCTTTGTCATATAAGACGCTCTATAGCGTGATACCTCATGCGGACATTCTCGATCTGCTCGAGACTGACAACAAGGATTTTGTTGCAGCATTGTCAATTCGCAAGGGATGCATCAATGGCGCGCTCTTGTGCGAGGAGCTCGTCGGCTATCTTCTTGCCACATACCCTCAGCGCTTTACGCTTGCCGAGCACACTCCGATCAAGGAGATGGTTCTTGACGCGCATGACGCGGAGCTTATCGGATATGAATATTCGATCAAGGCCGACAATGTGATTCTGTGCACGAATGGATTTTCGAAATTTACAATCACGAACAAGGCCGGCAATGATATCAATTCGCTTTTTCATCATCAGCTGCGAGGCAATATAGGATTCATGGCGGGATATATCGAAGAGCTTAACAGGCAGCCAACCGCACTGGCCTATTATTACGAGCGAAGCCGAAAGTCCAGGCATAAGGTGGCAAAGGAAGAATATTTTGATGATCCTTATTTTTACCTTACGCGCAGGCCATATGAGATTGAAAAGAATCAGACGCATAACCTGGTCTGTGTCGGCGGTCCCGAAAAGCTGATCGATGATTCGTCCATATACGATCCTGTTGCAGGCTTTGACGAAAAGGCAGCAAAAGAGATTGATGCTTTTCTCAAATCCACATATAGACATACGCCGAAGGATGGATTCGAATACAAGTTCCAGTGGCATGGCCTCATGGGCTATACCCCAAACGGCATTCGCCTCATTGGGCCAGAACCCCTCAATCCCGTGCTTTTATATAATCTTGGGTGCAATGGCGTGGGCATTCTGCCAGCCATTTTCGGAGCAACGCGCATTACGAGATATGTGAACAAAGAGGACGTGGAACCAATGATATTCGATCCCAGAAGGTGCGACGGAGGGCTGTGTCAGTAGGCGATAGTTCCCGGGGCGATCTGTGCTAAAATGGCGGCATGCAGGCGATTTCCGATTATATTCTCCACATTGCGCCGATCGTCGATTCTCTTGGAGGGTGGATGTATCTCATCATACTTGTTGCGGCCATCGTCGAATCAACGCCGGTCATCGGCACGTTCACTCCCGGGACATTGTTTTTGGTGTTTTTTGGATTTCTTATTTCGATAAGCTCTCTCAGTCTGCCTCTTTGCATATTGGTGGCCACTATTGGCGCTTCGGCAGGGGACTGCGGCGGGTACCTGCTCGGCAGATATGGCAGCAAGTTTTTCAAGGAACATAAGGGACTGCTGCGCATATCGCATATAGAGATGGGACGCGCGTTTTTCTCGAGGCATGGAGGCAAGAGCATTTTCATAGGGAGGTTCGTCGGGGTTATTCGCCCAATCGTGCCGCTTGTCGCGGGTGCGATCAGGATGTCGATGAGACGTTTCTTGCCGCTCAATATCCTGAGCGCATTGCTATGGGCGGGACTTCTCATCTCATCCGGCTATCTCGTAGGATCGCAGTGGAGAATCGTCGAGAAGTGGCTGTCAGGGGTCAGTCTCTCGATCGGAGCGACTGTCGCGATCATTGCGTTTTTTTACATAAAGAGATACAGGCGCGATCGTCTGACAGGGATGATTGTGGAAATGGCCGGAAGCAAGACTGCTGATGGGAAATCTGATACCGGAAAAACAAGCACGAATAATACGAGCAGGAGCGAGATTCTGTGATTTTCTGTTTTTTTGTCCGCGCACTTTATGAGGATTTGATATTGATTCTGATAGGGTTGGCTGATGACATATGCAGAGGCAATATGCGGAAAGAGTTGCAAAGGCGGATTCATGGTGATTTCCTTTGTCATTGCCGTGTCCTTGGCGATGTTTGGCACCCTGCGATCTCTTGCGATCATGGCCGCGGAGCAGGCGATGCTGAGGTTTGAAACGGACGGGAGGACGAGGGCCGATGAGATCGCCCTCGATTGCGCATATGTCTATGCCAGGATTCTTATGATACATGGGAGTTTTGACGGACTGGAATCCGTCAGGTTTCCGGTCACGGACGGATTCTGTTCTATGGAGGATCTCGATGAGATGCCCATATATGATGCGATAGGGTCCAGTGGTGCTGGGCATGATATGACTGCCAGGAAAATCATCGGCGTCCATGCCTCATTTGCAGTTCATGCGGATGTCGCCCGTGCAGAGGTGTCTGGCTCAGGCGATGGCATCTTATCGGGCATCGGGGCATCGAGTGGCGGGTCGGCGCCGGTTTTTCATTCGCGCATTCATGCGGAGATTCGTATCGTAGATGGCGCCATTGATTTGATCAGGATTTGATTAGCGATCGCATATGATTGCCAGGCTGATAGTTTGCAGGGCAGATGATATGGCATCGGATATCCGGTTCCATTCATTTGATTTGCTGGCAGGCTATCGGCATATATCAGCCAACATCAGCTAAAGCATCATTCATCATGCTCACAATTCACAGCAACAAAGCCATTCGGAAAAAAGCCGGTTTCACACTCATCGAAATCCTCGTCGTTCTCGGCATATTGGCAATACTCGCGACCCTCGTATTGGTCGCGGTCAATCCCAGCCGTCAGTTCAAGATGGCACGAGACACCAAGCGCGCCGCAAATGTGGCCACCATACTGAATGCAGTCTCGCAGAATATCGCGGATCATGGCGGTTCGTTCGTTTGCGACGGATCGATCGTCACATTGCCCGCGACCGGGACGCCGATTTCTAGCGAAGAGACCGGATTCGATCTGGCCGCATGCGTCATCCCTGAATACGTCTCATCATTGCCATATGATCCAGGCGTAGAGGGTTCGCATTATACGAACGAGATCGACTATCAAACAAACTATGAGATCGAGGCGGATTCAGTCGGCCGGGTCACCGTATCCGCGACCGGAGAGCTTGCTGAAAACAATATCATCTCCGCTACGCGATAATCGCATGCTTGTGATGTGCAGCGATCGCTGCCAGACGAATATGTGAACATCTGGTCTCGGCATGCAAGCCATTTGTCATGGTCCCGACATGCGGTATCATGAATCATATGAAGACGCTGTCCAAAGCCGAATCAGGACCAGGGCTGCAAACGGCAGCCCGGGCAATCGCGGAATTGAAGCAGTATCAGGAACCAAAGCGGATTCCGATACTGTCTTCGTTTTTCAAGACTGGCAAAGGACAATATGGGGAAGGTGACACCTTTGTCGGGATTACCGTGCCTCATATCCGCATCGTTGCCAAGAGATGCATGGATATGCCGCTTGCCGAAATCGAGAAGCTCCTCATGAGCAAGGTGCATGAATACAGATCTTGTGCTGCATATGCTCTCGATTATATATGTGCAAAGCTGGACAAGGATTTCATGAGCGATGCCGCAAGAGGCATTGCCATGGCGAGAGGCACGGAAAAGAGAGGTGGCACAATGCGTCCTTCCGACAGGACAAGGCATCGCGCATCACGCAAGCGAATATTCAATTTTTACCTGTCTCATTCGTCACGTATCAATAACTGGGATCTCGTCGATGCATCGGCAAAAAACGTAATCGGAGGATACCTGTTCCATCATGAGCGCATGGATAGTGCTCTCAAGATTCTCGCAAGGCTGGCACGATCAGGTATTCCTGCTCATCATCGCGAGGCGGGTTCTGATGTCACTGTGCGCAATTCGGGACTCTCGGGTCTCTGGGAACGCCGTATCGCAATCATTGCCACGTTCTATTACACCGCGAACGGGAAGGGGAAGGATTGGTTTGTGCCGACCGTTGCCATGGCGGAGATGCTCCTTCGTGACAGGCATGACCTGATGCACAAGGCGGTAGGCTGGATGCTGCGGGAGGTGGGCAAGCGGGACCCTCGGCCGCTCCATGCCTTTCTCAAGGCTCATGCGAGGGTGATGCCTCGTACGACTCTCCGGTATGCCATAGAGAGGATGTCTCCTGCAGAAAGGGCAAAATACATGGCTCGGTAGCCGTCAACAACGTGCGTCCTTGAGAGAGGTCCGAAGGCGGTGCGACTCATGTCTGACGCTCGAATGGTGCCAGTTGCGCCCCGTGGCTTTTTTCGGTATATTGGGAACGTTCAAGGGCGTTTTTCGTCCGAGAACAGTATTCCCCTGTAGCTCAGCGGTAGAGCAATCGACTGTGGTTTTACGCAGCTTCCAGAAGCAATTTTGGTTGAAAAACAAGGTGAATTCGGTGAAGCCCAATCGGCATATAAAATCGCATTGGGTAATACCGAGCCAAGCCGAACGCGAGTTCGGAAGGTGTAGAGACTATCCCTAACGGGAGTACTCGGCATTGCAATCGCAAGATTGTTTGAATGCCCAGGAAGCGCCTTGCTTCGACATCCTGATTTTGAGCGATCAAAATCGCCTGGCGAAGATGATATAGTCCATCCCCTAAAGTAATTTAAGGATAAATGTAATCGATTGGTCGTAGGTTCGATCCCTACCGGGGGAGCAGCAAATAAAACAAGAGCAGCCAAACAAGGCTGCTCTTGTTTTATTTGCCCAATCAACCGAAGGGTGAGAAAGCCGGACTGAAGCCGCTATATGAGCGAAGCGAAGCGAACGAGGTGTAATGAGGGCGCCCGGTCGAAAGGAAAATCGCTCAGCGATGTTGCTTTTCATGTAATCAGAACAGGCACTGGCCTCACCCGATATCCAGAAGCGAAAAAAGACAGACGACTGCATCTGTCTTTTTTAAACCTAGCCGAGCAAATCTTTCAGAAGCGGCAGGAGCATGATTGATCCAATTGCGATGATTGCGAGTATGATATATCGGGCAATTTTTCGGTTCCACGCTTCTCCCAACATGGCACCCAAGAATCCGCAAACCAACACAAGCACACCGGCCATGAAATACACTGGTGATTCGCCACAGCTTGCATCACAGCTCGCAAGAGTTATTATGAATAATATCAGGCCCGTTGCCACACCGAAGCATGTGCCTTTGGTTGAGTTTTTCATGCATAAATCATATCATACGCAAATAATTTGAACATGAAGAGGCTTTTAAAAATCGCATTCGTCTTTGTTATCGCATTCTCTGTATGCAATCTACTGCCAGTGATCCCGCTTGAATACAGCAATGGTGATACGAGGATGTGTGGCTTGCAATACATTCTCTGCTTCAACACGGCTTATTCGGACAATTTTCCAAGAGTCTTATTGTTCCCAGGCATGCAGTCTTTCATACTGCCGCTCCTTTTGCCGTTTTTGACGACCTGCTTCATCTACTGCCGAAACAGAAAACGGTTTTAATCTCATCCAACGTCTTGGGTAAAAAAAAGAAAAAGCCGATGCGTCAAGCATTCGGATTTTTCTTTTTGCCTGAAACCACCGCAGGGTGAGAAAGCCGGACTGAAGCCGCTATATGAGCGCAGCGAATTGCGGCGAGGGAGGCGGAGTCGAAGGGCTTTTTGCGCAGCAAAAAGAACGTGTGACCGATCCGTTATCGGGGGGGGCATCTTAGAAAAAAATAAAACAACCCTCTTCTTTTTCACAATTGTCGGCCAAGAGATAATCTAATTCAAATATGTCGGATTGACTCCGAAGCAACCGTCTTTTATCTCAATATGGAGAGATTTCAGCTTGTAGATGTCTGATAGCTTTAGTATCTCAGAAGCGGCTTGATTCAAAATTGCAAAGTCATCAGCGGTCGGCGTCTTGAGACCGTCAACAGGCAATGCATTGTGAATCTTTGTTATTCTCTGCATATCGTCAAACTCCAATTCGATGCTAACCTCTGCGCCTTCTTCTTCGGTCAGTCTGGAATATATCAGATTGGCCAGTTCAGCAAATATGCCGTTTGCGACTTCGCTCTCATCTTGTTGGTTCATATATTGGATATTGTAGATGGTTGTCCTTTGAAATGCAATCTCGGTACTGTGCCCGATAATATGCAGTGAACATTGCGATATGATAAGATATCTTTATGTTTGTAGTATCTTTTTTAAGCATCTTGAAAAAAACCCCAGGAAGGCAGGTCGCATGTATTATTGCAGCTTTTGCTTTCGCAGCCCTGTGCGCCGCTCCTTCGCTTGCCGATGCCGCAACCTATACGTGGGACGGAGGCGGAGTCGATACTAATTGGTCAACATGCGCAAACTGGTCATCAGACACCTGTCCGCTTTCGTCTGATTCCGTAATCTTTTCGGCATCATCAACCAAGAACGCAACCATAGATACTGACATAACAGTGTCTGGATTCTCGATAAATAGCGGATATACCGGGACTGTCGGACCTGCTGCCGGCCAGCTCATCACCGTCACGGGCGCATTTGTTCAGGGGGCGGGTACATTCGTCGCTTCGCAGGCGACTACGAGTTTTTCTGGATCCTTTACATATACCGCAGGAACATTCGGTCATAATTCAGGGACTGTCAAATTCAATAATCCAGGAGCGAGTCAGGCTTTGACTCCGGATAGCGTGCAGTTCAATAACGTGGTATTCGATATGCCTGGAAATATCGCCAGTGCATCTTATACGACGTCTCTCGGTTCGAACATGACTGTGTTGGGCAATCTTGTCTTCCAGAACACGAACACGAATGCAGGCTTCTATACGTTTCGATCATCGAGTACGGCAACGAGGACAGTTGCAGTCGCGGGTCATCTCTTATTTCCGCCGACATCCAGTTCAGCTTCGTTATTTGCTGGTTCGACAGGCGGTGGCAATCCGATCATGATCGATCTGCAGGGAGATTTTTCCGTCTCTGATTCAGGTGCCGGGGTGTATTTTGACATTTCATTTGCAAGTTCGAGCAACCAGGCGATTTCGAGGACCAATGGCACTATCGCATCCTATAGTGATTGGTACGATACGGGTGCTGGCAATTTGACCCTCGCATCAGACTTTTCAGGTGCCCAGGTCTTGCATCCAGACGGAGAGACTGATTTTAATTTTGCTGCCAATCCTTATACGTTTACCTCTGGGAGCGTGACTCTCTCTCCGGGGGATGTATTTTCACCTGCGGGTGCTGCCGTATTTGCATATTCGACCAAGGTCACTCTTTCGGCAGGAACGTTCAATTCGCCGAACAATAGCGTCTTCAATGGAGGTCTCGAGATCACGGGGGGTACATTCAATGCTCCGTCTGGTACGACCACGGTGCGCACGGTTCTATCATACGAAGGATTCGTATTTACAAGCGGCACATTCGATCATGGAGGAGGTACCATGCTGTTTGATCTACCCAGCGTCGGGATGACCATAGCCCCAAACGCGGCAAATTTGAATAATGTCATAATCGATTTTACGACCAGTGCCGGAGGCTCGACCTATGCATCAATCGGATCAAATATGAGTATTCTCGGGAACATGACCGTGCAGAGCAACCAGCCCTCGACTGGACTATTGACTGTACGCTCAAGCGTGCTTGGCACGCCAAGGAGCATAAGCGTGGCGGGTGATTTTGTCATAGCGAGCACCACTCCTTCGACCGCGACGGTGTTTCTGGGGGATAGCTCGGGCAGCAACTACGCATTGACGTTCACGCTGAATGGCAATGTAGGAATTTATGATTCTTCGACCGTGTATGCAGATGTCATATTGGCAGGTTCAGGCAATCAGACTGTTTCGAGGCCTGCAGGGTCCATATCCGCAAGCAGTGACTGGACAGTCAATAAGTCGTCCGGATTCATGGCGTTGGGAAGCGCATTTTCTACATCGGGTACGGTTGCGGTTGCGACAGGAACCCTCAAAACGGCAGGATTCGGTCTCACTACCGCCGTGTCGGGACTGAGCGTAGGGGCAGCCGGAAACCTTCAGATTCAGGGTGGGGAAGCCGTATCCACTTCGACATTCGCTGTCGGGGGAACCATGACATACGAAGGTACATCAGGGCCGTATACGCTCAAGAATTTTTCGTATAAGAACCTGACGATTCAAGGCAGCGGCGCGACATTCAATACCCCTGCGGCTCTGACCATAGCCGGGAATCTACATATTGCATCGGGAACGCTTGACGTGACGGGCGGCAGTTTCGCACTACAGGTTTCGGGCAATTGGTTGAATACGGGGACATTTACCCCGCGAGCAGGGACCGTTACCCTGAATGGTACGAATCAATCGGTGACCGGCACGACCACGTTTTATAATCTGACAAAGTCCGTTGTTTCTGCAGACACGCTCACGTTTGGGGCTGGCCAGACTCAGACCGTGACCAATACGTGGGTCGCAAACGGCGCGTCAAATAACCTGCTTTCACTCAGATCATCGGTAACGGGAACAAGATGGAGAATCGATCCTCAGGGTACGCGCACGCTATCGTATATTGACGTAAAGGATAGCAATAACATCAACGCTTCCGCGATAGGCGAGGTGACAGGAATCGTCAATTCCTTGAACAATCTCAATTGGGGATTTGATGTTACGGCCCCAGTGGCATCATCGATCGTTATAACTCCGGCTGCGACCACGGCACTCGTTGCCTGGAATACGGATGAGGCTGCAACGTCGACCCTGATATACGGTCTGACGTCTTCCTATGATCTGACTTCGACTTCGTCCGGGACGAGCACGCATTCCGTCACGCTTTCAGGGCTTGTGCCGGGTACGACGTATCATTATGCGATCGTGTCTACCGATCCGACTGGCAATCAGTCAACGACGACTGATGCGACATTTGTAACAGCTGAGATATCGGCTGAGAGTGGAGGTGGCACTTCATCAAGCGTTGTCCCGGGCAGCCAGACGGGGGTGTCAGGATTCACGTCATATGAGGAATTGATACTGATATTCGGGGATAAGGCTATTCGTCCGCCCGTATTCGCCGCAGGAAATAATGCTCCTGCTCAGAATATCGTGCACAATGAAGTGAAACAGGCTCCGATTCGGGCATTTATCAGGAAGGATGCAAAAATTGGCGACTTGTCTCCGGAGGTCCGCATGATTCAGCAGATCCTCAACAGGAATCCAGAAACGGCGGTAGCAAAGATCGGCATTGGATCTGCAGGAAAAGAGACGATGTATTTCGGCCCAGCGACAAAGGCCGCTGTTCAGAAATTTCAGATACGCTACAATCTCGTCAAAGACGCAAAAGATCCTGGGTATGGCAGGGTCGGACCAAAGACCCGCGCGCGTATGAATGCGGAGTGATGCATGGTATGATCTCGAAGTGAAGAAACAATCTATACTCCGGCTCTCATTGGCAATAATCATATGTGAAATGGCTGGAATAATCGGATCACTCCTTACTGCCTCGGCAATTCCAAATTGGTATGCGACGCTTGCCAAGCCAGCCCTCAACCCGCCCAGCTGGATATTCGGTCCGGTCTGGACCGTGCTTTATGCACTTATGGGCATAGCCGCATACATCGTCTGGAGCAAGGGGAGTGGGCGCAAAGACGTGCGATATGCGCTGGGCGCATTCGGGCTTCAGCTCCTTCTTAACGCGTCATGGTCTGTCGTATTCTTCAGGCTGCAGAATCCAGCATGGGCATTCGCGAATATCGTAGCGATGTGGATCGCCATCGCTTTGACTATGATGCTGTTTCGCAGGATATCAAAGCCGGCATTCTGGCTTCTGGTGCCATACATACTCTGGGTGAGCTTTGCAGGATATCTCAATTATTCGATTTGGATGCTCAACAAGGATCAGTCTCGTGCGGAGGCGCCTATCGTGAAAACATCATCTCAACATGGCTTTGATGGGAGGAATTCGACATTCGTCATAGATGGAAAGAGCGTGACTCTGAACAATGGATTGTCAGCGGTGCCAGCGGCTCCTGATTCTGCGTCATCGGTTACGACGCGTTATTTTGGCAACGAATCCGCAGGAGATCTTGATGGCGATGACGTGCCGGATATAGCCTTCCTTGTCACGCAGGAGACGGGCGGAAGCGGGATCTTCTATTATGTGGTCGTCGCGCGCAAGACGCCTGCCGGATACGTGACGACAAATGCATTTTACATAGGAGACAGGATCGCGCCCCAGTCGATAGTCATACCGGAAAGATCAATGGAATTGCAGGTCAACTACGCCGAACGAAAGCCAGGCGAGCCGATGTCCGCGAAGCCATCTTCCGGCGCCGTTCTGCTTCTCAAGGTGACACCCGAAGGAGTGCTTGAAGGCCTGATGAAATGAGGGCGAAGTATTGAAAAAAGTTAAGGTTTTGACAGGTTGTGGATCAAAAAAACACCCACTAGCTTGTGGGTGTTTTTCTCTGTCTTCACGCGACCTGTTTGGTCGTAATCGCTTGTTGCGAGTTAGTTTGTCGTTCGGAAGGTTGCTGGCCATGTGACCGACTCATTTCCCGAAGAATCCCTGACGTAGACGATGTAGTTATACGTCGTATTTGCCTGGAGGTTTGGCAGTGTCGCCGTATGGCTTGACTGCATGTTGATGTTGGCAATCGATGTTGCTCCGTAGATCGTGACTCCGGTCACTCCGTCAGATTCGCTGAATGCGAGAGGCGAAGTGCTGTAATATACGAGCGCCGAAGCCGGCTCATCGGTATTCCATGACATCGTTGCCATGGTCGCCGAAGTGCTGATGCTGACAAATCCGATCGTCGGAGACTGTCGATGTGTTCCGACTGTAGCGCCGCCATTCATCTGGGAATTGATGACGCCCATTGTCTGAGGACCGACTCGGCCTACCGTTGCGATACCGTTTCTTGCCTGGAAGTTCCTTACGGCTGATTTTGTCATTGATCCGAAGTATCCTGTCACGAGACCCTGAGGATATATCGTTGCATCATTTGCCAAGAAAGACTGAAGTGTCGAGACATCTGATCCTGACATTCCGATCTGAAGCTGGCGCGTCAGCGAGTCCGCGAATGTTATCGCTGGCAATACCAGCGTTGCGAAGGCAACTACCGTCAATCCGATTTCCGCAATGAAGCGTGACGAAATCGAAGAATGCATGTTTTTGTTTTTCATATGATTGTAATGTGCGTTATTGGCCCAAGGTGATAAGGAGTAAAAATATCACGGGCGCGTAACGTGGTCCGATGTAGCCTGTGTGGCGGATCGGATACATGTCATGTGCGGAGGGGTTCGTATGAGAGGGTGTCGCAATGGTTAGTTGGGTTTGCGACCGGCTTTTGGGGGATAATGCTGGCAAAGTGCCGAAGTCAGATATCCTTACTCAATGACAGTATGCGCCTCTATTTGACAAATAGCAACCATAATTGTGTTATGACACATTCATGAAGTTTCTCCTAATCTTCATGAAGAGATGCGGCGCACATCGTCTGATATAATGATTCGCATGTTCAATGCGAAGCTTGGCCGGGATACATTTGGCTTGTCAGAATCAGAACTCAAAATTTTCAAGCGCCTGTCATCACCCATAAAGATTCAGGATTTTTTGGACACGCTCGCGATCAATTGGGAAAAGGACGGAGAGACGGCCATGAGTCCGCGTTCGGTTCTTCGGGAACGCAAGGCGCATTGTTTCGAAGGTGCCCTTGTCGCGGTGCTTGCCCTCTGGCTTCATGGAGAAGAACCCGTATTGCTTGACCTGAGGACGCCAGGAGAACCGGGACATTCGCTTGCCCTCTACAAGCGCAATGGATATTGGGGTGCGATCAGCAAGACGAATCATGCCGCCCTCCGGTTTCGTGATCCCGTATATGCGAACATTCGCGAGCTGGTCATGTCGTATTTTCACGAATGCTGGAATGACGATACGAAGAAAAAAGGATTGCGCGGATATGTCGGGCCGCTCTATTTCAAATCCCGACTGAAAGCATGGGGGACAGGGTGGGCCATTTCGGATGAAGCAGCCAATGCAATTGCGGAGAGCAATTGCTATCTCGAGACGAAGCGCTTGTGGCCTGAACGAATTTGGAGGAAAAACGTCAGATATGTCCGCAAGCCTGACAAGATGGAAAGCCTGACTGGCACCATGATCGAATGGGACAAAAGCGATCCGAGGACATAGCCTGCGGTCTCTTGGTGCATAAGGGGGGGTAATTGTTGACATAACACTTGATCGTGTTATTATTTTACCAGAGAAGAACCGACTGAGGATGGATATGGCAGGGAGGGGCTTTCCGAGATTCATGCGGAGAGACGAGTGACCGCATAAGCAAAGCCAATGCCTGCCGTATCGATCGCATCAGTCGCATTCCGCGACCGCGAGGAAATCCGGCATACCAACACCAGACATGAAATTCATAATCACGGGGGTGCCACCGGCATCCCCATTTCCGCCACGTTCTCAGGCCTTGAACCTCCGAGGGATTCTCGAAGGTTCAAACCCCGATCTCGGTCCCTGTTGTTGGCCTCATAGCGGCCAAGGACATGTTCTGGTGGGGGTGCGGCAGGCAGGTAGGCTGCAAGTTGCCTCACCTTCACAGGGTACCGATCCCGAAAGCGGGTTTGGCAACATCCGGCTCCGGCGTCAACCTGACGCTGAGCCGACATTGGAGCAGCTCGAGCAAGCAGCGGACTTGTGCTGAGAACGCTCCCGATAGCCAGCAAAGGCCAACAAGGCGCTGCGACACCATGTCGCAGCGCTTTTTCTCATACATGCGCTTAAAGCGGATAATCGGCATGATTTCACCAAAGACACAATGCCTGTACAACCCTGTCAACACGTGCTATGCTACTGCCAAGGGTATTTCGTGTTATCTCTTCAAGGGGCTTGACGTGCATGCGCTCATTTCGGCAGCATGATCTGCGAGTCTTGAGGAAGAGAGTAATGTTTCGGTTTCCCTTGCAATCGGTCTTGCTGATTGCGCGGCATGAGGCTGTAATTCTGGTCAATAATCAGGATCACATGCCAATCGCGGCGCGAGAGGCAGCGCAGGAGTGCAATTAAAAAGTTATATGCGGGAGGATCGATCCTTTCGCCATCAAAATAAAAAATGACAGACGAGAAAAAGCTATACGTAGGTGGATTGCCATATTCAACTACAGAGGATTCATTACGAGCAGCGTTTGGCCAGGCTGGAACAGTTACTGCTGCCCAGATCATCATGGACAAAATGACAGGCCGATCAAAGGGATTCGGATTCGTCGAGATGTCTTCTAACGAAGAGGCTCTTGCTGCAATCGAAATGTTCCACGGAAAGGATTTCGAAGGACGAAACCTTACAGTAAACATTGCACGACCTAAGGAAGAAGGAGGAGCGCGACGACCGTCATTTGGAGGAAACCGAGGCGGATTCGGCGGTGGATCACGAGGCGGTGACCGAGGAGGCCGAGATTTCGGCGGAAACGGTTACGGATCACGAGATCGACAGAGCTGGTAGTCGCTTCGGCCTGAATATTCTTTTCAGGCCAGCAGATTACAAAAAGCGCCCGCCGAAAGGCGGGCGCTTTTTATTTTGCTGCCAGCTCCATAATGCGGACTGGTGTACAGACTGGTGTATTGTCGTATTCTGGTGTACATATGCCATTTCTGGCACGTTTTGCTATAATGCATGGCATTAAACGCGAGTTTAACTTTATCATTAGGACACGCTAGACACATACACATGAAATCATTCTCAAATCAGGGTTTTGGACTTTTGCTCCTCAGGTTGGCAATCGGAGGCATTTTCCTGTATCACGGAATAAGCAAGCTGCAGAACATGCAGGGAACTATCGGATTCTTTGACAAGCTTGGTTTGCCGGCATTCATGGCATGGGCCGTGGCACTCATCGAGACGGTTGGCGGAGCGCTGATGGTTGTCGGTTTGTGGCCACTGGCTGTAGGGTTGCTTTTTGCAGTCATAATGGCCGTTGCGATACTGAAGACCAAGCTCGGCAGCGGGTTTGCAGGCGCTGAAAAAGAGCTTCTTATTCTCGTCGCGTCTCTCACATTGGCGTTCGGAGGATCGGGATCATGCTCTATCGTCCGATGTCTCAAGGATCATAAGCTCAAAGGCGCTTCGGCTCCAGAGCAAGGTCCGTCGTCATCATCCATGTAGGGAACGGGTCTTGGTTCGCCTGATAATTTGATATGATAGGCGAGTGAACGTATACAAGAAGTTTTTGCATATCATACGGCAGCATGCGGAAGCATTGCTCCTTTATGAAATACTGATGCGCTCGATCGGATTCCTGATCGGCGCACTTCTTGTTCTTATATTCGACCTGTCGGTCCGTCAAAGCAGCGGAGACATTCTGGTCAATACCGACCTGCTCGGGCTGTTCGAGGGCTATAGGCTGATTTTCCTGACCTTTGCCATATTTGCCGTGATGTATGTATCGCTCATGGAAATCGTGGGACTTTGCTACATATCGGCTCATGAGGAAAAAGGAGCCCATGTTCTCGCTGTCCTCAGGTATTCGGCAAAACGAAGCGCATCGATACTTCAGGCATACGGACTCCATGTCATCTCTGCCATATTCCTATGCGTATTCTTCTTTCCGGTATTCGATATAGGGCCGGCATATCTGCGAACGGTTGCCATACCGACATTCATAACCGATGAGATATCAAAATATGCGGTCTTGCCATACGTATACGCGGCGGTCGCCGGTTTCGTTTTTCTTTTCCTTTTCCGATCTGCGTTCACGTTCCATATATTCGCTCTCAATAAGCAGGATTTTTTCACGTCAATCAGGGATTCATGGCGTATTACGAGGAGGACTGTTCAGCTCAAAGGGCTTTTGCAATGGGGAGTGATCATGCCCTTTGCGATATTCGCATTCATGGTACTGCTGACCGGCGCCTTGTCATATGCGATGCTCTCGGCCGTGAACGCCCTCGCGGTAGCGACCATATTCATCTTCCCCGAGGGGATATCGCTTGTCCTTTATACCAGCTGGGTGTATTTTTTGAGCACATCAGTCTCTCTCATGATCGGACCGATTCTTATATGTCTGCTCACTGCATACCTTCTGGTCCGGTCTCCTTCGGCCCTGGACAAGTCCATAATTGAAGAGGCCAAGTCCTTTTCAAAGGCGACGGAGACGGCACTTCGCGAGAATATAAACGTCGCATCAAATGGCTATATGGATTCGCGGGCTGTGATCCGCATCATGCGCAAGCCCGCACTCATACTCGTATTCGGCGCCATATCCTTTCTCACGTTTTCATACGTATCAAGCAGGTTCATCTACGTATACGATGACAAGCCGCAGCGACCCGCCATCATTTCTCATCGAGGCGAGAGCGGACATGGAGCGTCGGCTGATGGCGAATCGGGACATGCGGTTTTGGAAAATAGCATCGAGGGATTTGCTGCGTTTATCGATTCGGCAAGCGGCACGAGAGAGGCGATCGTGACGGATCGTGGCACCGGAGATGTGGCAGGTGAAGCAGGTGAAAAAAATACAGGCTCTCGTCTGGGCATAGAGACGGATCTTCAAAGCCTCCGAGACGGCACGGTCATCGTATTTCACGATGAGGATTTCAAGAGGGTGTACGGCATCGACAAAAAAGTTGCAGATACGAGCCTGGCGGATTTTGACATGCTGTTCGGCTCGACGACGGCGGCAACGAGCACGCGACAGGGGACGTCGTCTCCCATGAATGTCATGCCTCGGCCAGTTCTTTTGTCAGAGTTGCTTCAATTCATTCAGGAAAAAAAGCCATGCCCAGCGCTATTGGAGATAAAGGCATATGGAGGTGCCGAAGCGGCACAGAACACCGTTCAGAGGTCCATAGAGGAGATACGAAAAAGGCATCTCGAGGCATGCGTGTATCTCGGATCCCTTGATCAGCGCGTTGTCGATCGGATAGAGGAGGCTGATCCAGGCATCATGTCAAATCAGTATATCTATACAAAGGCAGGGGATATTGGAAAATTCGAGATTGCCGATGCGGTCAGTATTGAATATTCTCTCGTTACGGAGCGGATCGTGCGTGATCTCAAGAAAGCGGGCAAAAAGACTTTCGTTTGGACTCTCAATGATCAAAAGATGGCCCGGCAAGTGTATGCCTATGGCATCGATGGGGTGATTACGGATGATCCTGCCGCGATTCGCGATTCATTCGATTCGTATGAGGATGTCTTGTCGCATGTTGATCCGAAGGTCGTGACCTTGTTCGGCAAGACCTTCCTTGTGAATCTAAATGACGTTTGGCAGTTCAGGCTCAAGTTTCCATTTTTATAAAACATAACGCAGGCCTGGTGTCTTCCGTCTGTCCTCATGCCCACAAAGTGCTATAATTACGTCATTACAAGCATGATTCGATAACTTAAAACGCTATGAATATAATCGTAAAAGGTTCACATATGGAAGTTACGGAATCCATCCGTGAGTATTTGGAAAAGAGGCTGAAGACCTTGGATAAATTTCTGGATGCCGATTCGATGATAGAGGCAGAGTTGGGAAAGACGACGAATCATCATAAGAATGGCGACATATTTCGAGCCGAATTGAATATCAGCAGCAATGGCAAGACTACATTCTTGAAATCAGAATTGGCTGATCTCTATGCCGCGATAGACAAGGTGAGGGACGAGGCGGCCGACATTTTGGCCTCAAAGAAAGACAAAAGGCAGTCGCTCTTCCGCAAGGGAGCTCAAAAGATGAAGAGTTTTTGGAGAAAGGGGAATTAGGCGGGTTGCAACAGTCTTCTCTGCGTCGCTTCGAAACCAGATCCAAAATATGAAAATACGGCCTGTATAGGCCGTATTTTCATATGTGATCGGCAAACGTCGGTCTCTGATCATGGTGTATATATTCACAATATCTATTGACGTATGTCAATATTGCTGCTATCATGTATATCGTAAGTGCCCAGCCTGAAAAGCTGGGATTTCGCTTATAAAAGTACTTTGACAGACGATTCTGCCAAAGAAGAAGCAAATCCAACACCAAGTCAACACCCATGAAGACACGAAACGTCGTGATCACCGCTTTTGCCGTCCTGCTTGCAGGCGGCGGAATCGCGGTGCTTACCCACAACCCAACCGAGATGCCCGAGAAAGGCGTTCGGGTCAAAGCCAAGGTCGCGAAAGCGACCAAGGATGCGACTCCGGTTGAAGTCAAACCTCAACCCGACGATGGCCTCATGACGGGGTCCATCGAATCGTTTGCTTTTTCCGACACGTTGTCGGAAGAGCCCGCTGCGCAATGATGCGCGAAAAACCAACACAGCTCAGAACAATCCATCATTCAGAAAACCCAACAGAAAAACCCATGAAAAAGATTCTCGCATCCATCATCGCGTCCATTCTCGGATGTGGCCTCGCACTCGCCCAAGTCGGCAACACACCAGTGGTTGTCGGCGGTGGCGGTGGTGGCGCTCTTCAGCCCGCTATCGCTCTCGATTCGGACGGTGCCCCGGTATCCCTGCCAATCGGTTCTCTCTCTCAGCTCAAAGGTTGGGCGCTGGAACAGGTTACGGCTGGGGAGATTGGGATGTCATGTCCCAGCCTGGCCGACGTGCCGGGTACCGTGACGAATTACGGTTTGCCCCGTGATCCGGCCGAAGTACCCAATCGGTTTGCCGCCCGCCTTCTGTCCCAGCGCTTCAGCTTCTCGCTGTTCGACGTCCGGGATTGGATTAACGTTCAGGCCCGGCTCTCATCCGACAGGAGTACACTGTTCGAAGGATCGTACCCAACAAAGGTATATGACATGCCCGGGGGCGGTACCGGCTTCCGAATTCAGGGTCTGGAGATGCGCCTCAGCGCCATGATCCGGTTCCCGGTCGGGAACGTCACCAATGCCTTGCTGTATCATCGCGATCAGTGGGGGAATGTCGAGTATGTGATTCCTCTCTATGTGTACGACGGCGGGCTCTACTTCCCGTCAAAGTACGCAGGGACCGATGGTCAAATCGTGACCTGGGTCAGGCGCCCGAACGGCGCCGGTTACTCACAAGTCGCATACGACCTGAAGGGGAATGGCAGTCGCATTCTTCCGACCGCAGCCAGTGGCACGACAAGTGGCGCTATCGAGAACTCCTTTGATCTCGATGTGACTGCGCAGGACGGAGTCATCCGGTATTTCTTCGTGACCGCCAAAGTCGGCTGGGGCAATACCCCGGCCGTCGTGCGCATCGTCGTTACCGGAACTCCGACAAGCAACGCCGCGATCATTGTTCCTTCAGTACTTGTCGGGTACGATGGCAGGTTGATGGGGGTTCCGACTTCCGCGACGCTTCGTCGTGAGGGTGCCGGACTCGATTCGACCCAAAGTGTCCCGGTGCGCCAGGATGGAAGCGTCCGCCTCGATCTGCCTCCCGGGACATATTACCTGGGGCTCGACAGCGAGATCTATCGCGAATACCTGCCGCAGCCGACCATCGAGGATGGCAATAACGACGGCAAGGGCGGTCCTCAGATCGAACCTGTCAAAGGCTAATCGTCATCGTCCAACTTCATGCATTCTGACTTTTGTCTGCATGAATCGCTCTTTCAATATATAAAAGTCCCATAGGACCCGCGCCAGCAATGGCGCGGGTTTTCTACTTCACAAAAAATAAAAAAATCACAAAAAAAAGCATATGTATGCTGCTCATATTGCGCCGTCATCCATTACATCAGCTTTTTCTTGAACTCATTCCACGATGTTTCCTTTTGCCCTTCGGGAATGACCTTGAGTATTTTCATTTCTCCCGCACCGTCGCATGCGTCACTGTCCCAGATCGCATCGGTTATCTTTATGCGCAGCGTTCCGCCAGTGTCGCTGGCATCGCTTGGCGTATCATTCGCGGACTTTGTCTTTGCTGTCTTTGCGAAAAAAAACGTCGTCGGCCATTCGCTATATGCATTGAATTTGAGGAATTGCCGGCGTCCCGTTTCGCCGCGAAGTGCGTCATCGGAGATATCGATTTCGCCATCAGCCTTGCTTATCTTTTTCGTAAATGTAGCGCGTGCATGGTCTTGCTCACGCGGTATCACCGTGTCTATGCCATTTGATCCAGCGGTCTTGAGGATTTTATGAATATTGTCGGCTATCATGCGTGCTCCTTGTCGGGCCATCTCGTTTTCGAATTCGGCATAGCGCTTTGGCCATGGTTCGGCAGGGTTTCTTTTTTCCTGAAAAAGTATAGGACCGTGATCCATCTTGGCATCGACATGCATGATCGTCACTCCGGTATCCCTTTTGTCATCCAGTATCGCTTGCTGCAGCGGTGTCGCGCCTCGGTATTCCGGAAGAAGGGAAGGGTGAATATTGAGCGTCCCGAATGGCGGCAGATCAAGTACGGCTTGGGGAATGATCAGCCCGTATGATGCGACCAGGAAATATTCAATCGGATGGGAGGCACTCGTCTTGTCGCTGGCAGTTTGGTCGCTCGTCGTCTTTGCCGTTCCGTCATGCACACGCTCGCTCATGAATGCTCGCAGCTGATCGATTGCCCCGGAATCGAGACGGTCGAACTGGAATGCGGGAATGCCATGCATGTCGGCAAATGTCTTTGCTTCGGGCGGTGTGAGGATGAGCTTGCGGCCTTTCGGCTTATCAGTCGAGGTGACTATTGCGCCGGGCAACATGCCATGCCGCATGAGCTCGTCGAGCACGGTCACGGACATCCTCGATGATCCGAAAAAAATGAAATTGTCAGTGGGTCGTATCGGGTTTGTCATATGTGTTGTATTGCGCTGTCTGGTTTCTCGAAACGGGCAACCTGAGCGATCTGTTAATTTTCAGGATCAGAATCTATCTCATTGTCAGAGAGGTCTATCTGGACCAGTCCGGAATCGGGCTTGTCGGATTGTGATTCGGATATCTCGAAGCGAGGCGTATTGAAATGTCCGTCTTTTCTCTTTGCGATTTCTTCTTTGATCTCTTCAGGATCGAATTCCTGGAGGTCCTTGGCCTTGTCGGTAAAGAGGATGCCGTTTAAGTGATCGACTTCATGCTGGAATATGTGAGCGAGAAGTCCTGCTGCGCCCCTGGATCGGAGGTTGCCCTGATAGTCATATGCCTCAAGGGTCACGCGGGTAGAACGGTAGACTTTGCCGTAGAGCCATCGGACCGATAGGCAGCCTTCACCGTCGAGCCATTTTTTCTCTTTTGATTCTTTGGTTATGACAGGGTTGATGTATATCTCATGAGGACTACCCGTCGTTTTCTTCATTCGGTCAAAGACGAACCCGGCGACTATGAATATGCGAAGCGGGATGCCGATTTGGGGAGCGGCAAGGCCGACGCCATCTGCCTGGGATTCGAGCGTGGCGATCATGTTCTTGATGACCTCCTGGATCTTGGGCGATCGTATGTCTTGGACGGGAACAGGAGCGGCTTTTTTGTGGAGCACGGGATGGCCTGACTGGAGGATTTCCTTGGCACCGGCATGATCATGCGTCATGTGCGTCGAATGCCCAGAAACCTCCCGTTTCGCTTTGGGTGAGGTCCTGGTTTTTGTTTCGGCATCCGATCTCGGTTCGGATTGCGCATGCGCTGGCTGTGGTCGCTTTTTGTCCATGGTATTCGTATGTATAAGGATAACAGACTATCCAATACATGCAATTATGGCATAATACCTGGTATGAACACATACGATCAATCAAACCAAGCGAATGTTTCCGCGGATGGCAATCCTGTAAAAAAGTCCATGCCGATAGTCGCGATACTTATCGGCATCGCGGTTATCGTCGGCGCGCGAATGATCCAGTCAAATACGGCTGTTGTCACATTGCCGGGCGGCATCAAGTCCGCAAAGATAGAAAATCTGAAGCCGATATCAGCGGCTGATCATTCGAGAGGCAATGTCGATGCCCCGATGAAGCTCATCGAATATTCTGACCTGCAGTGCCCGTTCTGCAAGATGTTCCACCAGTCCATGATGGCCATTTCTCCTGAATACATCGAATCTGGAAAGTTGCAGTGGGCATATCGCCATTTCCCATTGGTTTCCATACATGAGAACGCAAAGGAAATGTCGATTGCGGCTGAATGCGCGTTCAAGCTCGGAGGGCATGATGCGTTCTGGAAGATGATTGATGGCATTTTCTCAGATCCAGCACAGGAGTTTGACATGGCCAAGATTCCGGTCATGGCAAAGAATGCAGGCGTGCGCGTTTCAGAGCATTCGGCCTGCGTGAGGACAAAGCAGACTGTTGCCGCTGTCGATGCTGACATGCTTGATGCGACGAAGATCGGCATAAAGGGAACTCCGTATGCGGTCATCATAACACCGAAGGGAACCATGTATCCTTTGACAAGGGCATATTCTGCCGACGAGTTGCAGGAGATATTCGAGGCTGTCGCGGATCGATAATCTAGATAAAGGATTCCGGCTGGATATGGACGGGCGCGATATGCGATATGGCCACGAGCTTTCTGTAGAGCTCGTGGCTTGTTCGTTTTGCCGGATTTTTCCATATGTCCTGTGGCAGCTTGAAGAGGATATTGATCGTCACGCCGGCTGGACCTGCTGATTGCTGGCCGGGCGCTATTCGCTGGTTTGGGATGAATGCGGGGAAGACAGTGGGCTCGTAATCCTTGAGGGACTCCTCGACATCCTTTGCTTGTTTCGATATCGCATCGGCACTGCCGGAAATGCTGATCTTTCCCATAAGCGAAAAGGGCGGATAGTCGAGCTTTTTCCTGACCTCGAGTTCCTCATGGACGAAATCGGCAAATGTCCGCGAGAAGAATGCCTTGATAAGCGGGGATTCGGCATTGCGTGTCTGGATGAGCAGGTACGTGCTCGTGATCTCGAGGAGACGCAGGCAGATATGCGCGATGCGTTCATGAATGCGGAAATCAGGTATCGAGAACAGGCTATCCATCGACGCGACCGCAACGTAGGGCAATTGGTCGAGGTAGGAGAGCGCGAGCTCAGTGCCGATGAGGACGGCCGGACCTTCTTCGTTCTTGAAATCCTTCATATTTTTGCGAGCTTCCTTCTCGGTTTTGGAATTGTCCTTGTCGATCCTATAGAGCGGCACGTCCGGAAATCTCTTTTTCACTTCCTCGAATACGGTGTCGGTGCCGATGCCGAGCGTAACCAGGTTCCAGCTTTGGCATGAGATGCATGCTTCGAGCGCGCCGCGTTCCTTGCCGCAATGATGGCAGAGGAAATATCGCTCGCTGGTTTTCTGATTCCTGTGAAGGACGACCGGAGCCGCGCAATGCCTGCACGTGACTGTGGTGCCGCAATGTCCGCATATCGTCTGCGGAGAAAGGCCTCGCCTCGATGCGTATATGAACATCTTCTGTTTTTTCTGGATGGCATATTCGATCATGGATACGAGCTCTTCGCTCATGATCGCGAAATCATTCGCATGAGCCGGCCCTGGCGCCTCAGAAGATGCGGAAGATGCGCCTCCTGCCAGACGATCGCGGTCCTCTATGGTGCTGTCATTCGGCTCGGGATGCTTTTTCTGATCGATGATTATGACCTCGGCATCTTTTTGTATCCTGAACGAAAGAGGGAAGGGCTCGTTGATCTCCAATTCTTGTATCCTGTGAATGGTCTCGATGCTAAGAAGCTGGTCTCCGTACATCAGGCGTATGCCGAGTAGCCTGGCATATATTTCGGCAAAGGTCCTCCAGTCGAAATACGGTGATTGAAAGCTCTTGTACGCGCGTGAGCTTTCCTTTTCCATGATGATCGTCTCGATATCTGAGCGCGGCACGCACATGTATTGAGGCGTGCAGACGATGACCCGGCCTTGTCCCGTCCCTTTTTTCTTTTCGGACTTTGCGCCATCATCTGTCTCGCTGGAGAGCGCCTCTTTCCATGCCTCGTCCATTTTCTTTTTTGACAAGGACCCGTGAAGCATGATCGATACGTGACCGATGCCTTTTCTGATTGATTCGAATAGCTCCTCGACGATGCTTACGGTTGGTCCTACGAGTATGATGGTTTTCTTTCTCGCAAGCGTCTCGCGGATATGGCTCTTGTATACGCTCATGCGATCGTCCTTGTTTGTCGAAATTGCCACGATATCAGAAACCATGTCCCGCTCGGCATCGATTCGCGCATGGCCAGTTTCTGATTTCTTCGCCTCAGTCTTGATTGGGACGACATTGGTCAGCGCCACGGCAGGGATGACGGATTTCAACATCGATCCCATTGGCTGGACGAAATATGTGGATGCCTGGACGGCAGCCTGGACATATTCCTTGCGGACGATATCGATGGGTTCAGGCTTGTCGATTTTGCGGATCTTGAAATCGGCGCCCTTTATCTCGCTTTTGGCATCCTGGATGCTGGCAGACTTGAACACCAAGGCGAATATTTCCTTGCCTTTGAACGGGACTTTGATAAGGGATCCGGGAAGAATGTCTGATGTCGACCAGTACTGGAGCTCGCTTGCCCAATTGCCCTTGATTATCGGGTATACGGAGATGAGATGCACGCCTTTATAGTGTCAGAAAAAGCCGGTATTAGAAATACTTGACAGATCTTAGATTGCAGATATATTAATCCACAAGAAAAGCACTTTGAAGCAGATGGCGGTAGGTTCGGTGCAGAATACGGGTCCGGGATGGCTGATATGCCATAGGACCGACCTCGTATCCTGCATCGAATCGGAATATCCGCCCCATGGGCGCGACGTCAACCGAGGGATGTGCGGGATCGAATCAAGCAAGAAAAAGCAAATGAAAATCCGAACGTGTGGCCAATCCAGCCGTAGTTTCAACTTTGAATTCTCCAGCTCTTCCGCCGCCGGCCGCGCCCTCCCGGGCCGATCGCGAGGCTCCGGCTCCGCCATGAGCTGCCGATCGGCCCGGACCGAAGTAATGGTCATTTAAATCACTGCCCCGGTGACCCTGGCCCCGCTCTTTAAGTCGTATATGTTCTGAGTAAATTTCGACCAAAAAGCGAGGCCCTGACCTTCGTTCCATAGACCCCGGACTGCATAACCGCAGTCCGGGGCTCTTCTTTTTTATGCGTAAACAGAGTAAGATAGCCGCATGGGATTTTTCTCCAAAAAGCTAGGGATCGACCTCGGAACCGCAAATACGCTGGTATTCCTGCCGGGCAAAGGCATAGTTCTCAATGAGCCATCGGTCGTCGCCGTCTCAGAACAGGACAATCAGATCCTCGCCGTCGGAAATGATGCCAAGGATATGATCGGAAAGACTCCAGACAGCATCATCGCATATCGTCCGATGCGCGACGGCGTCATCGCCGATTATCGCGTAACCGAAGCGATGCTCAGGTATTTCATCAACAAGGCACTCGGCAAATGGAATATCTGGAAGCCGGAAGTCATGATTTCCGTTCCTGCAGGAGTGACTTCGACCGAACGGCGCGCCGTCATCGAGGCGGCCATCAAGGCTGGAGCAAAGCAGGCATATGTCGTAAAGGAGCCTATCCTCGCGGCGATCGGTGCCGGAATATCGATTCAGGAAGCGATGGGCCATATGATCGTGGATATCGGCGGCGGCACGACGGATGTCGCCGTGATCTCACTCGGAGGAATCGTTTCGTGCACGTCAGTCAAATGCGCGGGCAACCGCGTCGATGCCGCGATCACCGATTACATCAAGAAGACATACAATCTCGCGATTGGCGATCGCACGGCCGAAGATATCAAGATCCAGATCGGATCCGCCGTTCCAGTCGAAGAGGAATTGGTCATGACGATCAAGGGACGAGACTTCCTGACAGGCCTTCCGCGATCAGTGGATATCAAGACGAATGAGATCGTCAAGGCAATCGCCAAGGAGCTGCGGGAGATGATCAAGGCGATCAAGGACGTGCTTCAGGAAACTCCTCCCGAACTCGCATCTGACATCATCGACAATGGCATCACCATGACTGGAGGCTCATCGATGCTGCGAAACCTGACCGAACTCGTGCTGAGACGCACCGGAGTAAAAGCCATCTTGGCAAAGGATGCCCTGTATTGCGTGGTGAAGGGAACCGGAGAGGCGCTCAATCATTTGGATACGTATAAGAAGACGATCATCAGCAAGCGCTAGATTTGATTAAAGAACATGAAAAGTATAATCGGCAAAGCTGTTATTGTCCTGCACTTGCTTGCGATCGTAGGCCTGATCCTGATCGCTTTCATGGAAAAAGGCATCGCAAATCGCATGTGGTGGTTTGGGACCATGATCTTCGTGCTTGGATTTCTTTCAATTGATCGCACGCTAGGAAATGGGAAAAGCCGCTTGGCTCTCGGGGGCAGGCTGATAATCCTCATTGCCGCAACGATATTTATTTTCTGTATCGTCATTGTGGTATTGAGTGATCTTGATTCTGAAGCCATGGAAGGCTTCAGCCTGACCTTGCCTTTCTTCCTTGCGGCATATGTGATTGCCGCCTCGCTTTATCTGGTCGATCAGAAAATATCAGCACAACACGGAGATAAGGTAATTCAATAGAGGGGAGAACCGTCAGTATTAGTGTCAAAATAAAATTCGGAATGCTACACCACCACGCACAACTTATTGCAGGCAATCATAAGGCATATGAAGCCTTGCTCAAAAAAATCGAGAAGGAACTCGGTCTTGGCAAGACGCATCCTGACTTGATGGCCTTTTCATTTGGTGCGACCGGTGAGAATGGCAGCCAGAAGCTCGGCGTGGAAGAGGCAGGCATGATCAGGGATGCTGTCATGCACAATCCCGCAGTCGCGCCTCAGATCGTCGTTGCCATATATGCCCATACGCTGACGGAGCAGGCACAGAACGCATTGCTCAAGATCTGCGAGGAACCGCCGAGACATTCATACATATTTCTCGTGACGGATTTCTTGCCGCATCTCATACCTACGCTCCGGTCCAGATTCGTTTCATTCGAATTCGATGCCGACGATGAGGCAGATATCTCTGGCATCGGTTCGGCGAAGCGCGAGGATGATGTTCTTGGCCGTGAGCCAGGCGACAAGGCATCTACGAAGCGCAAGGAAAAAGCCGCCGAGCTCCTTTCTGCTGATATGTTCCTGAAATCTTCCGTGGATCAGCGCCTTTCTATTGCTAAGGATCTGCATGCGGCCATGGACAAGGAATCTGTCGGAATAGCGGAGATCTGGAATTTTGCAAACCAGATAGAGCGGGCCATACATGCGAGGCTGATCGCGAGCCCCGCGGTTGCGGGCACATCCCCAGAAGACCTCGAAAGCCAGGAGCGGATGCGCGATGCGCTTGACGTTCTCAGCCGCACCCAGCAGTACATGCATGCCCCGGGAAATTCGGTGAAGATGCTACTCGAATATCTGGCCGTGCGATTGTAGGCATTGGCATATTGGCAGAGTGTGCCGGATACGCATCGGCGATTTGAAATAATGAAAAAAGCCGCCATGAGGTTCGCTCGTGGCGGCTTCTGATTCTTTGCTGACTTTTTCGGCGGTCAGCCGGGGTCGTTCGGCGGGTTGGCTGGAGGTGCCTCGCGGCTGCCGCCAGGATTTTGCATATCACCCAGGGCGGCGTCGCGCTGTTCTCGCAACCACCTCTGATACGCATTCCAGTTTCTGACCCCGTGGCGCATCAGCATTGCAACAAATGCGCAAAACGCGAGGGTTCCGAAGATCCATACTCCCAACAGCCTGAAGAAGTGTCCAGGGGTGTTGTTGGGAACATCCTGCACGTAAACCAGGATTGCCAATGCGAGGCACAGTAGGAAAATCAGGAAGACGATGATGTTATCCCGGTCAAATCGCAGGGTTTTTTTATCAGTTTTCATATTGACGGCCTTGTCCGTGTTGGTGTGAGGAACTATGTCCATCTGGCAGAATGCCATAGGTACGGTATATATAATGCGTATATATTGTATATTTGTCAAGTATGTGCAATGAATCATGATCCTGCCGGCGCGGAGGCGCAATCTCGGCATGGCGGGGCATTGGCCGATGCGAAAATCCGGGCGCCATGCTAGAATATGCCGCATACAAGCGATCGTTTTTACATATTTCATTTTGGCATCCGTCATGGCATACAATCTCACACAATTTCAGAACAAGTTAAAAGGCACCGAAGACTGGCTGGCGAAGGAGCTTTCCGGAATACGGACAGGAAGGGCGTCGATTTCGTTTCTCGATGGTGTAAAGGTCGAGTCATACGGATCGGAGATGCCGATATCTTCCGTCGCCTCTATCGGCAACGAGGATGCAAAGACGATACGGATCACCCCATGGGACAATAGCCAGATCAAGGCGATCGAGAAGGCGATTACAGTCAGCAATCTCGGCGTATCTACCGTTGTCGATGACAAGGGGGTGCGCGTAATCTTTCCGGAGCTTACGGGTGAGCGCCGAATCCAGCTCGTGAAGGTGGCCAAGGAAAAGATGGAGGAAGCGCGAGTGGCTCTCCGACGCGAGCGCAACGAAGTCATGGACGATCTCAACTCTCAGAAAAAAGAAGGATCGATGAGCGAAGACGATGTCGAACGAACGAAAGTCGAGATCGAAAAGAAAGTAAAGGAGGCAAGCGAGAGGCTTGAGGCATTGTTCGCAAAGAAAGAGACGGAGATCACGCAGTAGGTCATGCGGCAATCGGCCGATGAACTGCGACGCCGAAGGATTTTTTCACATATAAAACATACATAATGCTCACAACAATCATATTTCTCCTCGTGCTGACGCTGCTCGTATTCATACATGAGCTCGGGCATTTTCTCGCGGCGCGCCTGTTCAAGATCCGCGTCGACGAATTCGCTGTAGGGTTTCCGCCACGGATATGGAGCTTCATGCGAAAGGGCACGCGTTTTGCCATCAATATCGTTCCACTCGGAGGGTATGTGAAGATTCATGGGGAAAATGGCGATGACAGCCATATCGGTCCAGATGGCAAGCCGAAGCCCGGAGTCGCACTCGATGCTTCCGGCATGCCAATTCCTGATTCGGACAGCATTCTCGCAAAGCCAAGGTGGCAGCAGGCAATAGTGCTTGTAGCCGGCGTGACATTCAACGTTCTGCTGACATGGATGCTTTTGTCTCTTTCGTTCATGATCGGCACGAGATCCTCAACCGAAGGCTTCCCAGCTGACAAGGTATTCGACAGGGCGGTGATGGTGATGTATGTCGCCGATGGTAGCCCTGCAAAGGAGGCAGGATTGAGGAACGGAGATATCATTTTGGGGGTAACGAATACTCGCGAGGTGGATCAGAATAATGCCGGCAAAAAGAGCTTGGCATCCGGACAAAAAGAGGTCGGCACATTTGCAGTCGAAACGACGGTAAAGGATATTCAGGAGGCCATTGCCGTATCTCAAGGACCGGTTACGTTCAGCGTATATCATGCGCTTGATGAAAAAGGGAAGCCCGTTCAGAATCCGATTGATATCCATAAGGCATCAATCGACGAACGCATGGCTGCTGCGACACATGTGACGGTAATGCCAAAAGAGGGCGTCGTCATCGGCAAGAAGGCAGTCGGCATCTCGATGGAAGAAGTGGGTACCGTAAAGCTCGGATTTTTCGGCGCGATCGGATATGGCGCAAAGGCCACATGGGTGATGCTCGATAATATCGCGACAGGACTTGGGCAATTCGCCAAAGGATTGTTCGTTGCCGAAGGCGGAGCTAAAGAGGCATTGCAGACAGTTACGGGCCCGGTCGGCATCGCATCGATTGTCGGTTCATCTGCACGACAAGGGTTCTCATCGCTCCTCCTCATCGTCGCGATCATCTCGGCAAACCTTGCCGTTATCAACCTCGCTCCATTCCCTGCGCTAGACGGTGGACGGCTCGTCATCGTCGGAATCGAAGGGACGATACGCCGCAGGCTCAATCCCAAGGTGGTCAATTGGATAAACGTCGTTGGGTTTTTCCTCCTTATCGGACTCATGCTCGTCGTTACGTTCAAGGATGTCTTCATGATGTTCAAATAGTCAGACAGGGCGTCAAATTCGCCAGAAAGGGCTTTTTCCTATAAAATGGACCCGTTCACGGCATTTGTCGTCCCTTATGACCACGACAGGGTGCCTTAACATATCTCCATACCATCATGCGACAATCACATCTGTTCACAAAGACCCGCCGAGAGGCCCCAAAGGACGAGACGGCAAAGAATGCCGATCTGCTCATACGAGCAGGTTTTATTCACAAGGAAATGGCAGGGGTATATTCTCTTTTGCCACTCGGATTGCGGGTAATTAATAAGATCAAGCGCATCGTCGCTGAAGAAATGGAAAAGCTCGGCTCGACCGAGATTCTGATGTCGTCTTTGCAGACAAAGGAAATCTGGGAAACCACAAAGCGCTGGGATGATGAAGCGGTAGATGTCTGGTTCAAATCTGCGCTAAAGAACGGAACAGAAGTCGGATTAGGCTGGTCGCACGAAGAGCCTATTACCGAGATGATGAAGTCGCATATCGTCAGCTATCACGATACGCCGCGATACGTGCATCAGTTTCAGAACAAATTGCGCAACGAGGTTCGGGCGAAAAGCGGTATCATGCGATGCAGGGAATTCATCATGAAGGACATGTATTCATTCTGTTCTACGGAAGAAGCGCATATGGCCTTTTATAATGCATCGATTGATGCGTATATGAATGTGTACAAGCGGGTCGGATTGGGGGATCTCACATTCGTCACCTCTGCGTCCGGCGGGGTCTTTACAGACAAGTTCAGCCATGAATTTCAGACAATTTGTGATGCGGGCGAGGATGTTATCTATGTGAATAGGGAAAAGAAGGTCGCGATAAACGAAGAGGTTTGGAACGAAAAGACTTTAAGCGGTCTTGGCATGACAGAAAGCGATTTTGAAAAAGTTAAGGCGGCTGAAGTAGGGAACATTTTTACGTTTGGAACGAAGAAATGCGAGGAACTAGGATTATACTTCACCGATACAGACGGAATCAAGAAGCCTGTTTATCTCGGCTCGTATGGAATTGGCATCACGCGATTGATGGGGGTTTTGGCAGAAATCTGTTCTGATGAAAAAGGCATGAATTGGCCAGATGCGGTCGCGCCATTTCAGGTGCATCTCATCGGCATTGGCACTACGTCGGAAAGCCTGGCTCGTATCGACGGGGTGTATGAAGCTCTGTCTTCGAAAGGACTCGATGTTCTGCTGGATGATCGATCCGCGCGTCCTGGAGAAAAATTTGCAGATGCAGATCTCATAGGCATTCCGCACCGTATCGTCGTAAGCGACAAGGTTCCAGAAGGAAGCGTTGAGTACAAAAACCGCAAAGATGCTGAAGCTAAGATCATTGCGATCGATGAGCTGCTTGATTTGTTGAAATAAATAATGATAAAAAAATTCAGGCAAAAATTTCACAAGATTACCTCGAATGAGATCGGCATCGATCTCGGCACGGCCAATACGCTCGTCTATGTTTCAGGGCGAGGCGTTGTCATCAATGAGCCTTCCGTC
>JACCDM010024559.1_pt1 | contig 66800 bp, 53 predicted proteins | sample 7445851 | NCBI WGS metagenome assembly JACCDM01 (sample SAMN15323438, study PRJNA562643) | freshwater metagenome | isolation source: river surface water | place: USA:Blue River Watershed | collected 2017-08-16
AACCCATCAATATATCCCCTTTTTGTATTTCGAATGATTTATATTTTTGATTTTCTTGAATGTATTCCGTTATTTTGTTTTCATCAATCAATCCATTTTGAATTGACTTAATTTGTATAATACCAATATTTGTATCATTTTGTTTTTCATAATCAGATGATTTGAATGAATATCCATTTTGAAAATTACAAACCTCGCCTAGTGTTTTTACAACTACACCATCTTCATAGTGTTGTTCTTCTTCGATATCGTCTTTCACGTATTCAGCATAATTCAGTGAATATGAATTACTCATAATTTTTTCGATAGGAACCTCAACCAATAGATTTTTAACATCTTCATAGGGGTTGTAATCATAAAACTTGACTTTGGTTGTTTGGTGTGTTTTTGAAAACTTGTAATCTCTGCCAGTTTCTTTTCGAGTTTTGGATACTTTAATATTGGTTTCTACCAAAACATCAGTTCCTTCTCTCTTTTTCACAAAGTAAAATATACAGGTTTTTATTGGTGTATATGTAAATATCCCTGATGGTAGGTGTATAATTTCTTTCAAATCGCATGTTTTCATAAGATATTCTCTAATTGCAACTAATGTTGTGTTTGTTTTTGAAAATAAATCTTGTCCGTCAGGCAATACAACAGCACACTTACCACCAATTTTCAACATGTATATGATTGCTTGAATAAACAATGAAACCGCAGTATCTGTTTTGATAGGAACATATTCACTTTTTAATGGACTTTGAAAATCGTCATATTTTAATCCCTTAATCCCAAATGGCGGATTTGCAAGAATATTATCAAACTTTCTTGTTATAGGTGCACGAATACTATCACCTCTATCTAGGCCATCAAACATATGACCCGATGATATTAACATATTTGAAACCGCCAATTGATATGTGTCGGGTTCTAATTCTTTGCCATATAATCCTTCGGTTTTGATAAAATCCCAATCAGGTGTAATGTTTTTAGCAGTTGCTTGTTGTAAAATGTATTGTAAATAGGTAATCAAGAAACCACCTGTTCCCATAGCGGGGTCTCCACACGTATCTATTTTTCCGTCAGGATGTATTTGTGGATTAATTAATTTCACCATCATTTTTTTAATTAATGGTTGAGTGAAGAATTGTCCTAAGACTTTACCGGTCATAATGTCTTGAATAACTTCCTCATAGGCATTACCCAAAACATCATATTCAGTTTGAGATAAGTCAAGGGAGTTAAGTTTATCAATTAATTTTTTATAGGTTGATTTGTGCTGAATATCAAACCCTTTGCCTTTCAAGAATATGTTTTTTGTAGTAGGATGATTTGATAAAATATCATCCCATAGGTATTTCATATTTATAGGAATATTATCTTCCTTTTCGTTTGACAGATTACTAAAACGAACAATTTCTAATAATTTATTTTTATGTTTTTCGATCATTTCATCTTCAATATGACTAAAATCATATTCATAATCATCAATATTTATTTCACCTCCAAAATGGGGTTCAAGTAATTTTAATATTAACAAATAAGAGAGAGTTCGTAATGCTTTCTCGCCAGTTAACCCTTCATTATCCCTCAAAATATTTAAACAGCTTTTGAATACATTAATCAGTGTAGTTTTATTGTCATGTTTAACTTCTTTTGTTTGAGTCATTTGTTGCATTTCAGTTAATGAAATACAAGGTGATTTTTTATTTTGGTGTCTTGTAAAATCAATCTTTTGATTAAAGACCTTTTTACACAAATCGCAGGAATATTGTTTTGACATTGTTGTATATTAGTATAAGATATTATTCCTTTATATTGTTAAAAATAATTCAATTTTGTTTACTAATTATAAAAAGGATTTTTTACTTAATTCTTCCTAAACATTTATAAAATAACACCCATTTTCTTTTTTTTACTGGTAATAATAATAATATCCCTTAAATCCTTTACATTATAGTATTCAACCCATAATCCATTTGGTGGAAATAATGCATCTATTTTAACCAATTCATTACTTACACTTGATAAGTCCAAATACTGTTTTTTAATTTCAGGATACAACAATAAATACTCACCTACTTTATTTTTACAGGTTTCCAAATCATAATATACTCTTTCAATACTTAAATATTCTATCCAGTTTATAAATTGTCCCTTGAATACAATTTCCGGTTCTTTGGATAATCTATTATCCATTTCACATAATTCGTAATAACTTTCCTTGCTTTTTATATTTTTATCGGCAATTATTTTTCTGGCCTTTTCATATGTTGTAGCGAGTGATGTTCTTTTTATTGTTTTCAATCTTAATTTTTGGGTTAGTTCATCATCATATTCACCAAACTCATCAACCGTTTCGCTTTGTTTTTTTATTTTTGAGTTAGGTTTTTGTTTTTCAATATCAATTTTAAACACTTTAATTTTTTGCATAATCGTTTCGTCTTCTAACCCCATTTGATAAATGACTTCTCTTACCTTTTTCAAATCCGGATTTTCATTATTTTCTAACCAGTCATCTCTATTCAAAATTGGTAAAATGATTTTTGTTTTTTTAGATATGTCGTTTTTGTTTTTTCGACTTGCTCTTAATGCCGATTGAACAATACGAATATTGGATGTCATATTTTCAGCAAATACAACACCGTCCAATAATGGAAAATCCCATCCTTCACCCAAACAATAAACACAAGTAATTATTCCAAACTTCGCCTTTTCAAAATTATGAATTATTTCTTTTTTGGCTTTTGATTTCATTTCACTATGATAATTTGAACAGTACAGTTCAGGTATATCAAAGTAATTGTCATCTAAGAGCATTTTTATATATTGAATTAACTTCATTGAATTATCCATATTATTTGAATATATAAGTAAATGATGCGAATGCCCGTCAAATATGCTTTTCAAACATGCAAATGCACTCAGAAATAACCTCTTATCATTTTCTTGTATAATATGAAATCTTGATAGTTGTTGTTCTAATTGTTCTTCATTTGTAATAATGGTTTGAATATTATAATCACAAATAATATTTTCATGAATCGCCCATAACAAGCATTTTCTATCAATTATTTCTCCAAAATACTCAACATTATCATTTGATACAATTATCTCATCTTCTCTTACATATTCTTTATTTTCTAGTAATTTCAATGTCGCAGTTAGTGATAATTGTTTATTTGATTTTATTTTTAACATATTTATATATGTTTTTCTTTCATCTTCAGCTATATTGGTAGACGTTAAATGATGACATTCGTCATTGATTTTCATCCCAAATACAAAACGAATATGTTGGGTTGCGGTGTATACTTTGTGTGATGATGAATAGGTAGTGATTACAATACACTTTTTTTGATTCTTTTCTAAAAATTGTGTTATAGTTTCAACATCTACACCACTTGACACAATTAAACACTGAACATTTTGAAACAAAACCCGAATCACTTGTTCCCATTGTTCCAATAGTAATTTATTAGGAACACCAATAAGAATCGTATCTGAGTTTAGTTCTTGTGTAATCCATAATGAAATTAAGGTTTTTCCTACGCCGCACATTAATACAAGCATACCATTATCGTGTTGTTGAAAATGTATAAGTGATTTTTCAATTATAATAATTTGGTAGTTTCTTGGTACGTAGGAAACACATTGTTCATTTGTTCCTTTAGATTTTAGTATATGAATCAATGATTGTGTATTTATTTTTTTGATTGTTTTTCTTACTCTGTTGCATCTTACCAAATCATTAATTTCTTGTTTTGATAATTTCCTATATTTAATTCCAAGTGTAACTAGATACGGTTCAATGAGAGTAATAATTTTTTTATTGTAAAACTCAGTTCCAGCATCATATTTGATATTCAATTCATGAAACTCATTTTGTAATAAGCGTTCAATATATTTTGCGTTATGAACTTCAAATACTTCTTCAAAATATCCCCTCTTAATCTCACCAGTAGCATACTGCGTATCCCTTTCAGGAATATTATTTGCTTTACCCATTTTACATGCATGATCAATATCATAGGATGGATGATTTCTAATATAAATATATTCGTTAGTTTGGTTCATTTTGATAAAGTTTATATAAATTATGTAATCATATGTCGATAAGCAATAAAATCAATTTTTTATTGTATGTTTGATAAAATAAAAAATCATATAATTGGAGTTGTAAATCTGTAAACGTCTAAAACAGCGAAAAACAAAATATGTTAGAGTTTTGTATATTTCCCTCATTTTTGTTGAGCGTCTTTACATCATATCATCAATGTTCTCAGGTGGAGGAGCAATACCATGCAATCCGGGAATAAACGTGGTATTTTTAGGAGTCAATAAGCGTGGACGAAACACTTGATTCTCATCATATTTACCCGATTCAACTTTTCCTTGGGTGTATAATACACCTCCCCAATTTGGATCCATTGGATTATCGCTTAGCGTCTGTCCAGGTTCTCGTTGTGTTGAATCATGTAGTTCATCGAGTTTGGTATACACGCCAATGGATAATCCATGAGGATCAAATCCGGCATAATTACCGGCATTGTATGGCGGATGATCACGATTCGAATCGATGATTGGAACGGGGATTTGATTTGGCGGTTTAGGTGCATTGGCCGCAGCAGACAATGGTAGACCCGCATCTAATTCAAATGGATTGGGCCTCATACGATACACATCTTCGCCTTGGGTAGTAGTTTCATGTTGTAAGAACAATACGGGACAAACTTTGCCTTTTCGGCGTTGGACTTTCAAAAAGTTGATATATTCGTCTAAATTGTAAAAGGGAAGCGGGTTGACACCTTCGATTAAATCCATGTTGGAATTGTATAATAGTAATATGTTTCCGCGGCGTATTAAGACATCTGGACATGATTCAGTTGCTGGTTTTTCCGCTTCTTTATTTTCCATGTTCTCGGTTTGTGAAAATATCTTGTCTAATTTCCCAGTCGTATAAATATATCCACCTAAAAGGAATACTAGAATCAAAAATATGATAAATACTATATTCAATGTTCTCATTATACATTATGCCCTGAAAAATATTCTCCTAAGAATATATAATGAACGTTTTTGACAAATTATTTAATAAACTCGACGAGTCTTTAGAAACTCCGTTGGAAAACGAGTTATTGACATCGGCCAAAAACAAATTAGTCTTTGGCAAATTACATGCTACATGGTGTGGTCATTGTAAAGACTTGGCGGAGATTTGGCCCGAAATTGTTTCAAGAATCGAATCCAAAGTCAATAATGTTCTCATCATATCGATTGAATCGGAAGTGATGGACGGCGAAGTTAAAAAAGTGAATGATGCATTGGTTTCTAAATCTTCGCCTAAATTGGCATTGCAAGAAGGGTATCCAACCATTTTTAAAATCGTTCGCGGTCGTGTTCATTATTACAATGGACCTCGCGAAATTGAACCAATGGTTGCCTGGGCAGTCGGTACTTCGAAAACCCGTTCGGTATCTAAGAAAAGAAAAGATCGTCGCGCATATCGAAGACATACGCGGGGCAGATCTAGACATCATAAGCGCCGTTAATGACAATCGACATCTACCATTTTAGTGTTCCGCGGGCGGTTTCCTTATTTCACAACAATTCATCCAGTGCGGTCCGACGATAATATTTAGTCGAAATTAAATATTAAATATTATATATATGGATTCTAATAAAATCTATAGTATAAGAACATATAAGCATGAACTTCGGGGTGAATACACAGTCACGGAGGACGGTGACAATTTTATTTTTGCCAATGCTTCTACTGGCAAAATCATAAAGACAATAAACAGGCGAGATTTAATAGACAGTATAGCAGACAATGAAATCGAGTTTGCCCCTGCTGATGACGAATATACGTTTGTTAAGCAATTCAACTTCCTTGAACAATTCAATAAAATCACGCAGGTGGATTCCGATAAAATCTATCATATAATAACACTTAAACCTATTCCTAATTTTAATGGTGCATACAGTGATCTTAATGGTATATACAGAGTCACAAAGGAAGGTGACACTGTTATTTTTATCGGAGTTAATCGCTTGCAACGTGTGATAATAAAAAAGCGAGATTTAAAAGTCGATGATTTAAGTTTTGATTCTCCTAGCGATAAAAAAAAATTTGTTAACCAAATATACATATTCAATATATCCAATATATTTCGTAGAGGACCCAACGGAGGCGCTCGATATACTACCTCGAAATCTAAAAAAAAGCCTACCAAAATACGCAAAACCAAAAAAAATCATAAGCGCAGTTAAGGACAATCGGCATCTACCATTTCTTGTACCAATTGGTCGAATGATGTTTGCGGATACCAATGGAGAGTTTGACGGGCTTTTTCACTATTTCCCAACAATTCATCTACTTCAGTTGGTCTATAATATTTAGCCGAAACGAAAATCAATTCGCGTCCAGTATGACTATCATACCCGACTTCATCCAATCCTTCTCCTCTCCATTGAATGTTGAATCCCTTCAATGCAAAGGCTTTTACCACAAACTCGCGCACACTATGAAACTCGTTCGTGGATAATACAAAATCATCCGGCATATTGTGTTGTAAGATACGCCACATTCCTTCCACATAATCTTTTGCATGTCCCCAATCCCGTTTGGCGTCCAAGTTTCCTAAGACAAGTCGTGTTTGTCTTCCGCGTAATATATTACCCAATGCAATCGTGATTTTGCGAGTGACGAATGTTGGACCACGGCGCGGTGATTCGTGATTGAATAAAATACCTGTCGATGCAAACATCCCATAGGCTTCGCGATAATTTTTCGTGATCCAATGTGCATATAGTTTTGCTACCCCATAGGGCGATCGCGGATAAAATGGGGTGGTTTCCGTTTGTGGTACTTCGACGACTTTACCATAGAGTTCCGACGTGGATGCTTGATAAAACCGGGTGCGCTCTTGTAATCCGGAAGCACGAATGGCATTCAATAATCGTAATGTTCCGGTACCATCAATGTCCGAAGTATATTCTGACATTTCAAATGACACTTTTACATGACTCATGGCGCCCAGATTGTATACTTCGAGACGACCTGGATTTTTGGCCGCAATTTCATTCAATATATTTTGCAATGATAGACCATCGGATAAATCACCATATCGCAGAATTAGATTCGGGTTCTCATAGAGATGATCAATACGTGCTGTATTAATCGATGATGAACGACGAATTAGACCAAACACCAAATAGTTTTTTTCCAATAAAAACTCGGCTAAATACGATCCATCTTGACCAGTTATACCGGTAATAAAAGCAATTTTTGTCAGCATATTATACTAATCGTGATAGTAAGATTTGTATAATATTACGCATAGCAGATTATGATTTTATCATAGCTTTGTTCACATTTTTCGATCTTTTTTCAATATATTTATCGACCGATTCTCGTAATATATTTATGTTTTTCTCTAAATGCGCTTGTAAGTTTTCTTTTGAGGTAAATGTTTGCTCCCTCTCCGTTGAATAATTGAAATTGTCAATTGCACTTACTATTTCTCGATAACCATCTGATTCTGATGAATATGAAGACATCAATGACCACGGAGAACCATTCAATATTTCATCACGCAATTTATCCATCCTTTTCTTCTTTTCTTGTTTGTTGAGTTTGCGTTTGTTGACTTTTTTTGTGAATCTGTATTTTTTATTCTTGGAATTGTTTTTGTTTGTGAATATTTTCATCTATAATATTACATGTTATTTTTTTTGATTATATTTACATGTGTCACAATTTGCGATTTTCTACCACGCGGTTCAAGTGATGTTGAAATCATTTTATATCAAGACGTCGTTAATCACTTGTTTGTTTAATGGGATCTCTTTACTTATATTTTTAATGATTTTATCCACTTTTGAATCATCTCCACTACATGCTTCTTTACATAGTCGGATTGAACGTGTAATATGTTCTTCTCGACTTGCGCCTCCTTCTGGGACATTTTTTGACCATGCAACGCATTGCTGTAAATTGGTTTGACTTATATGACTAATTGCTTTCTTGGTATCTTTCAAATCTTCGTCTTTGTTCCAAGTATCATTGTTGTGAACATAAAATGTATTTCGACGTTCGTCTGTACAATGTATAGGTCGCTCGGTTATTTCCATAGATCGCAATTCATCAATAAACAACTTGGATATACCACCCACATAACCTTTTTCATAGATTTGTATCATATCTACTTTGTTTTTGAGAACTTCGATGAAATCGCTCATATTTTGCGCATCTTTGCATTTATCAGTTAGAAACATATTTATATTGTAATTTTGATTATTATTGTTATTATGACTGTTGTTGGTAGTAGGTTGTTGGTTCTTCACAAGTTCGGCTAATGTTTTATTTTGGTCTGCCAATGTTTTGTGTTGGTCGACAATTGTTTTGTTCTGATCAGCCAATGCATTGTGCTGTGTAATCACTAAATTACGTATTTCTTGATTTTCTTTGATCAATAATTGTATGATTTCAATCCAATGTGTTTCGTGATGATCGCTCTTTAATGGCTCTGATGGATTTGATTTCGAACTGGATATATAACTACATGTTTTTTTGTGACGAGATAGACTTGACTTATGCATATATTTTTCACCACATGCACATACGTTGGCGGGAGTTTTGGTGGGCTGGTTAGCCGTAGATAACCTAAGATGTTTAGCAGTTGACAAATGCCGATTATAATCACTTTGTTTACTGCATGTAAAGTTGCATATTTCACACATATATTTTTTAGTGTTTTCTGGAGCGCGATCGCGGTTTTCAGTTAGCATTCTATATCTTATGTAAACAAAAACGCCTAAATATTTTACCGCAATTAAAATCCCGTTGAAAAAAGTTATGCAGTCATACCAAAATTATAATGACGGGTTTCACACTGACCCAGTCACAACCACTTTTTCTCAAAAAGAAAACTCCGTATAATTCAAAATTGACATTTTCCTTGCCAAACAAAAATGTCAAATTCGTCCAGTAGCCTACCATTACTTTTCAGTTTTTTGGAGGGGGGAAATATGGATGATTCATGGGAATCGATTGTTACTATTTGATTGACTCGATAAATGTGTTGTGTTTATCAATAAGATTATTATTTGGTTGAATAAGCATTTGTATAATAACATATTGTTTTGAATGTTGATTTTCTACTGGTGGTATATAATTACATAGTTTTTGTGACGAGAATACCAGTTGAATATTTTAAAATCAATTGTTGAATTATATGAATAACTTGCATTGCGTGTGGTTTTGGCGAATAGGTTAGCGATTGATAACTATAAATGTTTACATGTGAATAATTGATAGTATAATAATTATTACACTGCATATAATTCTGTACAAATTACATGCATATATTAGAGCGGTTTTTGGCGCGCGTTAATTGCTAACGAATTAGCGTCCAACACTTGTTTCGAAAATATTCAATAAAAAAATTATGCGTTTTACACCCTTGAAGATTTCAATCCGCATAGCGGATGAAATTTCAAGTAAGTTACCAGTTACAGTTTGAACCATAGCACCCCCAAAGGGGTGCGGTTTCAAATCTTCGCTGGTATAAATTACCAAGGGTGTAATTATATTTACATGTGGGACAATTTGCGATTTTCTACCACGCGGTTCAAACGATGTTGAAATCATTTTATACCAAGACGTCGTTAATCACTTGCTTGTTTAATGGGATTTCTTTACTTATGTTTTTAATGATTTTATCAACTTTTGAATCATCTCCACTACATGCTTCTTTACAAAGCCGGATCGACCGTGTAATATGTTCTTCTCGGCTCGCACCTCCTTCTGGAACATTCTTTGACCATGCAACACATTGTTGCAAATTGGTTTGACTTATATGGCTGATTGCTTTCTTGGTATCTTTCAGATCCTCGTCTTTATTCCATCTGTCGTTATTGTGAACATAAAATGTATTGCGACGCTCGTCTGTACAATGTATAGGTCGCTCGGTTATTTCCATGGATCGTAATTCATCAATAAACAACTTGGATATACCGCCTACATAACCTTTTTCATAGATTTGTATCATATCGACTTTGTTTTTGAGAACTTCAATGAAATCGCTCATATTTTGCGCGTCTTTGCATTTATCAGTAAGAAACATATTAATGTTGTAATTTTGATTATTATTGTTGTTATGACTGTTGTTGGTAGTAGGTTGCTGGTTCTTCACAAGTTCAGCTAATGTTTTATTTTGTTCAACCATCGTATTGTTTTGACTAATAAGTAATTGTATTATAGCATATAGTTCAGAAGTATCTGGTTTTTGTGGTTGTGGTTGCAGTTGTTGTACTTGTTGACCTTGATAAAGCGGTTGATTGTTCGTCGGTATTATAAAATTACATACTTTTTTATGTCGAGAATACCCCGATGAATATTTATAAGTAGATCCACATATACAATTATAACATTGCGCGTTTTTTGATGCGTTTTTTTGGTGTTTTGTTGTTTGTAAATGACGATCATAATCACTTTGTTTACTGCATATAAACATGCAACTTTCGCATTTTAATTTGGGTTTTCCAATATCCAAGCGATTATCATCAATTATCATATTGTGTTTACGTGTCGCTAAATGACGAGTATAATCACTTTGTTTACTGCATGTAAAGTTACATTTTGTGCATTCAAATTGCGGCGGTATTTTTTGGTGTATTTCGGATATCATTCTATACCATTCCATGATAATTTTTTTCCTAAACCTTTTACGCAAATATATATTCAATAAAAAAGTTATGCAGTCATACAAAAAATATAATTCAAGGTCCCACACTGACCCAGTCACAACCACTTTTTTGCCAAAAAAATATCTCGTATATTCCAAATTTGACATTTTCCTTGCCAAACAAAAATGTCAAATTCGCCCAGTAGCCTACCATTACTTTTCAGTTTTTTGGAGGGGAGGGGGCCGATCCCCCATCAAGCAAAATATCTAAATACTACACTCTTTTATAAAACGATACATAGGTTCCAAATACCTTGTCCCACAATGAAAACCGCTTAGCATAATTACAATGATTCAATGAATGATGGATGTCATGATCTTCGGAAGACAATTCAATATGAAACCATTTAGGCAGCCACATGAATTGTATATATGATGTTATCATGTATTGCTTGATGTATAATGTTGTAAACGATATCAAAACCATAAAATTGAATCATTTCGCAACCAAATTGATGTATTCTACTCAAAACACATCAATTAATCATGACACTCGCAAATTGGATACAAAAATGTGAAGACGACTTAGACATCAAGTGGCTAGCTGTAAATCCGAGCCCCAAGTTGATTCCTTATTTAGAATCCAATCCCGATCTAATCGATTGGTACATGTTATCGACCAATTCGGTAGCTATTGAATTATTAAAAAAAAATAAAAATTGTATTTATTGGTCAAATATCTGTCTAAACCCTCATCCCGATGCGATTGGGCTCATTCGAAATCATCATCAGCACTATATTGATAAATGGACCAATAAACACCGTCGCATTCCTTACGATATGATGTTGAGTTGGGAAAATCTATCGCAAAATCCGTCTGCCATTGAGTTTTTAGAAGAATATCCGTTCAATGAACTATGGTCTGTTCAAGAACCACCCTATGATCCACAACAAGACGATCATGACTATGCAGGTAATGTCTATTTTGAAACTGTAGTTCCCGATTATCAAATCGATTGGACGCTCATGTCGCAAAACGCAAAGGGACTACAATTATTACAAAAAAATCCAGAAAAAATCATGTGGGATTGGTTTTCCAATAATACTGACAAACATGCGATTGAAGTTCTTCGCGAAAATCATGACAAAATCAATTGGTATTGGTTATCCCAAAATCCAGAAGCTATGGATATATTAGAATCCAATCCCGATAAAATTGTTTGGTCCCAATTGTCGAAAAATCCAAATGCCATTCCATTATTGGAAGCAAATCCTGACAAAATCGATTGGACGTATTTATCGGCCAATCCAAATGCCATTGAACTATTAGAATCCAATATTGACAAAATCGATTGGCGTTGGGTATGTAAAAATCCCAATGCAAGTCACCTATTAGAAACCCATATAGAAAAAGTATATGATAAATTAGACTGGCAATGGTTGTCAGCAAATCCATGTATCTTTATTTGATATACTTACTTCGTGTGCTACATAATATTTTCCGCCAAGCAGTTATACGCTGGAGTGCAACTGATTCCAATTCCAGCGATTTTTGCTTGGCATAGTCATGAACAAAAAGTTTGTCGTCATTGTGTTTGAATATACGTGTTTCAAATAAATCATATGCATTCTGATATGCCATAATGATATTGGACCCTTTTTGTTCCAAATCATATATCATACATCGATCAAAATCATAGGCTGCCAATAAATCGGCTTCACGGACTATATGGTAGGCATCTTGATAAGGTCCCAATTTCGGAAATCCCGATTTTTTGACTTTGGAATAAGACATGGTTCCAATAATCGACGAAATAGCGTCGACTTCATAACTATAAAAATCGGTACCAATATATTTGGCAATATCAGAGATCCCATCGCGTTCGTCCATATATTTTTTATCGCACATATCATGCAATACTGCAGCAGTATATATGATTTTCTGATTCTCGTACAAACGGGGGTTTTGTGGCAATTCGGCTTCGTATATTTCGTTTGCAAAATGTAATACGTTCATACTATGGGTAATACCATGCGATTCGTCAATATTGTATTTGGCTGATGCTAAAAGCACAAAGTTAAATAGTTTCGAAAAAAAATACATGATGTAGGTATAAATACTAGATAGTTAGTATTTATACTGGTTTACTATAAACATAATCGGGGATATGATTTACCGGCATCATTCACGAGATTATCAACATCTGCCCAAGGGACAATATTGTTCCCGACACTTGACCAAACGACTTCGGCTTTGTCAGACATTTGAATACTGATTTTGGTTTTGGCACTAAACGTATCCAACAAAGAATACAAATGTGTTTTGGCTAAAGTATGCATAGGATTCGTGGAATCGTAGAGATTGATTTTCTCATAAGGATCGGTCTGTAAATCGAAAAACCAATATGTAAACACACCCGATACAAATTGTTGGGCACAACGATCATCACTGTCTAAATCGTCGTCGCCATCCATTTCTACAGCCGCATTATACCAATTCCCGTAGACTACATCATTGTAAGTATGCATCAATTTATATCGCGCATCACGGACTGCAAATGATCCATTGGTCCATATATTAAAATTATAATCCGTCAAATCTGTATATTTATTATACAACATGTATGTTCTGGGTGCTTCCATCCCCGCTTCGTTTAACCAAGCATCTGCTTGGTTCACCCCGTCCAGAAGATTATCCGTTGGCGGATCATAATCTATATTTGCCAATGCCAAAATCGTAGGAAACCAATCTGAAATATGCATAAGTCCTTTGTAAATTGTTCCACTCGCCGTCAATGACCCACCATAAATAAACGAATCGACTTTAATCCCACCTTCAAAGAGTGCTCCTTTGGAGCCGCGCAAAGGTCCGTTTTTCCCGCCGCCATACATACATCCGCCATTGTCCGACATGAAGATGATATATGTATTTTCCAAAAGTCCTTGGGCTTCCAATGTATCCCGAATCGTTCCAACACTTTGATCTAGCAGATACAGTGATTTGGCATATTCTTGGCGAGTATTGCCCACTATGGTGGTCTCAATTTGTTCCAATATCGAGTCTTCAATATAAGAATCCGGCATACCCGATTTATGATTGCCATAATCGACAAATGGATCATGGACGGCTTGATACGACATAAACAAGAATAGGGGTACCGATGTATCGTGATTTTCGACGATTGAAACTGCCTTATTGGTGTATAAAATAGTGGAATACGTATGTTTGTCGGATTCATTGTAAGGAGTATAACATTCAGTTGTCGATTCTAAAAAGTCGGAGTGTTGCGGATAATCGGGGGATTTTTTCGACCAATAATAGTTTTCGCCATTGGAATACCCGGTCCATGTATCGAACCCGCGGGCAGTGGGTAATAACAATGGTGTGAAATAACCCAAATGCCATTTGCCTAAAATATGTGATTTGTAATTGTAATCTGCCAATACTTCGGGAAGAGTGATTTCGTCGAGTGGCATACCCCATTCGGCATTGGCACCAACCATCCCATATTGCATACCAATCGACAATGGATATCGACCTGTCAAGAGTGATCCGCGACTGGGACTGCATACTTCTTGGGCATAAAAGTTGTCCATGATAATACCGGATTGTGCCAACTCGGTCAAATGAGGAGTCACGAATGCCAGTTCATCGGAAGAATAACCAATCGAGTTCCACGCTAAATCGTCTGCCAAAATGATGACAAAATTGGGTTTTTGGACACCTGAAGTCGCCGCAAATGAAGTGGGTGGTTTATAATCTGGGTTTGACGCAATGGACCAGAATAATAATGTCATTCCTAGGAGAAAACATACTGATGCAAGATAATGAATATAACGATGTCGAATCATAATAGTTTCGCGATCATTATGATCGACGTCATCGTCGTCGGAATCATGGTCATCCCGAATTGTAATATAGGTATTATATTTGTTCATTTTATTAATTGTAGATAAATATTTATATATGGGTTTACAGATTCAATTTTATTATTGATTATGAAAACCATACAAAAATAATACAATGAATCATCTTATAATGAAACAAATACTGTTTGCATTTTCCTTATTATGGCAGTTTATTGGTGGGTTTTGGCTTCCGTTTTCGAGTCGTGAAATTGTATCGCAATTATATGCATCATCGCAAAAACATCCGATTTCCAAATACGGATATGAAAATTATTTGCGTCGTCTAAACTCGCGCAATATATCCGAACGTGAAGAACATATGTTTGGATCTCGACGATACAGTAGTTTTTCGGACGATGAAGAAGATGATGAATATATCCAAAATCTGAATCATTTACTGAACAATCTATCTCCAAATGGAACCACCAATGTTACCATTGGAGGAGTGCGTATTATATTGACGGGAGGAGGTGATGATAGTTTTGAGGATGTTCAACCGGCATTTGTTTCCCAACGACGTCCATCTTCCTCTTCGCAAAAACGGGACAAAAAATCCGATAACTTTGAAGTTGTTGAAAAGTCGGCAGTCAATTTTACCGATGTGGGTGGATATGATAACGTCAAACTGGAATTGCGTCAATGTGTTGATTTGTTGAAAAATTACACGAAATATCAAGGGTATAATATTCGTATTCCCCGCGGTCTCATTTTTGAAGGACCTCCCGGAAACGGTAAAACGTTGTTGGCCAAAGCATTGGCAGGCGAAGCTGAGTGCAGTTTCATCGCAGTATCGGGTTCCGAGTTTCAAGAAAAATATGTGGGTGTTGGACCTATGAAAGTCCGTGAACTCTTTGAATTGGCGCGGAAAAATATTCCATGTATTATATTTATCGATGAAATCGACGCATTAGGTCGCAAACGGTCGGGAGATGGAGAAACATCGAGTTCAGAACGCGATTCGACACTGAATGAACTTTTGGTGAAAATGGACGGATTCAAAAACAGTACTGGTATTTTTGTCATTGGTGCGACGAATCGGGCAGATCTATTGGATTCGGCATTGCTACGTCCAGGACGTATTGATAAACGTATCTATATTAGTAATCCCGATAGAAAGACTCGTGAAGCGATTTTGAAAATCCATATTCACGGAAAACCGCACGATAAAACGGTGGTTTTGGACGATTTGATTGAACAGACGGAGGGATTATCTGGTGCACAAATTGAGAACTTGTTGAACGAAGCCATGTTGAATGCATTGGCGGAAAATCGAGCAAAGTTTACCGCAGGTGATGTGGAACTCGTGATGAATAAAATCATTTCCGGATGGATGCCTAACGAACATGGATTCAATGAAGATATGATTGATCATATTTGTGTGCATGAATTAGGTCATGCTGTGCTTGGTATTTTATGCAAATCGCATCAGAAAATGACGAAAGTGGTATTGAACTTGCAATCACCACGATCACCAGGTTTCACTGCATTTCAACCCACTATGACATCGTTGCGCACACGTGAAGAATTGTTTGAACATTTGATGATTTTATTGGCGGGACGTATTGCCGAAGAAATTGTATATTCTTTGTCGGTGACGAGTGGGGCGATACAAGATTTTGATTCAGCGTTGAAGAATGCCAATTTAATGATTACACAATTGGGATTCGGGAAACATGTGATTTATCCGACAAATAGTGAAAAATATCGGCAAATCGCCGACGAAGAGACATTTGAATTGATCGAGTCGGCATATGAATATGTATATTTTATATTGAACAATTGCAAACCATTGTTGATTGAAGGGGCAAATCTCTTGAAAACGCAAAAGGTATTGAAAGCCGATACCTTGATAGATTTGATCAATACCAAGTATCAGTCAGTGTTGTCATTAAAATACACGAAAAATAAAAAGTAATTAGCCAATGGTGATTGTGTAGTATGATGTGTCAATAACAACACCATTATTATACAAATAGTAAACGCCACCATTGTATAAATTAAAATTGTTAAATTCTACATACAACCCATTTTGTAAAGTATCACTTTCAAAATTAAAACCAGCACCAGTGACTGGATAGATATTATCTGCAGATGGCCATGCTGGGTCAGTTGTTGGCAACAATCGATTGGTTTCATCACCTGTTTCATATACACCAATTATTAAATTGGTGGTAGTATCTACAATGATGTATCCATCAAAAATAACTGTTCCGGCAACAGGTTGACCGCTTTGTCCGCCACTTGTAATTACAATTGTATATGTTGCTTGGTTTTCATTCGTGACACATTTGCTACAATATCCAGCTTTTCGTTGAATAATATTCATCGAAAATTGTCCTAAACCCACTGTCGGTGGTAAACCTTGTTTTTTATTTCCTCCTCCCTGATTTTGTGAAGTAATCAATCCATACGATATATTTGCGCGTGGCATAGAAACAAAATTGATTATTATATAAAAGGATTACATTTTATATAATAAAACATCAACTATGACCACCAAACTTATTCGTAAACCAGTTATCCGTAAAAATTACCGTCTCATCGATTTTCATATTTACGATGAACGACCCGATGACAGTATCCAAACCGTCGATGACGACAGTGACAATTCCGATACAAAACCAACTCGCAGAAACGACGACGCCCAATTCATCATACAAATGTATAGTATTAACGAACAAGGCGAAACTTGCAGTCTCATTGTCGACGATTTTGCGCCATTCTTCTACATTAAAGTCGGTGATAATTGGGATCAACTCCAAGTCAACCAATTGCTCGATCACTTGAAAGAAAAAGTCGGGAAGTTTTATAGCGAATCAATATTAAGTGCAACACTAATTGACCGACATAAACTCTATGGGTTTTCGGCTGGAAAGAAACACAAGTTTGCCCAAATCGTTTTCAAGAATGCGGCAGTCATGAATAAAACCAAGAACCTATGGTATGAATATGTGCAAGGTCGCGACGGATCCAATGAACGCAAAATGAAACCGTTCACATATCAATATACGGAACTAGTATTATATGAAAGTTCGATTCCGCCATTGTTGCGCTATTTCCACATTCAAAATATTAGTCCATCGGGATGGGTATCCGTAAATGTGAGCAAATGTATTATACCAACACGTCGTTTAACTACCTGTAAATACGAATATATATGCAAGACGTCGCACATTCGTGCCGAAACCGAAAAAGAAACCCGAGTTCCTTATAAAATATGTAGTTTTGATATTGAAGCTAGTAGTAGTCATGGTGATTTCCCATTACCGGTGAAAACGTATAAACGTCTAGCGATGAATATGGTGGACGTCTTTCGTAAACATGCACCAGATGATGTGGACCAAGGAATCCAATTATGCAAGAAAATGGTATTGACTGCATTTGGATATTCGAGTTTTGACGACATTGACACAGTATATCCGAAAGAACCTATTTCAAAATCGCGCGTCGAAAAATTGTTGGAACGATTTGTCTCCGTTTCGATGAAAGACGTATTGAACAATGTTTCGGCAGATACAAGTGATTTGATGAATATTGCCACCGCATTTGAGAAAATGAATACCAATGAAGAGGAAGAAAGTTGTCTTCAAGACGGCGGTGAAGATGACGAGGACGAGGAAGATGGCATTGAAGATAGTTCTGAGTTTGATTTATCTTCGAGTCGTCGAATCGAACCAAAAAAACTATTCACCTTACTCAAAAAACGTCGATTGCAAGAACATGATAATCATGAATCTCAAAAAGATATCATACCATCCATGACCATTGTCGAATTATTAATGAGCAATACACATGACCGCGAATATAAAGTATCGAATATTGACAAACATTTCTTGGCATCTGGGTTCCCGCCATTAGAAGGTGATCAAGTGACATTTATTGGATCGACATTTATGAATTATGGCGAATCCGAACCTTATTTAAATCATTGCTTGGTCGTCGGCGGTTGCGATAATGTGGATGGCGCCGTCATTGAAACCGCGAAATCAGAAAGAGAATTGTTGTTGCAATGGACCCAAATCATTCAGCGTGAAAATCCAGACATTATTATTGGGTATAATATATTTGGTTTTGATTATGAGTTCATGTTTCGCCGATCTCAAGAATTGTATTGTTCCGATGAGTTCTTGATGTTGTCCCGAAAAATCGGGGATTTATCGGCAAAAATCGATCGCGAAACTGGGAAAATGTCAATCGAAAACACCAAAATCCAATTGGCAAGTGGTGAATACGATTTGAAATATTTCAAAATGGCGGGGCGATTGCAGATCGATATGTATTCGTATTTCCGTCGCGATTTCAATTTACCATCCTATAAATTGGACGATGTGGCGGGTCAATTCATTAGTGATGATATTAAAAAGGTCGTACACGTAGATCATGCGACCTTCGGACCTATTACCGAATTGTATAGTCAAAACTTGATGGGTTTGCACGTGGGTGATTATATTCATATTGAATTGGGTGGATTCACATCGGACTATTATAAAAATGGACAAAAGTTTGTCGTCGTCGATATTCAAAAAGAAAAAGAAGTTACGGAAGAAGTCAAAGGCAAAATGGCAACCAATAAATACAATGTGATTATGATACAAGGACATGAACACATTGGTTCAGCGAAATCGGTGAAATGGGGTATGGCAAAAGATGATGTGACGCCGCAAGATATTTTCCGATTGGCCAAAGGTACTGATGCAGATCGGGCAAAAGTGGCGAAATATTGTATTCAGGATTGCAACCTCGTCCACCATTTGATGAACAAGATTGATGTCATTACGGGGTATGTAGAAATGTCGCGTATTTGCAGTGTTCCCATTAGTTTCTTGATATTCCGCGGTCAAGGTATTAAACTCACCAGTTATGTTGCCAAGAAATGTATGGAAAAAGATACGCTGATGCCCGATTTGGAAAAATCGAAAGCGGACGGGGGATATGAAGGCGCGATTGTATTGCCACCGAAATGTTCGATGTATATGGACAATCCGGTGGCGTGTGTGGATTATTCGTCATTATATCCATCATCCATGATTAGTCAGAACTTCTCTCACGATAGTAAAGTATGGACCAAAGAATATGACTTGGATGGTAAATTGATCAGAGAAACCGGTGAAAAAAACGCAAAAGGAAAATATGTATATGATTGTTTGCCGGGATACGAATATATCGATATGGAGTTTGATACATTTCAATACAGACGAAATCCAGCAAGACCGGCAGCAAAAGCGGTGAAAACCAAATGCGGAAAAATGGTTTGTCGTTGGGCGCAATTTCCTGATAATCGCAAAGGTATTATGCCGTCGATTTTAGAGGAATTGTTGAAAGCCCGTAAAGATACACGTAATATGATCAAGACGGAGAAAGATCCGTTTATGCAAAATATTTTAGACAAGAGACAAAATGGGTATAAAGTGACTGCCAATTCGTTGTATGGACAATGTGGGGCACGAACATCGACGTTTTATGAAAAAGATGTTGCGGCATGCACAACTGCAACAGGACGTATGATGATTACCTATGCAAAACGTATTATCGAAGAGGTTTATGGAAATATGGTATACGAGACTGCATATGGTCCAGTAAAATGCAATGCTGAATATGTGTATGGTGACACGGATTCGGTATTCTTCACATTCAATCTGGAAAATCCCGAAACCAAGGAAAAGATTCGAGGAAAACCAGCATTAGAAATGACGATCGAGATTGCGCAAGACGCCGCCAATTTATGTACTCAATGGTTAAAACCACCTATGGCATTGGCATATGAAAAAACATTGATGCCGTTTATCTTGCTTTCCAAGAAACGTTATGTAGGTATGTTGTATGAAGAAGACCCAAATAAGGGTAAATTGAAATATATGGGATTATCGCTCAAACGACGTGATTCATGTGATTATTTGAAAGACGTCTATGGTGGTATACTGAATATACTCATGAAAGAACATTCGAATATACAAAACGCGATCGATTTCTTGGACAAATCATTAAAGGAATTGATTGAAGGCAAAGTGCCCATGGACAAACTTATGATTACCAAGGCATTGCGAGGGGATTATAAAAACCCGCAACAAATTGCACATCGTGTTTTGGCAGATCGTATTGGTCAGCGCGATCCAGGAAACAAACCAAAACCGGGCGATCGTATGAAGTTTATACATATTGTAAATGATGTGAAAAAGGCGCTCCAAGGAGAGAAAATCGAAACGCCGGAATATGCGATTGCCAATAAATTGAAGATTGATTATGTATTTTATATTACGAATCAACTCATGAAACCGCTGCAACAATTGTTTGGATTAGCACTGGAACAAATATGGGAATCCAATAACAAAGGTCAACTCATCCGGGCATTCAAAAAGGATATGGTGGCATTGCAAAAAGAAGTTGGCGACGATTTGGAAACATTTATGAAGAAAAAAGAAAAATATTGTTCCGCCAAAATCAAAGCACTCCTATTCGATAAATATTTGACCCAGATCGCAAATGATAAGAACAAGATGCAGTCGATAACCACATGGTTTCCGGCATCTACCAAAAAATAATTCTATAGAAAAACCCACATAAAAGTTGGATCATAAATATACTAACGATGATCCTTTCTTTTTTGTTACGCATTTTATATCCATCTGTGTATGTAGACGATTTTGATAAAATGTGTAAACCATTCCAAAATATGGCATGTTTATCCACTGTTTTGTTTGCGAGTTATGCGATTTATGACAATTCGGATGCCATGCTAATAACAGCGATACAGTATGTGAAATATTTCTCCCTAGTCGATTTATTCATATGTACTCCAGAAGTCATGGTGCATCATATTGCAGTATTGGGAATGGTTTTACCCTATTTGGATAATCCAGAGTTTTTCACAGATACGAGAACCGAGATGATTGCATTGCTGACGACTGAAATCAGTACGATATTCTTGGTATTACGTAGTGTTGTACCGAAAAAATGGGGACTATTACATATTTTGAATAATGTATTGTTTATGGGATCATTTGCATATACTCGTATTTATAGTTATTCGCACCATTTGATTTACAACGAAGACTTGTATAATAAAATAGATCAATATTTATCGCCAGTAACTTCAACCCTGGTGATTATGTCAATATACATGTTGTATTTTTTGAACATCTATTGGATGTCGATAATAATAAAAACGGTGGTAAAACAATTTGTCGATTATTTGCCAACCTTTCAACAATGCGAGACGATGATCAAATATATGTTTTTCACTTCGCCGATTGCATCCTTATTCATATATACTCCGTTTACAAATATGATTTATTGGGTGGATATTGTGGGACAAACATTATTGTCAGCAAGTTCGTATATATATCATAACGCTGTTTCAAAATCGCCAATTGATAAAAATGTATTAGACAACGATATATTATGGCCTTATATAAATGATGTATTATTGATCCATGTGCGTTGTTTTGGGTGTGTAGTTGTGAATACGAATCTCTATGGTCATTTGACGACATTGTCTTCAGCAATGTATTTACAAATTGTTTTGTTATATTTGTCGTTTATGCATCATTGCATTGCCATATATGTTTTTGTAAAATATGTGATGGGTTTGAAAGATGATGGCGCAGTGTTGACCGTAAATGATAAAGGATCATCATTAATGTGGACAATATATGTATGTCAGGGATTACCGATTTTGGTGGATTCGCTCATTGTTGCATTTTCAACAGACGATTTTAATGCACGCACAAATATGTTGTTGACTACGGCATTGATTTTTATCAATGGCAAAATCGCGCCATTTTATCAGGCGAATCATTTCGTATTTCATGGACTCTTGTTGATACAAACCATATTTTTATGCAATGCAAATGTCATTGCGAATCGTGGATTTGAGTTATAATATATAATAAAATATAGCGACGTATTTTATTATTATGGGTGAAGATGACGAACTAAGTGATATGAGTGGAATAAGTTATTCACTTATCCCAAGTAGTTTAAATGCATCGTAAAATGAATTAATAAATGTATCTATGTAATTGACGTTATACACACATTAACTTGTCAACGGCGTAAACGAAATTATAATTGTCTTCATTACACTTTTGGGTTTGTTAATTCATTATAAACATTGCTACATGTAGTAATATTCGCGCCTTCTCTAGACATATTTTTAATAAACTCTTCCGAAAATCCTTGAAAAAGTTTATTTAAACTTTCAACTGCCGGGTCATTTCCTAAATTTACTGAGCTCATTGCATCTTCTAAAATATATACATGATTTGGCTTATGATTAGTAGTTTTCATTTGTTCTACAATATCTGTAGCAGACGATTTTACACAATGTGATTTAGCCTCACCGCAAATTAACAATATATTTTGGTTTTCAGACTCACCGCATAGAGATTTATATAATTTCTCATTGAATGTAGTTGCCAGGTTTGGGTTAACGTTAATACTTAATGTGTTTTCACTTACTGGGATAAAGTCTGGCACTGTTGGGTTATCAAGACCATCTTGAGTTGATTTAATTTTTTCAGCGTCAGTTACAAATTCTCCAAGTAACTCCTCATAGGTAACTTCTGCCTTCATTATACTATACATTTCACATAAATCGTTTTCTCCCTTCTCATGAACATATAATGTTTGTCCCCCCTTGCCATTATTTCTCCATTCAATAATTGCATTCCATAATGGTTGATACACCATCCATCCATCACTTCCCTTAATACAATGTTCATTCCATATTAGTGGGTCTGGCTTTCCATTTTTGTTCATCTCTTCAATATATTTGATTGCCCACTCTTGCAATTCTGGTTTTTTGGCTTGATATTCAATTTTTGGTTCATTATATTTGTTTACAATTTTTTTAGTTCCATTCTCTTCAGTTACTACTTCAAACACAACACCTGGTTTTACATCTATTCCGTCGAGTCTTTTCCAAAATCCAACATGTCCAATATGAGTTTTCGTATGTGAGTCAAGTGATATATGTATTTCATCAATCATATTGCCCATTTTACCCTTTAGCATGGCTATTATATTATTAAAATCGTTTGTTGCGCCAACTACAGGTAATCCCTCCTTTGGATCTAAACTCAATTTTTTAAAAGTAACGTCACTATCTGTAAAATCATTCTGTGGATCAATGATTAACAATACTACTTTTTTACCATCATGTTTACCACCCCAAATCTTCATTTTCTTAGCACGACCTAATATGTTTCGGCCTCTTGCTGATAGTTGTTTGACGTTTTTAACAAATCGCTTGGATGCTTTCGCGATTCCTTTCTTGATACGACGAAGGGTTTTTCCCCTGTTTTGCTTGGCGGTTTTTGCCATATATATAATAATAATATTTTTCCTAAATCAATCCACATTATTATACGATAAATCGCGGTCGAAAAACCGAAATGTATTTGATCTTTGCAATGGTATTTCAAAAGTAAATTGATAAGGTGTCGATCGACGTTGAGCAGTTGGTCTAGAAACCACATCGCATCTACATACCGGGCATACACTATGTCGCTCAAACCATCGTGTCAATTCGCTCTCTTTAAAAATATGTCCACACTGAATAATCTGACAAATGTTCTCTCCCACTTGGAAATCTTCTAGACAAATTGGACAACGAACTTCATTCATTGATTCGTCATATTGTATAATACGTGTTGCTTGACTCATTTGTTCACGAGTGATTCCATGATTTGCAGGAGTATCAGATGGAAGACCACTCAACAACGGGTTGTTCAATAAATACGACAAAAACGTATAATCATTGCGCGGGACATATGTCCGTTGTGCAGTTGCTGCAGGACGCATTGATCGCCGAGTAAATGCATTCCGGCGATCGCGGATTCCATGACGCAATAAATCCAACATCATTCGTATATTCGTTTGATATAATGTCATATTGTTATTGTACTCACTAATAATATGGTTCAACATCGCAACATCGCGGATTTCGGCCGTTGATTGATCAGGCTCAACTGTTTCCGATTCCCCTTGACTAAATACATTCTGTATATTGATATTTAATAGACGCATGAGCTGTTCGATCGAATCATTATCCATATAGGAATATAGAGATTTGATATTATTATATATAATAACAATTTTTAATATGGATTTTTCTAAATATAATGATCGCGGATTAACTGGATTAGTGAATCTCGGAAACACGTGTTTTTTGAACTCTTGTGTCCAGGTTCTCAGTCATACCTATGAACTCCATGAATTGTTAGACAAAGATGCTTATGTCAAACATTTGAAGACCGATCTACCTGATTCATTTATCTTGCTGGAATGGAATGAATTGCGGAAATTGGCATGGACAGATAATGGCGTAGTATCACCAAATAAGTTTGTGCATCATGTACAAAAAGTCGCACGTGCCAAGGGACGCGAATTGTTCACGGGATGGGCACAAAATGATATGCCCGAGTTTTTGCTCTTTATGATTGAATGTATGCATAATAGTATTTCGCGTCCGATGAATATGAGAATCCGCGGACAAACTGAAAACAGTACGGATCAATTAGCGGTTCAATGTTATGCCATGTTAAAGGAAGTATATTCTAAGGAATATTCTGAAATCATGCCCCTCTTTTACGGGATTTATGTGAGTCAGATTATGAGTGTAGACCAAAGACAAGTGCATAGTATGAAACCAGAAAACTATTTTATGTTGGATCTACCTGTTCCCAACAAACCAGATATTACATTGTATGACTGTTTTGATATATTTACGCATTATGAAATGATGCAAGGCGACAATGCGTGGTACAATGAAAAAACTGGTAAAAAAGAGGATGTCATGAAAGGAATCACATTCTGGAACTTTCCAAGTATTTTAGTCATAACTTTGAAACGATTTTCTTTTGATGGTCGCCGAAAAATTGGAGCACATATTGATTTCCCTCTCGATAATTTAGACTTGTCGAGATACGTAAAGGGATACAATCCGCGACAATATGTGTATGATTTATTCGGCGTATGTAATCATATTGGTGGCGTATCTGGGGGACATTATACTTCTTTTGTAAAAGTATCGGACGGATCATGGAAACATTTCAACGATAATAAAGTGGGAAAAGTAGATCATATAGTTACCCCCATGGCTTACTGTTTGTTCTACCGTAAAAAAATTATGACAAAAAAATAAAACAGTATAATATATAATGTCGGGTAATGCAAATAATTATAATAATTATAATGTAGGCGGTGGCGGTCCTCAAAGACCACCTAATCAACAACAATACCAAAATCAACAACAACAACCTCCAAGACAGCAACAATCCCAAAATCAACAACCGCCAAGACAGCAACAATCCCAAAATCAACAACCGCCAAGACAGCAACAATCCCAAAATCAACAACAACAACCGCCAAGACAGCAACAATCCCAAAATCAACAACAACAACCACCAAGACAACAACAACCACCAAGACAACAACAACCACCAAATCAACAACAACCACCAAATCAACAACAACCTCCAAGACAACAACAAGCGCCAAATCAACAACAAGCGCCAAATCAACAACAACAACCGCCAAGACAGCAACAACCTCCAAATCAACAACAACCTCCAAATCAACAACAACAACCTCCAAATCAACAACAACAACCTCCAAATCAACAACAACAACCTCCAAATCAACAACAACAATCTCCACCACACCCAGAAAGAGGGATTCAAGGTTTTCAACCACAATCCCAAAATAACCAGTCAGTTTCACAATCTCCATCCAGTGATCATACTGGTATTTTAGACGCTATTTTCAACAAAAATAATATTATGTTGATTTTATGGTTTTTGGTGATTTATTTTTTGGTTTATTATATTTTAGGCATCTTTTTCAAATCGAATAGTGTTCCATCGTTGTTGCCGCGTATTTTCGATTTATTCATTTTAGGATTAGTCTTATTATATTTATTACATACGTATTATACTGCTACCCCAGATGAACGTGAAAAATATTTTTCCAATGCCGGGGACAATGCGATGAAGTTTTTCAATGACAAATATTCTGCCGTCTATATCGGATTATTCTTGGTATTGTTTTATCTTACCATTATGATCTTACGTGTTCCAATGATTGGTGAATCCGCTCCAATTACATTAAAACTCATTAATAACGGTGCATGGATAGTATTAGCTATCACTATTATCGTTTTATTTTTTAAACATGTATTGGGTATTTCACTCATTGATGGTAAGTTTATATCTTCATATTGGAATGATCTTCCATCTGTACCACCCGCACCACCCGTTGAACCCAAAATAACAGGTAATGCAACCATTTCTGGAAATACTACTACAGGTAATGCAACACCTCAACATATAGAAGAAGTATTCAATATTTCGAATAATTTATATACATACGACGATGCTCAAGCCGTATGTTCGGCATATGGCGCACGTCTAGCAACATATGACGAAATCGAAGACGCATATGATAATGGAGCAGATTGGTGCAATTATGGTTGGTCAGATGGTCAAATGGCATTTTTCCCTACCCAAAAAGAAACATGGACCAAGTTGCAAAAGAACCCAAAACGGAAAAATGACTGTGGCAGACCCGGCGTGAATGGCGGATATATGGCAAACCCATATTTGAAGTTCGGTGTTAACTGTTATGGTAAACGTCCAGATCCAACCCAAGCTGATTTAAAAAATATGACTGCAAATGCAAAAATAGATGTTGTTGTTCCTAAAACCGACGAAGAAAAACAATTGGATAAAAAAGTCCAATTCTGGAAAGAGAATGCCGACAAATTATTAAACATCAATTCATTCAACCGTGAAAAATGGTCTGAATATTAGATATCACCATCGATATCCCCCATGTAATTATTGTGTTATCTGTATAATACAATAATCTATTTCTTGTCCTTACGACGCTTGCGGGTCTTTTTGTCTTCATTTGCGTATTTGGATCCTTCAATTTTCGCAATACTTGAGAACATGTTATCAAACTTTTCAAAATCAAATGGTTCTTCTGAATCTTCCTGGATATATGGTAATTCTTCGCAACATCTTTCTATAATAACAAGTCCGACTGGAACACCCAAATGGGCTATTGCTGCCCCGCCCACTATTTTATCAGTATCGGCATCTTTCAATGGATAAGCACCTGCAATCGATCCATCTTCTTTTTTATGATAAACATATTCCATTTACAACAATATATACTAACTCTTTATTTTTTGCCCGTTTTTCTCAACTCATGTGATGTTTTCACTTCCCGATTTTTCTTCAAATGATCTATAATATATGCAACATGGGTTTTGTCTGGAATGATTTTGCCTAAAGATTCTTCTATATATGTAAAAGTCAGTGGCGAATATTCTTTTTTTTCATATACAGTGAGAACCCCGTCGCTCAAATGTAGTTGTTTAGTGGATTTTTGATTCATATGTTGACAAATAGATTGGGTCAGTTGATGTTTCTGATCACGAATTAGTTTTGTTTTTTCATGGATGATTTTCAATTGGTTCTCATACACTAACCATTTTTGCACATTTTCGACAAGAGTGTGGGGAACGATTTCTTGGTTCATAGTATTGAAAATGGAATCAAATTGTTTATATATTTTTTTCAAACATATAAACTTCCAGGGTTAGCGGGTGCCACTATCATTTTTTTGCATAGAGATTTGATAGAACTATTATTTGCGAGCAGAACGACGTAAGTTTTTGGTAAGACGTTTGCCTTTGCGGGTAAGTTTGTTCGATGATCGCTTACCATAACGATGGTTGGCATATAATAAAACAGCAGGGACCGCAATGGTGGATAAAATACCTTCGCCACCTTGTTTTTCCAATTGCTTGTCGAGTTTTTGGATTTGTTGTTTGTTCAATTTACCACCACGTTGTTGTAATAATTGTTGTAATTGTTGGAGTTTTTGCAATTGTTTATCTTTTTGTTGTTGCTCTTGCTCTTGCTGTTGTTGACCACCAACCATACCATCTTGCTGTTGTAGTTGCTCTTGAAGTTGTTGTTGTAATGCTTGGTCTAACTTCTGTTGAAGTTGTTCTAATTGTTGTTGTTTTCCACCTTGACTCTTACCACCCACTTTGGTGGCAATGACATTGGAACCTTCTTGAGCATGTTGTTCATTCATGTTTCCAAACACGGCAATTGCGTGATCAGCAGCACCAGCACCACCCACTTTGGTGGCAATGACATTGGACCCTTCTTGCGCATGTTGCTCATTCATGCCCCCAAATACGTTAATCGCATGTTCGGCAGCACCTGAACCGCCTCTTTTCGCACTCTTTGACTTAGCCATCTTATATAATAAAGCTATATATTATTCGATGTTGATCCATAGATTTTATGTTGCCGTAATATTTGCCACAAGAGGAAAAAATTGGCTAAAACAATAAAAATGAAAAATACATGATAAAAACATAATACCCACAAGTAAATATAGATTTCATTATACAACATTGTGCCTAAAGGTTTCAACATGGCTTTGACGTCACGCTTGATATCTTCATTTTTAAATAATTCAATGCATGATTCTCGAATATTTTTCATAGTAACTACTATATTACGAGTGATAATCTTTCACAACATGACGCATTTAGGTGCAAAATCCATCCGTTCGTTTGAAAATACTAAGAATTGTGCGTGGATAATATAAAGATGGAAGGGATATATGAAACGAATAGCGCATTCCCATTTGATAAATTGGTGTTGTCTAAACCGGTTGCCAGTAGTGGTGGAAACTATTTTATAAAGTTCAAAATAGCCGATAATCCCCTGTATATACAATCCCCTAAATGTTCCATGAAACAAGGAATCGCGAAAGCGGGGAAACGATTTTTTTGCGATTTGATGTTCTCCCAGGAAAACGAAGAGTTCATTCATTGGATGGAGAAACTAGAAGAGTTTAGCCAAAAGTATATTTATGAACATCGTGCACAATGGTTTGAAACGGACATTGAAATGCATGATATAGAGAACTCATTTGCGCCAAGTATGAAAGTATACAAATCCGGCAAATATTATTTAGTACGTTCTCATGTCCCCACAGTTTTAGGCAAATGTGTATTAAAGATTTATGATGAATATGAGAATGAAGTAAATTATGAAACACTTCAAGAAAACGCAAACGTCATCACAATTTTAGAAATACAAGGTATCAAATGTTCCGCTCGTAGTTTTCAAATTGAAATTGAAATGAAACAAATGTTGGTTTTGAAACCTTTAGTCATATTTGAAAAGAGCGTGTTTAAAAAAAAATCAGTGGCACCTGAAAATGATGTGAGCACTTTCGTAGAAAAATCATTACCCCCTCCTTTGGAATCTTTAGAAGAAAACACATCGTCATCTTCCCTGGAATCTTTAGGAGAAAATGTGGATACGATCATACAAGAACCTTTAGTCATAAGCATCCAAGAATCTTTACATGAAAATAACTCATCGTCTTCCGAAGAATCTTTAAACACTACCATCCAAGAATCTTTAGATGAAAATAAATCATCATCTTCCGAAGAGTTTTTAGATGAAAAATCAGACCCCAATGAATCTTTAGAGGAAAGTCCCCCATCGTCCACAATTGAATTATTTAGCCAAAATGTAGATGAACCATGTGAAATCGATTTTACTCTAGACACATTACCCGAAGATGATACCTTCCATTTAAAAGCCCGAAATGACGTATATTATAAAATGTACCGCGAGGCAAAACGAAAAGCCAAGATATCTAGGGATTTAGCACTTTCATCGTATCTAGAAGCCCAACGGATCAAAAATACCTATATGCTGGATTCTATTGTAGATAGTGATAGTGATTTAGACGAAGAAAGTTTTAATTTCGAAACTGAATAAACTTTTCTTTTTGGTCAGACATTTAGGCGGAAAATTACAAAGTGGCGAAAAATAATTTTATCAACCGTTTATATAAGTAAATGCCAAAACTTAGTAAAATTACCAGTGCTGTAGTCAACTTCTTTACATATGATAAAATTATTCTTTTAGTAATTTTGGTCATTGCCGCATTTTTACTCATGAATTACTCTAGTAGTAAATCATTGAAGGTCGATGGTATGGATACCGGTTCAAAACAAAAGCAACCAACCGTCAAAGAAACATCCGCCCAAAACGTACAACCTGCTCCAGATGCTGCACCATCAACTGCTGCAACTGTCGACCCATCTGAATTATTACCAAAGGATAACAACAGTCAATGGGCTGCATTAAACCCTGCTGCCATGAACCAAGGCAGTATTGTTATGCCAGATTTATTACAAGCCGGATATCACATTGGTTTAGATACTATTGGACAAACATTAAAGAACGCCAACTTACAATTACGTTCTGACCCTATTATCCCAAAAGTCAATATTGGTCCATGGTCTCAATCAACCATTGAACCAGATTTAGCACGTGTTCCATTAGAAATTGGTGGATCTCAATAAGCAAAATGATGTTTGAACGCATCGTATCGCGCTTCTAGTCGCTAAGATACGCTTCTAGTCGCTTCGCTTAACTGTCGCTACGCTTAACTGTCGCTACGCTTAACCCTGTATAATAATCGTTTTATGCAGACAGGTTCAAGAGTAGCGACATTTAAGCGACTAAAAGCGAACATATTTATCTTTACTTGTATAAATATCAGCGTATTATAAGAAGACATCCCTCTTATGATACAAACCTATATATTTGAGAACGGATTTCGTATGATACACGAATCTCCCCAATCCAAAAACCCAATCACATCTATTTATTTATTCTGCGATCTCGGATCAGCATTTGAACAAGAAGGTAATCGCGGCGCAGCCCATTTTATTGAACATATGTGTTTCAAAGGAACCAAGAAAATCCCCAATAGCAAAGATATTGTGAAAACCTACGACAATGTGGGCGCGGATTTCAATGCCGGAACCACTAAACGACAAACTTATTATACCGTAAAATGTGGCGATTCATATGTCCCTCAATCTTTAGATGTTTTAGCCGATATGGTTCTCAATTCTACTTTTAAAAAGTCCGAATACAACAAAGAACATCAAGTGGTGATTGAAGAAAATATCAAATCGGAAGATGATGGAAATGACATTATTGAGAACATGATGGACGCAATATTATACAAAAACTCGTCATTTGAATATCCAGTCGACACATTAAACTATCACAGTAAAGGCAAACTTTTATATGATGAAGTAGTTTCCATGTATCATCGCTATTATCAACCCCATAATATGATACTCAGTATTGTTTCAAATATTCCATTCGAGACTCTAAAAAAACACATGAAAACAACCTATTTAGTAAAAAAACCAAATGTTCTCACCTATCGCGAATATTTATTCGCTGGATCACCTGTATTGTCTGCCAAACCAATCTATCATATTCAATCCAAAGTGGGACAAACCACTCTCCATTTACAAATCGGATTTCGCACATGTTCCTATTATTCCAACGACAAATATTCATTCGAAGTCTTACGCAAAATAGTGGGCGGCTATTTCAGTTCACGTCTCTTTATGACATTGCGTGAAAAGAATGGTCTCACATATTCATCAAGTGCACAAGTCGAACACAATGATTTTACCGGTGGATTTGTAATATATGCTCAAACCGACGCCAATAAAATCATCAAACAACCCAACGGCAAACCAGGTGTATTACCCATTATTATGAATATCATTCGTGATTTGTATACTAACGGTATTACACAAGAAGAACTAACTATGGCAAAACAAAATCTACGTGGATCCTTTGCTTTGGATTTAGAAGACAGTGGTAATGTCGCCTATTCAAACGGTGTCCGTTTATTAATGAAACTCCCTCCCAAAAAAATCGTTTCCACCCAAGATTTGTATCATACCTATTATGAATCCATCTCCAAGGACGACGTGAATCGAGTGATCAAAACTTATTTGAATCCGGCAACTATGGTAGTTTGTATGTTGGGCGAAAAAGTTCCATCACAAGAATCCGTTCAGAAAGTATGTGAATGAAAATATAGGGACGTATATTAAATGGATAGTTCAGATATTTTAGCATATGTTGTCATGGGTGTCTTTATTGGTGCATGTTTATACATGTATTTAACAAAAATGGAAGGATTCGATTTAAAATGTATTGTATCTTCGGTCGATGGAAATCAATATTGTGTTCGAGAACGAGAACGTTTAGCCGATGCCGCGGATTTATTGGCAACTATTACTGAAAAATGTAAAAAACTGGTGAAATATGTCGGCGAAAAATACCCCGACAAAGAAAATGTACAGCGTCTAGTCAAAGGATTCAATCCGTCAAAAGTGATGGAAACATTACCTACGAGTAGTTATACCGCATATAGCGAGAACAAAGGAGAAAAAGTCGCATTTTGCTTGAACAAGAAAAAAGAGAACAATGACAAATTGATTGATGAACATACATTAATGTTTGTGGCTATTCACGAAATGTCGCATATTGCGACCAAATCGATCGGTCATAAAAGCGAGTTTTGGGAGAACTTCAAGTTTTTATTAGGCGAAGCCAAAGATGCAGGATTGCATGAACCGAAAGATTATAAACAATCACCGAAAGAATATTGCGGTATGACAATTAGTGATAATCCATATTATGACATATAATACAACATGTATTATATTGTTCTCACCAACAATATAATAAAAAATAGACACCCCAATATATATAATATGAAAGTTCATTGTCTGGGAATTGATGGTCAAGTAAATAAAACATTGACGTTTGCCGAAGGCAAAGAAGGATTTAGCACAACTCAGTCGATTTATGAAGATGATTCTATTTACACCATCAAACATAAAATTGCGACACTTTTAGACAATTGTGCACCTGAAGAGATTTATTTGTTTATGCGTGTCGAACAGAAAATCAATTGGTTTCAAGTCTACAATGAATGCAAACCCTCCTTAACCTATGATAAACTCATTGAAATATTGTCCAATTTAGATATTCCATTTGAGAACATACCACAAAAAGATGAGTATTTTTACGACGAGTTTTTGAAAATGATTGAAACAAATACATCTATTGTAAAAATCCCACTAGGTCAAAAGTTCTCGAAATATCATGATTATACTTTTTGTGTAAATCCATTCGAACGTCTAACAACCATGAAATATCAACCTAACCCTAAAAACCATTTGGTCAGTTTCGACAATATGTTATTATTGAATTGGGGTAAACCACTAAACAACGAGATATTTGCATGTTTTGCGGAAGACGTGTTCTCAATGCCCCAATCAAATATTCTTTATTATCCCCGTTTGTACCAAGAAGGTATTCTTACCATTGACGAATTGGATTCTCAAAAACAACAATTGATCCAAAAAACCCGCCAAACGAAAATCAATACCGATACAATTGATATGTATCATACTATTTACCAAGGACGTGCATCAGAACTCAAATACGATGAACGCGGTATTATAGAATATTCATTTGAGATTAAAAACGATTTTACTGCCCAATTCCCTCTCGAAATCATTTTCAAAAACATTCATGCAAATGCTCATATGCCATTTATAAAATACAATCCAGGTAATTTACGTGAGAACATTTACCGTTTTTACTGTGAAAAATTATCGAAAAATGGTCAGAAAATACCAGTATTGTCAAAAGCGGTCATCATGGCATTGGCTCAACGTCTCGGTAAACGTAAACAAATATCCATGTATATTCCGAAAATGGCATCACAAAAATATGGACATGATGTTTACGTCGATTTTGAATCCAATGGAAATATGATTGTGAGCGGAGAAGTGAAAACCGCTATTTCCCCTGAAAATCTTACCCAAGTTCTCAAAAACGCAATCAATCCGGTGATTGATATTATGAATCAGTTCTTGCAAAAGTCAGGGTATTTTCTCCAACCATTTGAAACGCTCACTCATGTTCATATTCAAAATATCAAATATTTTATCAAGTTCGAATTGGAAAACGAATTGCAATTTTCAAAATATTCAAAATGTTTGTCGGCACTATTTTCCAATTATGAACAACAATTAGCATTGGATTCAACAATGTATTATAGACGTGTTGAGAACTTTAGTTTGATGGATGAACAAATGATGTTTATTAAATCAGTGTATGATACCAATGATGATTTGAGTATTATAAGTCGCGCGATTGTGGAAAAATATGGAGTAGACAGTATTGCTGCACAAAATATGTTCTCGCGATTCTTGCAAAATATGAGTCAATATGACGGGAAAATATTAGAGAACCCGGGATTCCCAACAACTATGCATATTGCTCCATTGGAAAATAAATTGACTATTACTATAGATCATATTACAAGTTTGGCTTATTTACCATTTATCCAAATCTATGTGGACAGTTTTTTACGTATTACTCAGAATCCAAAGAGTATGCCAATTACTGTGAAACAAATTGAATCGATTTGCGCGCGTTATGAAAAGACCGCTGAATTACCCAAAATCGCTACGATGGTGAATGTGCAAGCAGTTCCATCGGAAAGTGTTGTTTCTAAGGCATATGAATTGCCTTCAGTTGATTTAGGGGAGTTTATGGATGAAGAAGAAAGAGAATCCAAGATCATTCAAGAAAGTGAAACTTACGGCGAAAAACAAAATAGTGTAGAAGAAGATGAAGAAGATGCGCTATTTTATTTGGATGACGAAGAAGGAGAAGAAGATCATTTTGATGGTGGCGCGGATAGTGACGATTCACCTACCAAAACATATAAAATCAATCCGGTGGGAACGAAATTGCAACATCCGAATCTTTTTGAAACACGGATGAAAAAAGCCGAGCCATTTATGTTTATGACAAAAAGCGGTAAAAAGGTAGATTATTCACGCGCATGTTTATCATCCTCAAAACGCCAGCCCGTGGTTCTTACCCAAGAAGAAAAGGATATTATTGACCGCGATCATCCTGGATCCTATGAACACGCGTTAAAGTATGGTACTGATCCGGAAAAACCTTATTGGTATATTTGTCCACGGTATTGGTGTTTGGAAACCGGAACAAGTATCACGGAAGAAGAAGTAAAAGCCGGAAAATGCGGAACAAACCCATATCCACATAATATCATACCTGAAAATGCAGATGTAGTTCCCGAAGGAGCATCTGTCATTGAGTTTAAAGGCGACAAACATGTCAACAAAGATGGATCATATAAAACACATTATCCAGGAATCATGAAAAAGAAAACCGATGATGGATTTTGTCTACCATGTTGTTTCAGTGAATGGAAATCTGATTATTTGATGAAGAATCGTCAAGGATGTGCAAATATAACTGATGACGATGATAGTGATGAAGATTTAACAAATGCGGCACATAAAAAACGATCGCGTCGAAGTCAAGCAACCAAACAAGCGAATTATGTGATGGGCATTGACAAGTTTCCCTTACCCATGGGTCGGTGGGGATTTTTACCACTTTCGGTCCAAGCCTTCTTACAAACTCGTAATGATGCGTGTGTCTCGAAATCCAATCCAGCCGTTCTCAATCCCAATGCCACATGTTTATTACGGTATGGTATGGAAAAATCCAACAAACAATCTTTTTTGGCATGTATCTCGGCACTTTATGCGCATAAACAGGGTCTTGATTCTGTACCCCCTCTCAGTGAGTTCAAAACGATTTTACGTAAAAAAATCACACTTGATATGTTTTTGCGTTATGAACAAGCCTCTTTAGTATCGGTATTTAAACCGAATCAAATCAATGTGTCCGAACTTGACTATGAAAAATATTCCAATACAGAGTTTATGAAGACATTAGATTTAGATAATGAGAACCACGAAGACTTTTTGCAAGATACCATTGCATCTTTTGAGAACTTTATCGCGTTTTTGATGGATGACGATTCCGAAATCGATCATACCTATTTATGGGACTTAGCAACGATGCATGATCCCAATGTAATGCGCGGTGGATACAATTTAGTGATTATGGAATTGAAAAACGATGATGTCACAGATAATATGCAAATCACATGTCCACCACATGCTCAAATCTATGATCCGTTAAAAGAAACCGTCTTATTGGTTAAAATGGATAATTTGTATGAACCTATTTATCAATATCATAAAGATGAAGACCAGATTCTGCGTGCATTTACCCAACAAAATGCCCCGGCGTCAATCAAAAAAGTATTAGGTATTATACAAAAAATATCCAAAACACATTGCACATCGTTGGCTAGTTTGCCTTATAATAAATATCCATTGTGGCCTGAAAATGCGAATCCCGATGTTTCGAAAGTCTACCAATTCAAGAAAAATCGCGATTTGGCAAGTATTATATACGAGTTGAAAAATGCCCATTACGAAATGGTGTATCAAGTTCTCAATTACCAGGGAAAAATCATTGGAATTGTAGTTGAAAAAGAGAACAAACGTGTTTTTGTACCATGTTTACCGTCGGCAATACATCCTGATTTACCTAAAAAGATCATGGACGAAGATTCGCATTTATGGACCGATTACGAGACAACTCGCGATGAATTGACGAAAATAAACCAAATCACCAATAAAAATGTATTGTCCAAACCTATCATGAAGTTTTTAGAAGACGGGATGATTGTCGGTATTTTAACGGAAACAAATCAATTGGTTCCTATTTTACCAGTGGTCGAAAATATATATGATGATGGGCTTATTGAAGTCGATGATCATAATTATATGATACCCGATAAAGTGGCAGCATTGAGCCGTTATCCTGATCCAAAACGCGTTGAAATCACGAAGAAAATTGCGTTGGAAAGTCAGTTTACTACATTGTTTCGTAGCACGTTGCGAACATTATTGTCAGATTATACCAACCGGGCAATCAGATCCGAGATTATCCAATACATCGACAACAACACAATATCTTATAAATACAAACTTCGTCAAATGGAAAATGTTCTCAAAAATATGGGTGAAGACAAAATAATATTTGCGGAAATGGATGATGCTATATTGGACGATTGTTATCAAAATGATTATGCGTGTTTCATGAATGAGAACGGTAACAAACAAATAACGATTCCAAAATACAATTTATTGAGTGGCAAATCGAATCGTATGATATATTATGCACGTATTGCTGATGAAATATTGCGCTACCGTCGTGTGCAATTATTCATGTTGAACCCTGGATCGTATTTGAATATTGGTTATAGTGATTATAGTATATATGAAAATGAAGTCTTGGTTCTCCAATCATTGCTAAATAATGAGTATTTCCAAAACATGGTAGCATTCAATGATAGCAAATATTTGAAACGGGTCGATTATAATAATGCAATTCCTGCAATCACACTTAATTATGTGGAGAAAGCGGTCACCGTAGAGGAACAGCATCAATTCGACGAAACGATTTCTACTCAAACTGTCCCTATTTTCAATATAGATTGTGTGAAAAAGATTCGCGAAATCCAGGGAAATACACATAGTATGTGGAAAAGGGCTTTTCCGAAAAACGCGAAAGAATATGTTTTCCATGCGAATAATCAATGTAGTTTCCATTGTTTGATCAGTATATTACATGACTTTTTGAATCGACAAGGTAAATTGAATGTTGCATTAACCGTGCAAAATATCAAGTCGCAATTATGGAAAGCGTATGCTGATTATACTACTGAATATAATGATAAATTGATTGAAGTTCTCAAAATGCAAGGAAAACGTAAATTATTTGAGAACGGGGCAAGCTTAGAAGATGTGATTATGAGTGAAGGATATTATATAACCGATTTGGATATTTGGTTGATGGCTAAAAAGACCCAATTACCAATCATCTTGTTCTCATCGACGAGTCTGAAAAACTTGGTTGAAGGTATTGATTGGATATTATTGCATGGTAAACCACAAGATAAGTTTTATTTTATTCGATCACCGGCAAATGTAGCACCTGGTGAAGTTCCCGAATATCAATTAGTGATGCCACCCATTGCACCCAATAGTATGCAAGAGTTTGCGGAAGTGTTTGAAACGGCGGTTGCTACTAGCAAAAGTCGTTTTGTGCCGAATGTGCAACCATTCGATAAATATTTAACCGAATACAAATATATTCGTCGTAGAGGACCTAAAGTGTAAACAATTGACACCAACCCCCATTTAAGTCTTACATATTTCACGAGTTTCCGCGTCAATTTCTTTCATAAATTGCAGCAATTCGTGTTCTGCATCAATACTCGAATATTTTTCCACAACCTTTTGTATTTTTTGACCCGTCCATCGTTGGTTCAGTTTAGGAATGACAGAGTGATTGTACAATGGAATTGTTCTATTCTCGCTATTCATATTTTGGTGAATAATATTGATATAATACTGAAGACAAATGGTTATGATAGGAAAGTCTTCATAGGTTTCTTTCAACAATTCTAATCCTTTGATAGCCCCTTTGAACAATCCAGGCAGTAATTGACGCGGAGTAAGCGATTTTCGACGAATCATTGTTGAACCAAATGCCGGTATTTGTGTAATAGTGATGGCTGAATCGAATGCTTCGCATAAAAACTCACAACATGCATACTCAATTGCCTCATGTAATAAATGTAAATCGTATTTGTTGGCGCGTTTCATATATCTTACCATTGGTTGTGAAAAATTAGGTTCATGTATACTTATGGTGTTTTTGTGAACATGGATTTTTGTTCCCAACGGTTTTGATCCTATAATAGCCAATTTGATGATGGTAGATAAAGGATCCAATCCATTATATTTATCCATGTCCGACTTCATTATATAAGTATATGTATTGTATTTATATGTGTTTCGTTTATATTCACTGCACAAGTGAATATAAATGTTTCCCTCTTGCTGGTCTCGCACCAGCGACCTAATGATCTACAGTCATTCGCTCTACTACTGAGCTAAAGAGGGTTTTACTTACCTTTACAATTCATAAATATCTACAAATCTACAGGGAGAGAGAGTCCTCTCTCATAGTATTTGCTCATTTGTTCTTTATATTGTTTTTTTAGAAACTTACATTTTTCGGCAACGGGAAGTTCTGCCGTTTACGTTGCATTTCTTGTATGAACTGTCTGTATCATACGATTTATTGCAACGGGTAGTTTCAGTATTTCTCACACAACGGGCTTTGCGGCATCTCATGGTAGCCGCATTTTGACGACAACTGCGTGATGATTTGTTGCGTTTATCCGATTTAATGCAACGGCGAGTTTTGGTGTTTTTAATGCAATAGTTTTTAGTAGATGATGACATACTATATTATTTCATTCGAAAAAAAATTATTCCTAAAGATCATTATCCACCCTTCTAAAATCCCATATTGTAATTATCATCGCAAGTGGTGATGGAACCTTTATGAATATTGACTATATTATTCGTAATTTCGATCTTGGATTTTGCGCAATCACTATTCTTGTCATCGGTCGATATATTGAACGCTTTCTCAATCTCACTGTTGACATTGGTGGTGTTCACATCGGCATCAGACAATTTCATCATTTCTTTCAAATCCAAAACGAGTCTGAACGCGTTAGTTCCATAATGTCCATATTGACCACACATGACATTTGCCGATACACCGCGCATACTATCAAACTCGGCATGACGAGCGGCATCTAAGAATACTTCAGTATGCACTTCAAATGTGCCTTTGGCAATAGGTCCAATGTCATCGTTCAAAATACCGGATCGGAAAATACTGGTCATGTCTTTGGTGCTCGTCATACGATCACATAACAAACTCAAATGGTGATAATTGATGTATACACCACTAAACTCCATGACATCCACAAACTCATTGTATAATACTTGACGTGCGGCTTCAATACCCAATACATCAAATACTTCTTTGATATCATTACTATATGTGCGATTACTGTCGATGAAATCGAGTGCCAATACATCCAATAAATTACTACCGGTTGTATCTAAAATCCAAGTATCTTTCTTGACATATTTACCTTCTTCTTTCACCACCATGTTTTGTAATTTACGAGGGGCAACATTTTGAATACCGGCTACGCCACGAAGAACAATACTATTTAATAATGTATCTTGGAAGTTCTTCAACATGTATATTTGATCTGATTGATCGAGTGATTCCAATGTGCCTTTTACTTTGGACTTCGTTGCTTTGGATCTAAATATATCGTTGTTGATACGAATACGGAACACCAATTTATCACTATTGTAATCGGAATAGACACACTCCATATCGCTTCCATAGTAACTGTTTTTGATCACAAAATGAATATCATCCATTGTAATATTTTTGTCCAATAAAGTCTCGGTATCCATTTCCATACGTATGATCCATTTGGATTTAGGAGGCGCGGCGGCTTCATCGACTTCGACTCCGGCACATTCTTTCATCATGGATTCAAATGTGTAAAAGGAATCGATCAGAGCTTTATCTTCATCAATCAATGTAGATTTGTCTTGTGGATCGAAACAGATTTTCACGGATTTTACGACATCAATCAGTTTCGTATGATCCATCATATTGGCAAATTGCACTGCGCGATCTTGTACCGATTCATCAATTGGTTTCAAATGCACAGTTAATGATGGATTCTTTGGGTTTTTGGTTAGACGCAAGATTTCTTCAATACGAGGAACACCACGAGTCACATTCGATTTAGATGATGTACCAGCATTGTGGAAAGTATTCAAGGTCAATTGGGTAGTTGGTTCACCAATACTTTGACCGGCAATTACACCCACCATTTCACCGGGATGCACAATCGCTTGTTTGTATTTCAATTCGACGGTTTCCAATAACATAATGAGTGCTTTACGATGGAATCGTTTTGCAACAATCAATTCGCGTGGTGTCAAATAGAAGAAATACAATATTTTGAATAGGTAGTTGGGAGCAACATAATTCATATTTGATAAACGTTCATAATACATATTGATCAATTGGAATGCTTCTAATGGTGTAATATCGACAATAGATGCTGCAGTTAATCCGAATTGCCCTTGCACATTCACTATAATATTTTGGAATGAAACAGGTGCTACTACGCCATTTTCGTCTTTGTGTTTGAAAACATATTCGATCAATTCGTCGCGATATTTGATCATCTTTTCAATCATTTGTTCACATTCACGACGGGTTTCTACACGCTGGGCTTTCATTCGTTTCACAGTACCGGCACTGTAGATTTCCAATAAACCAGTATCGTGATCTTGTAGACCCAACATATCATAATGCATGTAAATGTCTTCTAGACTCATACCGACCAATGGAACCGCTTGATTTTCCACACGAGTTGTATCGAAACCATCGTCACCATAGGCAAATTGCACAATCTTACCTTTGCTGTTGCGAACAGTCATATCATACTCGACTTTCAAATCTTCTAGACCTTTGATCAATCTACGTTGAATATAACCAGTTTGCGATGTTTTGACGGCAGTATCAATCAAACCAATACGACCACCCATAGCATGGAAGAACAGCTCTGGTGCGGTTAATCCATCAATATAGGAGTTTTCAACGAATCCACGGGCTTTAGGTGAATCATCGAACTTGCTGTAATGCGGAAGTGTGCGACTATCGAAACCGTATGGAATACGTTTACCATCAACGTTTTGTTGACCCAAACACGAAATCATTTGTGAAATATTCAAATGAGTACCTTTGGATCCCGAATTGACAATCATCACGAAACGATTGTCTTTGTTTAGCGATTTACGACCAATTTTACCCGCATCTTCCGTCGCTTTGTTCAAAATATTATTGATTTGGTTTTCGAACTCAATACGAGTGCTGTGTGCTGTTGTATTTTCGAAAATACCTAGATGCACCTTATCTATAATACTTTGGGCTTCGACTTTTTGGGCAGTAATAGCGCGGATAATTTCGTCGGAAGTCTTTTTGTTGGCAATCAAATCACTAATACCGACACTGAAAGAAGAAGATTTCATGTATTCGGTAATAATGTTTTGTAAATTGTCAATGAAATTGGCGGCATGCATATTGCTATTATCGTTGCAAATACGATGTATCATACCTTTGGTCGATTTGCCTAGAACGGCTTTTTCAATTTGACCGCGAATATATTTACCGTTGCGGATTTCCAATACATTGTTGGAAGTCTTGTAATCTTCGGATTCGTCATATAATCCGGTTTTGTAGACCATGGTCATAGGTGGTAAGATTTGGGATAATACATCAAAGTTGGTGATTTTGTTGCCCTTATCACGCAATGCTTTGGTATCGACGTTGGGGAACATCATTAACAAGTTCATTGCTTCACGTGGTGTGAATTGGATATTGGGGCGAGTGAAACGGTAAGAACCAAGAAGAGAATCTTGATAAATACCGATAATAGGGGCATTACCTGCTGGACTAATTAATTGATAAGGAATTGCTGCCAGGTGACGCAATTCAGTCTCCGCCATAATATTTTGCGGCATGTGCATATTCATCTCCATACAACATATTTGTTGTATCCTACTATATTTCTACAGTAGACGGACTATACCTTGTGCCTTATCGGGTTGATTAGACCGTCATTTAAGACCTGCGATCATCTAGTCTCTGAACCTTCTCCATATTCTATCATAACGAACTTAGGAGCTTGGCTGCTGATTATCCAATCCTTTACATTTTCACCATTGGGGTCGGCAGTTAACCGAGTTCCTCACAACTGTTTCCAGAAGTGAGTGGTAGTAAAGGCTCTAAGGAACTTCCAGCAATTTGGTCGCATTGCCATTTTATTAAATCACGTGCAAATGCCATTGCACGCTCTTTCAATTCTGCTATTGTTTGATATTTTCCGACAAATTGTACGCTGGTTTTTTTGTTAATACCAAACCTAATATATTGACTATCGTTATGATTGATAACGTGAATATATTGGTCGATATTATTGAAATCTAATTTTATATTTCTAAACTTTTCAAACTTCTTTTGTAAATGCTGGTTTTGGACGGTTTTCATCATTTTTGTGCGACGCTCTATACTGCTCGTCGCATCTTTGATTCGGGTGGATATAAGACGTTTTGTTTCATCACTTCGTTTAAAACCTTTTCTTGGCTGAATAGACTTCATAGAAGTATAATCGCCAAAATCGATTTTATTTATAGAGGATGAACTTCGTTCACCTTTTCCACCACGCGTCAAATTGTACCCATTCGGATAAAGAGTATTATACTGGGTTATGTATTGTTTTTCGTAATCATCTAAACAATTGATGTCACAATCCAGTAGTTTTTCACATGTGAAATTGTCTTTACCATATTTTAAGATAGAAGCATTCAAATATCGGCTTTGATTTTCCTTGTTTGTGTTTGCTTCATTGATATGGTCTTTCAATCTACCCATGTATCCAAAAGGTCTATATTTATTTTTATTCAATCGATGACTCCGTGTTTGTCCAACATAACATTTTCCAGTTATCAAGTTTGTAATTTTATAGATTTCTCCAACAACTTTATCTTTTTCATTTATGTCTAATATCATTCCTTTATGATATAATATCAATAGCTTTATATTTTAATAAAATGACTATACAGTTATATTAAGGGTATACTCCTATGCGTAAAAGTAAACCTTAGTAGATATTCCAGTGTTTTCCTCAATAAGTATTATCTACAACTTACTGAGCACCTGTATGTTGGTGACAAGATTTTATCACCATCGAAGTCGGCATTGTATGGTTTAGTGCAACCAACGTTCATACGAAATGTGTCGCCTTTGGGCATGACCTTGACAATATGACACATCATCGACATTCTATGTAATGAAGGTTGTCTATTGAACAATACTGCATCTCCATCCATCATGTGACGATGAACAATGTCGCCATTTTCCAAATGGATCGATGCTCGGTCTACATTTCTAAGTGAAATGCTATCCCCGTTTTTCCTTTGTAAAATCTTGGCGCCTGGATACACATCCGGACCATTTTGCACTAATTTCATCAAGAAATCGCGGTTCAAGTCATTCACCGTCATTGGTTTGGTCAAGTTTTTCGCAATTTTCATTGGCACACCTAATTGTTTGATCGAAAGATTGGGATCACCAGTAATGACGGAACGGGCACTATAATCCACGCGTTTACCCATCAAATTACCACGAATACGACCATTTTTCGAATTGAGTCTACCCATAATACATTGTAATGGACGACCAGTTCGTTGAGCCATTGGTACGGCGCCTTTCACCTTATTATTGACGATCATAGCCACAAAATATTGCAAAACCGATGTTAATCCCTCGATCACATTTGGATTCGTATTGGGATCTTTTAGTTTTTTGTATAAATCATTGTTGGTTTTTATAATATTACTGTATATGGTAGTTAAATCATCTTCCGATCGTTGTTGAGCATCGTGTTTGACTGATGGACGGACGGCGGGTGGGGGAACAGGTAATGCTTGACATATCATCCATTCTGGACGAGACCATAATGGACTGAATCCCATGAACTGTACATCTTCATCGGAAATACGCTTGAAGATTTTGAGAACTAGTTCCGGAGTCAAACGCATGGTTATTTTTTTGCGAGATCCATCTTCTTCCTTCTCAGCATCCATATTTTCCCAAATCGCATAAATTGATGCCATGCCTTCCAATTTGATCTTGTCGGGTTGTTTGCAACCGCAACCATCATCGATCTTTTCACCACAACGTTTGACTTTTGCTGCTAAACCTCCCACATAATCCCATCGATCACTTGGTGAACGCTCACTAATATGACGGTGTTGATTTTTATCGATTAATAGTTTACTGCACTTGAAACATACACATTTGCATATCTTCATGATTTCTTTCAAATGCTGGATGAAAATCACTGGACGAGCAAGTTCAATGTGCCCAAAATATCCAGGTGTGTCAATATATGTTAAACCATCGGTGGGGCAAATGAGACCGGGTTCTAATACACCCATACGCGGATCAAATAATCCACCTGGAACGGGAATATTATTCATATAGGTCTCATGCGAAGTGACTTCTACGACCGAGTTTTTGCGAATCTCGTCCGGAGATAATATACTAAATTGCACCCCGATGATTTTGGAACTGTCTTGGTTGATCATGATTATATAAATATACTGTATAGAATAATATTTATATCTATTGCAAATTATCAATTTTGTATTCGTCATAAAATTGATTTCTTTTTATCAACCATGATGTATTATACCCAAACAACCCTACGTTATTAACTCTTAAAAATGCCACTATTCAAAACTGATAAATCCAAGAAAACCTATGCTTTACGTGATAAAAAACAACGTTTAAAGCGTAATAAACCAGATTCTGAATCCGATGATGAATCATGTGTGGAAGAAGACATGGAGGAATCTGAATACGAAACGTTATCCGAAACAGATTCAACCTATAGTCCATCTGACAACAAGAAGTCATCGGATGATGAGGACGATGAGGAAGAAGAAGATTTTGACAGGTCTGAGTTCCGCAAAACTCTTTCTAAAATCTTTCCATCTAAATATATGTCTAAAAAAGTAAAAAATGACGAAAAAAACAAAAAGTCGGTATCTAAATCAAATGACAAGAAAAAGTCCAAACGCATTGAATCCGATTCGGAAGAAGACGAAGCGCCTAAAAAATCCAAAAAGTCGGTAGCAAAAACTACCGATAAGAAAAAAGCCAAACGTATTATTGAATCGGATTCAGAAGAAGACGAAGTTCCTAAAAAATCCAAAAAGTCGTCAGCAAAAACTACCGACAAGAAAAAAGCCAAACGCATTGTCGAATCCGACGATGATTCGGAAGATGATGATGAAGAAACACTTGGTTCTGAAGATTCGTATACCGATGATGACGAAGAATATGATGAAGATGAAGAAGAAAAAAACATCAACATTGTTTTCTCGATTGGTGGCGGAATGGAAGATGATGATTATGATGAAGAATATGAAGACGACGATGATGAAGATGATGAAGAATCCGCCGATGAAAGTGATGATGAAAAAACGTTCATGAAGGAAAAATACGAAAAAGTGGATCTGCCTAAAGAAGATTCAGCCGAATCAGAAGATGAATCACCACGATCCAAAAAATCAGGTAAGAAGTCAGGTAAAAAATCGGATAAGAAAAAGGACAAGAAAAAACAGCCAAAAGAAGAAGAACCGGATGTAGAGACGGAATATACTGAACTTTTGGAACTCAAGAAAATCTTATCCCAGAAGTTGCACAAGAAGCCAAATAGTAATATTTTGAAGAATGCCCTTGCCGAATGCAAAGAATCGATCAAAGAATTGATTGATAATGCGCGAGCGAAAAATGCCAAATCGTATTATAAATTGATTCACAGTGATCGTAAAAAACAATCTGAACTCGATTATTTCAAGACGAAATTATCCAACAAGGAACAATTGAAAATCATGAAGGATTTGAAAGAGATCAACGATTGTATCAATATTGATAAACCATATCGTCTTGCATTACTCGAATCCAAAATGCCAGCAAAGTTCAAGGCATGTGCGATGCAAAAACTCAATGTATTACGCAGTATGGAACCAGGCGAATCCGAATATTACAAGATCAAAGGCTGGGTAGATACATTCATGAAGATCCCCTTTGGTATTCATAAATCATTGTCGGTGAAAATGGATGATGGTCTAGACGCATGTCATCAATTCATGGGCAATGCCAAACAAATATTGGATAATTGCACTTATGGTTTAGACGACGCAAAGATGCAAATCATGCAAATGGTCGGTCAATGGATTGCGAATCCATCTGCTATGGGAACAGCTATTGCGATTCAAGGACCTCCTGGAACTGGTAAAACTACACTCGTGAAAGAAGGTATTAGTAAAATCTTAGGTCGTGAGTTTGCGTTCTTGGCACTAGGTGGTGCCGGGGATTCGTCATTCTTGGAAGGTCATTCATATACATATGAAGGCAGTACCTGGGGTAAAATTGTGCAAATATTGATTGACAGTAAATGCATGAATCCAGTCATCTATTTCGATGAATTGGATAAGGTAAGTGAAACACCTCGTGGTGAAGAAATTATAGGTATATTAACTCATTTGACCGACACATCTCAAAACCAACAATTCCATGATAAGTATTTCTCAGAAGTCGATTTCGATATTAGTAAATGTTTGTTCATATTCAGTTATAATGATGAATCCAGAGTAAATCCGATATTAAAAGATCGTATGTATCGTATTCAAACTAAAGGATATGAAACCAAGGAGAAAATCATTATTGCACGCAATCACTTGTTGCCTAAAATACGCGAACAAGTCAATTTCAAAGAAGAAGACGTCATTATACCAGACGATACAATACATTATATTGCCAGCACTGAATCACTTACAAAAGGTGAATCTGGGGTACGTAATTTGAAAAGATGTTTGGAAATCATTTATACCAAACTCAATCTATTTCGCTTAGTGAAATCCGACGACAATATGTTTTCGAAAGACATTGATCTCAAAGTATCCTTCCCATTTACAGTGAGTCGAAAAGATGTCGATGTATTTATCAAGAATGACAAGACGCAGAACCAAAGTTTATTGGCGATGTATGTATAATCATCTTGCTACTCGTAAAAACTTGATACTCGTAAAAACTTGATACTCGTAAAAACTTGATACTCGTAAAAACTTGATCCTCATAAAAACTAAATAAAATATGTGAATGTATATTTTCACATATTTTTAACACGTGTTTGGACCCCATATGTCCATTGAGCTTCTACATACATTTGAATATAATTTTACATAACCAAGTTCTTCAAACATTTCTTTATGTGGTTCTGGGTTTGGAAAAATATGACTGAAATAATAGTAACTATTTTCCAAAACGATAATTGGTTTATTTTTTAAAATAGTTTGTTTAGCACCAAGTAATACTTCATTTTCGTGATTTTCGACATCAATTTTTATTAACGTAATATCATTAAAGTTGAAATTGTCAAGCGTAGATACTTCTATTTCGTTACAAACTTCAAAACTTTTACTTTGTTTATGTAATGAAAATCCTCCAAAGTTATCATGTTCTGAATTGTACAATACCATTTTATTATTTCGATCACTTAATGCAGTTTCAAATAATATGCATTTGTCTTTGTAGTTTTCTAAATTGCATTTAAATAATTCTATGTTTTTTTGGAATGGTTCAAATGCGTATATATTATCGCACTTCATGTATTTTGAAAAGAATAATGAATGATTTCCAATATTTGCACCAACGTCTATTATATTTTTTTGGTTATTGAAATTGTTTTCCAAAAATGCTAATAGTTCATATTCGTAAAAGTTTTTGTAATGTTTTATCATTCGTCCAATATAATCATTTGAATTGGCATGTATAAAAATATCAGTTTCATCATTTTTGTAGTTAATAATTATTTTTTGCATTATATAAACATATTGTAAACAAATGTCTATATAATTTTTCTATTTCTAAAATACCAAATATATCCCAACGCATAAATCTGGAAGCCTAATTACATTTGCCTACAAAAATGTATCATTTTATGGTTTAATAACGTACGTATTGATGGTACCTAGATTTTTCAAATACACATTTTCTTTCATTTTAAACTGTATATCTATTTCATTATAATCATATTGTTCGGCGAACTCGTATATATGCCGACTTACTTGGATTGTATCAGGATCCGCAGTACTTTGTAATCGTGCTGCCACATTCACGGTGTTTCCGATGACACAAAGTCGCGGTATTTCTGATCCTAATATACCAACGACTACTTTTCCTAAATGTATTCCAATTCTTAACTGTAATGGATTATTGTCAGGAGTTGGTATTTTTTTTAATTTCTTTCATGAAATCAATTGCCAATAATACAATATTGTATACATTTTTATGGGTATCATTATTGTATATATCACCTACTACCATATAGGCATCTCCAATGGTTTCGATTTTTTGTAAATTAGAATATTTCAGAACGATTTCATCAAAACGAACATATACTTCGTTCAGTAATTTATAAATGACTGTACTATCATATTTCTTGGCCAATTCGGTGTATGATACAATATCTGTAAATAAAACACATATGGAACTATACTCTTTGCATTTGGATGTTTTGGTCAAATAATTGTCTTCTAATTCGAGTGGTAATATTTTCTTTAATAATTCGATTTTCAATGTCGTTCTATCACTTGGAATAATGCCGTTTACATGATTGGTCAGTAGATGAATGGTTTCTTTACACTTATTGGTTATATTATAAGTACTTTCAAACTCTTTGATTGCTTTTTTAATATTTGATAGTAACGAGATGGTCTGTAAATCTACATTGGTTTTTATATAATATTGTTGTTCCTCGTGGTCATTTACCATAACTATAATTGCAAGTTTGGCAATCATGTCACTCAACAAATAACACATTTGAATACTTGCAGTATCATATAAGTAAGTATTTTCGAGAACATTGACACACAAAAATAACAACCAAATAAAAATAATGAATTGGGTATATTTGAGTTTTTTGAAATCAAATAGTTTTATTATGAAATATATTTCAAGTCCAGACAATGCAGCAATGACAAGTATATTATACGGATGATTGCGAAAGGGGTATAATACAAGTCGCGTAGAAATGGCTGCTATGTGGTAATGGGCATTTATATCCATCAATGTCAAATTATTTACCATACTATATATTTTTAAAATTAAGGGTGTTGTAAATAACCACATGATGGTTCGTTCACATTCATATTCATATAAACTAATTGCATTAAAATTAATTACAGAGTCTATTGTATATTTAACATAAATGAGACATAAAGCCAATAACATATAATTTTTACTTTTCGACAATGCAACTAAGTGTAGTGTAAATATGGAGAAAACACATGCTGTAAAAATATTGGCAGTCTGAAATATCGGCGGAAATTGAATAGGCGGAGTTTGATCGAATAAATCATAATAATTATAAATAGTATGTTTCAATAAATGGTTCAATTGATAATACCCGATAGTTATTAACGATATTTTATTAAACATGTTTTGGTTATGATTCTAATAATATAATAGTGATAAATATTATATTATTTGAGAACATTATAATAACGATGCAACATAACATCCCTTGAAATCTTCGATTCCAGTGTGTATCAAATTAATACTGACATCTAACCATACATCACCGCCCATTTTCGACCATCTTTTGCAAAATAACCAGTCTTCGGAAAAATAATGACCTTCTTCTACGCCACAATCAAATAGTGCATATGCATATGTATTCTCGTGTTCTTGTAGAAATCCAACATCGTCGACATATTTCGTGGAAGGAAACGCTTTCATCATTTTTTCAAGTGTGGATCGCTGGATCATCATAAATCCAGTTGCCAAATGTTTTACTTTCGTGAGATTTTGATCGATGGTTAATGTATTGCTCAAATAGTTAATATTATAATGGAGCAAATTATAAAGCACCATACTCTTATCGTCAATCATAGTTCGGAAAGTTTCATTATTGTTTTTCTTTTCAATCCATGATTCCATTACTTTTCCATCAAACTTACCTGTTTCGGGATTTTTTAATTTATCCCATTTGTATGCTTTTAATGGATATGACCCGCCTACTATAGGTTTGTTAGAAATCACTAATTTCAATACATCAAACGGATGCCATGTAATATCACTGTCGATAAAAAGAATGTGTGTTGTTTTTGGATCACTCATGGCACGGGCAATCAAATTATTACGCGCACGACTGACTAAACTGTCATTCCGACAAAACTCGACTTGCAATGGGAAATTGAGTTGTTTGAATGTGTCGGCAGTTTTCATAATACAATCCACGTAGTTTACAAAGCACATCCCACCGTAACATGGTGTCAATATATAAAGTTTGGGATTGTAGTCCGCAATATATTTTTGAACCACTTGTGACAATGTTTCGTCGATTTCACTCATACTATAAATACAAAGAGTTTTTTGTATTTATATGGTTTTTTGATTTTTATGGTTTTACAGTATTTTATATATTTTTATGGGTTTATCATTTTAAGGATTTTTATCGTTTTAGGGGATTTTATATTTTTTGTGGGTTTATTATTTTAAGGATTTTTATTTGGTTTTTATCTATTTTATATTTTTCGTGCTATTTAAGCAGTGGCAACAGGTGCCTTCTTGAAGTGATGCTTCATGTATCTTTGTAAGTTGAAGTAGGTTAATTGCTCGCCATTCTTGATGTTAAGAAGGACAGATAATTTACCATCAGGGTGGATGATGCGACCATTGGTCTTATCCTTTAAGTTGTTGGTGTTGATGTAGGCGTTGATCTCCTTACTGACTGCAGTGCGTGCCATTTCAGTACCAGCGGTCTTGCCTAAGAATGCAGCTAACTCATCACTGATTAAAGTTGGCTTGACGAAACCGGATGGTTGTCTGTTGCCAGTTGACTTCTTTCTCTTGGAGGAAGACTTTTGGGCAGCCTTTAATTCGCGAACAACAACCTTTTCTAAGGTCTTGTAGTCACTCTTTAAAGTAGATAACAAGTTGGATACTTGTTGGATTTTAGCACCATATTCGGCAAGCTTGGCGAATACAGTGTTTTCAGTTGATTCAGCGGCTTGCTCAACGACTGGTTCAGGGGCAGCAACTGCAACTGGCTCTGGGGCGGCGGCTTTGGTTGCTTTTTTGGTTGATTTCTTTGGTGCTGTTTCAACAACAACGTTTTCAACTGGGGCGGCAGGGGCGGTTTGCTTTTCGGCTTTTGTTTGTCTTACCATCTTCTGGAAGTATATACTATAATATGATTCGTTTTTAAGTAATTTAACGCATTTATATTTTATTTTTATAAATCCCCACATGATAAATCCAGTTGGACCTCTACTTTTCCTAAATATTTCCGGATTTTGAACGCTAGATTCTTTACATAATGGACGAACGTCTAATAAGCGACTGATTCATATAACCATCGCATAGCATTCCGTGCATTCAATGAAACAAGCGTTAATGCGGATAATACATGCAATGTTCCTAAACGTCTATATTCAATATCTACACCAGTATGCACCATATATTCCATGACAAACAAACATCGACTTTTTATTTGATCGAGCGACGCCGGCATTTCGTTTAATCGACCCAGTCTTTGAAAAGGATCGCCTAAAGAACATATTTGCCGCTGCGTTTCCCGTGTTAATTGTGCTCTGAAATGCCATATATCATACAAATATCGATATAATCTCATATACCCAGGGAGTGGCATATCGAACCAACTACTTTGTGTATAATTACCAAGTTGATCAATTTCCATAAAGAGTTCACGTACACGAGTATCCAATGGTTTTGCATGTATTTCTGCCATTTTTCTGGCAAGTTCTCCTTGTATTGTATTTGGCTGTTGTAATGTTCTCGTTTCTACAAAATGATTTTCATGATTAAGTATTCTATTGTATAATATTGTTTGAGGTCGACGTGGTGGAGGAATCGATTTAGGAGTATGTGTTGGCCATTTGTTTTCATAACCTCCATTAATTGCATTTAGACGACACAATGTTCTCAATTGATTCATATTTTCTTTGGTAAAAAGTTCTCGATTGTATGGATTCATAATAGATCCCTTTTGTTTTTGTAACATAACTAATGATTCAATACTGAATCCATAAACAAAGTCTTTGGCATCCTGATAGGAATAAAAATCATCATATTCAATATTCAACAAAGGTTCCAAAGTATAAAAGTCGGAGTCGTTCACACATATTTTTCTTTCTCGAAAACCTTTTCCTCGAAGCTTATTTGAGAACCTGACAAGGTAACCACGTAAAATACGTTGTATTTTGAGAACATTTAGAGATCTTTTGAAAAAGTTCTCAATTCGATCATATAAAATAGGTTTTGTACCTGATACATGGAGTTTATATTGTTTCGCAAGGGCTTTCAATTCAGGTAGTTTATAGTTTTTTAGACAATTGGGATTTTTACGATAATCATTATATGTTAGGACCGGACAATTACCTTCTTTTAAAGGATTTTGAGAACATTTAGACATAATCAATATTTTTATACCATAGATTTATATTTTTATATTGTTCGTATAAAATTGAATACATATAAATAGTGCATACTAATATTATTATTCTAATGAACAGTGATTATATTCAACGTATAACACCTACTCACTCACGGACTCCGACACCCGACTCGATCAATCGTATTACACCACTTCATTCCAGAAGCGCCACGCCTGAATCAAATAATCAATATCACTTAGAGAACCCTGAAGTAGAGAACTCCGTCGTAAATATGGATTCTCCTCCATTAATACCGCCATCTCCAGAAAAGTTATCGTCCACCAGTCCATGGATTAAACATTTACGAGTATGTTCTGAACTTTACGGTGTAAAATACAATTATGCAATAAAATGTGGGGAATTACGATTGTTATATTATACAAAATCGAATCGCGATATGCATGGAAATATATTATACCCATCGAAACTACCTATGATGTTAAAACCGAATGAAAGCGCATTATTACGTAGCCCGTGGACCGGTATTGCATTAAGAAATCCGACTGGTTATTCTCATGATGCAGTAATCATATAAAAATGTGCGAAAAATGGCGATTTTCCGAAAAAAGTGTGCATAAAATTGATTTTGTTTTTCGACCTCTTATCATTCAACACAAATAACAACCGTTATTAACTCGCACACACTCTCTCGCAAAAACTTTTCGCAAAAAACTTTCGCAAAATCAAAATGTCAAAACCAGTTGTCTTAAACTCATCTGAATGGAATCCATCCGCCATCAAATACATGGCACCAAAAATTAATGATCGTGGTGGTAAATCTATCAGCATGATCAGTAAACAATCCAATCGTTCATTACATATTTCCACTCCACTATTAATGACTTGGGGTATTGCCGATTTCGTCGATGATAAGGGCGAATCTGATGGCAAGTTCAGTATGTCATTAAACTTCCCTAACAATGAATATGCTACCAAGGCTACCAGTGAGTTCTTACAAAAGCTCAAGGATTTCGAAAATCAAATCCTCGACGATGCCGTCACCAATTCTGAGAGTTGGTGGGGTGAGGAAATGTCTCGTGAAGTTGCCAAGCATACCTTCTTCCCATTCTTAAAATACAGCAAAAACAAGGACACTAAAAAAATCGATTTAACTAAGCCACCATCTATTCGCGCCAAAGTCCCATTTTACGATAATCGTTGGGCAGTAGAAATCTATGATACAAAATCCAATCTATTATTTCCTTGTGGAAACAACAATTTAACACCAGTTGATTTTGTACCAAAGCAAAGTCAAGTCGCATGTGTATTACAATGCGGTGGTATATGGATTGGTGGCAAGGGCTGGGGTTTAACTTGGAAACTAATCCAATGTGTTGTCAAGCCTCGTGAAGTTGTCAGTGTATATGGAAGATGCCATATTGAATTATCACCTGAAGATCGCGATACATTAGATACGCAGAAGATTGCTGATGAAGATGTTGAATCTGATTCAGAGCCAGTCAAGCAATCGACAAAACAACCAGCCGTTGAAACCGAAGTCGCAGATAGCGATGAAGAACAAGAAGAACCTGAACCAGCACCTACTCCAGCACCAGTCGTGAAGAAAGTTGTCAAGAAAGCAACGCCTGCACCAGCCGCTGTTGAAGAACCAGTTGTTGCAGCAGCACCAGCAGCCGTTGAAGAACCTGCCAAGAAAAAGGTCGTCAAGAAGAAGGCAGTATAAATGATCAATCCCTAGTAGTATAGCATTATTATCTTGTAATTTACATAAATAACCTTTTTTATGTAAATAGATTATCCAACCACCGATGCCAATTTATCTTTCACTTTGTCTACCAGTATATTTGCGAGTTCTTTGTTCTCATTCATTCGAATAATTTCCACCGAATTGTACCATATACTTGTATTATCATCAAACCATCGCCAATCTGAAATATATCCTAATAATAGCCAGGTTTTAATGTTCAAAACACCGGCCAAATGAACAATATACGTATCAATCGAAATCAATAAATCGATATTGTGAAGTATTGCTACCGTGTCTTCAAATGGCGCATCACGGTCTATATCCAAAAAACGGATTTTATCTCCAAATAATAGTCGATCTGCTTCATTTATTTCGTCCATTTTATGTAAACAAATAAACTCTATATTATCATTCAATAAAGCATGAAACTCTGATAATGGAATATTTTTTTCCAATATAAACGTCAATAAGCCTTTGTAGGTGAATCCGACCTTATATTTTTGCGGCGATAATATATTTTTCCAATACATGATTTTATCTTCGTTGACATTGATATAATTGATAGTATTGGGCACAATGTTCTCAATTTTCAATATATATGGCAAAGACATGATGTAAACTTTATAGTCATATCCATAAACCACATTATTGATAATTGGAATATTGTCTATAATATGGATATTGGAATATTTCTTGAATAATTTTTGCACACTCTCTTTACAAAAATAGGATATATGCATAGCAGGGTACAATGTAGCCAATTCAATAAGATATCTATAATACTGTATATTGTCGCCTATACCCTGTTCATATATCACTAATAGTCGTTCACATGGGCTTATTCCATCCCATAATTTCACTTGTGGAAGATCAATTCGTAATTGAAGTTTTGTATATTGACATATATTATTGAGAACCAATCTGTTTTCATATAATTTAAAACCTTCTACAAACTGTTTTTTTGCTAAATAGGGGAAACTGCAATTGTATTTTACTTCACTATTTGTGGCAAAATCTTCTACCTTTTTATAACAATTGATGGCCATATCATAACGTTTCGTAAAAAAATAGACTCGTCCCAATGATTCAAAACCACCCGCTTTTTTATTGATTTTCAGTGATTTATAATAGTTTACTATACACAATTCATAGTTTTTGAGACTCATCCAAGATAATGCAATATTATTATACACTTCGGGAATATCGTTTTTGATAGAGAGTACTTTTTCAAAATATTCAATTGCGGATGCATATTGAGCCATATTATTATAACACACCCCAATTTGATTCAACATAGTGATTATCAATACCATATTTCCAGTACCTATGTCAAGTATTTTTCGATATATTTCAATGGCTTTGGCATGTTTGCCCAATTTTTCGTATGTCGTGGCTAATGCAGTCATACATTCGATATTATCTCGTTTACGTTCCAATGATTTGGTATAATAATCAATGGCACGTTCATAATTTTGGTTGGCCACTTCATTATTCGCTTTTTCAAAGAGAGTTATAGCATCATTCGTGGATATATATTTTGCCATGATTATCAATATGGTTGATAACTTTTTATTTCCTTTATTTCCGAATCTAATATTTGGTTTATTTCGTATTTTATTCTCGCCCGTTGGTCGTTTTTGATATATACCGATCGTGCCAATTCTATAAACTCGGCATCAAACTCTTTTTTACATTCCTTTTGTCGAATAGCATCTTCAATGTCCCATAAGTGATTATTCACGTATTTCAAATTTTGTACGATAGTATTACATAGATCAAACCTTTCAATATATGGTTTTAAATAGGCAAGTTCTCGATGTACTTCCGCCAATTTGGTTTTGTCACTGACCTTTTCGGATTTTATTTCTAATATAGTATATTTATCATACAATTCACCTATTGAAACTGGAATCGAACACATATGATGTATAATATGGGTCGTTTTTATACCAATGTTCTCTTATTTTATAAATTGAGACGGAATGAATATAAAGAACTATACTACTATTGTATAGGGACATTAGGCGTCCCTAAAAGGTTCTATGATGCAACGGTTAGCATTTCAGACTTTGAATCTGGCCATCTGGGTTCAAATCCCAGTAGAACCTTATGTGCTCTGTTAGCTCAGTGGTAGAGCGAACGGCTGTTAACCGTTAGGTCGTAGGTTCGATCCCTATACAGAGCGAGTTTATAAAATACATGATAGAAACACCATCATGTATTTTTATGATTAGTTATTTAAGATTTCACGTGAATGAAACTCATACAATGGACTACCCTGAATCTGCGACAAGAAACGAGTCCCTGACATACTTCCAATATAATTGTCTTCTATACGGTATTTTTTTCCGCACATCCAATGATATCCGTCTATAATGTTTGTATCATACCCATCGTCAAATATAGTCAGATCTTTATAAATAACAATATAATGATAATTATTTGCATGAACATACCAGGCATATTCAATCAGTACTCTTCCACCTTCCCCAAAATGAATTGGAACCACCCAACAATTTACTGGTCGACAGATCCCCTCTTCATTTGCAATTTGTATCATTTTTTCATACGCATGGTTTTCACGTTTGTATATTAATACGTTATCAATCGGGTTCATTTATATGTATTATATTTTTGTTTTTATATGGTAGTTTCAGAATAATGAGCCAATGTTCGCGCACTGGCATCCGTTGCATCTACATATTTCGGCATCCAAAAATAAGGAACCACTTTACTCATACCTTGATAATAAGTTTCAAATAATTTTCTATAATAATATTGTTCGGCAGTGGTTGGAGCATTATGTGTAATTGACCCAAATCGACTGTTGTTATATAAATCTGCATATGAAGTCATATTAAATGGAAGTTTTACAATCGATGCCGCATGTTCTTGTAATATTTGATATAATGATCGTTCATTGGCACTTACCCCATCGCTAAATGCTTCTTTTTTTCGCCACAATACTGATTCGGGTAAAATGGGTCTTCCTGTTTGGTCGAAGTATTTTGCAAACGATGTACGCAACCAATATTTTTCCATTTTATCGGGTTGAAATCGGACTTCTGCCGGAAGTGACAAATAAAACTGGGTCCATGCGCGGTCTAAAAAAGGAGTGCGCGGTTCTAAACCATGGGTTGATATGGATTTATCGGATCGTAATACATCAAATGCATGTATGTCTTTTAAAAGACGCCGACATTCTTTATCAAACTCGACCGCATCCGGTGCTTTGGATAAATAAATATACCCGCCCATCAATTCATCTGACCCGTCGCCATTAAAAATGACTTTGGCTTGACTATGGGCCGCAATATGTTTTCCCAATAAATAGTTGCCAATACTGGCGCGTACCGTTGTTGTATCATAACTTTCGATGGCTTGAATGACTTCTGGAATGGCATCGCAAAAATCTTTTTCGGACAAAACAATTTCGGTATGGATTGTTCCTAAATAATCGGCTACTACTCGCGCATGTTTCAAATCCACCGATCCGGCCAATCCAATACTATACGTTTCGATGGATGGTAATCCATTTTTTTTATGAAAATCACATACTAGAGCCGTTATTAAACTACTGTCTAAACCTCCCGATAAAAGACAAGCAATGGGTCGTTCCGTAGTGCAACAACGCTTTTCTACCGCCGCGACTAAATACTTTTGTATATTTTCAATCATATTTTCATCATTCAAAAAGGATGTGCAAAAACTTGTATTATGATAACGCACCGTATTCATTAATTTCCATTGGGCATGTACTTTGTCACTGAGAGCATAATACGAATACGATCCAGGTGGGAATTGTAATGTTTCATATTGTATGGTTCGCTCACGCAATTGGGAAAACTCGAATAATGTTTTAAGTTCAGATGCAAACCCAATAGGACATTCTTCGATAGATCCATTTACCCGGGTAGAATGCATAGTATATAATGGACGTACGCCATATGGATCGCGGGCAATATAAATGCGACTCTCGTCATATTCCAAACGTTGATCTAATAAGACAAATGCAAATACACCATCCAACATTTGCAAACATTGATCGATTCCATATTTTTCATAAAGCCATACGATAATTTCACAATCGGACTGGGTAGTTGGAGTTTCACCAATAAGCTCGAATAATTTTTTATAATTATATATTTCGCCATTGCATATTAAATGAATATTGTTTCTCACAAGTGGTTGTGATGATTCATTCGTAAGTCCATTGATTGCAAGACGATGAAACCCAAATACAACTTTTTTACCGATTTTTGTAAAGACGGAATGCTCTGGACCTCGTCCCTTTCCTTTTTGAAATTGGTCTTTTACAAATTGATCTGTATATTGGGTTTCGTAATTTAACAATGAAAAAATACCACACATCTTCTCTATCAAGTATTTGTATTCACGTTTTTATATCTTTTTTAATAGGAAGGATATGCTGTGTATTTTTTCATAATATGAATCGTCTATTCGTCAAATAATAATTTTGTGCGAATAGAGGATAAGATGTCTTGTGAAACAGATGCTCTTGTTTTTTGTTTTTTAGGCGCATATTGAATATTTTCTTCTACTTCTGGTACAAGTTGTGTATAATCATAACGAACTTGTTTACGTCTATGTTTTCGATTATCCGTGACATTAGGTAGTAAAATATCAGGGAATGCAATCATAGGAATATTTTTATCAGTATTGTATCGAAATACTTTCCAATATTCTCCGTCATCTTCTGCGTAAATGGTCAAATTACGACCACTTTCTAAAATACTGCGGGTGAATTGCGTATTTTCTTCATCCCATGAATTGTATAATACAATTGCATTTTGGAATTGCTGATTACGTTTACCGAGTGGGTATATAATTTCTTTGATGGTTCCAAATATGAGTTTTTCAAATACATTTTGAATCGTATCTTTGGAAATATTCTTGGAAATATTGCGAACGAATAAATGCATCATTGTGGATGAATAATATGTATTGTGTTAGATAATACATATTATAAGATACACGTGGTATTTCAATTTTATGATTTATGCACGTCTTTTTGATTTTTTAGCGCCACCTTTCTTTTGGTTGCGTCTTTTGGTGCGCTTTCCTCCACGAAGTTTCTTGGATTTAGCGTTTTTTTGTTTTTGGTTTTTTCTTGATCTGCCACCTTTTGTATCCGATTCAGTTAATGCATCCTTCATTTCAGAGTCAGAATAATCTTTAGAGTCAGAATCATTGACCATCATTCCATTATTCAATTCAGATGGCACTGATGAGTACGATGATACATCCAAATCTCTGTTATTAAGGGGAGACATAACATTTGACTCTTCTGTTTTAGCATCACTTTTATCATCACTTGACACTTCGATTTTAGCATCACTGTTATCATCACTTTTAGCAGATGAAGTAAAGAAGTTATCAAAGTTATCAAATAATCCTCCTTTTTCTTCTTCTTCTTTTTTGGGTGTAGCAGGTTCAATTACAACCATGTTACCAACCTCGTTGATTTGAGAAACTGCGTCATTCAATTCAGTGAAAATGGTATCAATTTCTTTGACTTTTCCACCTAAAGCATCTACTTTGGATTTTACTGTTTTAATTTGTCCATCAACTTTTGACAAATCGTTGACTAAATCTTCGATACTACCGCCGTTCATCTTACTATATATAATATTCATATAATTTCTTAACCGACGATTGTCTTTGCCATTTCAAACGCTTTTCTCCCGTTTACTACATCACTAAATCTGATATTTGCGAACATTTTCGACAATTCTTTCACCTGTAAATAATACCTAAATCCTTGATCTGTTCCAAAATGATATTTTCCTGATTCACTCTCACTCATTTGATTTATCGCTAAACCAGATCCACCCACTACTATATCCATGATTCCTTGTTCCAATGCTTCTTCTAAACCTAGTATGATTCCTGAATAAGATGCTTCCAACTCGCTCATTTCAGTTACCACCATTGATTTCCCCCAGATTTGCACACTATTTTTGTATAAAACAATTCCTAAACCCACATTCACCAAATCTTTTGCTAAAACACTTTCTATTTGCAGAAAGTATTCGTCGGGATGTATTTTCCGATTTGCATGTAAAAAATAATTGGCCATCAATTGTTCCATATGCATCACTCCTATAATTGCCGAATAATCTTTATGTAGTCTCATAAAATTGACATAAATAGTATACTCTATACAATATGTATAATACAATGAATCAAGAATATGTCCATCAAACCATGCTTACATGCATTGGTAATAAACGTAAACTAGTAAACCATATTGTAGAAATTGTCGATGAAATTGCGCTAAAACTTCAGAAAGAAAAATTAAATATTGTCGATGCCTTTGCTGGTTCGTCCGTTGTTTCACGAGCACTTAGTTATCGCGCAGATACACTACATACGAATGACTTGGAATTATACTCCTATTATATGGCACAAGCCTATTTGCAAACCCCGTCCGTCGCCGACCAAACCAAGATTCGTCAACACATTGATATCATGAATCATCTTGCAAATAACGGTCCACATAGTGAAGGTATTATATGTAAACTGTATGCTCCTAAATCGACGAAAGATATCAAAGAAGGAGAACGATGTTTCTATACTCGCGAAAATGCACTCATTATTGATACATTACGTAAATATATAACGGACCATGTTGAGCCGTCCCTCTTTGTCTATTGTATTGTACCATTGCTAAACAAAGCAAGTATACATACCAATACGGCCGGGGTATTTAAAGGATTTTATAAAAAAGGGACCATCGGTTGTTTTGGCGGTGCTGCAGAAAATGCATTGTCACGGATAATGAAACCGATCCAACTCGAAATGCCTATTTGGAATGACATCGGATTCACATGCAGGTGTTATCATCAAGATATTAATGTATTGATCCATTCGCTCCCAGACAATATTGATGTCATGTATTTGGATCCGCCATACAATCAACACCCCTATGGCAGTAATTATTTTATGCTAAATGTCATTGCAACCAATGTGGAACCTGTCGAGATTTCGAAAGTGTCGGGAATACCAACAAATTGGAATAAATCGAATTATAATAAAAAGGCACCGGCATTTGAATCGATGAAACAGTTACTCGAAATCGGACTGCAAAAGTCGCGTTATTTGGTATTGTCGTATAATAATGAAGGTATTTTAAGTATCGATGATTGGAATAATTTGTTTTCACCTTATTGCGTAGAAAAACGTGAAATAGATTATGATACATTCAAGGGTTCTCGAAACTTGAAAGAACGATCCAACAAAGTCGTCGAAATAATGTATATCATATCGCGACCATAAAAAAGATTTGGGAAAACAATCCACAAATCCCTTTTTATTTAATAAATTACATATTATAATACTTATACTACTAGTTTGGCGATCTCATCTACTGCTAAATCTATTACTTTCTTGGATAGAATCACCATTTCATCTACTGTCCATGCCGATGATCCATGTGCCATTTTATCCCATTTATGGGTCTTTACAAAGACAGAGGCTACCCCGTGTCCTAAACATTTTTGGATGCGGATAGAATCGGCAATTTTGCCGACTTGTTGGTCGATTTCAGATGGGGTGGTTTCAGGTGCCAATTCGACCGTGTGATTTGGAAATCCCATATTGCCCATTTCTAATCGTTTTGCAATTGTTTCAGTACTGTGGAAATCACAGCCAGAGGCAAATATCGTATATGGGAAATATGGCACTCCGGCACAAATCATTTCCGCACCACGAATATTCTTGGCTCCGCGTTCAATTGCATTACCAGTGGCTTGACGTCCTAATCCTTGGGCTAGACGTTCATCGTTAGTTCCTTGACGTTTGTCTTCTAGGAAAATCACGGGTAAATCTAAATCTTTTTCCTCAAATCGAGCCATGAAAATACCGCCATCTGGTTTCATGAATACATTCTTGTTTTGTTCATTGGGAACTGGTCCTCCTGCTTTATGAAAGCATTGTTGGCATTCATAAAGCGACATTTTATCTTTGGTATATAATTTGCCGCCTAATGCTTCGATTTTCTCGACTGCATAAGGCAGTAATATGGAAACTCCTTGCATCATTAATTTTTCCGATCCTTTGGAATCATCGTTCAAGCATTTACCCTCTTCGCGACGGGTTTTATGACGCTTGGATAATCCAGCAGATTGGGATGTTTTAACAACGGTTTCAATTAAAGTGGTCATTTTTCGCAGTTTTGATAGTTTTTTGTTTTGGGTATCATACACTCTGGCAGAAAAAAGCACATCAATTTTCCAGACCATAATTGTCGCATAACTTAATACAACCCTATATTAACGTAACACTATATGCAAGACTACATCACCTAATCGACTAATATCATAAATATCTTTGGTATTGATACGACTAAACCCTTGACTATATAATATAAATGTCTGGTTTTTACATATTTTCAAATCAGATGGTGAGAACCTGAACACCCTTTTTCCTATAAAAACCTCGATTTCTTCACGATACAATAGTTCTTGAATTGTATATTCGAGATCTACATGTATATTATTCTTACTATCAATTCGCATATTTTCGGGTAATACTGGTTCACATTTCACATATAAATCAGATCCACCTACTTCATATACCAATTCATGATGCCATAGCGGAACCAAGAAGGTCTCGCCATTTTCCACCAATTTATACAGATTATGATCAAACAAGTCATCGATAAATGGATTTAGTATAATACATTCATCCCGTTTCATCTTCTCATTGAGAACTTTTTCCACGGTTTTCAAAAATCCCTCTGAAAAATGGAATACTTCGCGGTATGCATCGAAAATCCCGTGGATTTTGATCAAGACATTTTTGTCCATCTTTTCTAAAATAGTGAGTGCGCGTGCTTCGCAACAATTGGCTATTTTATGCACAATCATATAAAAGAGTCGCGATTTATCGTCTTCTTGACCCCATAATGTTTTCAAAAATCGCATCAATACCGATTCATAATCCGTGGAATCAGAATCGAAATCCATGTCATGAGTCGCTAAATATTGGTAAGCATCATGTATTTCCCGAAACTTGGTGGCTGCATCAGGTTCATGATTTTTATCAGGATGATAGAGCAATGCTTTGCGCCGATATTGTTTTTTGAGTTCTTGTTCCGAAAAATCAACATTTAATTCCAATAATTCGCGCGCCCGACATGCATTCATGGATCGCGTCGAATAAGTGTTATTATATAAAAGAAAATACTCTCTAAATGATAAATGGGACGGTAATTATTATTGTATTGTTTTAAAAACACATACGATTTATCTATAATACTTGGGATGCATGATTCGTCAATGTACCCGTCGCGAATAAAATGGCTGATGACATACCATAAACATTCTGGTACGTCTAAATTGTAGACTAGAATATCATAGATAATATCGCGAAATTGAGTGAACGATAACTTCTCATGGTTGATCATTTCTTGAATAATATTATTACAAATGGTATTGAAATGGTCTTTAGGAATGGCATCGATTTTATCAATCAGTCCAAATGACGACAATTCTTTGATATTCATAATATATTCTGGATCGACATTGCGTAATATATTTTGTATTTTCAATTTGGATTCCATCGTAGCACCTCGGGGATGGATTTGTTTTACAAAATCATTTTCACTATTTCGAGAACTTATTGCCGAATGCATGATGTTTTGCATATATTGATCTTTGGTAGGACGTTTTATGGCAATAATTTGAAAAGAATCGAGTATATTTTTTGGCATAAAACTCACATGTTCTGATAAAATAATGAACTTGATATGCAATGGCGATTGCGGATGATTATGATGTTGTATATAACTGTAAAAAATATCTAGCAGTTCGTTGTGAATCATATGGAAGTTCTTGCATACTATAATACCTATTTTCTCTGTTTTCACTGCCACAATATCGACAATTTGGAAATAGAGTTCGTGCCATAACATTTTTGAATTGCATCCAAGCAGTGACATATCGATCTCGTAATGGATGTCACTAATACGATAAATTAAATCTTGTTTTTCTGTCTGACAAGTAATGCGTTTATCGTATTTTAAATCACTGGGACTATATTTTCTCAAAATATTGAGAACCTGGGTATATTTTCCCACACCAGGGGGACCATATACAATCAAATTACCAAACTCAGATAAACGTTTTGGAAAAGAGGCATAGATTGATTTCATTTCAGGATGTAGATTATAATGATCGACGGCATGAACATATTCTTCATAACTCGTTTCGTGGAACTTCATCTTTGTATTCTATTGAGAACACGAATCTATTATTTATACGTATTTTTATAAATAATACAATTATAATTTACATACCAGTTGTTTTAATTTTTTCTGATTTCCCTTTTTGAAAGCATGGTTCATTTGGAATACGAATCGGCGTTTTTCAGATTCCGATTTTGGATTATTGTATAATTTGGCAATGGGGTTTTCAGGATGGAGGGTTTCGCAAATTAGATTGTTTACATTAATTTTTTGGTAGGTCGACATAAGAACATTATAGAGTATTTCTTGGTTGTATTTTATTTTGTAGATACCATGGAATCCTACGAGAAATCGTTTGGCAGGGAGCAAATATTTATTATAAACTACACAATGGTCTTTGCTCATAATGGTTTTTTCACTTGGTACTCCGGGACCTAAAGAATGGCGTTCAAAACAGACTAAATAATTGTCTACACTAATGGTCCGTGTAATGGCTACAATATTTTCCCCGCCGATTTTATGTTTTTTAGGATTTATGGCACTAATAGGGATTCTTCCTTGGTCGGTTAAAATAGGCGTATTTCCTGGGAAACAAATAGTTGAATATGATAAAATATATTCAGAATCCATAAGTCTGGAAACTTCAGATATTGGGGTAGTGCCATCGCCAACCGTCATTTGTATTAACGATGAAGAACTCGTGGTTGACCCATCACCTAATTGACCAGAACCATTTCGACCACATCCGTAAACATATCCATCGCTCATAAGAACCAATGTGTGATCGTATCCACAAGAAATAGATACTGGGGTTTTTCCGGTTGTATTGGTGATGGCAGTCAATGTTGAAGTATTAGTAGTTGTCCCATTTCCCAATTGACCATAAGCATTGTATCCACATCCATAAATAGACCCATCGTCCATAAGAACTATTGTGTGAAGTCTGCCGCAAGAAATAGATACTGGTGTTTTTTCGGTAGTATTGGTCATGGCTGTCAATGTTGAAGTATCAGTAGTTGACCCATTTCCCAATACACCATAATAATTGTATCCACATCCATAAATAGACCCATCGTCCATAAGAACTATTGTGTGATATGCACCACAAGAAATAGATACTGGTGTTTTTCCAGTACTGTTGGTCATTAATGTCAATGTTGTTCGTTGAGTTGTAGTTCCATCACCCAATTGACCATTGGTATTTAATCCGCATCCATAAATCGATCCGTCGCCCATAAGAACTATTGTATAATTGTATCCACAAGAAATAGATACTGGGGTTTTTCCGGTAGTATTGGTCATTAATGTCAATGTTGTTCGTTGAGTTGTAGTTCCATCACCCAATTGACCATTGGTATTTAATCCGCATCCATAAATCGATCCGTCGCCCATAAGAACTAT
>JACCDM010643475.1_pt1 | contig 66181 bp, 65 predicted proteins | sample 7445851 | NCBI WGS metagenome assembly JACCDM01 (sample SAMN15323438, study PRJNA562643) | freshwater metagenome | isolation source: river surface water | place: USA:Blue River Watershed | collected 2017-08-16
ATCGCTCGGAGATCCCCGAATCATTGCGGAACTTCGATATCATTGAAGACGAGCAACCAGACGAGCAACCAGACGAGCAACCAGACGAGCAGCCAGACGAGCAGCCAGACAAGCAACCAGACGAGCAACCAGAAAAGTGATACATATCACGTGCTGCTAAATATTTTTTTTTTATTTTGAAGCTATATCACATGTATATGATACAATGGATCGCCTGAAAGCACTGCTGCTCGACTCGATCGAGGTAAACGTCAAAATAATCAAGGTTATCGAAGAACTGTACGCCACCGACAGCATCGCGCCGATCGCGGTCGACCAGAATAACGCTAATTTAGACGTAACCGAACGCAATGATAATTTGGCGAATGCTAACACTATCGACCCTACAATTCAGCGATCGGACTCATGCGAAGACCTCTGGGAGCGTCGCCGAAGTATCCACAAATCTACTGACTCGCCTGCGTCAGCCGAAATATATCAGCCACAGCAGCCCGAGACCTCGGATGAGATCAAAATTAACCCATTGTTCCGGTTGCGGCGGTCCGAACGGGATCAGTTATTGTATAAGTTCTTTCTAACAGCCAAAAGTAACATCGAACAACTCGGGATCGACCCCAATTCGGCAGAATATGACTCGGCGGTTCAGGTCGAATCCGACCGCTTGATCAATGATTGGATCGAATTCAAGTATAGAAATCATGTTAAAAATTGAATATATTATACTGATATACAACAATGAGTTCGGATAACGCATCGACGACCTCCTCGACCCAACTACTTCTCGCGGATCATTTCCATTTGGGGTTCCGACGGACATCGAACCCATCAAACCTCAATGTAATAAAGCTCGATGACGCAGCAACACTCCCGACACGCGCATCCAAATATGACGCCGGGTACGATTTATATGCATTAAATGACGGCCAAATAGAACCCCGCGGACGGGGTCTCGTTCGTACCGGCATCAGCATACGAATGCCCGAATTTGCCGCGGGTCAATTAAAAATTTACGGAAGTATCCGTTCCCGCTCAGGTTTAAGCGTTAAGCACGGAATTGAGGTAGGCGCTGGCGTCATCGACTTCTCATATGACAAAGAGTTATGTGTGGTGCTATACAACCATAGTGACGTACTATTTCAGTACTCGGGTGGTGATCGTATCGCGCAACTAGTGCTCGAAGCCCACGTTTTGCCACCAGTGGTTCAGGTTGAACAATTTATGGTTTTAGTCAATAATGACAGGACCGGCGGTTTCGGTAGCACCGGCCGATAAGTCCGAACTATTTTTTTCATGACATTGGGTCATATATATTAAAAATTGAATTTTAATATAAAAGTATACTAATTTGATACTTATACTTCGCGATCATGTCGAACACAAGGGATATTGATGTCATGAAGAGCATCCAAAAAGAACTGAAAGAAATTCGGACGATCTTGGCTGGCGTGACCGATGAGCAGAGCACAACCCGGGAAATCATCAATTTGATACACATAAAGGTATCGGATTTGAGTTGTAAAGTAGATGAGGAGTCATCTACTATCAACCTAGTCAAGACATCAAATAAAAAAATTAAGAGCGTGTCCAAATCGTTATCGAAACGGAGCAATCGCTCCAATATCATGCTTTATTTCAAAAATAAGTATGTCGAGCACCCCGAGGTATTTGACGAAATTATCCCAGCGGATGAACGCGACACTGTACTCGCCAAGTTCGAGAAGGAGATCAAGTCCAAAAAAAAGAGCGACGTAGAGCGTTACAAAAGCGGTATCATATACAACGAGTTTATTAAAAATAACAAGGTTAATACCGCCTTCGTCAAGGAGCTCCAGGATCGCGATGAAATGGCAACCAAGACTGAAATTGAGAATTAAAACTCAAAACATTTGAAATTTGTCTTAGTTTGCTGGGCAGTCTCCAACAGGATCATTTTTTTGTGTATGAGCGGGTTGATGTAAGTACCGAAGTAATTTTTTTTTAGTTCATATATATCGATGCGCTTAATGTAAAATTTCAACATTTTGGTGACTTGCTTCATGTGGGCCTGAAATCTCTCGTATTCCAGACCGTACATTTTCTGAGCAATAACCGCGGTCCATACCTCAATGTATGCGAATCTGATCTGCGTAATTGGGTCAGCTATTCGGAACCCATAAGGCTCAGTAACATGAAAATTGATCAATTCGTACGACGTATTGTTAAAGATCTCGATCAGCGGCTTCTGTGTAGTTTTGTTCTTTTTGTCGTGATAGATCATGTATATAATGTGTTTTTTGATCATCATATCATTCGGTAGAAATACACTCTTTTCTTTGACGAGGAAACCGTGGGTGATGTGTTTTGATAAAAAATTAACAAATATCTCGTAGTCGTCCTCGATCTTGTTGCCGGACACGATCCGAAATATTTTGATATCAGAAAGTTCGACAGTTTGCGCAGAATCGACCGCATATGCCACCGAGTCGAGGACGATGTAATCCGACTCCGCAAGAAACCCCAAAATGAGCTCCTTTATGCTGTTTATACTGCTGAGTTTCATCTGCTCGCACACAGAAAGGTCCTTTTGTTCACACTTTTGATCATCATCGGCGACGACCCGTTGTTTACTCGTATTGAGACTTGTCGTGAACATTTTCTCCAATATATCTCTACTTTTTGATACAAACTCCTCCAGCATAATGAACACATATTTCTTCTCCAATTTCGTTATTTTGGTCAAAATAGCCTCCCAGTCTGGTGCATTTTCTGGATTGTATAGAAGGCGATAGAGTTGAATTATCTCTAATAATGGCGGAAATAAGTACGTGTTTTCATATTTAATCGGCGAAATATACTCATATAATGACAGCGATCCGTACGTTTTGATATCATGTGTTAGGATCATGTTACGCATATCGTAGCTAATGGTGTGCTCATTTATATCAGAATTCGACCGCAATTCAAAAATTTTGGGGAAATTTTGACACAGTTCCCCCATCAATTGTTTTACAAATATTTCGGCGTCTGTGACGTAGATCTCCATGTTTTCCCAGTATTTATGTTCATCCAATAATAGATCGACGTTGCTGATGAACACATCTCTAGAATGGATGTATTTGATGACGAACGTAAAGATATCTGCAAATTTGAGTCGTTCTTGGGTTATCGTATCAACTGCGGAGCTCTTTATTTCGCTGACGTATTCATTCTCGAGAAGGAGCCTAAACATACTTATATAATGCCCAACAAAAAATAAATAAGCGTTTTATTCGTCATCTTCGTCGCTCAACGAGTATTCCACGCGCTCACGATCATCAGGAGTCACGACCTTTTCTTTTTGTTGTCGTTTTGTCGGCTTCTTATCGGCAAGTCCGCGCTGGGCCTTTTTGAACACCGTCAACAATTTTTTCATCAGCGCCGGCGTGTTCAAAACAACGTGTTCGAACAAAGTAGTGTATACCTCGAGTTCGTACTCGTCGGAATATTTGATGGTATCGCCAGTTTTGCGGAACACGTAACGCGCTTTGTTTTCTCGATTGCTGTTAAATTCGCAGCATGCTTTTACGAACCCGTAACGGTCCACTTGACGCTTTAAAACCTTTGGTTGGAGAGTTTCAGCAAACTCAACAATGTCGGCCTTGATGATCTTTTGAACCAGTTCTACATCAATGAGTTCGTACTTGGCATCCTTGATCGCATCGATGTATCGATCGGCGGTAAAGAAGCATCCGAACAGGCTGTTGAACGTAGGGGCTTTCGACATATTATATATCTCAGTAAATGAAATTCAATTTTTAAATTTTGCGCCAAAATACACATTTTTAGCTTTGAGCCCGATACTTGGGTCAATTTGTTCAAATAAGCATAATTTATAATATTCATCAACATCTGCGCGATACGGCGATATCTTGCGTATATGGCGCGCACAAAACGCAACATCGTGGTACTTCCCCTTCAAGTTACGCAAAGCATTATTTTGACATGTAAGAGCCTGGATTTGACGCTCAGCCAGTGCTCGTATGCCCGGGGCTACCAATGCTCCGAATTGTTCGACTGCCCGGGGCGATGCGATTGGAACAAAATGCCCGCTTTCGATGCATCGCCGCAAAGCTTTGTCAAGTTGGGCAGCCCGGTCCGCATGGAACCCCTTACCAACCAAATATACCTCGGAATTTGTTCTCTTGGATGAGAGCGGCTTGTACATGTAACATTCGTCGAACAACTGCGCAAACACCAACACATATGATAAAGTAAACAATTGGTGTATTGTGTAGTGCTTAATGATACAATTACCACCTGTTTCTAATAAATTGATACAGAGTAGTATCTGTCCCACATTTGCCTTCATATGAAGCTTCTCCTGATTGGTGTAGTCACCTGACGAGTCAAACCCCAAATCGCTCGTAAACAAGTTCACGGTGCATGAAGTAGCGATGATATCATCAATGTTTTTGATATCCGTAACATCACCGTCATTGCCATCATGCATAGTCCAGCATTCTGGATAATTTTTATACAACTCGTACTCATCGGGCAAATGATCATTCGGACCAATATACGATGATGCCCTCCACGTATACTCTTTGCTGGGATACAGCGTTTTGGTGTAGTGATGCGTTGCCAAAATGAAACCACCAGGAAGAGCCGCATTATCAAAGTGGCGCACGTCGTGCATGTTAGAATTGATTAAATTAAAACGACTGATGATCTCGTAGCCCTTCAACCATGCCGCCGTTACATTAACAGCACCTATTCGGTGCCCTAAATTATACTTCTCGTGCTTGAACGGACTAAAGTTTGACAAAATTTTGGAAAGATTGTCGGGCGGGACACCAAAGGCATCAACGGCACTTTTGCTAGAGTCGAGCGCTTCTTTGGTGATCTTGAGGAACCGCAAAAGCGCGTTGATGTTGTCAAGCGGACCGGAGTCGGATACATCAATATTGTTCGACAATACTACTAAATTATTCATAAATTATACACAATTGTATGCTATTATATACAATGTTATCAAACCTTTATAATGATATAACAAATAGAACGGATGACAGCCAGATGTACGGGATTCTCGTAGTCATCATCATTGCGACCATCGCAGGCAAATACTATGTCAAGTGCCAGAAACAAAAAGAGGCAGCCGCGCTCGGGGGGAAGAATATGGCCACGGTATACAAAAATTTTTATCGCGAACTGAACAGCGATATGGACCGGTACAAAATTACCGAGACCGACCAAGCCCGGATCAACACCATTGTCAAAAAAATAATTGATGAACACCAAAACAAAAAAGAATTGTCAGATTACATCGAATGCATCGAATCCGGTGTCGTAAAGGGGTGTATATTCGGCTATCTATTGGGAAGCAACGGCATAACGAGCGCAGTAACAACGGCGATCATTTATGGATCCGTTGGACCAATCATGATGTATATGGGGTACTAATTTTGGTACGCGCAATTACATCGTGTACCAGGTGCCGACGCCATTACAGAACAGCGTAACTCGATCATACTGGGCAGTAAGCGCCAAAGATGTAATGACGCTACCGTCAATGTGGTCATTTGCATCAAATGTATTAATGTTAACGGTTCCCGTCGCGCCCGTCTTGATGATATGATACTCGCGACCACGATGTGCCGTTGTACATTCCGGTAATGTTACAGTCACCGTCCCGGTGTTCGAAACCTCCAAAACACAGTGGGTGCTATCGAGCACAATACTTGTTGTCGCGTCAACCTCAAAATTACGCCGAAATCCAGAGTTTAGTTGAAGATCATTGTCAATTTGAGTAGTGTTGTCGGCCACGTCAATGCGCTTGACCCCATTCGTGGACACCCCGATGTTGTTCGATCCAATAGCGTATACGCCCGCTGCTGTATTGCCAAAGAACGAATACGTGGGGTTCGCCGCATCGTTTGCGCTCCTGGCATGTATACGACAGTCAGCAACGCTTCCGCTATCAACCGTAGTTACATCCAAAGACTGACTGTAATTGGTACCATCAGACCCATACATCGCAAATCGCGTCTGCCCCGTTGCGTTTGAATTACGCACGAGAACCCGCCCACTAGACGACGAATTGTGCGCCAGATGAAGATAACTGTTGGATGTTGCCGCCAATAACTCAACGTCTGAGGTCGAGCCCACAATGCCAGTAACGGCCGAACTATCAAATATGCGCGCACTGAAACCGGTACCGGCGTCGCTCCTTTCGAGCAATATCTGCGCGCTGCCACTCTGCCATGTCACCGACGTTGGGACCGTATGTTTGATGGCAGCAGCAGCTACATCTATTTTTTTTGAACCACCAACTGACACGCCCAAATTGTTCGCACCGATCCAATACAACCCCGTATCGACATCCCCGGAAAATGCCACGGCTGGATTGGATACAGTTCCCGCCGGAACCCTCAGCACCTTTGATCCTGTCAGTTCAACGCTCGACGGCTTGATTTGAACGCTGTTGTCCCAAATTATGTTGTTGCCAACATCGGACCTCAGTATATATCCCTCGTCGACGAGTCCGGTTGTTGGCGCCAATTGAAGTCGATTGGCGTACACTTCGTGAGCTTGCGTTCGAATGGTTGTTGCGGTCGATTGTGTTATTGTCAACGGTGACACACATACCTCTGATATATAGCAACTTGGGGCGTTGACACTATTACTGCCACCCACGACCGCGCGCATCCCGCTCGTTACGCTGAACCCGGCAAATGTCATACCGGTAGAACTCGTACCCGTTGTATAACCCAGTGTTTCGGCGACCCCATTGATGCTCATCGAATTGGCCGACGCAGTTACATTTACAGCGACAACGTACCATGTATCGGCGACTAAAATTTGCGCCGATGATGTATTCAAAGTAACGACATTATTGATGTTAAAGATCAATGTTACCTTGTTTGATGCATTGATACCTATCCTGACATAGTTCGTTGTACCACTGTCGCCATACGCAGCAAACAGTTGTACAATTGCCCCGGGCAAGCTCTTTAATTTGAATTTGATTGTTACTTTGTATGATGACATCAGGGTAAACTCATCCAGCACGGTCGTAGTTTCGACACCGTTGACGCCACTTGTCAGATCGAGCGCCGAGTACTCGAGCAAACCGAGACCGTTTGTATCGGTCAACGAGATGGTTGATGTCGATATTGTAACGGTCCCAACGACCTGTGTCGCGGCTTTATTTATTGAGCTATCCTGTCCCGTGGTGTCGGTTGTTGGGTTGGTCAAAAATTTAAAATGTAAAGTTGGCGTGTCTTCGAGAATAGTTTGTGCGGCCGATGCGCGCAACTTTTCCGAGTCGACCCGAACCGCGACACTTGTGCCATTTGGTTTAAAGTCAATAACATTGAGACATTCATGCGCACTGGTACTCCTGTTGTTCCATATCCAAGTGTTCTGGCTTCCATTGGCCACACCAAATGAGTTGTCTGAAATATAATACAATCCACTATCATTCGAAGTATCTGAGTTAAAAGTTAACGCCGGCGCACTTACTGACCCATTGGGCAAGTATACCGGTTGATATGCCCGTACATATGTGTCGGCCACGAGCATACGCAAATTACTATTGGTTGCGAACCCGACCTGATTTGCCGCCACACGGTACATGCCCGAAACAAGATCGCCGGTAAATGAGTAAGATGGAGCCGCGGCTGAACCCGATAACGCATCAACTTGTGCCTCAAATTTAACAGTCGAACCGGCCTCGAACGCAACATTGGATCGAACCACGCCCGCGGCGCTGGCTTGTAGCATATTGATATTGACGCCATTTATACCTAAACTGAGTCGGTTCGACGTAGAACCGTTGCCCGCATAATAGAACAACATAGTTCCGGAATTTAAAGTATTTGTGTCCTTGCCGACCGTCAATTGGGATGTTGTCGCGCCCGTTGCATTGTATGTTGTGTTGTAGATATCAAGCCCATTAACCTGTGTGTTCGTACTTTGCGCGTCAATGCTCAGTCGTTGTTGCGAGGTTGAGTCATATGCGTCACTCCGACCAATGTACAAGTTAGTATACCCGAACCCGAGACGTGTGTTTGTAACATCAACACTAAATGCAACACTGCTCGCCGCGGCGGTTTTCCGCACGACTAATGCGTCGGTGCCGGTACTGGTCGTAATGAGCATCGGTACTTTGTTCAACTGGCTCGCAGTCGAAAATGTCGCAACTTGGGTCCCACCACATGAAACGTCAACATTGTCCGCCGCGGACGAGTAAATACCTGTGTTTGTGTCGCCAATGAAGCCAAACGTAGGCAATGCGGCGGTGCCCATCGGAACGTACAACTTAGTTGTGGTGTCACCCGATGCGTTGCCAATTGAGACCGTTGAGCCAATATCGAGCTTGAGAACACCACCCGCGGCAACACCCAAATTGTCAGCACCAATGCGGTATACACCCGAATTTGTATCATTAGTAAAGCTGAATGCCGGCAATGACACACTGCCGTCTTCGGTCCGTATCTCGCCGTATATGTCAACGGTTCCCGTTGCACCCGAGTTGCGCTGACCCAATCGCATGATCTGATGTGTTCCGGCAACTTCGCCACCATCGGTCGGTGTCCACAAATAAAAGTCCATGTAGTTCGCCGAATCGGTGAGACTGAATGTGTTAAGTATCCTATGATAACCGTATGTTGTGGTCGACCGACGAAACTGTATCTGGGATGTTGTCGCATTGCCGCCCAACAACAATACGTCACTTGCCGAAGTTAGAGTAAACATACTATTATAGCTCAGTAAAGCGCTTGTCACACGAACTCTCTCCGCACCACCCGTCGATATACCGAGCGAATCTGCTGTTATTCTATAAATGCCGGTATTCGTATCGGACGCAAATGCCATACCCGGCGCCGTTGCAGTTCCGTCAGCAAAATACAATTGGTTGTCGATACTCACATTTGACGCGTTCAGTGTTCCGACGTTCAGTACGTCGGTCTCTAGGACCGAACTTGTATAAAATGTGGATACTTCGGTCGCAGTCAAACTCCTAGATGTTATATACATATCTTTGATATATCCCACATATTTGAGCGACACAGCACTACCCGTATACCTTGCGCCGATAGTAAATTGGGTTATGCCGGACAACTGACTGATGTTGTTCGTCGATGTTGGACCATCACCGTTGCCGACACTCGTATACGTCAATGTTGAGTTGATCGACTGAAGCGCCACATTATCCAAGTAAAGCACCGGCGCAACCACACCTATACGAACAACAGCATGGTGCCACAAATTATCCGCGACACTTGCTACGGTGTTATATGCCAAAGTTGTAGAGTTACCGGCAATATTGACACTCAATACTTTTGTTGAGTTCAGTATCCGAATGTAAATGTCGCCAGAAGGACTGTACATGTTCAGAATGGACCCGTCCGTGGTCATTGTTGTTCCGTCGACTTTGAACCAAAAACTGATAGTCGTCGTGGTCATCGAGGTGAACTGTGCTACATTTGAGGTCAAGGACAAGTAATGTGTTCCGGATGTGTTGGCGGTCAAATTGAGTACATTGCGCTTGACTACGCCATTGGTGTCTTGTTCTGTCGTCTTGATGGTTGGTGTACCAGTAGCAACTGCATTGTATCCGTTTGGCGACGAGTCCGCCGTCGTCGATGTATCAAAATTTAAAATAACTTTGGTGTTCGTATCAACGATGGAATTGTAACCTTTCATATACTGTTTGAATGTCTGGAGCGTATTGGCGATGGCTGTCCTCGTATCGTATATCCCCACACGCGTACCGGTTGTTGAGGTGCCATTTGGTGTGACAACTACAGAATTGTACAACTCAGTGTCCCCTATACCGACACCACTTCTGGACCGAAGTCGCATAATTTCGACGCCGCCGAGTGAGAATGCCAACTGATCTTGGGCGGCTTCATTTGTCGGTAAATACATACCTGTGGTGCCGCTATCGAACGAATATCTGGGTGCCGCAGCCGAGCCACCGCCCGGCATTATGAGCTGCGGGGTTGCGCCGCCCATGAACTTGGCACAGTGGACCCCACCGGTTGCGATAGCAAATTCGTCGCTGCCAGATGAGTAAATGCCCGTATTTGGATCAGATGTATAGTATATCGCCGGGCTAGATACCGACCCACTGACAACGCTCAAACGCTGGGCAAATAGTACATTTGATGTACCGAACGTTGTGACGAGTGACCCCGCGCAATTTATGCCGAGATTGTTCGTATCACCGAATATGCCCGTACTTGTGCCATAACCGTACAATGATAAGTTGCTTGTTGTTCCGGTCGGAATTATGACAGGTAAATGCGACCTAAATACACTATTGGTCGTGATTGTTAGTACATCCGATATTGTTGCGGATCGGTAATCTGCCGCGATGTTGGCTGCATTCGTATCGGTGTTGTACTTGATGTGGAGAGCACCATCCGTATTTGTTATAAAATAGTTGTTTGTTGGTGCTGCCAAGTTAAGCCCGGCATATGACGGTTGCGCCAGCGCGGTTCCCGAATACATGCGCAGCCACTTGTCGTTACCCTTCAAATTGCCGGCCTCATTGTAGTTGCTTTCAATATACAGGCTCCCGGTGGAGATGTTTGAGTTGTTTGACGCCGCATCGTTCAATGTATTAAGTTTGAGTACTTTTAATACCGTATTAGTATTGAGCTCAAACTCGGTGCTAGTAGCACCGAGTCGACGTATACCGGCAATCTTGGTACCGCCGGCGGTGATTCCAATTTCGTCCTCGGTAACACGATAGAACCCAGTATTGTCGTCCGCATCGAACGTAATTGAGGGTAAACTAACCGTTCCAACATCAACGTACAACTTTTTCATTCGAACGCCGGAGAGTTCCGACGCGGTGATTAGTCCAACGTCGGTGACCGGTTGGGTTGTAATGCCATCAAAAAACACCCAACGCTTGAGAGAGTCGCTTGCGTCGCGAACGATACCTGTATAGATATCTGTTGGTCCGACCCCTCCTTGTTCGTACTTTCCATACATGCCGAGATCCCATGAGTCCCCCGGGTTCGTGCTGGCAAGTGCCTGAAGGCCGCCTTCAAATTCATTTACAACAATAGTATTGAACGATGCGTCACCCACAACATTCAAGCTTCCTGTCATATTGAACGTCTGGTTGGTGGCGTTAAGTGAAAAAATTGGGTTGTTGATGTCATCATCGTACATCGTGAAGCCGACGCCCGTATTTTGGATCTCTAGGTAGTTCACCAAAAGCGAATTAAAAGTTGTATAATTTGCTATATTTCGTCGCGACATCGCTGCGATTGGTCAATTATATTATAAATATTGAAATAAATTTTAATATAGAATTATTTCGCTAAATACAAAAAATAATCGACAAATGATACTTACGGGGCCCGCGCGGCGACCATAATCTACATAGGCAAAATATGGATCCCGTAGTTATGTCATCGTTGGGGTCGGGGGTCGGGGTGCTGTGGGATGAACTCGGGAAGTTGGCGGGATGGGCCCGGATTTTTTAAAAGAGGTCCGCCATTTTCGGCATATTTTTGAAATCTAAAAAAGAGAAATTGAGTAACTTTTGGACAGTATTCGGTAAATGGCGAGTCATAGAGCAAAGTTTGGATTCAAGGTTTTGAACTAATTTGCCGAATTCACGGCAAATATGTAAAATTTTGGTAATTTTTTTGGTCAAAACAGCACCGAATAGAAGCCCGGGCTTGTCGCGCCGAGTCGTATAAGTTCGGTAGCGTATTTACCGGGACTCCGGTAGATATATAAAATAATTTAAATATAATAATATATATTATATATATAATATAACATCATATGAGCATCAATACTTGCGACAAGTGTAAGAAGCAATTTTGCAATAAATATTCGCTTTTAAGCCACCAAAATCGTATGTATCCATGTGATAGGGTGATCCAATGTCAAAGATGCAATAAAATGTTCAAACGTACTGGCCATTTGAATGATCATATGAAGCGCAAGACTCCGTGTACACCCAAAATTCGCGAAGTAGCAATAATCGAAGCTCAACTTGATGCCGATCTGGAGCGCATCAATGCAAAAAAGCAAGCGGACGCCGAACTGGTTGGCATCAAAAAAGACGCCGGACTAGAGATCGAACAAGCGCGAACACACCGCAAAGCACTGATCCCGTCGCTTCCCATCGCCGATGATCCGTTCTATCGGTTCAATTATGCACCAAACGTAACATATGTTGATTTTAACGAAAAAAACATGAAACGACACATAAACAAGAATATTCTACGCATTTCTATTGATGATTTCGGCAACATGATCGGTGACGATATGAAGACCAAATCAGTTCTAGTAAAGTTACTCGAGTTGTTGTACAACAATGTTGACTATCCGGAGTATAGAAACCTCATCTACTCGCACACATGCGACAAATTTTTTGCGATCCGCAAGAACGAGTTCCGCGAGGTCTCCTATGAAGACATCAAGCCCATAGTAATGAGTAATTTACTACAAATAATCACAAATTTTAGGGAAAAATACAACTCAGAGGCCTCGTTTGAAGAACAATACACGGCACACCACAACAGCGTGCTGGAGGGGTTCTCCAACGGCAAATATAGACAATTCAACATAATTTTGACCGATTGTAATCAGATCGTTTCGATCACCAGCAGCGACACAACATCCCGCCCCGGCGTCGCCGTTGACGATAAATTTAAAAATGTCGTCGCGGTCGCGGTCAACGAAAAAAATCAAATCATTCGGGTCATCGAATGGGAATGATCACCACCATACATTTTTTTTTAATTTGAATACACACTTGTACCATCATATAGATGGACATAAAAAGCAAAATATTTGGTATGACATATGGCGCCGTGGTGGCAAGTGCCCTCGGTCGCAGATACAATGGTACGCAAACACACGATGGCATCTACGATCTATCACCGTACGATGTGGAGTACGATGATGTTGGGGACTGGCGCGATGACATCGACATGTCAATGCTAATTATTGATAATTTGACGGATTGGGAGTTAAATATCAACCAACTCGAGCTGGCCTTGAGCTTCAAATATTGGCAAAAAAACGGCATTATGGAGCTCGGCAATGACCGGATCGCTTCAATCAATGAAGAAGTCAACTTCATACTTTCCCAGACAAGTTACGTCATAAACCCGGTCAAAAGTTCGAAGCAATCGTACAAAATAATGTCATACGAACGGTGTAGCAACGGCGCGATAATGCGTAACTTTGTATGCGGAGTAACAAAAAATTGGTACCAGAACACCATAAAGCATTGTATTTTGACTCATTATGACACGCGGTGTATAGCATCGTGTTTAGTACAAAGTTACATCGTTAACTGCATCTTTGTCGGGAAGCCCATCGTTTGGAACTACATATATGGCGTCTGTATGCGTGTGATCAGCCACGGGTATAAAAAGAGCCGGAACGCCGCCGAATTTGAAAAATATTGGCACATCGCCTTACATTATAAAAAATTAAGGCGAACGTACGATGCCATCCGCGATGATGATGAGGCATCGAAGGAGAGCTGCTTTTTGAATTTCTTAAAAAGATTAAACATCGGGAACTACGATTTGAATGAAAATCAAGCAAATACACTGCTTCCAATGACGATACTTATCGCAACCATGGTCGACATACAATATATAGTCGAAACAACGTCCAGACGCCCAGATGTATGGTATTTCATTGAAAGGATAAAAGAAATCGTATCAGTTGGCGGAATCGCAAATGTAAACGCCAGCGTTGTTGGTGCCGTATTGGGGTTGTATATCGGGGTCGACGCTGTGCCGAAGGAATGGATCGGCAACATCAAGCGCATGGACTGGATAGATATAAAACTTAAAAATTTTCTCGGATAGGACAAACATTTAATTAAAATTAATTTACGTGCTATTATATAAATATGGATCAAACGCAACAATTTACAGTCATCGCTATACTAGCATTGGTGTTATATTTTTACTACAATTATTGTGAAAATGCTCTCCATCAAAGCCTGTTGAGCGGGTTTTGGGAAGCCAACCGAGAGTTTTGCGACGAGGCCGGTTTAGACGTATTTTGTATGTTTTTGTCAGAAAACTACAGTTATTCGAACGTCCGCAGTTGTTATGTGCTCGCCCAAAAGGATGGCGACTTTGTGATCAACGAACCGTGTGACGTACAAATTAATCCAATAAGATACCGCGGGTTGAATGCCGCGAGCGACTTTGCCATCAAATTCAAAGGGATGTCGGGCGCATCAGACGTCTTTCCGGCCGATCAAACGATGAAGTTTTATCCAATTTGTGGTAAATTTGTGCTCTATAACGGCGACACCATCACTGCGGCGATGTATAAAAATGCATATCGTACAGAGCTCAATTTTATCAAAAACGAACGGTACGATGTCGTCGAAGACCCTGCCGAACTGTTATAGTTTGACCCGCGCACATACTACGAGGCCGATCTCAGATCCATTGGTGACCCATCCCTGATTGTGGGTCATTTGTCAGTATCGATCCGCCGACTTCATGCGGATGATCGCATTAGCATGAGCACGCCCATTTATATTATTATATACTTGTGTACCGACCTTTAATTTTTTTATATAACCGCACTTAATTGCTGCGTTAAAGTTCCGACCCAAATGAAGTACGTCGATTATGTTTGGTAGTACGATCGGACGGCAGAACCGGGAACAGGATCGGAACTTTATATGCCTGATCGAGGCTGGTAGGTCACAAAGATATGAGTTGAAATCGCGCCCAAAGTGGATGTACCTGATCGACGGTGGGAGGTGTCGGATCGACCTGTCGAAGACCGCCTTCATACAAAAATGTATATGTTTGAGTTCCGTACAACGCGCTAACGCATCGATTGACCAATCGAAGTATACGCCGAATGAAATTTTTATTAAATTGGGTGGAAGTATAGTGATGGGTTGGTTGAACCAAGACTTTTTATAAAATAGCAACTCACGCAGGTGCTCGGCGCTTGCAAGCGGACTAATGTCACGGTTGAACGCACCACCAAAGTGTATCTTCCTAAGTTCGGTTGGATACTTGATGATGTCACAATTAAATTCTGAAAAATTAGAAAACATAATGATCCGAACACCATCAGGGATGTTATTTATATCGTGGTTGAACGCTTCACCAATATACAACTCACGTAAAGAACCGGGCCACTTTCGTACATATTTATTAAATTTGGAGTTCTTATGGAACGAGATGACCTCTACCGAGTCCGGCAAGATGTCGATCGGTTTGTCGAATGCTTTGTTGAAGTATATGCGCTTGAGATGTGTCAGTGTACCGAGAACATTGATAGTAAAATTGAACTTTGATCTCGCATCAAATCTGATGCACTCAATGGTTGTTCCTAAAGGCAATATTTTTTTTGCACGGGTATCGAATGGTTGGTCGAATTTTTTACCAAATTCGATACTTAATAATTTTGGTTGGGGTACGCAGTGTGGTAACTCCTTCCATTTGCTGATGCCGGACAGCGCATCCGCATACTTGTAATATTTTTTCAGGAATGCGTTCGGCACCTTTTGGACGTTGATCGAAAGGAAACTCGATGCGCAACATATTCTCATATAATTTTCGTACGCTTCTTTATTGATGCGGCACACACCAGCGGCATCCTTAAATGTTAAAAAAGTAAATATTATGGCAACAGAGTCCGAGTCGATTGATGTTATTGATCGACCACGTGTAGCGAGTGACTCGTGCTTGGTTGACATAGGTAGCGTCCTATATTAAAATAATTTTTAAATCTTGGTTATTATAAACTAAATATCTGGTACTTATCGGGTATATGAACAAAAACTTGTACGGTGTTCTGGGCGTTGATCGCAATGCAACTAAAAAAGAAATCAAAGTCGCATACAAAAAGATGGCTCTGTTGCATCATCCTGACAAGCTGGGTCAAGACGCCGACGACACCCAGTTCAAAGAAATAAGTAACGCGTACGGCATCCTCAGCGACGACGCCAAACGAGATCAATATGATAGATGGGGAACCGTGGGTGATGGTCCACATAACAACGATATCATCATCGACATACTGAAAAGTTTCTTTCCGACAGGTGCCGGTGGTATGTTTGCCGCCGCGAACCGCTTCATGTCGCGCAAACCCGGCGTGATTACAGTAGATGTATATATAACATTGGAGGAGGTCTGTCGTGGTTGTGTGAAGAGCATCGAATTTGAGCGTAATGTATTGGTTGGACCAAATGGTGCCACCATACCGATCGGTTTATGCCATAACATGTTCGGCACGTGCGCCTTCTGTCGGGGCACCGGCCAAGTTGTTCGTAGAAGTGGTAACAAATTTATGACAATCGAACAGATGGTCGAATGCGAAAAGTGTCAAGGAAACGGATGGATCGTATTGGCGCCGAACCACAGGATCGCAAAAAAGAAGTGCAAATTTAAGTACAATATTAGGCGCGGTACACCCGAGCGCAACCGGATGCTCGTCGAGAAAATAGGTCACATCAACCCGACAGACCTGAATGAATGCGGCGATGTTGAGCTCAACATAGTTTATGTGTCCCATGAGCAATTCAAACTGGACCCGGCGTACAATTTGATTTACATTCACACAATAAGTGTATTTGAGTCGATAGTAGGTGGTCGTATCAGTTTTGAACATCTATCGGGTATCAATATCATCCTTAATATTGCTGGCGCAATCGTGCCGAACACGCAGAGAATGATACCGGATTACGGCATCCCGCAGGGAGATCGTATTACTAATCTCGTCGTTCGGTTCAACATATCATATCCAGATGGAGACGTCTCCGACGTGGAGAAGGCGCTGATCCGGGATACATTTTCCAGATATTTCAGCTCAAACAGCCCGTTTATGACATATGATGATGACGACTGTGTGGTGTTCGACTCCTAACATTTGGTACATATTCGGTACAATGGTATTTATTTTGAATAGTTAGTTGCAACCATCCATACAAGTACCAGATGTTTGTTAGTTGCGACGACATTTTGCTACACACTGCCAAAATTACCATCGACTGGAACGGTGCCATATATGACAACAAAATTCTGGAAGAGGTTGCGACTGACATGATTGTCAGAGTATCGCTATTTGTGAGCAGCCGTTCCCAAAAAGATTGGATATATGACAATGACTCACCATACGTTAAGATACTGCAAATTAAGGACGAGTACATGCTCGGCTGCATTTTGCCCATCAACCGGAAGGACGACGACTACAAGTATCCGATTCGCACCGGAGACAAGATTTGGTTCAAAAAAGAAAACATCATTGAAGTTCCTTCTGATAGGAACGAGCAATATTCTGGCAAATTTTGTAAACACATCACCGATAAATATGTCACAATCACCGGGCCATTGTATACGGTTGTATATGTCGACGATCTTGAATTTGAATCGGAAACCGACAGTGATACGAACGACGATTACTCACCATCTGGCACCGACGACGGTAGCGCCGATGACGTCGGTGCCGCCGATGACGACGACGGGGACAATACCAGCGACAATGGTTCCGAATGAATTATGGTCAGTATTTGCGATTAATATCTGCGATACTGATTGCCATATGCATATCCGTAAGGATAGTTGTTATATGATGACCCGCCCGCATACGACCCAAACATAGCAGGTCCAAATGCACAGTACACCAAGTATACCAGAACAAATACTACCATGGCACCAAAAATCATATCGCCGCACTCCATATTCATAAAATCGCCACTGTAACCACCACTGTAGCCACCGGTCGTAATGTAAGGAGACATACCGTCACTATACTCCATTTTTTTTGCTATATATAAATATATATTAAACAAGTTTTATTAAATAATTATTGCAATGGGGATACAAATTATATATAATTCGCACAAAGATCAGTTTAAACTTCATAAAAAATGGAACCTATATTTTGACTCATTTCATCTACATTCGTCGTACGTCGACAAACAAAATGTAGATATATGGAAGTTTAACATCGACCGCGTATATGAGTTCAGCTCCGTTGAACAATTTTGGCGCGTATACAATAATATAATAGAACCGGACCGGATGTGGCAAACCAGTGCGTACTACGTGATGACCGGCGCGCCGTGCACCGATCCTGATTTACAGTTTTTTGTTCAGGATCAAAACATCAACCAAATATGGCTCGATCTACTATTGTTACTCATCGGAGGCACGATGCCTGACTCCCTCTATGGTGTCTCTCTCCACAGAGAGAAGAAGTACTATATCATAAGTGCGTATGCGCGCGGGTCGCCGCAACAGCGTGATATGCGCATTTTGCCCGTTAAAAAATATATTGAACACATAGTCACAGCATTTCAAAATTGAATTGTATTTTGATGTATACTATGAGCCGCAACGTGGAATTTGTTAACAGTTACATCGCATCAACGGCCGCTATCACATTGTGCCAGCCGGTCGAGGTGACCAAGGTCAACTACCAAATAGGACGCGGGTCGATTCGCGACACATTAGATGCTATATACCGACGCGGTGGCATCAGTGGGTTTTATCGAGGTTTATGCCCAAATGTTGCAACATTTCCGGTATTTTGGAGCATTTTCTTCCATACGAACGAATACTTTGGATGTAAGTCATTTATGACATATTATGCGTCTGGAAGTATATCTTCAGCAATGACTAACCCGTTATTTGTCATCAAAACTAGAATGCAACTTCATGACATCGGTGCTCGGGCCGCTATCCAACAGATCACCAATGGTCCCGGATATGCCGGGTTCTATCGCGGATATTCGGCAACATTGTTCAACAACTTGAAGCTCGGTATACAGTTTCCGTTGTATGAATACGGAATCTGGACCGGGGTAAGTGTAACAACAGCTGCTTTTGGTGCTAAGCTTATCAGCTCGTCGATAATGTACCCAATGGACCTAATTCGAACTCAACAGCGCTGCGCGGACGCTAAACTATCCATAATTGACGTCATTAAAAAAATATACCACACCGGTGGTGTCGGTGGGTTCTATAGAGGTATTGTGGTATATAATTGCGTGTCCATCCCTCAGTTCATCGTCATGATGAATGTCTTACAATATATACGGCGTAGTAGTCGGAATGATCGAATGTCATAACATTGATCTATACAAAAGAATATTTTTTTTGATATATCACGATGCGGTGGCATGTATCATCGATGTCAAGTTATGTTCGATCGACAAAGGAATGTGCACAAATTGCAATCGAACTCGCTCAATCAACGTACCATGAATATTCACCAAAAAACTATCTGATCGAATGCTATGCCGCATCAAAGAGCGGCTTGCGGCGTTATCTTTTGAACGATACCATAAATCACAAGTACAAGATCATATACTACCATCGACATATGGGTTGGCGTGAACTGGAAATCAGCGAGTTTCAGTACTTTAGTGAGGCTGATACTGTTTCGTTACGGTACAGATATTGTGTGTTATGTAACATATACTCATCAGTGGGATGCGATTGTAAATAATTTGAACGGAATGATATATAGTATGGAATATATCCCGAGACGAGCGACAATGAAGATAACATATGTTGAAAGGATTGTCGCTGGGATGCCCGCACACGAACTTGAACAGGTCAAAAAACTATGCCGCCGGTCGACCGGTGAAACATTTAAGGCATTTTTGAAGCATACATGTATTGTTGGGTATCGAGGCGGCAAGGCTGTAAGTATGTGTGTGGTGTCGCGCACGTCGCCGAACAAGCACTTTGATAACGAAACGAATGGCCAAATCGTGCCATATTTATACAATTTTATTTGCGACTATAAATACAAAAAAAATCGAATATCGCTAGATCTTATGACGTATGTAAAGGGATATATTGCTGCGATGTATGGTGGTGCGTCACCGATCAATCTCGACGTTGAAGTAGAGAATATCAATGCACAGAACTTTTTTATTAAAAATGGATTTGTGGAGTCGACCCGATACATTGTCGGTGACAACAAAGAATATATTGGGTTCACACTTCGGGCTCCATGTTCTATATAGGCAAATTATGGTTCCGGCGGGCTCCATAATATATTAAAGTTTCGTGATATTATATATAACAATATGCATAGACAGAACTTGATTATCAACGAAGAGATACAAAACCGCAAACTTTACGTCCCCTCCAAAAAAGAAGACCTGGCGAAGTACCACGTTCCCGCCGAACACGCCGAACAGTTCAAACAATATTTTGATACAAATGGATACCAAGAACTTCCGCCCGCAATCGCAGATGTCCGTCGTATGTGTATCGGCGGACTAATCATTACAAACGAAACGCTAGGTGAACGGATAGCATCGGAGTTCAACACCATACAATATGCCCATTTAAGGGCGCAAACGTTCGCGCACAAAATTCTTTGTCAAAGGAATGATGAGGCCATAGCATTACTATTCTTGACTGTTCAGGACTTTGTGGGCGACGACTTCCGCGAGTACAAGAACATGCCCCACAGAGAGCTACTCTCATTAGTCAAGCATAATATTAGAAACATAATCGAAGACCGCATCGGTTGGGTTGTCGCATATTCAAAACAAGTACTGCGGGACTACTACTCGGTAGGTGTACAACGTCTCAAGATCAAACTAAATTTTATCATGGATGATGGTGTCATCAAAGACGAACTTGAGGTCTCCCAAGACGAGTATGTCAATTATTTGAATACTGTCAAGGGCGGCCTGTTGCTCAATGGCCTGATAGATGAACTTATATACTACGACGATATGTTCGGAAACGTCACTCATCAGAACTACGGTGCCATATGCCAGGTGTTGGCGCCATCCGGATTTCCGGAAAGTAAAAAATGGATACAGATCGATGTAGGGATAACGTTTACAGGCAAGCGCCTACACGGCGAGTCCTATGAAGATGCGCTCGCGCGGAAGTCAAAAGAGGAGATATTTATTCATTTTAATGACAAAACGTTGTTCAACAACAAGGCCAGTGCCGAAAAAAATAAATTAGATGAACTATACAAAAGTATGTACTTTGGTGGCATTCCCCAAGGTCTGGGATACGACGGGTTCTACATCAATATATTCGAGGTTTTGTACGCGGATCAAGTTCAAATCGTCGAGAACTGGACAAGAGACTACACATTTTGTAAATGTGCGCATCGTGCTCAAATAATTGAATCGCACCGTGACAAGGTCAAAAAAATGTCAAAAAAATCAATCTGATCCGGATCAATACATTTTAAAAAAATTGAATTTTTTTGTGAATTTTATACAATGAGCGCTATTATACAATTTATTACACGCGAATCCATATATGAAGCCATACTTAACAATGACATGGACATGCTTCTGAGGGTAATCGATAAGTATCCAAGTGCGGTCGAACTCAAAAGAAATCCGGGCCTGGTCGGAATCTACTCTTACACGACCCCACTACTATGCGCTATGGATTGCGGTCATATGGATATGTTTTGCTTAATTTTGAGTAAATGTAGTAATAAGTATATACATGGGCGTGGTGGCAAAACAGCTATGTTTAGTGCTATTTTATGCCAAAACACAGACGCGGTCTTAAAATTGATACATCTCGGTGTGTCCGTGAATAAAAAAGGCCGTTCATTATTACCATTAACAATCTATCGCGATTATGATATACGACTGATCAATATATTGATCCGGAACGGTATGTTTATAAACGATACTGATGCAGTTACAACGGCCGTAAGCGCAGCTGCGTTTAAGCGCGATGAAAACTTGGTTCAAACCTTGTTAGAATATGGCGCAAATTTATCCATCGCGATTAAAGGTTACTCGGCTAATATGTACGTTTCTCAGAACATGCGCGAATATGCTCAAGAATTGAAAAGGAACAAAGTTATGTCGCTCGCTCAGTATGCCCTTCGGTTTCGATCACCGATTGTTGACATGAATGCTATCAAGAGTATCATGTCCGATTACATGATCTAACGCGTGTCTCAACATAAATAGATATATTATGACGACCAAAAAAAATTGAATTTTTTTGTGAATTTTATACAATGAGCGCTATTATTGACGGCAATCGCGCAGATAAATCGTTCAAAGAATTGATTGATATGTTTGAAGCCGGTGAGCACAAGGCGAAGCGTATCGATAAAAATGAAATATATAGATATGTTATAGATGCAATTCAGTTTGAACATTATCGTATGATGACCATGCTTTTCGAAATTATTCCGGATCTACAACATATACTTAATTCAAACAGAGCATTTCGTGAAATGTTAATATGTACATGTCACGAAATTATTCAGCTTTGTGCCGACCGCGGCGTAAAATTTAATATAACTTCTACGGAGATTCTTAAGTCCGCATTGTGGAGTTCATACAATGTAATTGCGCAATTATTGAATATCGCCAAAGAAGAATCCGGCGGCTGTTGCATTGACTTGAATACTTCCACTCAAATTGGCGCGCGTAGTGTTTTGGCTCATTTATTAGGAATGTACAAGACATATAAGACTCCCTATGAGCTCGCCTCAAAGGTAGCTACCCTTATTGATCACGGAGCCGAATTTGATATAGATATGCTCGTAGATTTAGAGTTCACTGTACAAAAACACTCGGATCCGAAAGTGACAATCGACTTACTTTTGGATAGATATCCGGATATCCTCTCCAATATGCAAAGCCACTTCCCCATTAAAAAACTTCGGAAGCTTTTAGAATATGGCGCTAACCCGAATAATTCTGGCAATTGTCGGTCGACTCCTTTGGCAACGGCCGCATATCGTGGCAAAAATGAGGTTGTTCAACTATTGCTCGAGTATGGCGCGGACCCCAACCATGTGGGTCCGCTTGATACATTTCGTTTCAGGGAACACGGGTCACCAGAGATGGTAGCATACGCCGATGAACTTATCGCGACAAGACAAGAATGTATCGGTGCAGTTATGATGCGCTGCGGTTCATTCGTTCAAAGTTTGATCGACCTCATTTTGAGCTACTGAGCCTGATTTATTTGCGAAGAGTGGCGCAAATGCTATAAAAAAAAATTGATTTTTTTTTTATCAAATATACATACAAAGGCAACATAATGGGTCTAGTCAAGTCAAAGTTGTTCAAATCAAACAAATCCAGTCGCCGATCATCAGAACCGATCATTACGGCAATTTTTCAGAAAAATGAAGCAGAACTATGTCGTTTGATCGGACTCAATTCAAATCTAGCACAAAATCCAGATAGTACGATGCTTTTACATCACGCCATCGGTAACGATATTAATCCGATGATCATCCGCATGATGCTGGATTACGGCGTTGATGCGAACGGAATGACTGCCCACAACTGCTTCGTGCTCTATCCAGCAGTTTGCGACAACAAACTTGATATCGTACGATTGCTGGTCGAATACGGTGCAGACGTCAATGCAAGAACGAAACGCCAGCAACCTGCACTTAATTATGCAGTCGGTGCTAACCTTCCAGATATGGTACGGTTACTTGTTGAACTCGGCGCGGATGTTAATTTAACATCAGATGCGCACTGGAACGGCGCACTCTACCAAGCCGTCGAACACAATCGCCCAAACATGGTCCGGTTACTTATCGAACTCGGTGCGGATATCAATGCTGAGCCCAATTACTATAGTTCGCCACTTTATTGCGCGGTCAATCGCGGCGACGCCAATATGGTCCGTTTGCTTGTTGGATACTGTGCCGACATACGCGTCGAACCATATACGATCCTTAGACTGATCCACCGGGCAACCATCGACGGAAATGTAAATGTGGTCGATCAACTTGCTACATTCGAGCATTGCCCCGAGTTCGAGCAGCACCTCGCGTCCGAGCAGCATCTGGTACCGAAGCGACATCATGTGTCCGACGTTCCATCAGCTAACCTCCCCAGCGCTCGAATTGCCATGAATGTGCATCGGTTGTTGGACCACTACGATATCGAAGAACGACGTCTCGCGTCGATCAACCGATTGATCTTGATCTGAATACCCGATTAGGTATGAATATTTTTTTTCTGCAAAATTATATACTAACCAATGGCGTACATCATTGATGACCAGTACATATCTCTGAAGGAGAGCATCGCCGTCGAGATCGGCGCCGACGTCACCATATCCGATGAGCTCAATGTTATTTTGGACGCAAACACTAGCCCATCATTTAGTATCCTCAACGACGGCACCATATCAATCGGCTCCCCCAATATCAGCAACAGTATATCGTTGAACGGCGGCATATGCTACAACTTCAAAAAAATAATAGATGGTGGTACAAATTACGTCCTCCAGGACAACGATTACTTTATTGAGGTTGTGAGTCCGACCTACCTAACCGTGACGCTACCGCTGGCAGCCAGCGGTCCGGGGTGTAGCTTTATCATATCACGATCGAACTCCAATACGAGCAACATCAATGTTGTTGCCCAAATCGGGGACGACATAGACGATCGGTCGTTTTTGACGCTAAAGCGCGCCGGTCAGCATATAAAAGTCATTAGTAACGGCGAAAACTCGTGGTATGTGGTCTAGTTTACCGGACATCGGATCTTGTCCGACTTCTTGTCTCCGACTTCTCACCCGGATCCTCGCTCGGCTTCTCACCCGACTTCTCACCCGGCATCAAATCTCACCAAGCATCTTCATCACCAAGTCATTTGGTGAGCCACCAAGCTCTTGGAATTTTTTTAATAGTTCCTCGTACGTGAACTGCTTTTTTGAGTTATTTGTATCCGACGTCGAAATGTTCACGGTAATATTGACTATCTTTGTCATGACCTCATCGAGGTCCATCTTTGCTATGAGCCCCACAATATGTGACTGCCATGCTTCGAGTTCCGGATCGGGTTGAGAGTTTGGTAGCGTGTCTAGGGGGACATTGGACGGGGCACTTTGTGGCGTACCAAGCGGCCCGTTGGATGGTGTGTTTGGTGGAGCACACGGCGCGGAATTTGCCGATGCGGTGCCGGTCAGCTCGAAGTTTGCCGGTTCGGAACTCATATATATTATATTGGTGACATATTCAACATATTTACTTTATTTTTTTGTAAATATGATATCCATACAGTCCCACAAATGTTTTGTCGTCATCCGACAGACCGTCATAAAATTTTTGTTTTTTTTGTCTAAAATCATCGAGGTGATCATCGAACCGCCGGCTATCCACACGAACAATGTTATACTTTTTAAAAATTTTATCGAGCGCAAATATATCAACAAGAGTCTCCTCGTACGGTTCACTGGCACATGGGATAAGAACATTTATTTTGACACCGAATGGTACCAGACTCGATGGCTGCTTGTCTTCGGCGAACTCAACCAAATATTTAGTTTTGCTCGCAACTTTTACTTCCCAGCGACCACCATTCGCTTTCAGCATGTCGAACAGATGAGCCCCGTCGAATGCGGTAAACACGAACTCGCCATCCGGTTCGAGATAATAGTTTATCAAACCAACGATGTTTTCCGCATCAGCTTTACTCGACAACATATAATGAAGCGCCAAGTTACAAATAATGGCCGGAACACCACCCTTTGGAAACAATCCAATTTTGTCGATCCGCTCGGTGTGTCCCTTCCAATCGGCATTCAAATCTGCTTGAACGACACTAAGAGTTGTATTGTTGCCGCGAGACTCGTTGATGTCAATCGAGCCTTCACTGACCCGAATCGACTTCGAAAAGTCATGCTTACGTTGAATAATGTTGTCAATTGCGCTTATGTCGCGCTCTACCATAAGTAGCGTTTCAATCTTTGCCTCGTAGTACTGCATTAAGTCCTGTCCCTTGCCTGATGCCAGATCAATCAGGTACTTTGCGCCGGCATACCGCGCAATGATGATACCAAGCACGAACCGATTTGCTTTTCGCACATATTGGTACGAACTGTCCGACTTTTCGAAGTAGAAATCTCGCGTGAGTTCATGATGTGATTGTATCAAATCCTTTAGTAGAAGTGGGTTCATTGTCATTTGAAAGATCTCTTCCGCGAACATAAAGTTGTTACCGAACGCGATCTTTTTGAGGTAGTCGCCGTGCTTGTCGTCACGAATCCGATGCACCACCCACCGTGTGCGCTTGGCATCGAAGGACATTTCAACTACTTTTTGGTGCAAGTCCGGATCGTTGTCATCGGCGACGTATCGGTCCGTATCCGGAACAAAGTAACTCGGTCGAAACAACACCGGAAAGTATGGTTCGTTTATGCGCCCGTTGGCCACATCGAGCCGGATCTCATCCATTTTGCTTGCCAAAGCCGGGTATGATACCGGATAGTTCCGGAATGTTAGGCCAAGCTGTTTGAATGCCCTGTTGTTGATGCCGCTAAACAAATAATACTCGTTTTTGGTCGCTCGTACGGTCAAAAAATCAATAGTTAGATGATCGAGGGGCTTCCATTTATAGTGGATCGTTTTATTGTAATTGGCCTCGATGTTGGTAAAAATGATGCCATCGGTGTCATAATTCTTTGCTTTGAGGTCGTTGTACTGACTCATGATATTTTTCTGGTAACTTTGGATGGTAAGTTTATAATACGGTTTTACGCGAATTTTCGCACGTTCGCCGACCAAGGCCGCCAATTTCAGCAGGTACTCGTGGCGTTCACGGAATGGCTTCTCATGGATGTTGGCGCCATTGAACATAATGATGTCGAATACATAAAATAAGCTCTGTCCGTCGTGGGTAGTCAGATGTTCACAATCAACGATCATTTGTCCAGACACTCGAACACCGAGCTCGGCATTTGATACATTGTTGACATCGACCCCGCTTATGTACGTCGATCGGCCGTCTGCGTTGATTATCAAAAATGTACGCTGACCATCGGCTTTGTCCGTGATCATGTAACTACCGATGTTGGGAACTACTTCAGATATGTATGTAAACTTGTTCAGGTTCGACGGGTTGTTGCCGACCTGCTTGAGACTCTTCACCCACGGTTTACCGATCTGGTTTCCCAGATATTTGACCGTTTTAAAGTGACGATTGGCGTCCATATATTCAAGTCGCACAAAAAAATAATTGGTCGAAACTGTATCAAAGTTGAATTATAAATTGTTGATATACTTATCATTTGGTCGCGGCCGCTCGATGATCCCATACTAAGACCTCATCCAAGCACCTTGTTCAGCAAACGCTCAATCCGGGCCCGATTGAAGCCCTTCACGCTCGACAACCAATCAAGTAGGCGGTCGCGCCCGCCTTCATCTTCAAATGGGACCGAGTCAGCATTGTGCCACACAATCGAGTCGATTTCGGCATCTGTCATCTCTTTTTTGAAGATCTCGTCGCGGGCCTTCCTTTGTCGGTCCGACAGACAAGTCACCCGAAACAATGGTGCGTTCTCGATGTCCCGAATGCCGGGGAAGTCCCGACGCAGATCATCCATATATTTTTTGTTTTTGAGCTTGGTTTTGGGTATTTTTTTGAAAATGCTCTTGGCGCCAATGCCGGGAGTCTTCTCGGCAAAGTCAGTACCAAGAATGAGTCCGATCTTGATGAGGTCATCCAAATCAATGCCATTATCCGACAACAAGTTATCCAAGTCATATTCAACAAATTTGTTTGCCTTACCTTTCTGTCGAACACGTTTGATGATCCGCTTCGAGCCGAACATAATGGCATCAGCATCCGGCGACATCACGTAGTCGATCAAATGGTCGATGCCGTATCGCGTCTCGTTTGTTAGCATCGCAGCAAATTGCTCAGCCTCGTACGGATCCGAATGATTGCCGTTCAGTCGAAATGGAGCAACAACCCATGGAATATTCAAACAATCTAGCATAAATTGTACATCCTGAATGTGATATGACTGAACCCGAAAGCACCGTTTCTCGTACTTTTCGATGCTGCGCCTGTGTGACTCCATTTTGATCTGTGTTGATTGGTCATCTTCATCATCGGACGAAAAGAGCTTGTTTTGCTCGATATGGAGCAACTCGCTTTTGAGGTCGTTTATTTTTTTTTTAGCTTTTGTACGCGCCTCGGAGCGCTTCTTTAGCTCTAGTTCCTTCAACGGCTCAATGGTACAAGTGTCATCAAATTTACGATCAAAGACCCAATATTGGTGTATTCCGTACGATTGTAGCTTAAATATTACCCCGAGCAACAACGAGCTGATATGGATCGTTGGACGCCCGTTTGCGTCCGTTAATGTATGTGTCGTCGCACATCCGAGAGAACACCTATGGATCTCGGCCATGGCGTCAATTGCGACGTGTTTGCCCCTGAGGGATCTCAACTTAATCTCTCGCTCGGCTGGAAACAACTTTGTAAAGCCCTGGATGCCCATTGTATAGTATTACATATAATAAATTCAATTTTAACCAATTTCTCATACGTTCTTGATCCCGAACAACATCCACGATATGCGAAATATTGTGAGCCTCGTGTCCGAGTTGTCCCCATTGCGAGTGTCCTGGACGAGTTGAAACCGTATTTTGACCGTGTCATCGATCAAATGCCCAATTTTACATTTAATGAAAGCATTGTCGTGTGTACCGGTTTCGGACAAATTGTGCGCAACAAACGCCGCATTGTACACCGTCCCGTTATCTTTAACTAATGTCGTTCGGAGCTCACGCCGGTTCTCATACTGTGTGCCGTCCGTTTTGGTTAGTTTGAACTGGATGCGCAGATCATGAACAAGCTCCTGATTTGCCAAAATATTGATGCGATTCATGTCCGGAAACGCGATTTCATCCGTCGGAGACACGGAGTTGAATGCATTTATCGGCAGGAATACATCGGGGCTTCTGTATATCGTCCCGGGTGATATATCAACGCCTTCTGCCAAATTTAGCGCTAAATTTGTATTGAACTCGGTGCGATAGAACTCCGCATTTGAATGTAATAAGAGCGCATTTGTTCCTCCTGTAGTAAAGTTAAATAGTATTGGAGCCGTCGGCTCGCCTTCGACAAACATGACATCATCATAGTCCATTCGGTTCAAAAATTCACTCATAGTGTTCCGATATATCTATCGGAACAATATTTCTTTTAGTTGAAACACGAACCAGCCAACCCATTTAAATTTTATTTTTTTGGATGATAAATATGACACATGTATTGCTGCGGCTACGACAGTATAAAATGGAGGTGTTCAAGCAAGTCGCCGCAATCAAACAAAAAAAATTTTTAAACAATCTGTTCGCCGTGTGGATGTGTTCGTCGATCAAGAGTGACGTCCATGAATTCGCCCCGAACGTTGACTTTGTCACATTTAACATTGATAACCTGATGTACGCCAACGACAAACTGGGGCTAAATTTTGACATCGAGCAGTTGCGTCTCTTTTCGGCACAGCAATATTGTATGTGTATCGGCGACATCACCGCGCAACTTTACGACAAAATAGACCAACCGCCGATAATAAAGGACAACATAAGTGAGCAGCAACACAAACGACTATACAATCTGTACGTGACCAACAATGGCCATGACAAAGGGTTCGAAGCGCGCCGAGACGAGCTGCTCATGTTATATGAGTTCATGGGCACCAGCAATATACATTTGGGCATTCCGCCGATATTTAAGGGCGTCGAGCTCTTTGGGTCACCCCTCAATACGCATAACGACCTATACTGCAGCCCGTTCAAGATAGAGTCCGCATTCGGCTCATTAGGTTCATTCTTTGAATATACATTCCACGCCGACGGTCTGTACCTTTGCAACCCGCCATTCAGCGAAGATGTCATCAAACAGATGGCACTGCGACTGGTTCAAATTTTGGATGAGACCGAACATTCTGTTGTCGTTGTCGTGACAGTTCCCGTGTGGGATCAGGAGAGTCAAAAAAAAATCAGTGGTGCCGCCGATGTTGGACTCGACTTTGAAGGCTACCGGATACTTCACAACTCGACACATCGCCGATGCGAGAGGATACTCGATCAATCCAAATATCCTTATTATAACTACTTTACAGACCAGCGAGTGCCGGCGACATACAGCCATGTTTTGGTACTTTCGAACACCGACGTATACAATTTCTCTTTGAGTGGCTTCTTGCGGCGGTGGCGCAAGTGGGCATCGAGCCCATTGTGATCAAAAATCAGGCTCCTATGTGCGGACCCGGTTTTGTTCTAAATGTAGAACAATATAGTACATACGATATACATGTCTCTACTAAAAGACCTCGAAATTACAAATAATTTCTATGGCATCACTACCACTAAAGGTGACATAATAGTGAACGACGGCACAAAGAACACACGCTTGCCGGTCGGAACAAATGGCTACGCGCTCGTTGCGAACTCCTCGCAACCGACCGGTCTCGAGTGGGCGTTCATCAATGGTGGTGGTGGATCGAGTAGCATCGCGTACTTCAACTATACTTTGGCGTCGTCGCCCTTTTCGACAAATAACACCAGTTACGTGCCAATCAATGACCTAGCAAACACGCCCGAACTCGGCAACTATGTAATGTTGCTAAGCGCAACGTACAGCATATCAAAAGCCACCGAAACAGCAGAATTCGGGTTCTTCAGGGATGGGGTCCTCATGAGCGGTTCCAATCGTGTTGTCGGAGCTGCCGTACCAAACAAGCGAACCGCGTTCTATATGCAATTTGATACAACTTTTTCAGGCACGGAAGTCATGTCGACACGCTTCAGAAGCAGTTCAACGTTATCAACCGTAACATTGTACGATGCGTCGCTTTTGCTCGTTAAGTTTACCACAGCGACCCAATATAATGTTGTCGGGGTCGAATTTGCAACAAATGCCACAACACCTGTAGAGATACCAGATATGACCAATACGCCAGCATTAAATGTATATTTGGTGCTGTTTAGTGGTACTTTTAGTATAACAAAAAATAATAAATCAATTACGTTCGGATTGTACAAAAATGCCTCGCTCATCAATGCCTCAGCTCGAGAATATGGTGCGTTGCCCAATACCAAAACATTAGTTCAATTGATGACGGTCGTATCATTTTCGGGTAGCGATAGTTGCAAAGTAAAGATCAATGTGTCAGATTCGACCGTCGATGGGATAGTATACGACAGGTCTCTGATCCTCATTCCTCTGAACTAAAGCGGGTACACGAGTCAAGTACTTTTGTTCTAACTCGAGACACGCCCGTGGCGGCAACGATCACGTCGCTAACTAAAGACTCGTTTTGAGCCACGACAAATATAGTCGGCAATTGATCACTTAAATTGCCGAAAAAGTTGGCATACGTTTCAAAAAATGTCTTATCGAAGGGCGGACTATCTAGTACAATTGTGTGACCTTGAGGGATCGTTCTCGACTCAATGACCTCAATCATCTCTTCTTTTGAGTAAAATTTCACATCATCAAGACCCATTTGTAGCGCTATGGTATAGACTTGTATCGTCTTTCCAATACATACATCTCCCGTCATCAGGACGATCTTTGAACGGTTCTGCTCAAAAAAGGAAGTTAAATTATACGAATACATGGGTTTGTGTGGCGGCGTGTGAACGACCAGATTTGTATCGAACTCGAACAAAGTATCGCTACTACTCATTACATGTTTATATCATTTACAATGATGACTCATCCGGTTATGATAGCCGCGTTCAACACGATACATTTGTATATGTACTCGTATATAGTCTCATTTGTAAGCGCGGCGATCTTGTCTCTGTAACTAGCCACCATTTTGTCATACTTCGGTTTGCCGTCAACATACCCGGCGTATATGGCTTCTATCTTGGCGATTACGTGGTCGATCTCGCACTCTGTCATGTGCCGCGCTTTGTCCTGCTGCTGCTTGGATTTTGATATGCCGGCATTGTAGTAGGCGAATTTAATATCAAAATAGTCCTTGTTGGGTTCCATCACGAGATCCATAAATGAGTGGTACTCATCTTCGTTCCACCCCTCGGCGTTGATGGCTTTCGTGTACACATTTACATTGATGATGATGGAGTTGGTCAGAAATAAGTACTTGAAGCGATTGGACCACGGATAGTGTCCGGGGAGGTTCAACAAAAATAAATACTTACTGAAATTAGTAATTGGTTCATAATTCTGCCATCCGTCTAGTAGGATGGTCATATGCTGTTTGTTTTGCGCATATTTCTGTAATATTTCGCGCAACCGATGAATTTTTTTTGTGGTCGGTGTTCCCTTGAAGTATATGACCTTCTGCTTCTCCGGGAGCTCATTATTTTTTTTAGCAAACAACACCTTCATTTGGTCCCAGTCCAAGCACTCGCCGCGATACTTCTGATGTAAAGTGATACATTCGAATGTATTGTCCGGAAAGATGATATTATTGACGTTCTTTGGCTTGGCGTATATAAAAAATGGATACTTATCTACATAGTCGCCCAGCTCCCACGGCACCCGGTCACTCAACCAAAAATATAACTTAGTGTCCGGCACCGATCGTCCGGCGTCCCGGCAGTACTTGATCGTCTTGCGAACCATCGCCAGATTGTGTTCGACGCGTTGATCAACTTTGAATGGCTTGGGGTAGCTCGTCGCCTTGTTATCCTTTATTTCAATAATAATGAAGCGAAAGTCATCGCCGGACACTTTGTCTTGGTTTTCCGGATCATTGGCTCGGTAGAACTCAATAAAGCGTCGCTTACACTCGTCATAGAAGCTCCGGCTATCGTCAACGGTGTGCTTAAATTTTGCGAACGATCGCTCCAGATACTCAAAATATTTTTCGATATACTGTGACATCCCGGTACCAGTTCAACCACAATCCTATACCAATGCGATATAAAAAATAGTATCGAATATATACCGATAATTTTAGTTTAAATTATAACAGCGTCATAGTATATAATATGGCTAGTTACTCGTACTCGAACATATCAGATTTCCTGAATGCGTCGACCATCATACTGAGCGAACTCCAAGATGACATTACTGGTTCGTCCATCTCTTCGGCTAACGTACTCTACTCAATCGAGTCTGGCGACACAATAACCATCTATTTTGATGGCACCCTGTCGGCGCCCGACCAATCGACCCTCACAGCTGTCGTGAATGCATATACAACTGGTCTTCAGGAAGACATCATCACAACCACAGGCAGCTTTGTTCTGAGCAACAAAGACCTCATTACGACCACAAATTTCTTTATCGACCCCGTGGTCGCGACCAAACGCGCGGGGTTCTCTACATCGGGCGCAACAAGTGGCACAACACTAACATTGGCATCAATATGCTCCACTGATCGTACGATAACATTTCCAAACATTACCGACACAGTCGTGACGCTGACTGCCACGCAGAGCTTGACAAATAAAACGATCGGTAGGGTGTCATTCGACGGCCAAGGAAGCACAAGTTTGCCAACATCAACCGCATACTTTGTGCCCACATCAACTGCGGTAACTGGATCAAATAATTACTACTTTACGTCACTTGCAGCGCCAGCAACAACAGGTTCGACCACTGGAAGCGCATATACGCTTTATGTCGCCGGTGCTCCAAGTGGAACTATAACAACGCCGTATTCACTGTATATTGCTGCCGGATCTACATATTTAGGCGGTGCGCTTCAAATACCAACCGGTGCCGTAAATGGCTATATTTTGACTTCAAACGCCACCGGCATCGCATCATGGACAGCGCCTTCAACGCCCACATTTGCGGACGGAACCGTCAGTGCACCGGGTATTGCGTTCACAAACGAGACATCAACCGGATTCTATCGACCATCTGCGAACCAACTCGGGGTGGCCGTAGGTGGAACCCTCGAATTGCTGCTGACACAGACCACGGCAACTATCTCGAACGGAACCACATTCAATGTCGGAACATCAGGGACAACGAGCCCGTTGAATGTGTATGGTCTGATAACAGGTACAAATGGTCTCACGATAACCGGCGCAAATACATCCCTCACGTCTCTATCTACGTCAGGACTGATATCAGCCAATGCTGGTCTTACGTCAGCCAATGGTCAAACTGTCAATGTCGGAACATCAGGGACAACAAGTTCATTAAATATTTATGGTACAATTGACTGCTTTGGCACAGGTGGCACAAGTTTGCCAACATCAACCGTATACGTCGCACCCGCATCAACTGCGGTGACTGGATCGAATAATTACTACTTTACAGCACTTGCGGCACCGGCGACAACCGGTTCGACCACTGGAAGCGCATATACGCTTTATGTCGCAGGCGCCCCAAGTGGAACTATAACAACACCGTATTCACTGTATATTGCTGCCGGATCTACATATTTAGGCGGTGCTCTTCAAATACCAACCGGTGCTGTAAATGGTTATGTTTTGACCTCAAATGCCACTGGTGTAGCATCATGGGCGGCGGCGGCGATTCCAACCTTTGCCGATGGAACAGTTGGCGCACCAGGCATCGCATTCGCAAACCAAACAAATACGGGCTTCTATCGTCCATCTCTGTCCCAAATAGGAGTCGCAATTAATGGTGTCAATACAACCCTATTCACGGCGACAAAGCTCGAGCTCGCTATCGGAACCATGCTCAATGTTGGAACAAGCGGAACAACATCGCCTTTGAACGTTTATGGTCTAATCACGGGCGCGAATGGCCTCACGATAACGGGTGCGAATACATCATTGACGACCCTATCGACGTCGGGACTAATATCAGCCAATGCCGGCGTTACCATTGCGACCGGTCAGTCTCTCAATGTTGGCACAAGTGGAACTACTTCAACTTCAACATTTTGGGGACTAACTACACATAAAGCAAAGGCCATTGTAAATGGAACGGGCAATTCGGTCGCGACCGACTCTACACTGTATGTCGCACCCGATGCGACAGCAGTTACCGGCGCCACAAACTATTATTTTTCGACATTCGCCGCGCCTACAACAACTGGTGCAACAACCGGCGAGGCGTATACCGTACACATTGCGGGCGCACCAACTGGCACCATAACTAACCCATATGCTCTATACATTGCGAGTGGCAGGACATATATGGGAGGCACATTACGGTACACAAATGGCGCCGCAAACTTACGCGTGCTTCAATCGGATGCTTCTGGTGACGCAACATGGGTTGACGTCTCCGCGCTGCCGTCGCCGTCATTGACATACTATTATGCGGTCACAACAACCACACAAGATACAACATCCACCACAGCAACAAATATTCCGTCAATGACAGCGACGCCCGCGGCGGGGACTTACTATGTGTCTTTCGCCGGGGTTGGTAGAACATTAACAGGTAACCGTACATTCAACGTACGGCTCGCAATCAATGGCACGTTGATCACCAATGCCGCCGCAGCACACTTGATCAGTACTATTAATATCGATCAACGCGTTGGTGTTGATAGTATTGTTACATGTAATGGAACCGACGTCGTTACCGCTCAATTTTGGATAAGTAGCGGCTCCGGAACCATCCGCTTAACCAATCACAAAAGTCTGGTGCTGATGCGAGTCGGTGCATAGATTTATTTTTATTTTATTCACGTTTGTTTGACTATATATACATATGATTGGACAACAAATAATAGATAGACTCCGAGGAATTGAGGTCATAGAACCGGTGAAGGAATTCGTGAACGAACATCGAAATGCCGTTCTTGTTGTTGCTGCGGTCGTCGTCATCGTATTCTTGTACATGCTAAGTGAAAAGATTACGTCGCAGGTCGTGTACATTAAAATGGACATAACAGAGCCGCAGCTGCGTGACCGTCACCTTCATCTCAGGGAAGTTGAGTTCTACGACCGATGGGGTGCGCGCATCGTACCGCTTGGGTGTGAACTCTCGAGTGTTCATTCCGGAACCCAATCATCAAATTGCGACGCAATGCAGGACCGCGTATTGGCAACGTACTGGCATAGTAAGTACACATCGGCCGGGCCTTCGACCGAGGGTGGTAGTGCGCATTTTGCCAAGTTTACATTACCAAATGATCGAGTTTTGAAGACAATGAATGTCACCTCTAGATACAACAATACTAGTCGGTACGGCATGGCATACATCGAATATGTGGTGAACGGGGTTCAAAGAACCAAATACATGTCCCTTGATGGTGAACTCATCAAGAGCGGCACCCCCGACGAGGGAAACACATACAGGTACGTATTCTAATTGTATGACAAATTTTTTTATTGGTATCTATATATGGTTAGGCGCGCCGACATAGTTAGAGTTGCAAAAAAATTAAAAGTCAATCTCGACGTAGTCAGCATCGATACATTGTGTATTGGCGTCAAAATTGAACTCGAACATGGGCGAATCCACCCGCGAACAAACGTATCCAATAACGACCTAACAAAGACAATAAAGATCGCACTGGCTCATATTGAAGAGTTTCCGGACTACTATGACCGATTGCTGCGCCTAGAGGCACAAGCCGAGCGGTACTGGCGCGGGCGCCGAAAACCGAGCATATGGCTCGATTAGACCGGATCAAGCACCAAACTAAAGCTGTGTAAATGGAAGTTTATATTGTCAATCAGGGTCTCAAGTCGAACATCAATGTAGTCCCCTTGTGACATGGTGACCATAAACGTCGTATTAAACGTCGTGTGTTCATTTTTGGTAAAGGTCTGATGTACATTGAACACCGATGCACCAGTCTTGTAAACATGGCATATAATCTCCCGATTGTTCACAAGTGTGTGCCCACAAATTGTGATAAATATTTTAAAATATTTGGCTGATTCAGCCCCATTGTACTGCAAGCGACCGTTCGTGGGCATCGTAAACGTACCACTTGGCGCTGCATTAGTTAGCGACGTCGTGGCAGCAATTTGGACCGCCTGCGATACGATCAAACTAATAGTGTAGTCATCGGGCGGTGGGGATATAAATGCTAACATCGCACTACCGCTGCCGATGTTCGACGACGTGTCATCCCATGAAAGCACCCCATTGCCAGTATTGAACATATATCCGGTTCCATTTGAATTCGGAAATTTTAACTCGTAGTTCGTGCCGCCGCTTTGCCTCGATAAATTTAAATTGTGACCATCCGCGGCAGAACAGATGCCGTAGTTGATAGGTACAAGGGCGGGCATATCCGTCTGATCATCCATGATATATTGTATCATAGAATTTTAGTTAAATTTCGACCAAACCCGATCAAGTCAGAGTTGGTGAAGCCACACACCTACATAGTACATCATAAATCCGGTAAAGAACAGGCTCCACTCCATGGTATGGTTTTGGTTCCACTTAGCGCATTCGCGCGGCATCATCGGAACATCTGATACAATTTTGGCAACAATTGCACCAATGTATCCGACGATAATTGTGAGCAATCCAAACACAAGCGCGGCGACAAGCATGTTGTTCGAGTCAAACATAGTATACTATGTTGTCCATAATTTAATATCAGATATTCTTTTTTTTCTTTGCGCATCCCAGTCCTTCACCATCGGCGCCGGATAGTTGAGAGTATATTGTTTGTAGTAGATATCCCAATTATGTATATGGTTTGGATCGACACCGCGTAGCTCCGGACACCATTTTTTTATATATTTACAATCGGGGTCGAAACGCGCGGATTGCCTCGACATGGAGAACACCCGAAAGTATGGGTTCGAATGGACCTCCGTGCCCGCACACCACACCCACCCGCCAAAATTATTGCAGTAATCATAGTCAACCAAATGTCGTGCGAACCACTTTTCGCCATCTTTCCAATGGACTCCCAGATAATGTACCAAGAACATCGCAACAACCATTCTTGCGCGGTTTTGCATGTAACCACTACCTAACAACTCACGCATGCCAGCATCAACAAATGGCACCCCTGTTTGCCCACATTGCCACCGTTCGATGTCTCGCGTCGACCACTTGATGCGGTTCATTTTCGGCAAAGTATCCGCACACTTTTTGTAGTTTGTATGATGATACTGGACCTGGTACATATAGAACTCACGCCAAAGCAGCTGTTCAATGAGCTCCTTTCCGGCACGAGTCTTGCCCAATGTATCTTTAACTGCCCAGTAGAACTGGCGCGGGGTAACGACACCAAAATGCAAGTGTGCCGATAGGTGAGTCGTTGAGTTTGCGGCCGGACAGTCGCGCTCAGCCGGGTAGTTTTTTTGCGATTTTGCGATAGATCTGAGAGGGGCCGCTACGGGCACCATATTTTGCCTATATAGATTATGGTCCCCGCAGGCGCCCCGTATTGTGGCCGCGATGTCCGAAAGTCGCTTTTCTCGGTGGCCCGCGGGGATGCGAGCAATGCGGGCGCGCAATTGTATCGGCATTTTGACAGGGCGAGGCGGTATGTACTTTTTTGCGTTTAGCATGAATGGTGTGTACTTTTTATACTTGCCGAGCTTGCCGAGCGGAAAAAGGGTTATCGTATCACGTAGATAGTATTCGATGCGCAGTTTGGTACACAATCGTTCGTTGGACTCTTGGCGGGCCTTCGCATACGGCGTTACGTCGCGTGACTCCCATAATGCATCAATGTTCAGCGATCGTATGAGCGCACCAAGCACGGCTGTCGTGTCACCATAAAAAAATGAGATCGCGACATCTGCGCGCAGATGCTTCAGTGATTGGATCATGAAGTCGATCGAACGTATGTTGAAATATTTGTTCTTTTTGGACACTTGTTCTGGTGTGAACACAAAACATAGGTATACTTTGTCCGACTTGTCCAAACATTCAAACAATGTTAAATTGTCATTGATAGTGAGGTCTCGATGGAAAACAAACAGACTTCGCATCTATATACTACTGATTATTAAAAATTGAAATTTACTGGGGTTATATATGGATATGTTGAGCTTTGTTGGTGTCGTCAAGCAATTTTGTAAAAGGGCATTCATCCGGCCCGTTTGTAGCAATTTGTTCGACGAGGTTGTCCACAATTTCTTTGAAAACGTGGCTGCTAGCACCAAAGTCGTACACATGAGTTGTGTGTGCGATCTCATTCATAAAATTGTCCACTACGCTCATGGCGGGCAACTATCAGAGGTCGAATGTGAGGAAATTGTCTCTGAGATAGTCAACAATGTCGACGACATATTTGAGCTCATTGTTGATAGCGCGCGCTTCACTTATGACTCAAAACGCACCGCCACTGGTGAGATGATATATATCGTAATTACTACCAAATATGGTAAAGTTTTGCCGCCAATCTTTATTGACGAGTCTGTTATGTAACTCACTCATATGGATAGCCGATACGGTTCTTATTTTTTTTGATAAAGTTATGATATAGCTCATCCCATTTTGTTGACCATTCCGGATGATCCCGACGCTTCAAGTTACTCATCTTAAAAATGTAATTTGATGACGAAATGTACGGGCGGCGCATCGTGACACCACCGGTTGCATAGAACACCATATCATATACATTCTGATACATGACCCACTCGTATGCATCGACACTGAACTCCATAAACCAACGAAAGCCATCTTTTGGGCGGGCGCCCCATAGAAGCATGAAGTTGCCGACAACCATGAGACGTTCAATGTGATGGAGGTAACCGGTCGCAAACGCCTTTTTAATACAATAGTCGACGGGATAGATGCCCAATGTGCCGGTATACCATGCTGCACCGACGCGCTTGCGACCACCGAACCAGCCCGAATTCTGTGCTCGTGGTGTGTGCAAAGCGTCGCAGTATCGATAACAATACAGTTGGTATTCGCGCCAAAATAGTTGTCGTATATATGTTTCCTTGGGGATTTTTGGTGCGTCGATCATATCGATGAGATCGGCGGGGTTGATCAACCCAATGTTGAGAGAGCTTGAGATGAACGAGTGGTACATTATGTCAGGCCCTCCGAAGTACATATAGTCTTGATATTTGGCAAAGCCACGCGATAACCTATTCTTGACGAACTCTCTGAACGTCGCCCTTGCTTGACTGTGTGTGAGGGGGTAACGCCAATTTGTCATCTCCTTCCAGTCGGGGCCGGGGTTGCACCCAAAGTGCCGCCTGACGTACGATATAGCAGCATTGAGATACTTTTTATATTGATGCGCTATCTTGACGCGAGTCTCCGGAATTTGGTCCAATTGGTCATCGGGGATGGTTCCCCGATTGTATTTGTCGGTGGATTTGACCCCTGGCATGATGCCGAGCCGGTTCTTACCAAACATGTAGAATGCGTTAAAAAAGAACTTTGTGGTCTTTTTTTGATACTCGGCATGATGTTCATCGCTCAACAAAAAATTAGGGTTTTTGTGCTGCTGTACCTGTTTCAGCCATGATGGGCGCGTCAAATCATCAGCCGAACTAAACATTACGGCTCCGGTTGGCCGGCGTAGTGACGCACCAAATTCTATATATTTGACCGCGTAGCCGGCATTTTGGAGATATTTTTCGTATATTTTCATGGTAGCGCGGTGCAGCACGAGCTTTAGGCGGTTGTACTCATATGCCGTGAAGTAATGCGGGTGCTCCCACAAAATGATGTTTGTGACGCTGCCGATTGCTCGGATATGTTTGGTTTCGAACAGTTGATTTGGCAGTACAATGAGCGTCAATTGTGGCATTTTGTATATAATACAAACTAAAAAATAATGGCCGGCATCGGGTCGTTCACTCGTCGTATCGTGCGTGGAGGAAACGGGTTCCATGGGGGTCGGTCGAAACTGCCGCATTTGCTTTGATCTTCGCTTCGATATCGGCAATATCTTTACGGACCCGATTATGCGCGTCAATGAGTCCGAGTCGGCGTCGATCACTTGAGCGCAACATCGACGCATTTGCCTCGAAAATGTCATGGTATTTATTGTCTGAATACAGGGCCTGCGCCTCAATTGCATCGTTTTCAGCTTTAACAATTGACGCCGTCAAATCGTGGTATTCTATAGACTTTTCGATCCTTTTGGCTTCACGTGAGAGGTCATCTAATACGATACGTACCTCGTCGGGAGTCATGTCGCGATGGGCCGGTTTTGATTCGGGTCCAATAATATGTATCTCGTACTTATGAAACACGTCACTGAACATCATATTGACTATAATTTGGTTATATTTAGAATGGACGCCGCGGGCTCCATAATTTACCTATATATACTATGGAGCCCGCGGCGCCCATCATCCCGAGACCGGGATGCCACCAATAATGGGGGTATTTTAAAAATTGAATTTTAATTTCATAATTATATATAATATGGGCAATTCATCGTCATCCAGCTCCTCATCCGGATCTTCCAGCGCCCCGGTGCGAAGAAACTTTAATACTAGGCCACTTCAGCCAAACGAGAAAACTTGGGACAAAAATGGAAAGTCATTTGTAATGGTGACCGATGGGCGGGGATCCGCCATTTCGGTCTATGAAGTTAAGAAAGAATAAGCCTCGTGCGTTCTTTTTTGTCAACTCATTATCATTTTAAAAATTGTTCATCACACTGATATACCACCACATCGTACGACATTTAACTATAAATGGCGACCGAGTACCAATATGACCAAGACGATTTTTCAGCCACGGACATTGATCTATCGGTACTACAATCAACAATCGAAGCCGATCCGGCGATCTCAAAAACCGTACTAAATATAGATAGGACCATCGATGGTGCAAACTTTACAATCCGGATTAATTTTGACGGTGCGCTTGACGGCGCTGAACAAACTGCCCTTAACAGCATCGTGACTGGATACACCGACGACCAGCCATCGAATGACCAATATTTTATTATATGTGACAGGAAACCAGCGGGGACGAACGGCGGCACGTTTGCCAATGATGTGTGGGCAACCCGTGATCTGAACTACGTCGATGGATCGGCGGAGTATGTAACTTTGAGCAGCAACCAATTTATCCTTCAACCAGGGCGCTATGTCGTTACAGCACGAGTGCCCGCGTGCAATGTTGGAGGCCATCAATCCCGACTCGTTAATGCGACTGACTCTACATATACATATGGAACGAATGCGGACTCATCAAAGGACTTGATGACGACGTCGTCCATCAATGCTTTTTTGACGTTATCGACAGCGACCACATTTGCAGTCGAACATCAGTGTACCAAAACCGCGCTCAACATCGGATATGGTAGAGCAACAGGGTTCGACGCCGACGAAATATATACATTTATTTCGATCCAAAGAATTCCCTAGATATGTATATATGGTTGTGACGATCAAGACAACGGGTGGCGTGTTCCGATCTGGTCGGATGAATGGTCCCGGAGAGGTCTACATTGAAGACGAGGTCACCGGAGAAGGTGAGTGCTTTATTGGTAACTTTGTAAAGGGTAAGTTACATGACTCAGATGGCATACATGTGACATATGACAATGACTCGTTCATTAAGCACGAGGGTTCGTTCGTGAATGGTGTACGGAGCGGAACGTTCAGTATACTTAAATATGAAGAAAAGGCCGGCGGAGGCGACCGAGGCTCAAAGCACATCAATAACTCCAAAGAAAAGAAAAAATTAAATGGACGCAAGCGTGTGGTCATTTTTGACAACGATGTCGAGATCACCGAGTTATCGAATGTCGCAAAGAAAATGACCATTAGCGTGACGCAGAAGACATTTAAAGACAATAAATATTTTAGTCAGTTTAGTATACAGGAAGCATAGTACGACATATGTTCGTCGATCAACTTGAAGCTTTTGGAGACTATGTGTTCAATGCACCAAATGTCTCGTTAGTGCTGGTGTTTGCGATATTAATCGCAATTTCCGAAGCCGTGGCGCAATCTAGTCTCAAGTACTACTCGCAGAACCGCGAACAAAAGTTTGACATGTTATTGCTGCTTGGATTGTGCGGATACATCATGGTGAGTCTATTGTTGTTCACCAGCTACAAGTACGAAGACATGGGTCACATGAACTTAATTTGGAGCTGTATGTCGATCATCATTGCGTTCACGGCCGGCAACATCATATTCGCAGAAAATTTGAATGGATACTCTGTCGCGGCGATCGGGCTGGCGCTCAGCAGCATATACTGCGGCTATTTGAGCGATGTTTATAAAAAAAAATCAGAATAATATTGTTCATGGTTATATATGTCTTTTATCGACTTACTTCAGTCGGATGGGTGCGATACCTATGATTCCGGTAGTCCTATTGATAAGCAGCAATTTGTGAACACTGTCGGGATCATGTGCGAATCGGTCGTTAAAAATAACAAAATAACAGGCGCCGGGCTCGTGATGTCAAATATCGCCAGCAATATAGTATACGCCGTGTTGCAGATAATTGTTATAATTACATTGATTTGGTACATGGCTACGTCGATCCTGAGCGCAATCAAGGCCAAATTAGACAAAATTGACTGGGTATTCGACCATGTGACCAAAATCTGGATCATTGTCAATACTTCGGTCAAGAGCTCGATTGATGCCATCAAGAAGGTCGTCGATGAGATTAAAAAAGTTATTGACGTTCTCAAGAACTGGTTTGACAATTTTGAGCTTGGTAAGTTGCTCGGAAACCTGTCAAAAAAAGTGTTAGGTAAACTGTGCTTCTGGTGCTAATCGGAGCTACACCAAACCATTATTTTTTTGATATTATTATGATCTAATTAATATAATTGCGCAATGCTCATCGAAGCAACTTTATTGACTTTGGGTGGCGGTACAATTTTGGGTCTCGGTGCATTGAGCGCGTCCGAGCGCCGTTCGAAAGTAATCAGCGGAGGTGCGTCGTGTGGTGATGAGTTCCTCGATGGCATCAAGCGCCGGGGTCAGGAACTCGGGTGCCCCGTGCTCGACTTTGCCGACGAAAACAACCGCCGTATGATCAACTCCATTGGCATTTTGATGGACAGCCTCGGTCAAAAGCACTCGACTTCGGGCCTGAGCATCGTCATGTACAATGTGCTCGGTAACATGATATATACAGCACTACAGATCATATTTATATTATTTTTGATCGTATATACGATCAAATGGGTGATTGATACAATCAAGGCCAAACTCGACAAAATTGATGGCGCGACCGACCTAATTACTAAAATATGGAACATTCTGAAAGATGTGATCAAGGTCACCATTGACAGCATCAAGGCTGCGATTGACGGCATCAGGAATGCGATCGAATGGGTGAAGCGCCAGATTGAAAAAATATTCTAATTCAATTTAAAAATATATTCGTGTCAACTTATATACAATGACATCCAGAGATCGATTCTTGACACTCTACAAGATCATCAAAGACAAGTACTACTCGCCCGATGGCGCGCCGTATCACTCGCTGGAAGAAGAAATCGTAGAAGCTCCGGATTGGGGACACACGTCAACCAGCGAAGCATATTCGTACTCCATCATGTTGGAGGTATATAAACAGATGCTCGACGGCAAGTCTGAGCTCGAAACTGCATGGAATCGACTCGAACAACAAATAATCCCAACGCAGGCGCTTCAACCATCAAATAACTTCTACAATGCCGACAAACCTGCTGGGTATGCGGCCGAATATCAAGTACCTGATGGGTATCCATCTCAGATTTCGTTGGATGTACCTGTCGGCAAAGACCCCTTGGCTGCCGAGCTTGCCTTTACGTATGGTACCAAAAATATATATGGGATGCACTGGTTGCTCGATGTTGATAATGACTATAAATATGGTAACATGAGCGACGGCGTCTCGAAACCAAGTTATATTAATACTTTCCAACGCGGCGAGCAAGAATCTGTGTGGGAAACGATCCCCCATCCTTGCTGGGAGACGTTCAAGTGGGGCGGCCCAAATGGGTTCGTTCCGCTGTTCGTTCGCGACAGCAATTACGCCAAACAGTGGCGCTATACGAACGCACCGGACGCCGATGCGCGTGTTATTCAGGCCATGTTTAAGCTAACGAAGGGTGTCGGTCCGTTACCGACAACCTTGCTTGGTAAGGCCCAAAAAATGGCAGATTACCTCCGGTATGCGATGTTTGATAAATATTTTAAAAAAATTGGGTGTCAGAATGTGCGCGATCCCGCGCCGGCCGATAGCTATGATAGTTGCCACTACTTGATGAGTTGGTACTATGCATGGGGTGGTTCGATCGATGCTCAGTACGGCTGGGCATGGCGCATTGGTTGCAGTCATGTTCATTTCGGGTATCAAAACTTGATGGCGGCATATGCGGCATCGCAAGTTGATGCACTTAAACCTAAATCAGAGCGAGGAAGTCGTGATTGGGGAGTCTCCTTGAAACGTCAAGTAGAGTTCTACAAATGGCTCCAATCGGCAGAAGGCGCCATTTCTGGCGGCGCGACAAACTCATATCGGGGTAGATATGAAGCGCATCCTGCTGGGTATCCAACATTTTACGGAATGGTGTGGGATCCACATCCGGTCTTCAGAGACCCGCCATCAAACAACTGGATCGGGTGGCAAGTATGGTCGATGCAACGCGTAGCAGAGTACTACTACTATTCCGGAGATACATCAGTTCGTGGGCTTTTGACCAAATGGTGCGAGTGGATGTTGTCGAACACGACCATCGCGGATAACGAGTTCAGCTATCCGGTCGAGATTGACTGGAATGGTCAACCATTTACATTTGATCCAAGTAACCCGGATCGCATCAATAGTGGCCTACATGTGATTGTTAAGAAAAGCGGGTTCGATGTCGGGACTGCGGGTAGTTACATCAAAACATTGCTGTACTATGCGGCGGTTGGCAACAATAAAGACATTCAAAATAAATGTAGAAAAATGCTTGATCTATGCTGGGGATGGTTAGATAGCAGCGGGTTTGCTGTCACATCTTTACAGGACTTTAGTCGACTGGACGCAAAGATCTCTATCCCTGAGACATTTGTTGGCAAAATGGCCAACGGTGACCCGATCAATAAAGATAGCACATTTCGTTCAATTCGGACCTCCTTATACAAGGACTTTCCGGCAGAAAAGGCCATGCCAGTAAAGTACCATAGGTACTGGGAACAGGTTGAACTTGCCACGGCGTATTTGGACTATCACATGCTTGTTGAAAAAAATGTGACTCCTGTACCAGTCAGCGATACATTTACATTTTGTGGTAAAGTATCGGTTAGTGGTGTCATTAAAAATAACGGATTAGAGCGCATCGACAACTTACTCGTTGTCCCATGTGAGCCAAATTGTTCTTGCGATTGTTCAGGGTCAACACCCGACCCAACACCCGACCCAACACCCGACCCAACACCTGACCCAACACCTGACCCAACACCTGACCCAATGACAGGAAAGTATAACTATGTCGAGGCGTGGCAAAAATCAATCATGTTCTACTTGGCTCAACGATCCGGCAAGTTGCCAAAAGACTTCCCACTACGGTGGCGATCGGACTCGGCGATGTCGGATGGTGCCGACGTCGGACTCGATCTAACTGGCGGGTACTACGATGCTGGTGACCATGTCAAATTTGGATTGCCGGGCGCGTATGCCGTGTCAATGCTGGGCTGGGGTGCGCTGGAATACAAAGAAACGTATCAAAAATATGGATTGTGGGACGAGATACTGGATGCCGTCAAATGGGGCACCGACTACTATATCAAGTGTCATCCATCGCCAAATAAGTTCGCCGCCCAGGTTGGCAACGGCGTGAAGGACCACTCGTGGTGGGGACCGCCCGAATTCATGAAAATGGAACGACCGACATACTTTATTGACGAAACCAAGCCGGGTAGTGAGATTGCGGCCGGGACATCGGTTGCTTTGTGCATCGCATCATTATTGTTCAAGGAAAGCAACGCAGCATACTCCGCGACGCTCTTAACCCATGCTATACAGTTGTTTGATTTTGGAAACAATTACAGAGGATTGTACAATACATCGGTGCCAGACGGTGCTAGCTTCTATACATCGCGCGACTATATGGACGAACTAATGTTTGCCGCATTATGGCTCTTCCGTGCGACCGGTGAAGAGAAGTACAAGACATTTGCCATTCAAAACTCGCGTGATTTGGTTAAGAAGTCACTCGCGTGGACTCAATGTTGGGACGATGTCTCATATGGTTGTGTGTATCTGCTATGGCATTTGTGCCGCGACGAGGATGCCAAAACAGCCATTGAGTGGTATTTGAACTATTGGTGTGACAAACTGTCTACGTCCCCCGGCGGGCTTAAGTTCCTGAACACATGGGGTTCGCTGCGCTATAGTTCAACCACAGCGTTCATGGCAGGGTTGTATATTGACAAATATAACTCTACATTAGAACCAGCAAAAAAGACCAAATTTAACAATCTATTGGAGTCGCAGATCAATTACATCCTCGGCGACAACCCGTCGAAGCGATCGTATGAGTGCGGGTTCGGCAATAACCCGCCGCTTAATCCACACCACCGCGCCGCGCACGGGTCATGGAAGAACTCAATGCAGGAACCAAAAGGAACGCGCCACATCTTGTACGGCGCTCTTGTTGGTGGTCCAAACGACAAGGACGCATATAGTGATAGTCGCGAAAACTATATCGATAATGAAGTTGCGGTCGACTACAATGCGGGCTTTGTAGGTGCGCTGGCGGCGATGTCGGCACGCTATGGCGGTCGCAAAATTGTTGTACCGCGCGAGCCCCAAGACGTCGAATACTACGTTACTGCGGCAATTACGTCGACGGCAACCGGTTCGCTTCAGATGAACACATTTTTACATAATAGATCAGGGTGGCCCCCGGCTGCGCCACAGCTGACATTCAGATACTATGTATCATTTAGTGGTGTCAATGTTATGTCAAACTACAAACAAGAAGCGTCAACTACAATAGCAATCAAATATGATGCCGCAACAAAGAACAGTTATGTTGAGGTCAACTTCCCCCGTGGTTCTATCTTTCCGGGAAGCGATGTAGATTCGACCAAGCAAACGCAGATCCTCATCTCTGGTACCGGTTATGACCATACAAAAGACTGGTCTGCCCGCGGTCTGAGTACCGTAGTATCTCGTTTAGATAATGTCTGTGTCTATGCCGATGGTGTATTGGTATTCGGTACATTGCCGCCGGTTGGATCCGATCCGTTACCCAATCCAACACCCGATCCGACACCTAACCCAACGCCTGACCCAACACCTAATCCAACCCCGGGTGTAGTCAACATCTCGCTCGTCAGTGAAAATAAGTGGTCAACTGGCGCTACACTTAACTATACTATCCAAAATACTTCACAAAATGTGCTATCCGGATGGAAGTTAGCGATCAAGGTCGCAGGTGGCAAAGTCGACACCATATGGGGAATGCAAAGTGTATCGGGCGCGGTGTACAAGACACTGGATTATAATGACAATATCAAGCCAGGTGGCTCAAAAAGCTTTGGGTTCAATATATCTCACAATGGTACGTATAGTGTCAGTTTGACATTGATATAGGCGCCACTTCTATCATTTTAAATATAAATTTGTCTTGTTTGGTATAGTATGAACAAACATTCGATGGAAGTGCGCCAACAGGAAACCGGGCGAATATTACAAAAATATCCCGACCGCGTACCCGTCTTCTGCCAGCCGAACTCAAATAAAAAGGGGCTCCCGGTGATCGACAAAAACAAGTTCCTGGTACCAAAGACCAACACACTGGCACAGTTTACGTACATTATCAGGGACCGCATAAAGATCAAGCCGGAACAAGCTATTTTTTTAACAATTAATGAACAATATATAGCATCAATGATGACCTTCGCGGAATTGTATGATAAATTCAAAAGCGACGACGGGTTCTTGTACATTTATTATTCGGCCGAAAATGTGTTTGGTTGTGTATAGAATGGACCCACTTGTATTCAATTGCCCACATTGTTCGGATCAATTGGTGATCGACAGGCAAGACATTAATTGCGCGATCTTTCGGCATGGCGTGTTCAAAGCAACGTACGAACAGATGAACCCGCACGAAACCAAAGAAAATTGCGACGCTCTTGTAGCCCAAGAACTAATCTATGGATGCGGCAAACCATTCAAATTGGAGCAGTTGCCTGACGATCCACATAACTACAATATTATTGTATGCGACTATATATAATTTTATTTTGAACAGTTCATATACGAAACATATACAATATGAGTTCCGACATACCTCTTGATTTTTTGGCAGCGTGCCTAAACATCAAACAAATAAAGTCAGTGCTTGATCTACACAATGTAGCATATACATCAAAAGATAAGAAGCCCGACCTGCAGAAGCTGATCATCGAAAATAATATGAGCACCAGCGTCATCATCAACCATGTTGGTCTCGATCGGGATGCGGTCATTAAAAAATATACAAAAACACAAAAACCGCCGGCGTCCAGGCCCGCAACTGGCACCAAAGAACCCGCCAAAGAACCTGGTACCAAAAAGAAGCCAAAGCTCACCCGACGTACCGGGAAACAAAAAAAGAACGACCTCGAGCCCGTCGAGGTCGAAAGATACCCAGATGTCAGCGAAAACACGCGCACTGAGTATATAGATTCGGATTAAAATGTACACGTTGTACCGGTTGTGCCGCTTATCGATCGATCCATGAAATGCTGACTACGATGCTGGATACATTGGCCGCGGGCGACGCATCCATATTTACAAATGGCGTAAATGCCGCGGAGAACCACCGCCCCGGCGGGACAAATAGGTTCAAATTAGTTACTTTTTTTGTCACCTGGTAGTTCGGACCACATGGCGCCGATAGCAGTTCGATGCCGCCACTAATTTCAACAACATCTGTACAATAGCTCACGGTGGACAAAGAAGCGTTTCGCTTGGTCCACGTCAGTCCGTTCGAATTGTTGAGCGTCGGAGCATTGTAAAAAGTAAACAGGCCGCCGAGCGTGATGTTGCTGCCGGATTGGACACCCACCGAGATCATCAATAAATATTTTTCAGAAATGTTGACCATACTACTGAATGTAGCGTCGTTGCGGATGGTCAAAATGTTGTACCGGGTTCCGGCAGTCAATGCTCCAGATGTGGTTGAATATGAATTTACGGCGCCCATCCGTACGCCAATTGTGTTGTCGATGACACCCATAACGTACCCTCCCATGGACGCGGAAGACACCGCTAAGTTTGTAGCATCATTACCGCCGGTCTTCTCGACACAGATAGATAGTGGTAAATTTGGGTTGATCAGTGATGGTTGGTTGTTTTGGTTTGAATACTTTAGTATGTGGACCTTGCTGAACGTTCCAGTGCGCGGGTTTTCGATCTGAAATGAGATGTTGCCGAACCCGAGCCATTGAAGGTCAATTTCGTACACATTTCCTTTTTGCCAATTAATGACTGGCAGTCCTTGGTAACCGAGCCCGCGATCCAAATTCCAGTTGTATTGATAATGCCAGTCGTCGGTGGCGGCGACTCCGGTTAAAATACTACTAAATGTGCCGGTTGAGTCGCTCGTACCCACATTGTACGAGTATGTGCCGTTCTTTGTGCCGGCTTTATTGGCGACAAAAATAACCGCAGTGCCGTCTTCGTGCACGGTCCAGCCATCATCGACCGCTGCGAATGATGTCGAGGCGATCTTCCGAGCAATTTGCGCGACAGAGTCGGTCGCCAGTATGCTAATGCCAGTGGACGTACTTCCGTTAAGCGTCACGGTGATCGTGTCATTTTGTGATGAGGTGCCCGTTATCGTTACTTTTCGGATCTCCTGGCAGCCGCCATATCGGTGAAGTATCCCAAAATTGGTCCCATTATATCCGAAGTATACGCCGTTTGATGGATCACCGAGACCAATTAATTGCTTACTTGACGCCACTGGTGTACTGAATATGCCGGAGAACCGTATCTTGTATGAGAGTCCTGGTGCGTATCGCAGTCGTCGGTTCGATAATAAACATGCCCGGCCAAGCACATTCGTACCGGTTTGTACGCTTACTGTGCTATTTGCAACGGTGCTGCCGCCACCGTTTTGCGCCAGTGTCGTGACAACTAATGGATTGATGAAATTATTTAGAAACATTAGCTCGATGAACTGATGTGCCTGAGATGTGATCAGCGAACCGAACGCATCAATGGGACCCTTGATGCCGACCGACATGTTGCCTTCATTATCGGCCCGAATGTTCTTGTACTGACCATTGAGCGTCTGTCCCGATATGATCGACTTATTTATCTCACAATCGTTGTTCTGAACGATATCCTCATTCAAAATAGACGTCAGTTTGCCTGACTTGTATGAATTGACGATGGTTTGAACCGATCCATTAATGTCGGTTCCTAGGCTTACCAGCCGAAGTTTGAAGTAATTTGTTGCAACGGTGAACGCATGTACGTCACTCGGGATGTCGTAACTAATCTCAATGAATTTATCTATTTTTTTTGAACCATCGGACGTGAACGACGACTGTGTGTACATCATGAGGCGCTCGCCGTCTTGTTGGTTGATATCGGCGGCAACTGTAACTATCGCATGTTTTAGTACATTTTCATACTTGACTGGCGCCCAGCCGCCAAAAATATGATATGCGGACGTCGCATCCGGTACAACATCCCATGCGCTCGACACAGTTACTGTATTTGTTGAAATAGATTGTATCATGCGCGATTGGCCACTGCCGGTGCCCGAGCAGATATCAATGTATAAGTACTGTCCGACGAACGACGACTGGTTGCCATCAAGAACAATATGAGTAGAGTCGTTGCCCCCGGCGGACGTGCCGCTTTCACCATAGATGGCGTATAGTGTCCCTTCGGCGATTAGCTCCATCAATGGAGGGTTAATTTTTGCTATTTTTGTCGTGCCGTCGTACTCTGTGATGTTGCTAGCAAAGTTGGCACCCTGGCCGTACAAGAACTTGATCAGAGCACAACAATAAAAATCATCTACGGACGACGCGGATGAACTGAGTTTGATTGTATCACGAATGTTTGCGTGGGTTTGTGTCGGAACTGAGCCAGAATGTGGATGTATAACATATTCCGATGTTGAGTCGGGCGCGACGTCCCAATCTGGGGATATTGTTGCCACGAGCGATGTAAGGTTCGTTATTAGTCTTGATTGGTTCTTCCCCGTGCCGTTTACTACTTCGACAACCATGTTGACGTATGCGCCGTCTGCGCCTGATGCGAGAGTCATTGTTGACGCAGTGCCCGCGCTCGCGGTGCCCGCACTAATGTTGAAACCCTTAGTATTTTGGAGCACGCCTGAGCTATATAGATCTATATTGTTATATGTAGAGAGAAGACCGCGTTCGGTCCGAGTGAGGATAACCATGATATACAACAGTTCAAAAATATTTCTAGAATGCTTCCCGGTTCAAAAAAAATATTTTGAGAATAATATAATTGTCTGACATATATCTCGAGACGCCGACGAACACCGGGACTCATCAACTATAACTGATCCAAAAGACACCATGACAGATTCGGTATCTAATTATCAAATATATTGTACAACTGAAGCAAAATTTGTATCCGGATGGGGTACCGCACCACCGACGACATGTTATAACAATAACGCACATAGCGTCGATGTGGGGCAAATAAGTGCCTTGGAAACCGTCATAAATGTAAATGCGGGATCAACGTCGACAGTATACAAATACAAGATATATTGTACAACGGAGGCAAAATATGTTGAGGGATGGGGCTCGATCGAGCCGACCACTTGTTACAATAACACCGCGCATTCGGTCAATCTGAACAGTGTCCAGCAGCTCGAGACTGTCAAAAATTCTCAAGTAAAGGTTATCGAAGACTCTGCCAACATTGCCAGAAATGTCAAAATTGTTACCATCGACTTTGTGGATGTCCCGGCGGGTGGCACACAAACCAAGACATATACATTCGACATCGTTACAAGTATGTATTCGTACAAATTTGCCACGGACGACACCAACAAGGGCGACGAGATCACGATCGCGGTCAACCCGAACACGGTCCTTGGGTTGATCACGGCGAATGTATCAGCTGGTAATACGGTCATTTATGCACCGGCTGCAATGTTCTTGTATGGATGGCCGGGCTTTAATGTATATCTGTCCAATGGCACCAATCTAGATGATTTGGGTGAAATTCGTTCTATAAACCGGGTCGCTGGTACTATAACAGTCCAAACAGCCGCTGTGCATAATTTTTCGTCAACAAATACGGTCATGATGATGACATACTTCAATATGAAGAACCTAAAGATCGGTCCGCCGCAAATGTATGCGTTCGGCGAAGATGTCATCGGTGGTGCCGCGGTGCCGGTTGGAACGGTTGTCCATTTCACTTACAAAAACAATTACACCATTGCTGAGCTCGATGAGCCAAAAAGTATGAGTGTGTATTTGACTTTGCTCTTCTAGGCCCGCATTGCTCTTCTAAGCAAGAATAACATTCAAATAGTTGGCGGCGGTGATGCGGCGGTTTGGATCGTACTCAAACAACGGCTGTGTCATATATTCGTAGTACTTGGCGACATCGGGGTCTACGCTCCAATATTTATACAAAACTTTGCACAACGGCTCCCGTTTACCTATTAAATACTGAAACATGAACGTCTTTCGACGGTCTTCAACATCAAAGTACTTGTGTCCGTATCGGGACCCAGTGACCAAATGTCGCGGCAATCGGCCAAATGTTTTAATAATAAGCGCCAAATGGTTACTGTTGACGCTCATATTGTTGTTCTTGATCGGGGCGAAAAGTATGTTGTTCGAGATCATTTCGTACACGATACAGCCCAACGACCACATATCGACACTTTTGTTGTACGGATATTGAAGGATGACTTCGGGTGGTCTATAATGTCTTGTGACGATACAAAATGACTTTTTTTTTGAACTATCATAACAGCAGTTGCCGAGGTCGCTGATCTTGATGCCGGTTACATTTGCAGTGAGTATCAATTCCCTCAATAATGCGAATGTTCCATCGTGCGGTTCTCTGCCGGCGACTGCGGCGAAGCGCCTGATGTATTTTTTTTCGCGCATATAAAAGGATCGATGTGCGTGGATCCGCGGGAGCATGATGTTTTCTGGCTTAAGATCGGTGTGGATAATATCATGCGAATGTATGGCGTTGATACACTTCGCGAGCTGTATTGTTATACGTTTTATCAAATTGGGTGGTAATGTGGCATTGTTTTGGTCGTAATTCTTGATAAGCCAATAAAGGTCCTTGCCCATGCGTTCTAGTACAATGAAGTGGTCTTCACCATCATTAAAGTGTTCGACCATATTGACCACAAATGGACTGCCCGTGAAGCGAGACAAAAAATTTACTTCATCCGCAACATCGTCGATAGACCTCCGCGCATTGTGGACCTTTACCGCGAACCATTGGTCGTATTTTGTTGCGAGCCAAACAGCGGCAAACGCGCCGGTGCCCAGTTTCCTAGTAAACCGGTAACCATTGATCATAATGCCGGGCGTGACTCTTTCGCGCATGTTTGCGTACATATATGGGCGCGTGCGTATATTTAATGTACAAATAAAATTATATAAATATATAAATATATAAATACGCATGGTTGGCCGCAAACAAAAAGTTATTATTTTGGGCGGAGGTGTCGGAGGCATGTCGGCCGCGCACGATCTATGTGAGCATCCAGAGTATGATGTACATATATTTGAGCGTAACTCGGAGCTTGGTGGTCAAGCCAGATCAAAAACTGCGCAACACGGTCGACATTCCGAGCTCTGCTGGCATGCGATCGGAACCGGATATACACATTTTTTAAGGATTTTGAACGAAATTCAAGACACATCCGGTGTCAAATTAATATCGCGACTTAAGCCACTGTCGCGCTTTATATATGCGTTCGGCGCCGCGCATGGTAACAAATACAGTTTGGAAGTCGACAAGTCATTCATTACTGATGATGCGCGTCTTTTTTCGGGGTTCAAGCAACTATATGGGTACGATATGCCATTGCGAGACCGGTTACAGATATACTACATAATTTTCCAGGCAAACGCGGCATGTGATGCCCGAATGAAGTCTTTTGACGCTGTTTTGTGGTCAAAGGAAGTGCGAAACATGTCGCCAGATGTCAAGCGTTGGACACTTGACTCGACCGCAATATACCTCGGAATGGACTACAGTAGCATCAGTAAGCATTTCATAATGAACCTCGTTCGCGAGTCACATGTGTCTAATTTGATTGAGTCCGACAAATACAATTTTTATTCGTTCAATGGCCCGATGAACGACGTATTGTTCGATAATTGGCGCAGGCACCTAGAAGAGCGCGGCGTTTCGATACACTTGAACACCGTTGTATCGAAACTGGTGACGGCATCGGACTTCACGATCAAAGCTGTCAAAGTTGACTGTTTGAGTTCAAATATCAGTACAATTGTTGACGGTGACTTGTTCATCAGTGCATTCGATGTCAAGTCGTTGGCCAACCTGTATCCTACCATGGTTCCGTTGGATTCCGCAACTCGGGAGTATCGGAATGCGATCGTGCGGCTGTTTCGTGCGAAATGCAACTTTGCGTCGCTGGAGCGCCGAACACGCCAATTACAAACTCAGGTGTTGTACTATATTCCGTATAAGCTACAACCGCTGTCATCTGAACCGACCATTGTGGTCATCCCGGATAGTCCTTGGTTCTTGATGGCGCGCATCGAAGGCGATCTTTGGGATACCACAACGTGCGACTATTTGTCGGTGGGTATCGGTATATGGGATGTTGCTGGCAGCCATGGATTGACCGCCATCAAGTCGACACGCGAGCAGCTCGCGGAAGAGTGTTGGAGGCAGATTACTTCGGCGCAACATAACCTAAAATTGAGCACCGACATGCCTGAATGGGATATCTGGGATAGTTATATATACAACACTGACGCGCAGGAAATGTCAACATATGAGCCAAAATTTAGTAACAATATTAATAGTTTGAAGCTACGTCCGGGGTTTGTGGACGCAAATCTGGGCAATCTGTATCACGCCGCCGCGTACGCGAAGACGCACAAAAATACCTACAACATGGAGAGTGCGGCCGAGGCTGGGGTATCGGTGGCGCAACTGATCCGGACATCGGAGCTGCCCGCGGCGGAAGTATCACTATTTTGGAGGGTGATGCGGTGGTTCGACCACATTTTGTTTTCCATCACAAGGCCATGTTGTAGCGCTGATGATGTTATCATTTAAATTTACCCCGTTAAGTGTCTATAATATTTTGAACCGTTACATATATATCGTTATATAATGTGGCACCCAAAACCCGCATTCGTCGAGTTTGATCTGGAAACGTTCGACTATTGTTACTTGATCGACATAGATAGTGCCGAACGGTACTACAAAAAAAATAAAGTTTACCATCGATGTTATGCGGAACAAATGCTCTCACGGGAGATCAAAAATGTACGAATAGGTACCTGGGGCTGTTTTAAGCGATTAATACGTCACAAACCAACACGGCCGATTGTTGAATGTATATCACTATCAACCATCATATATGAAGCCGTTGACCGCACAAAACTAAAACATTCAAATTGTTACTATTTTACAAATAAAGAACAATTTAACCCGGGTATACGGGTATATTTTAACATTCCTTGTAATAACATGATAAAATTATGTTTTCCGACTGATAGCGATTACAGGTGTGTGGTAGATGGTAAGCTGGAACCAGCGTCGGTTTATTGTTGTTTAAAGAGTGTTTGGATGCGAAAAAAATGATCGCCGCCTCGCGCATCTCATACAAGTACAAAATCTTCATCGGAAGAGCTAAACAAAGAACTACTCGAGAACTCGGCCAGTTGGACGTCATTAATTTCGTCGGCGTCATCGATGATGATGAGCGGTGGTGGTATTTTTTTTGTCAAATTCCGGGGTGGTTCGCCGGGCTCATCCCACTTGCCGGGATCGACAGGTTCATCATGCTCGCTATGTTCACCGTAAGTTAGGCTCAACGAGCTCGACTCTTCGAAGGCTGAGTCCCGGAGCACATCGGAAGTTAGTTCGGCTGTTGTGACAGATTCATCGCAAACATCCAATATATTCTTGCAAAAGCAGTCGCCCATTGGCTATATGTATATCTATAGTCGTTATATTCAATTTAAAAATTGAATTTGTTTAGATGTATATAAAATGAGCGTAATTTCTGCCGAAAATGTTGGCGAATTAAAGAATTTGATCCAGATACAGCTCTTCACGCAATCGCTAAATATTTTACTTGAGCACAAGACCGCCATAGTTGGATCGGCTCTTTATAGCTATTTGGTGCCGTGTTATATACGTGACTTGAACCCGCTTCACGCTACATCGGCTGTTGAACTGGTTCGCCAGGGTTGTGTACTGGATTTGAGCAGAATCGATACATTGAGACCCTTTAAACTATCGACCCGCTGTCACAATGACGACTGTGCCGAACTTGATGACTTGAGGCATCAGCTCAACATTGAATCGGATAATGATTTTGATATCATATACTGCGTATGCTGCGAGGTGTCATATATGCTCGACGAAGTCGTTGGGAAATTCAAGACGCTCGGGTCTGATGTTGACCGGTCGGCACTTGATAATGGTCGTATAAGCGGTGATTTCAAGTTTCGTGCGGTTTTTGACACGGGATTTCAGAATAGTATTAGGGTGTCTATAAGCACCGCACAGGCCGGCTCCATGCCTAGTTTTGACATCGATAATTTATCATATTCCTACCACGATGGATTCAGATTTATTGTCGATCCGGGACACAATAACGATACATTTTGGTTCATGTCACAATATGCGCAATATATCACCAAAGTCATCGACAACATCGGACGCGGACAAACCAGCTTCGATGCGACAAATATTTCTGATCGAGCCGCAAAAAAAATTATTGCAATGTCTCGCAGGTTCAAGGTGATCAGTAACGGGTTTACGGTCGATGTCGCAGATGGATCAAAAATGTCAAATGATATATGTAGTGTATGCTGCTCCGACATCGAATGTGAGGGCTTGACAACGATGTGTGGTCATCATTTTCATATTCGATGTATCTTTACTTGGTGGCAAAACAAGCGCAATTGCCCAAATTGCAAGGCCGAAGTGGTGCTCTAATGTTTTGGCTACAAATTAGTTTCCGACTATGGCTCAGCGACTTATTTTTTTTATTCGATCAACCAAGTGTTCGATATAGTAGTGGTATTTGACGCAATTAGCGTGAACTTCTGCCACTGGCGTTTGAGTAAAAATATCGTGCCGCCTTCGATGGTGTCGGCTCCATTTGGAACAATAGTTGCTATGTTCGTTGCGTGGATGTTCACGAATGTAGTTGTGTCGGCTGTGTTCAGTGCCATTGCGATCGCCGACAATGCCGGCAGAGTATACGTTGTATTGCCACCGGTTGGATTGAGATAGATGATGTCGTTATTTTTTATTTGACTCGTGGTGAATGTGGTTGCGGCTACCTGCGTGATAGTAGCGAGCACGCTAGCGCCGAGGACCGATGTACCATTGACCGTCAAGTTTTGAATGGCCAAATTGAGATAGTCGGGAACGTTACCGTTGACTGGCGCAGTTGGGTCGATCACTCCTTCGGCATCTTCGCGCGGGAAACCAAGGAACGAGTACTGGTCGAGTGACTCATCATATATGGCACCAACGAACCTTTTATTGAAGAGTTGGTAGGTCGTTGACGTCGTTGTGGATCCCGACGCAGCAGTATCGAATGTTAATACGGGCGGGTTTGCCGCGGTGTTCGATGTCACAGTTGCAGTACCGGTAACGTCACCACCAAATTTTATAATCCAGCCTTTGTAGTAATCAAGCGTTGTTCCGTGCCCATTTGATGCTTGTAGCGTGATAGTTGTGGTTGTTCCGGACGCCGATGCTGTGCCGGTTTCTTTCGGAGTGTCCGCAGCTACCACGTTTGCTGCTGATCTTTGAACGACGAAACCACCATCTGTAAGGTTATTTAGTGGACCTGTATTGATGGCCAAAATGTTATCATCGATACGCACTGGACCCTGAATGGCACCACTTACTGACAAATTACCGGTAATGTTGGCATTACCACTTGATACGGTCAAGTTGCCCGTAGTTATAGTCACACCGGTTCCGGCCGTCACTGTTGTCGTTGAAGTAACCGCGTTACCAGACACAGTACCGGACGATGCGGTAATGTTGCCCGATGATGCGACGATATTGCCGGTCGTTGACGTAATGCCGGTTCCTGCCGTGACTGTCGTGGTGGATGTGACCACGTTACCCGATACGGTACCAGACGCGGTGACGTTACCCGATGATGCGACAATGTTGCCGGTTGTCGCAGTTATTCCTGTTCCGGATGTTATTCCTCCACTGGTACCGAGCGATGCGGCATATAAGTCGACGTAATCAGCCAAGTTACCGGAGGTTCCGCCCGATGTGTTGATGACGGCTTCGGTATCTTCCCGTGGGAACCCATACATCGTGACTTTGTCGGTCGATTCATCATAGATCATGCCGACATATTGCTTGTTAAAGAGCTCAAATGGTTCAGTTCCCGCGGGTGCCGAAATTGCGGTCGCAAGAGTTAACACAACAGGATTGCCGTCACCTGGCGCTGTCGATGACGCAATGACCGCGGAGTCGGTACCATTGATGTCAATAACCCAACCTTTGTAGTAGTTTACATTATTATCAGCTGTAGTATTATGATTGGCCGGCAAAGTGACTGTCGTGGTCGTTCCGGCGGCATCGAGCGTACCGGACTCTTTTGGGGTATCTGCAATGACTCCCGCAACAGTTCGGCGCACAACAAATCCGCCGTCTTCTTTTTGGTTGGCCGGGCCGGAGTTAGATATAATAATGTTGTCTTCGACGGTGAGCGTCGCAACATTGACCGTTGTCGTGGTGCCCGATACGACCAGATCGCCACCAACAGTCATGTTGTTAACCGACAAACTAGCCAAGTTCGATGACACATCGGCGACGGATCCGGTGTCAACCGTGGGTAATGTTGACAACCCACTAAACAATTTATACGTGCCCGAGTCGGATGCGTCACGAAAAAAACCGGTATACTTGAGGGATACGCCGTCCCAATATTGACCAAAAAATCCTATGTCATGTGTGTCGTCGGCGCCGCCTGACGTTGCGGACTCTCCGTGTAAGAGGATAAGAGGGTTACGCACCTCAAGCTCTTCTACATCTATAAATTTAACTAGACTCATTTACTTGTATGTATTGACGTGTATATATTGACGCGAACATAGTTGTCGCAAAAAAATAATATTTTTTATTTCAATAATATTCGCGTCAATATACTTACATTTGGTGCGATGTTCTTGGATACACTAAAAGAACGATACGATGAACTTGGCCAGACGACAAAGGTAATCATGGCTGTCATCACCGTATTGATAGTTTTTATGGTTGCTACGTTTGTTGGCATCGATACCATGCTTGGCAAAAGCGAGGCCCAGGTGCGCTTGTACTCAACTGATGCCACAACTGCTGCCGATGTAGCAAAAGCCGTAGTTGCCGACGCCAGACGCGAAGCAGTGTCTCAACAGGATGAGTTACGTAAGGCGATCGATCGCGTCAATGAACTACAACAAAAACAAATCGAGTATAGTACTCGGGCTCAACAAGCTGCCGATGTAGCCAAATTATCCGCAACGGCGGCAAGCGAGGCTGATGCTCGCGCACAAAAGGCGGCAATTGCGGCAGACCAATCTGCGCGGGTTTCAAGCGCAGCTGAGCAAAATATACTAGCAATGCAGGCCAAATATGCTAGCAATGCGGCCGAGGTCGCACGACAGGTCGCTTCGGCGGCGGCATCGGCGGCTGACGCTACAAAGGCGTTAGAACAATACAAACAACTCGAATTGGTACAAACAAAAAAATTACTTGATGCTGTTCAGCAAACTGCTGGATCCGCGGCGGACGCGCTCAAATATGCTAACCAGGCTCTCGAACATTCGCAGCTCGCCGAATCATACGCCAAAAAGACGACAGACACATATACGTTACTAAAAGCTCTGATTGCCTCGACTAACACAACAGTTGCCAGTCCTACTGCAGTAGATGCCGCGAATACCGGCAGCAAGACGCCGACATATGAATACGTCGGATGTTATTTGGACAAATTAGACCGGGCACTTCCGACTATGTATGGCACAGGGTCAGCGGACTATTGTCTCGATCAAGCGGTAAAGGCAAAGCAACCATACTTCGGCATGCAGTATTGGCAAGGTAAAAATGATATGAACACCGGCGAGTGCTGGGTTGGCGGAACAACATACTCGAAGCATGGACCGTCAACAAATTGTGTCACTGGTAGCAGTGGCCGACCGGTCGGCGGGGCCGGCGCAAATGCTGTTTACAAGGTCAACTATTGAGGTGTGTGTTGGATTGCGCGTTTGTAGCGATCGACGCATGTATCAAAATCGCCGGCGTGGTCTCCGGGGTGTTGTTGGATCGGGTCGGACACATGTACAACCGGACTTGCGTTCTTCTCGAATGTCGACCGAAGGTGTGTGTCGAACAAACTGTCGGCGGCGTTCCATGCAATTTCGTCGTCAAATTGGTTCATCGTATATATAAAAAATTGAATTTTTAATTTAAAAATATACATTATATTGAAAATAGATCAAAATGAGCGCGCTTACCGGTGAAGAGATCCAAGCTGAGTTACTGGCTGCATTGAACGTCTGGAAACAGCACCATGTGGACAATCTAACATTTCTACTAAATTTCAGAAAACAGCTCGGGTTCCCACATGAAGGACCTTCCCCATTGGATACATATATTAATAACGAATGCCAGTTTACAGGCTACTTAACTGGTCTTATTAGCTCAGGCGAGTACAAAACTGATACATATTTGTATAAATATGCCGACTACTACCAACAGCAGTCCCAAAAGGTTGTAAAGCCTAATGCTGAGGCTTTAGAGGTCGAATGTGAGTCGAACGAGATAATCGAGATCGCGGTCAAGAATGCGTCATTAGAGATCGCCAAACCACCCTCGAAAGAGAAATTTGAGTGGAGTTCATGCCGCGACGACTCCCCTTCTGAGACAAAACGCGATGAACACGATGACCGTGATGATGGTCGCGGAAGCAATGGTCGAGGCAACAGTCGCCAAGGTGGCGTGCCCAAAGAGAACAAGACACCCATTCGACGACGTAACCGTCAAACCCGCGAAACCTCGACCAAGAGTCGTACACAGACAAGCAAGAAGTCGGGTAGTGCGGCTGACCAAGTCGAAGACACCGTACTTGATGCGTTCATCCAGGTCAACCCGCGCCTGCGCCCGGCGTCTGATTTTCAGCCAATTGTTGGCAAAAAAAATAAAAAGCTAGTCAAGAGAGCATCGCCGTGGAATGTCGAAGTAAAGCCAACGATGTATGCGGCAAAGTATGCATATGCTGATGGTACTGAAAGTAACACCGAGTTCTACTTTGATAAGCATACGGATGATCTGTACTTCATCGGCAAGGACATGTATATTGGCACCGATCACTTGTTGTACAGGTTCGACGATGATGATGTGCTCGTACCGGCGCTCGATAACAAGAACAGAGTGTTCTGGTGGTAATGAGAACCGTATGGTTCGCATACTAATCGATATCCAATATTTTTTTTGATATGTCTAAAATAGTCGGTACACTGCATTGGTCCAACTACCGCCGACAATTTTGTTGTCCTCAACGCGGCAATCATTTTTGCTGCCGTGCATACTATACGAACTTGGACTGTCCGAATACCAGCATTCGCCTTGTCCCGCGGCATCGTCGCGCCAACTTTGAATGCCGAAATATTTGGCCTTGTTTGCTTTGGCGACGGTCTGACAGTTGTTAAATTTCATCCGTGTGCCCCCGAATGCTAGTGCTCGATTGCTCTTATCTGCATAGCAACCCACGAACTCGTATGGGTCGCTGGATACACCCATCTTGTATACTGCGTTCGCCCAGTCGCCGCCGACTATTTTGTCGCTTTCTACGCGGCATTCATTATTGGTGCCATATTTACCGTATGAGTCGTCTTTTGAGTACCAACACTCGCCCTGGTTGTCTTTCCAGTTCTGTATGCCGAAGTACTTTGCATTGTTAACTCTGGCGACAGAATAGCAATCATTGAATGACTTTCTTCCACCACCGTAGCCCAGCGCTCGACCCTTTGTATCTTTGTAACACCCCACGTAGTAATAAGGGTTGCGTGCGATTTCGGCGGCCGTTGGTGTAATTGATTGGGTGACGGTCGTGACGGTTGGTGTACTGGTCGATGGTCGTACGACTGGCGCCGATGAGACCGCGTTTGGTGTTGGTGTGAGCGATGGGGTTGATGTTGCTACGGGTCGCGGTGCGGGTGTCGCACTTGAACTTGTGGCGCTCGCAATCATGTAAATGATAAATACAACAAATAATACGCCAATTACGGCGAGTACGTATGATGCCCATTTTTTTTGTGTGTCGGGTAATGTGTTATAATATTCTCGTGCACGGTCCATGCCAACTATAGTATACTTTACAAAAAATAATTTCATTTTATTCATCGGTCGCTGCGCCATCGTGTCAGTTTTTTAATTTGCTGGGTCGCCGGTGTCGAGTCGACGAGCATCCTATAAAAGTCGGCTATGTATACCTTACTAAAATGGCACCCCGGGTGGCTGATGATGCTAGAAGACCGCTGGTTAGAAAAACTTTGTTTTAGGTTATATATAATGACGGATGTCGGCGTTCAATATACCTCGTCAACGGAGGGACTAAACTTTATAACATACATCGAGAAGTCAGACTACGAAAAGGATAATATTGTCAAGTTTTCAATCGTACGAGGACCAAACCGGTTCGCGGTGTCCGATTGCCTAGACAAGTCGTACGATGTATTTAAAGAGAACTGGGATATATTTATACTTTGGATCGACGGGGCGCCGCCCAAAAAAGAGATCGACGCGCTGAAAAAAAAATATGTAAATATGATGCCGCTATATGCTATTGTGGGCAAAAAGTATATACTGATTACAAAGATCATAAGCAGACAAATATATACGTTGTCGGCGCGCGGGTGCTCCGTCGAAGGTATCATGGATCTATATTTATATGAAATGGGCGCGGTGATGACCGATGGCCAAATAACACCACTCAGGGAGTTTAAAGGGGTCAAAATACCGTCGGTCATTTGGAGCGTCAACCCCTCGTATGTCGCTCATATAAAGCCCAAAATGCATGGATGGTTCAGTCGGTACACGGCGCTTTGTTTGGAATATGTGTTGACCAATTACCAGTACGGCGTCGTAGTTGAGCTCGGGTCGTGGTTTGGCAAGTCAACCGGATTTATACTTCAAAAGATGCGCAAGGGTAGCAAACTGTACTGTTTTGATAAATTTCAGAACATTGTGTTGAGTCCTTACAAAATGGATCCGCCAGCAAAAATTGATCAGTTTTATTTAACAACACCACGATATGAGACATTTTGTAAGAACATTTCGCCGTATTTGCGTGACAAAAAATGCTACACGGTCAAGCATGATGTCAACGACTTTCTAACGATTACTTCGGCGAACTTTGTGACGCCCGATGTTGTGTTCATCGATGCTGTCAAGAACACCGACAAGTTGGTCAGAATGGTTAATGCCATATTTCGGTGCAACCGCAAAGCGATCATAGTCGGGGATGACTATGTGTTTGATACCGTCAAAAAAGCGGTGAATATTCTCGTCAAAAATAAAAAATTGAACAATTTTATTACGGATGATTGCTTCATTATGACGTTCTTGCCGCTCGACGAACATAGGCTTAACGCGCTCATCCAGCGGAAATATTTTTCGCCCGAAACCCATGAACTATACCCGTACGAAGCTGCGTACTACCACCTTACGCATAAGGAGTACGACAAAGTTATTGAGGTCATGAAGGGTCACAAATTTGATATAAACCGCGCAATAAAGGACTGGAATTATAATACTTTTTATAACTACGTAATTATTCAGGAATTAAATGAAACATCCAAAAGTGGTATTCGAAAATTGCGCGAGTATATTAAAAAAAACTACCAGCCGCGACCGGTCGCAAACATTCTTGGGCTGGACTACAGAGATTATGTAAATAAAGATGTGTTCTACTGACGCTCGTCAGTATGTTAAAATTGAATCTATTTAAGGCAAATATAGCATGGAGGCTCTCCCAAACGACGTAGTACATCATGTCTTTACATTTGTGGGCTTTTGGTCTGAGTTAACCGAAATGCGAGCTGTATGTCGGCGCTTTAAGTGGCTGATAACATGGCGATGTATCACTGGTTTGGTTGTAGATACAACCAACAAGAGGTTGCTCTCCATCAAAAAAATTACAGATATATTGATATACTTGGATTGCAAATCGCAAAATTTAGTATATCTTCCCGAATTGCCAAGTTGTACATATCTAAATTGTACACACAATAATATATGTATGCTTCCGGATCTCCCAAATAATATTGAGTTATATTGTGCCAAAAATTACCTGATAAGACTCCCGGATCTCCCGAATAATGTTGTACTTAATTGTGTCGGAAATACTTTGTTTAGTCTCCCAAATCTACCAAAAAATATAAAATTGGAATGTTCATTCAATAGACTTAAAGTCATGCCGGCTCTTCCAAACAATGTAGAGTTATATTGTTCTGACAACGAACTTACTGAACTTCCAGCACTTCCGAGTAATGTCATACTTGATTGTCATCATAATTGGATCGTCAATATTCCGTCACTTCCAAATAATGTCAAACTACAATGTTTTGATAACCGACTAACTCACCTTCCGGATCTCCCCAACAATAGACATCTTGATTGTTTCGAGAACCAACTGGTTTACCTTCCAGAACTCCCCAACAATAGACATCTCGATTGTGTTGACAACCAATTAGTCGAACTTCCCGATCTCCCAAATAATAGGCAACTTGATTGCTCCCACAATTATATTACAACCCTCCCTGATCTCCCGACCAATGAGACACTTAATTGTTCCAATAATCCACTTAGTTCTTTGGTTTGTGATATGTTATAAAATATATTTTTTTATAAAAATTGAATCCATCCAGCTCAATATAACATGGAATCTCTCCCAAATGATGTTGCGCAATACATCTTTACATTTATGGGCTTTTGGTCCGAGCTGACCGAAATGCGAGTCGTTTGCCGGCGCTTTAAGCGAGCAATAACGTGGCAATGTATCACTGGTTTAGTTGTATCTACATATAATATACAACTACTCTCCATCAAAAAAATTACAGATAGATTGATATATTTAGACTGTTCCTATAACAAACTTACGCACCTTCCGGACCTCCCAAATAACACATATTTAGATTGTTGCCAAAATCGACTCACGCTCCTTCCGGAGCTCCCAAACAATATAACATTACATTGTTCCAGTAACCGACTCACGCGCCTTCCAGATCTCCCAAATAATGTGGCTTTATATTGTTCCCGCAACCAACTCACCAAACTTCCGAATCTCCCAAACAATATAACTTTATATTGTTTTGATAACCAACTTATCGAACTTCCGGAGCTCCCAAACAATATAAAGTTATATTGTTTTGGTAACCAACTCACGCTCCTTCCGGAGCTCCCAAACAATGTGACGTTACATTGTTCCCG
>JACCDM010820524.1_pt1 | contig 65506 bp, 48 predicted proteins | sample 7445851 | NCBI WGS metagenome assembly JACCDM01 (sample SAMN15323438, study PRJNA562643) | freshwater metagenome | isolation source: river surface water | place: USA:Blue River Watershed | collected 2017-08-16
AAAATAATGTTATATAAAAATTTATTAACTACTAAAAATCCTATAATATATTCTAATATTATTGAAATATTAAATAATATTAAGGATCAAAAAAATATAGAAATTGAAGGTAATTATGAATATGATATTAATAATTATTTAAAAAATTATATTGAAGATGAAAATAAAATTATTAATAAATTTCAAACTGTTTTGATTTTTATCAGTTACTATATGGAATTACATTATTCTTCTAAATTATATAATTATGTTTTAACAGGTTTATTTAATTTACAAAAGAATGGTAATCTGATTTTATATAGTGCTTTATTACATACTAATATTGAAAGATCTGAATTATTTCTATTATTAACAACATTATTTAGTAATTATAAACTAATAAAATATGAATTTAGTGATTTTTATTATGATTATACATATAGATATGAATTTTATAATTTTAAAGGCATATCATATACTGATTTAATAAAAATTTCAAAACTTATAATAGAAGGTAATAATAAAATAAATATATCCAATATTATCAATGTTACAGATAAAAATATTAATGATGCTAAATTATTATTGTTTAAATGTGTTAATGAAGAGAATAAATATTTAAATATAGTCGAAAATTTTATTAAATATTTTAAATATAATTCTTTAAGTTTTATAAAATTTATAGCTCAATTAACAATGAATCGAATATTTATAATAAATAATGATATACATAAATTAAAAATAACATATGATAAGAAAAATATTAAGTACATTATAGATGAATATTATAAACATATATGTTGTTTTAAAGATTATTATCGTGAAATTGAACAAAAAGTTAATAGACATACTAGACTTTCATTAGAAAATACTTTATATATATCATCTACTAAATATGATTTTGATATAATATCTAAATTTATTTTTAATATTGATGTAAATAAACAAATTTATAATAATTGTTCTTTAAAACAACTTAATGATTCACAAAAAAATATAATTGACAATAATACTAACAAAGAATTATTAGTTGATATTATTATTAAAAATGAAGATCAATCAGTTAATAAATATATTATTGATTCTTCATTATTTGTTGAACATTTAGAAATATTAAATAGTTATATACAAATTCCACAAATATTTAATCATTTACATTTTGGTAAAAATAAACAATTTATTAATAGTGTTATATACAAAAACCAGAATAAAAATATATCTCATTCTGTACCAGTTACATTTATTTCTTGTGATGATATTCCAGATATTGTAATTGATGAGTATAATATGAAAAAATTAGATCATATATATAAAGAAGATACATTTATTAGTAGTTTTAATATATTTGATGATGATGAAATAGAGAAAATTAATAATAAAATAAAAGAATGTGAAAAATATGAATTCAATAAATTATATACAGTATTATCAACATTATCAATAGGTGGAGATTGTTGTATTAAACATATTGCATTACCATTAAATTCATATTTATATTATATAGATCATAAAAATATATCTGGTTTTTTTATAAATTATTTATATTTATATTTACATTTATTTAAAAGTATAACATTATATAAACCATCAATAACTCCAAATTCATCAATTGAATTTTACGTGATTGGTAATAATTTTATAGGTATTGAACCCAGTATTGATAATAAATTATTAAAAATATTAGATAATTTTGAACTTCATCAAACTTTTTTCAAAAAAGAAGATATAAATGATATTTTTATTAAGGAAGTTGAATCATTTTTAACTTTTATGACTAATAGATATATCGATTTTGTAAATATAAAAACTATATTAAAATCTGAGTTATTAGAAGGTAAATATAGTAATCAAATAGTAACTACATTTTTAAACAGAAATATATTAAATAAAGAATTAAATACCAATATTTATGATATCTGGAAAAATAAAAATAAAATAGATATATTTTATGGTCTTAAAAAATTATATTATTTTACTAAATTTGATATTCTAGATATTAATAAAATAACATTTGATTTTTCTGTTTTAGAAAAAATATTGGATTCAAATGATTTTATAAAAATGGTTAATAAATATGATTCTAAAGATGTTCCAAATTCATTATCTTTTATACATACATATTTACATAAAAAAAATTTTGTAATTCCAGAAAATACAACTCTTATAAATATATTAAATGTTAATTCTCTGGCAGAGAAAGATAAATTATATGAAATTTGTTATAATTTTAATAAATCTTTAACGAATAAGTATTTTATGGAAACATATATATATGATAAAACAAAAGATATTAATTATTATAAATCATTATTTAAAAATAATAATCCTTGGTATATTAAAATAACGAATGAATATGGTGGTAAAGGCAATTTTGTAATTTCTTCATTTGATCAATTTATAGAACTCGTAAATAAAATAGAAAAAAGAAAAAGTAATATATCACCACCAAATATGATTCTTAATAAATATCAAGAAAATCCATTATTATTCAATAAAAAGAAGTTTCATCTTAGAATTTTATATATTGTATATATCAACTCTCAAGAAAATATTAAATCATTTTTATCAAAATATGGTTTTATTTGGACAGCAAAAGAAGACTATAATCCAGATCCAGCATTATACGATGATGTAAAGATTCATGATTCACATAGTTCATCAACTAAAACAGATTATTTATTTCCAAATGATTTTGAAAAAGAATTTGGAATAAAAAAAACAAATTTAGTTAGTGAAAATATATTAAATATATTACAATTTATATCAAAAGTACAAATTAATAATATATCAAAATATTCTAATTCAAAAAATGGATATATTATAATGGGTACTGATTTTATAGTCGATAGTAGTTTTAATGTAAAAATATTAGAAATAAATAATAGAACTGGATTATATACTAAACATAAAAATACAAATGAATTTATGTCGAAGTATTTATATGAAAATATTTATAATGAAATAATATCTGATGTTTTTAATTTAAAAAAAATTAAAACAAATGAAAAATTTATTCAAATATTAAATTAAAAATAGATTACAAAATAGATAAAAAATAAATTATATATAAGTTCTAGTTTTTAGTTTTTATAGTTGATATAATATTATTTGTTTCATTATCAAATAATCCAATATATCTGTATTTATCTAGACTTTGATCTTTTGTATAAACATAATTATTTAAATCAATAAAATAATTATTATTATTGATTGTAATTGGTTTTAATTTGATAAATCCAATTGCAGTATTATCTTTTTTTTTATCATTCTTAATAACTTCATCTATTCTACCATTTGGTCTATTATATTGATGATTGGCACAATAATCTGAATCATTTTTTTTATTTCTAGTACATTGATTTAAATTAGATTTTCTTGCGATACAATAATTAGATGGATTTATTGGTCTTTTTTTTATCATTTTATTACTATCAATTAAACAATTAAAATCAAAACTCCATTTATTTAATATTTTATTACATATGTCAGACTCATTTAAATTATATTCGTTTGAGATTGATTTAATTATTTTTTGAATTTCTGAAGTAATAAAATTATTTAACGTAGGTGTATTCACAGTAAAAGCTGTATCTACCATCATATTATGTTATATAATTCTTGATAATTAGAAAAATACTTATATTAGTTTTTATGTACAAGATTTTATTTTTATATTGTTATTATTGTTGTGCGCATTGTACACCTGGATTAGGTATTTCGTGTTCAAAATTAAAATTTGATTGTGAGTGTGATTGTGATTGTGAATGTGAATATGTTTGTGATTGATCATTAAAATTCTTGGGTTGATTTTTAACTTCTTCTAGTTCTACTTTTCTAGAAAACTCTTTAATTTCATCTTTTGACTGTTGAGAATGAGGTAATACTTTAAGTAATACATCTTTTCTAGCTTCATCTAACACCTTTGGTAATTTAATTTCAAAATGAATATATAAATCACCTTTCTTTCCAGGATTATCTAATAATGGCATACCTTCACCAGTTATTTTCATTACTTCATTAGGTTGTATAATCTTATTTTGTTTAGTATGATTAATATAGATCTTTCTTTCATCTAATTGATAAATCATTAAATTAAATCCACATAAAGCTTCAACTAAAGATAATTCGTGTGTCATATGTAAATCATTATTCTGTCTTCTAAAATTACTAGGGTTATAACCAGATATTTCCGCTAATTGAATTTCTATATCACCTTGTTGATCATTATCTGGTTGTTGATGACCTTTACCTTCTAAATGAAATCCCATACCCCAATCCATACCAGGTTTAATATTCATAAAATGTTCTTTTTCTTCTACTTTTACCTGTTTACCATCACATTGTTTACACATATCTTCTTTAGCTATAGTTTTACCTTTACCACTACAATTACCACACGGTTGAACAATCTGTTGCATCATACCAGGACCTATTTGTCTTAAATGTACTACTTGTCCTTTACCACTACACGTATTACATCTTTTATATCCATCAGGATTTGATGTACCTTTACCATTACACTTACAACATAAAACTTGTTGATTAAGACTAATTTTAACATTTTTACCAGTATATAATTCGGCTAAAGAAACTTTTAGATGTTGTCTAATAGGTCCTGGTTTTGGTTTTTGTCCCCCTCCCATATTAAATGGAAAACCTTGTCCTCCAAAAAATTGATGAAAATTCGCAAAAGGATGACCACCATCATCACCATTACTATTATTATTTTCTAAACCTGATTTACCAAAACGATCATATATCTCACGTTTATTACTATCAAGTAAAATATTTTTAACATTGTTTAAATGTTGAAAGGCTTCAGTTGCTTTTTTGATACCTTCTTCTGAACGATCAGGACATTTATCCGGATGAATTTTTTGTGCTTTTTTAAGATAAGCTTTTTTAATTTCATCTTCAGATGCATTAGGTTTAACATCTATTAAATCATAATACTCAGTTTCAACTACCATTTTTAAGAATAGATTGTAATATAAAATATTAAAACATTAAAAAGTTATATTGATTCTGTTTCAGTAATTATTCTTTGATATTCTTTTTCAACAGTATTTTTAAAATTTGTACGATGTGTATTATACATATCTACTAGATCATCATATGATGATTTTATATTAATAAATTTAATACTATTATAATTATGATCATACTTATAATTATTAATAATTCTAAATAAATATTCTTTATCAGATTGTAGTCTCTCATTTTTTTTTTGATTGCATATTTTTAAAACCATCCTTTTAATTTTTAAAACTTGTTGTTCTAGGATTAACATTAATGATAAAATATTAATAATTAATGATTGTTCTTCTTTCTCCCATAATTGACCAAATAGTTTCCATATATTAAACCCAAATCTCTCTAATTGTTCAATTTCATTATAATATTCTTGATAAAAATTTAAAATCTCTGTATCATCATTATATCTTTTTTTAAGAATTTCATCTATATTGTTGTATTTTTCTTTTAATTCTTTAACAATAGAATGATCCATTTTATCTCTTATAATAATCACTTATTTTTTTGTTTCAAATCTAGCATTCATTAAATCAATAATTTTATACATTACTGAATCATCTGACCATTCTAAATCTTTTAAATCAAATATTAATCTAACAGTGTATGAGATATATTTGTTCTTTAATTCTTCAATTGAAGTTTCTAATCCATAATTATTCGTTTGATTATCAACATCTAGATCTAAATAATCATCACTTAATTGAAAAGACATACCTAGATTTAAACCAATACTAGTTAATATTTCTTTCAAGTTTTTGTGTTGGGGTTTATCTTCATTTTTTAACAAATAATATGGTCCTAGAACAGCTAATTTAAATAAAGATGCTGTCTTTAGTTCAGCTATTTTTAAAGTTCTAGATTCTGTTTCTGGTTTCCATTCTGGATCTAAATCATATTTTTGACCATTTACTAAATTAACTAACTCTTGATTAATTAATTCTTCGAAATCAATATATTCTTCAGTTTTATCATCATTATTCCATATTATATTTTTAACTAATATTAGTAAATTATATACCATTAAATATGTTGATTGTTGACCATATTTTTTATGAAAAGTTAATTCATCCCGACGATACATTTCATTATCCATTGATGGTAAATCATCTATTATTAAAGAAGTTGAATGAATTAATTCTAGTGCTAGGGCATAACTTTTAATACGATAACTAGTTTCTTGATTAGTTCTCCAAATAGGATCAATAAAATTTGCTATATCAAAGACAATTATTGGTCTAATTCTTTTACCGCCTTTAATTATTTCACCATATTGTGGATGATCTTTTAAAAATAATTCGGCAAATAACTCAAATTCATTTTTAAAATTAATAAAATTATTATGTTTATTCATTGTTTATTAGTAAAATAAAATATAAAATGCTTAAATTATATTTTTTGTCTTTTTTGGTAATGATATATTAAATAAAATTGATTTTAGAATTTATATCTAATATCTTTTAAAAAATTAACCATCTTAAGCAATGGCTGGCCGTCAGACCCGCATGCATACCGCAAAAATCACCATCAACGGTGTTGAGGTAACGATTACTGCCGACACGCCCGAGGGGCTGGGTCAGAAGATTGTCGCTATCCAGGGGGCTGGTACTACCCATCGTCCCACGACGAGCCGGGCCCGTCTGCTCTCGGACCTGCGTCCTGCGACTCGCACCCACCAGGACTACCAGGCAACTCCTCGTGTCCCTTTTGAGGAGCAAATCTGCCGCTATGGTGTAGACTGTACAAAGCAGGGGAAAGGCTGCACACGCAAGCACATCCCGGCAGAGGAACGTTCGCGGACCAACTCTTCATCGTCGTCGTCAGAGGCCGATGCTAAGCCGACTAAGCCGACCGGTTTCTGCAAGTTTGGTAAGGACTGCAAGAACAAGGACACGACGTGCAAGTTTCGTCACGACAAGGAATGCACGGTTTTTAAGGGAACAGGTGCGTGCCCGTACGGCGACAAATGCAAGTATATGCACTAAAAAGTGAAAACAAAAGGCGTTTATATCCCCAGGCGTTTATACTCTCAAGGTGTTTATAATATTTTTTTTACATAATTGGAAAATCATTATATCTAGAAGTATCAATCACATTTTTTTTTGTTTCAACATCTGAATAAGCAGGTGAATAAATATGTAAAGAATATGTGTATTTAAAATTATTATTTGCAAATCGATGTAAACCATTATTATCATCAGTATATATTATATCATCTATTGATAATAGTCTTGTATTCGGATAATTATCTGGACTAATAAAATGAAATGAACAAAGTTGACCTTCTAATACTTTAATTAATTGACCTCCTTCGGGATGTGATTTAATTGTAGATTGTGAAAAAGGTCTCCATAACACTAAATACATATCATACATATCATATTTACAATTATCTAGATCTTTAAAATATATCGGAATTCTTTGAAATTCTTCATTAAAAGTAGAATTAATTGAATTTTTAATTTTATAATCATACCAATCATTACCAGAATAATTTTGTAAAAGATGATTAATACTGGATAATTTAAATTCTTGTGATGGAGGAATATTTAAAATATGATGGTTAATAGCACGTGTTAAATTATAGAGTGAGCGAATCATTTTATTAATATATTATTTAATATCTTATTAAATAATTATTAATAATATTATTCTTAAATATATTTTATTTAGTAAATTTTTTCTTTTTATTTTGTAAATCTAAAAATGGATAAAGAAACAATAAAAAAAATGGCAGATTTTATGAATATGATTAATAAAGAATTAGATAATCTAACAAATCTATTTAATAGTATTGAAAATGAAAGACAAGATGGTTTATTTATACCAATATATGACGGAGGATTAACACAAACCATTACATATTTTAATAAAAAATATAATATTTCAATAGGTAATGTTTTTAATTTAAAAGGTAATAATATATTAAAAAAAAGATTTTTAGATATACCAGGTAATACATTATTAGAAATTTGTAATAATTCTTTTGGTAATATGAGTTCAAAACCAGATTTATGGACAGATAAAAAAAATGATATGTTTATTGAAATATATCTTAAAAAATATTATTTTAATAATGAATTTTATGATTTTGAATCTGTTATGAATGATTTTAGAAGTATTAAAACAAATGAAAATATGCCTAAAAAAAATACATATGGTGCAAAAATATCAGATGTACCTATAGATCCAGATCCTAGACTTAATACTCCTGAATGGGTATCTTCTTTACCTTTAGTTTTATTAGGTATTCTTGCATTAAAAGAAAAGCCTTCTCTAGGTCTTAAAAATCAATCTAATTTACAAACTTATATGGTATATATTAATAAAATAGTTGATGATTTTATTACCGGATATAAAAATAAAAAAGCACCTGAATATTTTTTTGTTTTATGGGTAAATCAACTTATAAATAAAGATTCAACAAGTATTAAAAATAGTTATTATGATGTAGTTAATAATTTATTAAAAGAATATGCAACAAATGGTAATAATATTATAAAATTAGATTATGGTAATAATTCATTAATCGATTTTCATTACAATTTAATGTGTTTTGGTATAATAAAAGATTACTTTTTAAAAGTAGATAATCAATTATATTTTTTTCAAAGAAATATGAAACCAGAAAAATTTACGAATTTTAATATGATTGAAGGATTTGAAGATAATAATCAAAAAAATAATGATAAAAAAAACACTAAAAATGATGGTAAAAAAGAAACAAAAAAAAATAATAAAAAAAAAAGAGAAATAACGACTTCAAAATTTTTATTATATTGTTTAATTTTTGGTATTATTGTATTATTAGGTACTGTATCAATTATTATTTTTTGGAAGCTCATTATAAATGTATATAATAAATATTCATTAAAAAAATGAAATAAGAAAATTATCTATAATTATGATAAATAAGATGAATATTGAAAAACCGATAAAAAAAAGTATTGTTAGAGGGATTAAATATTTAAGAAAATACAGATTAAAGTTAATAGAACATGAAATTAAAAAAGGTAATGTTTATGATGGTGGTGCTACTATTTTATTATCTTATTTACAATCACAATATGGAATAGATTTTGACTTTGATAATAATTGTGGTAGTTTGGTTAAATGTGCACAAATATATTCAATAAATCATCATAAACCTATTTTTAATTTTGAAGAACAACATACAGATTTATTTGAAACTAATTTTCTTAGAGATATTTACCTACAAAAATATACAAAATATACAATCAAAGGTATTATACAAAAGATGGAACAATATTTACAAAGTGGAGGTAATATAATTAATCATATTATGCCTTTACTTGGATTTTCAAATCAAAGAGAAATGCGTTACACAAATGTAGGTCTTGGTTTAGTTGGTCTAATGGATAAAAATCCAGAAAAAATAATGAATAATAAATATTATTTACATTTAAAAAAACGTGTAGCTAGAGAACTAGCTGATATTTTTAATAAAAAAGAAATAGAAACAACTGTTAGTATGACTAAATCATATTCATTATTTTTATTACATTTATTAGATGAAGAAAAAAGAATTGATGAAGAAATGTATAATCAATTTGTAGTAACTTTAATAAAATCACAAAATAGTGGTGGTGAATGGACTTATTCTGATATTACAAATGATAAAATAAATGAAATTAATAATACTATATTAACTATATTCTCAGTTGTAAATTTATTAAATAAACTTAAAAATGAATTAATAGAAGAAGATGAAGATGAAACACATATTGAAGGAGAAGAAAATGTAAATAATAATTCAGAAGAAAATGAAAATAATGAAAATAATATAGATGATAATAATAAAGAAATGATTGAAGGATTTTCTTATGCAGGAGGTGTATTAACACCTGATAATTATGATAATATATTTAAAGGTGAAAATAAAAAATGTATTGGATCTATTATAGAGGTTAGTTTATTATTATGTATGATAGCTGGAACAGTATACGCATTGTTATCATTATATCGTAAAAAAACCGGTGCTTAAACTTTTGACTTCTTTTTAGTATTTGATTTTGATTTTGATTTTGATTTTGATTTTGATTTTGATTTTGATTTTGATTTTGAATTCTTTTTAGTATTTGATTTTGATTTTGATTTTGAATTCTTTTTAGTATTTGATTTTGTTTTCCCTAAAAATATTTTTTCATAATTTTCAATAAAAATTTTATTTGGAGAATAACTTACAACTAGAAAATTTCTCCAATCAAATAAAATATTTGCTGTCTCTAATATATCTTCTATTTTTATTGATTTTATTATTTTTATATGATCTTTATATGTTTTAATTGGTAATTTAGGAAATCTAATTTTTTTTAACAATTGATAACCATAATTCCATGCATTATCATATGATTCTTCACTACCCATTTTTAATTCATTTTCACACCCTGAAATATAATTATCATATTCTAATTGTGTAATTGGTTGATTTTTTAATATTTCAATTTCATTTTTAATTATATTTAAAATCTTTAATTGTGTTTGGATAGAATGATTACACGTATAAGTTATATTAAAAATACCTACATCATTAAAACTATCATGATCACTATGAATTGAATACACTAAACCTTGTTTAGTACGAACTTTTTCAAATAATCTAGAACTCATACCACCACCTAATATTGATGCTAACATATTTGCTTTATAAATATTTAATTCATCATCATATTTAAAACCTGAAAATCCCATCCGAATAAATGTATGTTCGGCTGATATTTTAGGTGTAATATGATATAATATTTTTTCTTGTTGATATACTGGTTTAACCAATTCTAAAATATTATGCCATTTCTTTTCATAATTTATTAAACTTTCAACCATTCTTTTAAAATAAACTGATTCAAGTCTATATTTACGATGATAATTATTACCAAAATGTAATTCTAATGTTTTTTTTAGTTCATTATTAGAAGAAAAATTACCAGCTACAGATATTATCATATTTTCTGGACGATAATATCTATATAAATATGCATACATTTTAAATTTATTTATTTTTTTTATAATTTCTGCATAACCAGCTATTGGTTTAGAAATAGGTAATCCTTTAAAAAATTGTAAAAACATCTTTTTTTCAATAATCGAAGATTGTTTTGAATTTGATAATTGAATCTCATTTATTACAACATTTTTTTCCATTTCTATATCTTCATCACGATATAATGAATTATTTATCATATCTCCTAAAATCTCAATAATTTTATCTAAATGGTCTGCATTAGCTTTAATATAATAACCAGTATATTCTTGACCAGTAAATCCATTCATAGTTCCACCATATTTTTGTACTTCAATTGATATTTCTTTCTGATTAGCTCTATGTTTAGTACCTTTAAAAAATAAATGTTCAATAAAATGTGCAATTCCATTAACTTCAGGTGTTTCAAGATTTGAACCAGAGTTTATTAATACAAAAACTGTAGCTGATTTATGATGTATATTTTTATTCATAATTATCTGTAACCCATTACTTAATTTTGTTGTATTAAAATTCATTTATTATCTATTGTGAAAATATTTATATTATACAAAATATAAAAACAAAAATTATAATCATTCCAGATTATGAACCACAACTAGTACATTCAGGATTATCTCGTTTACAAGCTGGAATATTATCTTGTGGTGATGTCTCATTTTCTTGTTGACGACGACGTCCACGCGCACTTCTTTGTGGTTCTGGTGTTGGTGTAGGTATTGATGATGATGATGTTTGAGTAATTACAGGTGGTGTTGGTGTTGATGTCACTGTTATTTTTTTAGCAGAAACAACACGACGAGTTCTTAAATAATATTGACCAGTCTTTAGTCCCTTCTTCCAACCATAAAAGTACATTGCTGTTAACTTATTATGATCTAAATCAGAGACCCATAGATTCATACTTTGACTTTGACAGATATACATACCACGATCTGCTGCTTGATCAATAATAATTCTTGGTGACATATCCCAAGCAGTTTTATAAATATTACGAATATTTTCAGGTATTTCAACTATTTGTTGAATACTACCTTCATTACTAATAATTTTATTCTTCATATCTTCATTCCAAAGACCTAGATCAATTAAATCATTAATTAAATATTTATTAATAATTACAAATTCACCTGCTAAAGTACGACGTTTATAAATAAGTGATGTAAAAGGTTCACAAGATTCATTATTACCTAATACTTGTGCAGTACTTGCTGTAGGCATTGGAGCTAATAAAAGACTATTACGCATTCCATACTTCTTACAACGTTCTTTTAATACATCAAACTTTGGTTTCATTTCAACAGATGGTTCTTTATTCCATAAATCATATTGAAATAAACCTTTTGATGCAGGTGAACCTTCAAATGATGAATAACTACCCAAAAATGATGTTCTTTCTAATTCTTCTGGAATTAATCGAAGAGTGTTTTCTAATTCTAACTTTTCTTTCTTTTGAGCAGTTGACATATCTTTCTTCAACATATTACATAATTCTTTATACTGAATAATTAATTGTTCCCGTTTTTCAGAAATATCAATCGATGTATTAAGAGCAGCATAATAAATATGTTCAAATATTTTAATATTCATATCAGCTGCTGCCTTACTATCAAAAGGTACTTTCATTAAAGCGTATACATCAGCTAAACCTTGAACACCAATACCAATTGGACGATGTTTTTTGTTTGATGTTTTACATTTATCAACTGGATAATAATTAAGATCAATAATTTTATTCAGATTACGAACAATCACTTTAGTCACTTCTTCTAATTGTTCGAAATCAAATTTCTTTGTATCATGATTAAAGAAACGTGGTAATCCAATTGATGCTAAATTACAGACAGCAATTTGATCTTTATCTGTATATTCAATAATTTCAGTACAAAGATTAGATGACCAAATAGTACCTAGATTTTGTTGATTTGACTTCTTATTAGCCTGATCTTTAAATAAAATATAAGGACCTCCTGTTTCTTCTTGAGATTCAAGAATACGTTTCCAAAGACGTTGAGCTGGTATAACCTCACGACCACGTCCTTCTTTTTCATAACGTAGATATAATTCTTCAAATGCTTCACTATGAACATTATGTAAACCAGGTGCTTCATCTGGACTAAAGAGAGTCCAAGATTCATTCGCTTCTACCCGTTTCATGAAAAGATCAGGAATCCAAAGACCATAAAATAAGTTACGGGCACGCATATCCTCTGAACCTTGTGGTTTTTTTAGATCAATGAATTCAAAGATATCACAATGCCAAGGTTCTAAATAAATTGCAAAAGAACCTTTGCGTTTACCACCACCTTGATCAACATATTCAGCAGTAGTATCAAATGGACGAAGCATAGGTACTATACCATTACTACGACCATTGGTACCATTAATAATCGCATTTTTACCACGTACATTATGAATAGCTAGACCAATACCACCGGCGGTTTTAGAAATCAGTGCACATTCTTTAAGTGTATTATAAATACCATTAATTGAATCAGATTCCATTGCTAAAAGAAAACAAGAACTTGCTTGTTCGTGTCTAGTTCCCATATTAAATAATGTTGGTGTTGCGTGCGTAAAGAAACCTTGTGACATTAAATCATATGTATTAATTGCTTCTTTAATGTCATTTCGATGTATACCTAGAGCCACACGAAGATACATATCTTGTGGACGTTCAACTGGTTTATCATTCACACGAAGTAAATATGAACGATATAAGGTCATAAAACCAAAATAATCCATATTGTAATCACGTTCATATTTAATAATTGTGTTAAGTTTATGTTTATGTTGTTGAATAATTTTGTATAAATCCTGATTAATAAGTGATGATTCATTACCTAATGTATCTTTATTACGGTATAGGATCTCCATTGTTTCAGAAAATGAAGGAGATGTATTCTTATGATGATTTGAAATAATAATACGTGCAGCTAAAGTACCATAATCTGGATGTTTAGTAGTTTGATAGGCACAAATTTGTGCACCTAGTTCATCTAGATGTGATGTTGGAACATCTGGATAAATTTGATCAGTAATTTTTTGAGCAACCGCATCTGGATTTACCTTTAATCCCTTTGATACCATACGAATACGTTTACCAACCTTTCCTAAATCAACACGTTCTTTACTTCCATCACGTTTAATAACATAAATACCTTCATTTAATTGTTCAGTGTCATCAACACTGTTAAGAATAATATCAAGAGGATCTTTTGATTCCATATTGTACATATTATTAAATAATATAATTTTATATCATTTTATTTTTTCAAAAAAAAAATTGATATTAAAAAATCAAAGCTTAAAATAAAACAAAACATATCAATACTTATAAAATGGATGAAAATATACTAGAAACTACTTTTGTAAATCTATTTGGTAAATATGAAACTGAAATAACTTATAATTTTGAAATTAATAATGATATTTTAAAAAAATATGTGATTTTACCATCAACATTTGTTAAGATGTTGGCATTTTATATTGAAAAACATATTGGTTTTTATTCATTTAATAAAATTATTAAATTTGTGAGGGATCATTATGATATTAAAACAAAGTTTACTTTTACAAAATATCAAATGTCTAGGTTAATTCTAGAAGTTTTATTTGAAAGACAAAAAACATCAGAACTAGATTTATTATTTGAACAATTAAAAATTTTTGGAAATTATATTTTTGAAAATAATACATTATATTCTGAAGTTATTGATAATGTTAATAATTCGATTAAAAAAGATAATTTTCATACTGAAGAAATTATTAAAGAATTAAATAAAAAAATTAAATTTGAAAAAATAAAATTACAAACTGCAATTATTAATAATCATACTTATCTTCAAACAATGCATGAAAATGAAATTGAAAAATTAAATGTTAAAATTAAAAAACACACACTTTCATTAAAAACACATTCATATGAAGAAATTGATACATTAATTTATGATAAAGTAAAGAACTTTTGTTATAGAATTTCTGATCAATATAAGCAAATTATTATTAAAAAAGTCTTAGAATATTTAAATGATATCAAACAATATGATACCGTATTTAGACCTCTTACTGATTTTAATAAAAGTAATGGTTCATCATTAGGAAAAACTTATGAAACACATATTTATAATTATTTAAAACCTATTTTAAATAATATTGGTTTTGAAATTATAAATAATGTTGAATTTGATTTATTAAATGGACGAACAGGTGTTAAACTAGAATATGATTTTCTTATCGGAAAAATAGTAGATAGTACATTCATTTTATATGGAGTTTTTGATGCTAAATTATCAAAAGCATTAATTATTAATGATATTGATAAATTTAGTCATAGTATTGAATTAATTTATAAAAATCTATTATATATGACTCTAAAAAGTAAAAGACAATATTATAAACTGTTTAATAAAATTCAAACAGTTGATAATAAAATTATGATGGGATATTTTTGTCAAACAAATATTAATCAAGAAAAGGAAACTAGTAAGGCTATTTCTAAATTTTTGATTAAAAAATCAATTGAATTATTTGAAACTATTAATGGGGCATTTATAAATCTAGAATCAGTTTCAGATCAATTAATAGATAATATTGATTTAAATAATAATAAAATTATTAATATTTTTAGTGTTAATAAACCATATATCTACACTGTAATAGATAATCAACTATAAATATTATGTTCTCTTCAATAAATTTTTAAAGCGACTTAAAAATCCAGGTTTTTTAACAACTGGATCATTAACAATATTTTTTTGAGTGCGATTATTTGAACGTTTCTTAAAAATAGTTTTCGTTTTATTCATAAATTTTTTTAAAAAACTATTTCTTTTTTTAGTATCATTCAAAACAGAATGATGTCTATTATTATATATATTATTTCTATTCGAATCTCTATTCGCATTTTTATTATTATTTATATCATTATTATTAAAAAAACCTTGTATATTCATATATTTACGAAGTAAATATAAATAATCATATCTCATTATAAATTTTAAATTAATGGTACTATCAATATTAAATATTAACTGATCAAGTATAGTCATTATATTTTTAAATTTATCATGATTTTGTAATAATTGGGATAATCCAAAATAATTAGAATAATTAGTATTTTTTTCATATGAATTATTATTCATATTAAATAAATTATCTACATCTTCATTATTTAATCTTCTTAAACTAATATTTCTAGATATATATTCAAGTGTTTTTATTAAATGTAAAGATCCAATATTTTTTGGTATTTTATCTATTTCTCTATTTTGCATTGCTATTGTAGTTGTTGCTAAAATATAATTAGAATGATATGATGTAAAATAATAAGTATCAAAAATTCTTAAATATTTTTCTAAATTAAATAAAGTATATCCAAGCTCTTTAAATAATGTAAATTCAGTAGGAGATAATGGTATATCAATTTCTAATCCATTATATTGATTAATAATATGAGATGCATTTATTAAATAAATAGTAATATATTCTCTATTACGAAGAAATTCGAATATTTTATTTAAAGAGTTTTGAAAAATATTATTTACATCTGAATTAGTTATTTGATTAATTTCAATAAATGTATCATTTTCAAAAAAATAAACATTTTTTTTAAAAATTTTAATAACATTATATTTTTTTACTAAATTTTTATTAACGTTAAGATATTTAGAAATAGTTTCTAAATCAAGAACAAACATTAAATTAAATTTTAATGAACCATTTAAATGCATTGCTCTAAATTTTTTATATCTATTATTTATTATATTTAAAAATATATAATTTAAATTATAATTTTCTTTATCACAAGTTGAAATTTTAGCATTATTATCATCAAAATAATATTTTAATAATCCATTATATGTAGCTATTGTGTCTGAATTTATTTTTTTACCATTATCTCCTGTTGCATCATATACAGAATAATTAAATATTTGTACTGATTGATTAGAATTACTTGTTATACTAGGTGTTATTAAACGTGTACTTAATTCAGTTTTATCTAGAACTTTAGAATATACACCTCTTATATATTTAGGTTGTTTTGCACATCTAATAATATTAATAAAATTAAATAAATCTACTCTTTCATTTGCATTAAATCTAGGATCATAATAAGTATCTAATAATTTTGTATATGATTGATTTTTTAATAAATCTACTAAAAATCTAGATAAACACGCCGGAAATTTATATAATTCAGATAAATTATATCTATTTTCTATTAAATAATCAATAAAATTTTTATCATTTTCATCTTGTTCAATACTATAAGACAATCTTCTTTCTATTTTTTCAAAATAAGATAATAATTGATGCATATTTATTAATTTTTTTTTATATAATCCTAGAATGGTACGAAGATAATATATTATATGCAATTTATTAAAATAGTAACATAGTTCTGGTTTAGATTCAGTTAATTTTGATTTTGTTGTCGCTAAAAATGTTGCGGTTGTTATAGAACTTTCTGATGATCCAGATATATAAACTATATTTTCTAAATTAATAGATTCTCCATATATTATATTAAATAATTTATCTGAAATATAATTAAGTGAATCTAATCCTTGTTTTGATAAAGGAGTATCATTTGCATAATCTAATAAATCTTCTGGTTTACATATAAAAAATAATTTATAATGATTATTTATATTAAATAATGGATGATTTATAGATATTGTTTGCATAAAATCTTCATTTATGCTAGTAGATTTATATTTAAATATTTTTAATATGTTATTATGAATAGACACAATATCACTTTCTCTAACATCAATCTTAAAATAATATTTTAATAATAAATGGTTTATCACTATAACATAATTATTATTATTATTTAAAATATTATTCGTAAATTTATTAATAATAAAATTATATATTTCATTAAATAATTCTTTTTCAATATTAATACATTTTTGTTCACCAAGTATAGATTTTTTATTGTCATAATATAATAATAATTTTTCTTTTTGATTTATAACATAATTACGAATATTAAGATCGGTTTTTGTTAATCTTTTATATGTTTTATATCCAGAAGTATTAATTTGTTTCATATTTCTAGAATCATTAACCATACGTAATCCATTAAAATTATCATTATTATCTAAACATCTAATAATATGTAATTTTTTTATATTATTAATATCATAATTTGATAAATCATTTGAGTATTTAAATAGGAAAGTTGCAAACTCTTTACGATTCTTAAAATATGACCAATAATTTATATATTTTTTTAAAATACTATCATATACGTTAAATTCAAACATATTATTATTGTGTAAATGAAAACCCATCTTTTCTATTTCTGAATCATTTAATATGTTATAATATTGATAATATACATATACTTGATGTTTGTTTTTTAATTCTTTATCTGTTAAAAATGAATTATTACTTGTAACTAATAATCTATTATTTATATCAAAAAAAGTAACTGTTGATCCATTTATATCAAATGATATGTTTGGCATATTATAACTATTTCCGTTATTTGGATTAACAAAATTAATAAAATCAGATAACATTTCTGAATCATATTTTTTAGTTTTAATTTGTGCAAAACAACCTTGATTTAATAAAAATAATAAATCTAATGAATAATAAATTTTATTATAAATTTGATAATCAGGAGTATCATCCGGTCTTTTTTGTATAACATTATTATTTAGTGTACCAATTATATAAGTTTTTGATAATATATCTTTTAATATTCTTAATGTTTTATCATCATCTATCAATGGAGATATATTATATAGATCAAAAAAGGAATTAATAATATTTAATATAATTCTAAAATCATTAATATCATTTTCAATTGTAAGTATTTCTGGTTGATTATAATAAATTTTGTTATATTCTGTTTTATATTGATGATATCTAGCTTGAATATCATTTATTATATCCACATATTGTTGATCTATTTTTTTTTTATATTCATCAGATAGATCATAAATATCATCTTCTTTAATATTAGCTCCTGGATTTTTATTATTAATATGTTTAATCAAATCATATGTAATAGAATATTTTACATCATCTAATTTTGTATTAATATCAATAATAGCTTTTTTTATTGATGGGTTAGGAGTAAGTTTGAATATTGATTTATCAAATAACCATATATTTTTAATTAAAATATTTAATTTATCATTATCTATTTGATTTGATGAATCTATTAATAGTTTACATGTTCTTCGTAAATCTAACTTTATTTGATCAAATAATACTAGCCAAATTTTTTCCATATTTACATCTTCTATTTTGTTAGCAATATGTAATGAATTTTTCATTTTAATAATAGGTTTTAATTCATTAAGTTGATCAAATATTTCATCTTTGGGATTTATATTAATATCATCTATTGTTATTACCGTATTATTATTAAATTTATTTTCCGTTATTTTTTTTTTTACATCTTCCAAAAAAAATGGATTTGCTGTTTTTATATTATTACATACAGAATATATAGAGTTAAATAAAACACTATGTTTTTTTATAATATTATTATTTTCAGTCATTTTATTATTTATTAATATATAAAAAAATAAAAGATAGTATTATTTTTATTGATATTTTTTTGTTGATAAATAAGTAAAAGGAAATTTTAAATATGGCAGAATTTTATAAATTAACTTGTATTGATTCATCAAAAGAATGTAATATTATTGATCCCATTTCTGAAAAACTTAAATTTATTGGTGCCGTAAATCCTATTACAGGTGCATTATTTAATAAAGAAGATATTGAATCAGCTATGCAAATTTTTGACAGTAAATGTTTAAATAAAAATGGTATTAAGCAAAATTGTTGTGATCCACAAGAAACAAAATTTAAAATGACAGCAGAAATGAAAGATAAATATAAAAATTCAAGATTTCGTCTTAATAAAGAATTTGGACAAATTAAATCTATTGATCGTTGTGATGATTTAAATAAATGTAAAGGCACTGAATGGATACAAGCTAATCCATTTGTATTATGTAAAATAGGTGATAATCAAGCAAATGTTAGAGATAATGTTTTAAAATTTGAATCACTCACATCAAATTGTTATAACTCAAAATGTAATAAAAATGATATTTCATTTGGTGATTTAATTAGTGGTAATACAAAATCAACTGAATCAAGAGCTTATACAGATTTAAAAATTAATGAATCTATTTCAGAAGACAATGATCAAGCAGTATCTGTTTTTTTAAATAAATATAAAAAAACATATAAAAAAAATGGAGCAAACTATATTTTAACAGATGACAATAATAATGATACATTATTATTAAGGTCAATAAAAAAAAATGCCCAAAAATGTGTTAATTTATTAATTAGTAATGGAGCCGATGTAAATATTAGATCTACTGATAAAGGAAAATCTCCTTTACATTATGCTTGTGAATACGGTAATGAAGTTATTATTGCTGTACTTATTAATACCGGAGCTAAATTAGATATACTTGATTTTAAAGGTCAACCACCACTATTTTATGCTGTTAGATATGCCCCTGTTGAAACAGTTATATATATAATTAATCAAAATCCTGCTTTATTATATATAATTGATAAAAATGGTAATACACCATTACATATAGCTTATAAATATTCATCTAATCCATATGAAGTTGGTAAATATTTAATAGAAAATGGTATTGATATTACAGTTAAAAATAAGAAAGGTCTTACCGCTAAAAATATATTAGATAAACGTATTAAAGATGTTAAAAATCAAGAATTACTTAAAAATTCAGGTAAATTTTTAGAACGCTTTGAGACTATAGCTATGGCTGAAGAAGATAAATCTGAATTAGATAATGAAATGTTACTTCAGCTTGAAAGTGCTAGTTCTAATTTAAATATGGCATCTGTTAATGCAAATAAACATATATATAAAGGATTTATTACTGCTAAACAAAAATTAGATGGACCTATTGAATTTGATAAATATGCTTGTAATATTGGATCTTATGATACACAAAAAGATTGTGAAAAAAATGGTGGACATTGGACTATGTATACGAATGATGATATGTCTACACAAGTTAAATTAGAATATCAAACAAATATTGAAGAACAAGAAGATGAAGAAGAAGATGGAAACAAAAAAGAAAATCCAAATTATTATAAAATTGTACGTGAAAAAGTGCCTTATAAAACTCTTCCATTTCCAGTTGATCATGATTCATTGATGGGAATAACACCATCACCATCACCTTCTTCAAAACCATCCACAACACCATCTACAACACCATCAACAACACCATCTACAACACCATCAACAACACCATCCACAACACCATCTACAACACCATCTACAACACCATCTACAAAACCATCTAATAAATATTTATGGTTTACTAGTGGTGCTTTATTAATAGCAGTTATATTCTTTATATTATATTACATATTTCACCTAAGAAGATCTTCCTAGATTTATTTCGACATCAGTATGTAAAGCGTGTGATGATATCATTAATTCATAACCGTGTTTTATAGCTGCATATGCCGCAAAAAACATTAATAAATAATAAAACCATTGTGGTTTTTGTTTTAATACTAATAATACAATACCGACAATACCACCTATTACGTGACCAAATGAAACACCATTAAATTTGCGAAGAACTCTTACTATATGATATAGTATAGCAAATGCTAGATTAGCAATTAAAAGTATTATTGCCATTTGATCTGATTTATCACCATTTAATCCAATATATATAAGTAAAGGTGTAATAATACACAAATGATATATATTTATTAAAGCCATTGTTAATTTTTTTTCTTCTTTTGTATCTTTACTAGGATCAGTTTGTGATTCAGTATGTGGTTGTGGTTTTAATAGAGTAGTTATACCACCTCTAGACCCTCTTTTAAGAGCCAATTTAGTACATTCAAATTTATAATCATACCATGCCATTGAAACATATGCAACAACAAATAAAATAAATGCTGTAAAACATTTCCATAATAAACTCATTTCAGGAGGATGATAAAAGAATAAACCAATTATAATAGTGCTAAATATAACACATTTAATATTTAATTCAAATGGATAATTTTTGAATAAACCACCGGCCATTATTTATATATTTATTAGATTTTTTTGATATAGATTCATAATATAAAAATTGATTTATAAAAAATGTATTAGATCATATATAAAATAAAATGATAACCGATCCTTTTTACTGGCGTTACGCTACGATTAATCCAAATGTTAAGAATTATAATGATTCCTGTCTAGGACCTTATTCATTGTATAATGGTAAAATTTTTGGTTGGGAAAAACCCAATGGACTCTTTCCATTTACATATCCGAAAAATGCGTCACCTATTTTTAACAGTAATTTTGATAAAACAAAAATAAAATATTGTTCGGAAGAAGATAAGCACGGATTTAATTGGTATTGCACTGAAGAAGATGCGAAATCATTTCTTTACAATTATTATCCAGAAATTTTTAAGGAAAAAAATATTGTTATCACACACCAATATGTGTAATTGATAAAAAAAAATTGATTTTTTTATTTAAAATTATATAAAATAAAAACATATCTTAAATTACATATCAATTATGTCATTAACACAAATTTGTAAGATTACTGTCAGTGATGGTTTTCGTATGTTTAACATTTTAGGTGTTAAGATAGAACCTTTTGATAGTGAAGTTTTATGTAAGATTAACCTCCCTGATGGTACCAATAAAATTATTTCAATTAATAAAACATCAGTGATCACTCAATCACAAACTGAACCTTATCCATTTTTCAATCTCACTGTTAACAAAGATGTTATAATGACCAAGCAACACGTATTCAAAGATGTTATCGTAGAGGTGACTGGAAAGTGTAATATTAGCACAGTGTCAGAAATTTTTTACGATAGTTAAAAAAGATTTGGATTATTTTTTATTTTTTGATATTATTTGTATTTTTAATTTTTAAGTTAAAATCAAAATAAGAAAAAATTGAATTATAAAAAATGAATTAAGCATTTTTTAATATACTAAATTAAGATAAAAATGAGTCTACAAATTAACCAAAATGAACGAGAAACAGAAGCTAACCTTGACAGGGATTATCCTTATATATTAAAAAGCTATTTTGGTCAATGTCGTAACGGGCATCAGCTTGTCCGTCACCAGATTGACTCATTTGATTATTTTATTGAAACATTAATCCCAAATATTATTAAACAATTTAATCCTATTTGTGTATATTATGAATATCAAAAGGATGCAAATAAGTATCAATACGAATTTCATCTTAGTTTTGGTGAGATTGCTGTTGAACCTCCGATGATCTCCGAAAATGATGGTAGTTTTGATGAAATGACACCTGCAAAGGCACGTTCACGAAGTTTAACATACGCATCAAATCTTAGATCTGATTTAGAAGTAAAAATTATTCATCGTTCTGGTGATAATTTAGAATATGAGAATACTTATACACGTAAATTATTTAAAGTTTTACTTGGTAAAATTCCTATTATGGTACAGTCTAAATATTGTATTTTAAGCAAATATAAAAATGTTAATAAAAAAGATCTTGGTGAATGTCGTTATGATCCAGGTGGTTATTTCATTATTAACGGTAACGAAAAAGTAATTATCGCTCAAGAACGTTCAGCTAATAATATGGTTAATATCTTTAAAACAAATAATAAACCAAAAAATAGTTTTACGAATTCTTGTGAAGTAAAATCAGAATCAGATGAATTCTTTGGTTCTATTCGTAGTACGAGTCTTAAAATTCGTGCTAAAGATAATGCTATCCGTGTAGTTGCGAATCGTTTTCGTATTGATCTACCTTTATGGGCATTCTTTATCGCTCTAGGTATTGAATCAGATTTAGAAATTATTAAAATGATTGTATATGATGTAGAAACACCTGAAAATAAAGAAATGGTATTATTTCTTCGATCTTCAATTGAAGATATTCGTACTTCAATTGTTGAATTTAGAACTGAAAAATTAAAACAAGTTCTAGCATTAGAATATCTTGTACGTAATATCACATATTTAGGTGCTCCAAAAGATATTCGACTAAGCAATGAAGATAAAATTGTATATCTTAAAAAAATTCTCGAAGAAGAATTTTTACCTCATTGTGGTGCTGACTTTAAAAAGAAAGCTTACTTCCTAGGTTATATGGTTAATCGTATGATTATTGATGAATTAAATGGTAATGATATGACTTGTGATGATCGTGATGATTATGCTAATAAACGTGTAGATTCATCTGGTATTCTAATGGGAAGTCTTTTCGGACAATGCTGTAAGGCACTTGGAAAAGATGTTAAAAAATCATTAGTTAAAGAATTAAAGAATAATAAAAATTGGAAATCAGAACACGATATTACAGAAATTATTAATATTAATAATATTTCAAAATTAGTTAAACCCAACATTATTGAAGGTGGTCTCAAATATTCACTCGCCACTGGTGACTGGAAAGTTAAGAGTTCACGATCAAAGAGTCGTTCTGGTACAGCCCAAGTTTTAAGTCGTCTGACATTTCCCAGTGCTATTTCACATTTACGTCGTCTTAACTCACCGGCTGAAAAAAATGGTAAAATTATTCCACCTCGTAAAATTCATAATAGTTCTTGGGGATATGTATGTCCAGCTGAAACACCAGAAGGTGCATCAGTTGGTTTAGTTAAAAATTTATCAAATGGTTCTATTATTACTAAACCGAGTCCTCCTTGTATTGTAGTACATCATTTACGTAATCTCAAAGTACCTGAAGTTCATCAAGTAGAACTTAGTGAATTATATCATAATACTAAGATCTTTGTTAATGGTGACTTTTATGGTATTACTAAAGAACCTGATGTATTAGTTTCTAAATTACGTAGTATTCGACGTCAAGGTATCATTAATATTTATACATCAGTATTTTGGCATCAAATGAATAAAGAGATCTATATTAATACTGATGGTGGTCGTCTTTCACGACCATTATGTATTGTTGATTCTCCGAATAAACTTCGGATTAAGTCATCACATATTATTAAATTAAAGAATAAATCGATTCGCTGGAATAACCTTTTATTACCCCAGACAAATGAACGTATTATTTATGATATTCAAAAAGGTCTTTCCCCAGAAAATTTACGTATTAAATTAAATGAAAATAATGAACTAAAAGAAGGTGTTATTGAATTCATCGATTGTATTGAATCAAACAATCTCCTAATCGCTGTTAATCAGAAAGAATTATACGAAACAGGTCGTGATAAATATCAATATCAATTCACACATTGTGAGATTATGCCTGGTATGATGTTAGGTGTTCTAGCATCTTGTATTCCATTTGCTGATCATAATCAATCACCTCGTAATACTTATCAAAGTGCACAAGGTAAACAAGCTATGGGTATTTATGCAACTAACTATGCTTTACGTCTTGATACATTAGCACATATTCTAAGATATCCACAACGTCCATTAGTTAATACACAATTCTCACGATATTTTTATGGTGATAAAATTTCTAATGGTATTAATTCAATTGTATGTATTCTTTGTTATACTGGATACAATCAGGAAGATTCAGTTATTGTATCACAATCGGCGGTTGATCGTGGATTCTTTAATTCAGTATTTTATCGTTCATACAAAGACGAAGAAAAGAAGATTCAATCATCTGGTCAAGAAGAAAAATTCGCGAATCCAGGTCAAGTTGATTCTTTAACTGGTGATCGTAAATTTGATATTTCAATTGGTAAGAAACGCGAATCATCCTATAAAAACCTGGATGAACGTGGTTTTATTAAAGATAACGTATATGTCTATCCAGGTGATATTATTATTGGTAAAATTATTCCAATTCGTCAACAAGATAAGACAATTACTAAAGTAACATATCGTGATATTAGTACTCCTATTCGTACAAACGAAGAAGGTTTTGTAGATAAAGTATATGAAAGTCGTAATTCAGAAGGCTTTCGTTTCTGTAAAGTTAAGATTCGTTCAATTCGTATTCCAACTGTTGGTGATAAGTTTTGTTTAGCTGGATCTTGTAAGGTATTAACCGAAAATGGATGGATTAACATTAATGAATATAATAAACGTAATCGTGTAATGGTTTTTAATAATATAAGTAAAATGTTTCATTATGAAAAACCATCCGAAATTATTAAGTTTCCTTATAATAATGAAGAAACACAATTGATTGAATTTAATAATGAATCGTTTCGTCTTCGTGTTACACCAGAACATAAAGTATATGCACGTCAATTAGGTGATCGTTCATTTTCACTGATTGAAGCAAAGAAATTATTTAGTGATAATAAACCATTTTATATGACAAACAGTGGTTTATATTCATCAGCTAAAATTACTGTGTCAAATGGTGATAAAGAATATAACTCAGAATATCTAGCTATTTTATTAGGTATTTGGATAAAATATGGTACTTCATTTAGTGATGATCAAACAACAATGATCTTTAATTTTAAACAAACAGAAGAGTCAACACAAAATGATGTTCATATTCGTAAATTAGAAATTGAAGCATCTTCCGAAGGTCGTTCAACATTAAATAAACGTGAACAAAAAGAGTTGTATGAACAATTTCTAAATAATCCAGAATGGTCATTAGCCAATAAATATGGTGATTTAATCCGTGGCGTTATGAGAATTATTAGTTTATTAAATTGTGACCCAAAAACTTGTGTTAAATTTACAAGTCATCAATTACAAATTATTTCACCTGAATTAGTGGAATTTATGAAATGTTATCCAAATCATGAAAATATTAATGAATTGCCTGTATGGTTATATGAGTCTAGTCCTACTACAGCACATTCATTTATTAATGTAATAAATGATAATCTTAAAAGTTATACTGTAAATGGAGTTATTGGTTCAGATGCATTTAAAGGCTTTGACAAAAATAACATTAATTATGATATTAAAAGATTATTAATCCATTCCAGTTTAAATTCAGATAATATTTTAATTAAACCTGAAAATACAAAAATTATTAACTGGAAAGAAGATGTATATTGTTTAACAGTATCAACTAGTATTTTTATGGTATTAGATGAAAACTCAAATATTCCGGTTTGGACTGGTAATTCTAGTCGTCACGGACAAAAAGGTACTTGTGGTATGATTTACCCAGAAGAAAATATGCCTCGTACTAAATCAGGTATTGTACCAAATATTATTGTTAATCCTCACGCACTTCCTAGTCGTATGACCGTTGGACATTTAGTCGAATGTATTACTGGTAAAGTCGCTTGTAACTTAGGTGGAATTGGTGATTCAACAGCATTCACTAGTCTTAAACCAGAACAAATTGGTCACGCTTTATCATTACAAGGATTTGAACATTATGGTGATGAAGTACTTTATTCACGTATTGATGGTTCACAGATGAAAACTAAAGTATTTATTGGTCCAACATTTTATCAACGTCTTAAACATATGGTTGAAGATAAGATTCATTCTCGTTCTACTGGTCCAGTTGTTATGTTGACACGTCAATGTAGTGAAGGTCGTGCCCGTGATGGTGGTCTTCGTATTGGTGAAATGGAACGTGACGGTATTCTTTGTCACGGTATTTCTGTCTTCCTAAAAGAACGTTTAATGGATATGTCAGATAACTATAAAGTACACGTTTGCGATCTATGTGGTGTAATTTCTAATTATAATACTAACACTGACAAACGAACCAATATTACATATAATATTCAAGAATGTAATTCGTGTAATAATCATTCAGCATTTAGTGAAGTTCGTATCCCATTCTCTTGTAAACTTTTAATTCAAGAATTATTTGCAATGGGTATTGTTTTACGTATTATTCCTGAATAAACACACTTTTAACAAAAGTGTTAGCAAAAATAATTAAAAATTTATCTTAAAAATTTTATTTTTTTATGTTTAATGATAATAAGCATTATTATATTGATAATTTGAATACCATCTATAACCAACAATACTACCAAAAATTAATATCCAAAAATATAACTTCCCTTTTGATTTTGATTTATTTATATCATAATTACTAGAATTTGAATTACCATTAATTGGTTTAATATAATTTGGTGGCATAAAATTATTCATTTTGTAAGCATATAATACTTCTTGTACAGTCATAGTAGGTTTACCAAGACTTATATTCACCATATTATGCATTTGAATAACCCATTTAACTAAATCTGTTCTACTATCCAATGCTGGTGAAATTGGATTAAGATGTAAATGTTGTTGATAATGTTTACGACAATTTGAACAAGGTATTAACTCCTTAAAATTTACATAAAAATCGTGATATATTCTTTTATCTGCATAAGATGGTTGTGTTGGATAGTTAAATGATATTATATGTAGTATATACCATAAAAAAGGTCCCCAGACTTTTGGATCCATATTTCTTTCTTATTTGTATAATTATATATATATTTTTAAAACTTTTTTATTTCTTATTTTTAAGTTAAAATATATCAATGAATACTATAAAAAAAACAAAAAAGAAGAAAATTACACATAAATATACTTATTTAATTAAACAAGAATTTCTTGATGATAATATACCATTAACACAAACTAAAAAGATTGATGCATTTAAAAAAGAGTTTGAAAAAAGACGAAATTGGATTACGTATGATGAAACAAAAACAAATAATCCAATTGATTTTTTATATATGGATGGTAAATATATTGTTGATAAATCATTATGGAAATATAATAAAATTCTTAGTTCTAGTGTTGATATGGCTGGTGATAATCATAGTATTTCAGATAAATATAAATTACTTGAAAATTTAAGAAAAAAAACAAATATTAATCATAAACATTTATTAAATCAAAAATTTATTAATTTATATAATATTTATAAAAATACTTCTAATCTAGTTACTTACAAAGAATATTTTGATAAATATAAAGTTTTAATTTTTAAACCAATTCATGGAATTAAAGGTCAAGATATGGAAACATTTGATAATTTTGATAAATTTAAATCTTTTGTTACTAAACTAGTTACTAGAATGCAAAATAAATTGAAAAACTTTAATTTACAAGAATATTATAAAATGGGAATTGAAAAACGTTACAAATTATATAATATAGAATGGGTTTTACAAGAATATATAATTAATCCACTTTTATATAATGATCGTAAATTTCATATGAGAGGTTATTTTGTTTATTACAAACCATTTAATAAATCAAAAGAAGGGTATATTCTAGATAATATGACATTATTTACAGCAAAAGATCCATATAAAACCGCTGATGTTAGTAATAAAGATATACACGATACACATTATAAAAACACTATGATTGGTGTTAGTTTTAAAGATAATATTACTGATATGATTGGACCAGAAAAAAGTAAATATGTTATGGATCAGATAATACATATTTTTTATAATGTATTAAAAATCATTAATGCAAAATGTTTTCCTGAAAGTAAACACTGTTTTCAAATATTTGGTTGTGATTTAATTATCACAGATGATTTTACAGTTAAACTAATAGAAACTAATTATATGCCTGGATCACCTAGAATTGAAGTTTTACAACAGATAATGACCAATATTGTAGACCCATTGTTTCCATCTAAACATAAAACTAAAACAACAAATAAAACTCGTTTAATTAAATTATAAAAAATTTTATAAAGAATAATATAAGATTTTTGTTATATCTTTGATGTAAGAAAAGGGTTATTTTATTTGATTTTAAATGAGTCATAAACTTGTACATCAAACCCAAAGAAAATTATATAATATTAATAATAATCGTATTAAATTATATTGTCGTAATTGTGGTAAAATTGGACATACTTATAAAAAATGTATAGATGCTATAATTAGTTTAGGTATAATTATGTATAATACAATACAAATAAATAATTATTATGAAATCAAATTTCTTTTAATACAAAGAAAAGATAGTATTGGTTTTATTGAAATTTTAAGAGGTAAATATCAAGAAAAAGATGATCATTATTTAAGTAAAATAGTTGATATTATGACAGTTGGTGAAAGAGAAAAAGTATTGAATCTAGATTTTGATGATTTAATTGATAAATTTATTATTAATAAGAATAATCGTCAATATAAATATGAATATCAAGAAGCAAAAGAAAAATTCTATAGATTAAGAAATTCAGGAAAATTAAAAGAAATTATTGATAAATCTCCGAATCAATGGTTAGAACCTGAATGGGGGTTTCCAAAAGGAAGAAGACATTTAAAAGAAAATGATCTAGAATGTGCATGTCGTGAATTTGAAGAAGAAACTGGATATAATGAATCAGATTATTTAATTATACATAATGTTAAATCATTAGAAGAAACATTTTTAGGTACTAATAAAATTAGATATAAACATTATTATTTTTTAGCTAAATCTTGTACTGATAAAGTACCAGAAATTAATATGCAAAATAAAACACAAATTGCTGAAATAGGTAACATAGGATGGTTTTCTTTACAAGAAGCCCTTAAAAAAATTAGATTATATCATAAAGAAAAAATTAATGTTCTTAAAAAAGCTTATTCTATAATTAGAGCTGAAAAAACATATTTTAAAGAACATATAATTGAAGATGATCCAAATACTTTATTAAGTTAATAATGTTTACGTTTTGATTTTGTTTTTGATTTACTATTACGACGTTTAATAGTTTTTTTTCTACCACCACTTTGTGGTGATGATGTGGGGGGTGATGTTTGTTGAGATCTTTTTAATTTACCTTCTTCTAATAATTCTTTCAATTCATTACAAACTGAATCATATTTATTTTTTAATCTTACTACATTATCTACTTTTTTTGTATCAACATCAGCTTTAAGTTCTTCAAACTCGGTGTTAGTTTTTTCTTTTGATTTTTCTAATGTACTACATATATCTGTTAGTGTTGGATATGGTTCAGATTTACTAAAATATTTTGTTAATCCTGAAAATAAAGAAGTCATTTTTTTATTTAATATTAATTTATTATATATTAATATTTTTATTTATATCTAAAATTAAAATAAAATGACAACCCGAAAAATAGGAACAAAAAAGAATAAAACAAACACAACAACTAAAGGGAAAAAAATAAGTTTAAAGAAAAAAAAAGAAGATAATAATGATTCAGATTCAGATATAGAATTAAGCTATTTAACACCTTCTAAAGAAAAAGAAAAAGAAAAAGATGAAGAAGATGATGAAGATATAGAAAAACTTCTTTATCAATTAGATATTGAAGAAACTATTTACGATTCAAAAAAAATTACATTATATAAAGAATATTTATCAAATCTAAGAAATAAAACATTTAGACTAGTACATAATGGTAAATATCTTATGGCATTAAAAGAATTACAACAAGAAATTGATAAAACAAATGACCATTATTTAAAAAATGAACTTTTAAAAAATGTTGAAGATATCAAATATGAACATTATAAATTAACAAAAGATGAGAAACTTCAAGATGGTATAAGCAATTATCCTATATTATATGATCCATATTTTTCAGAAAAAATATTTAGAAAAGCTGAATTCTATAAAAATAAATTATATAAAATTACACCGAAAGATATTGATCGTATTGTTTCATCTAGAGTCAAAGGTGAAATATCCCTCGCTCAACATCAACGTTTTTTAAAGAATTTTATGTCAAGTAATACACCTTATAATAGTTTATTAATATTTCATGGATTGGGTGTTGGTAAAACTTGTGCGGCTATTGCCATTGCTGAAACTCTACGTAGTACAGTTTTATCTAATAATCAAAAAATAACAATTATACATAAACCTAATTTTGAAAAAAATGAAATATTTGATATTGATAAATTAAGAACTGGACAAAATCAATGTGCTGGAGAAAATTATTTATCTGAATTTAAAAATCAGGATATTATCAAAAAATGCCAAGATGGTAATCTAGAAGCTTGTAAAATTATTAAAACAAAAGTTGATAAAATTATTAAAACTATTTATAATTTTTATGGTGCACTAGAATGGGCTAAACAAGTACTTAGAGATTTGCATAAAATTACAAGAGGTGTTCCAGATAATAAAAAAGAAGAAGTCGAAATTAATAGAATCAAAAAATTATATAGTAATTCAGTTATTATTATTGACGAAGCACATAATATTAAAGATCCAGGTGATAGTAAAACTAAATTTGTACCTCCTGTTTTAATGAAAGTTCTACAAAATGCTGATAACATTAAATTAATATTATTAACTGGTACACCTATGTTCAATGAACCTAGTGATCTAGTTTCAATTATTAATTATCTTTTAGCCAATGATAAAAGACCTATCCTAAGAGAAAATGATATATTTAAACAAGATGGTACTTTTACACAAAATGGACAACAAATCCTTGAAAATTACACTAGAGGATATGTTAGTTTTATGAGATCAGAAGATCCAATTAAATTTCCTATTCGTCTTTCACCAAGTATTAATAATGGTAATAATCATATTCTTGATTTAAATAGATATCCTAGAAAAGATATTTATGGTCGTCCTTTAGAACATACATCTAGAATTCAACATCTAGAAATTATTGATTGTCCAATGAATAAACAACAAGAAAATATTTATCGTCATTATCTAAATAAAAGAGTTAATCAAGAAGATGAAAAAACATCCGCAGCTTATTCATCTGAATTACAAATTCTTAACTTTATTTATCAAGGATTAGATAAAACAGACAATCCAGCAGAAACATATGGAGAAAAAGGATTAAACTCAGTTATGTCTAAAAATACATTAGGTTCATCGTCTAAAATACAATATACATTTAATGATCCAGATTATGCTTTAAATCTTAAAGGAGACGCTTTAAAGAATTTTTCATCTAAAATGTATGAAATTATGAAAAATATAGAAAAAGCAAATGGTCTAGTATTTATTTATACTGAATATGTTGTTAGTGGTATTTTACCAATGGCTTTTGCACTAGAATTAGCCGGATATAAAAAATATAAATCAAGTGATTCACCTATGTTACTATCAGATCATAAAGATAAAAAATATAAAGGTGATTATTTAATTATTTCAGGAGGATCAAAAGATTATGAATCATTTTTAGCTAAACGTCAAGAAATGGTTAATGAACCAGTTAAAGTTATTCTAGCATCTAGAACAGCTAGTGAAGGTATTAACTTATTTGGTGTTCGTGAAATACATATTCTTAATCCTTGGCATAATCTTAATCGTTTATCACAAGCGATTGGTAGAGGTTTAAGAACTTGGTCACACATTTCATTACCACAAGAAGAAAGAAATATAACTGTATATTTATATGCTTCAACATTCAAAGAAAATCAACAAGAAACAATTGATCTTAAAATATATCGTGATGCAGAAGAAAAAGCTATTAATATTGGTAAAGCAGAAGTTATATTAAGAAAAAATGCAGTTGATTGTAATTTAAATTATGAAGGTAACCAATATCTAGAAAAGGATTGGAGTGAAAAAATAAATATTAAAACATCTAGAGGCGAACTTAAACATATATCATTATATGATAAACCATTCTCACAAATATGTCATTTTCAAAAAGATTGCGACTTTAAATGTTTTAATCCACCTAAATCATATGATCTTAAAGATAATCAATTAGATTATAGTACATATAACTTTAATTCAATGCAATATGAAATAACTGAACTAGTTAAAGAAATTAGTAAATTATTTAAAAAAGATGTTATCTTATCTTTAAAAGAAATATTAAAAAAATTACCAATACAATATACAAAAGATAATAATCTAGTATATAAAACATTAGATGATATGATAAATAATAAAATAACAGTACTTGATAAATTTAATAGACAAGGTTATATCATTTATCGTGGTAGTTATTATATATATCAACCTTTAGATATTAATAATGAAGAATTAATGGTTTATCAAAGAGGTATACCACCACCTACTAGACCTCATATGATTGATTTATCTGAATATGTTATTAAATTAAGAGATGAGAAAAACAAATTATCAAAACAAGAACAATATAATATATATGATGTTATTGATTATATATTAACTAATTTTAATAATATTAAAAATAAAATTACAAATGATATATTTCAAACTAGTTTATCAATATCAGATGATGAAATATTACAAATATTAATTGACAGATTAACTATTCCTTTTAAAAAAGTTATATTAAACTATATATTATTAAAAATTATTTCTTCAAAAGAAAAATTATCTGATATTGAAAATCAAATTTATAAAACATTAGAATTAAATATTATTCGTAAAGGATATATTGAAAGAAATAAAGATCAAACTATTATTGGATATAGACTTGTAGAAAATGATAAACAAACTTTTTATAAATATAATAATAATATATTTGATATTGATCAAGGTTTACAAACACAAGTTCTAGATATGCAAAATATACTTTATAAAAAATCTAATACCGTATCAAATAAATTATATGGTTATCTTAAATTTGATAAAATAGACCAATTACCACAATTTAAAATACGTGATTTATCAAAAGGTGATAAAAAAGCAATTAAAGGTATTAGCTGTGTTTATAAATCTAGACCTGAAATATATCAACATCTTAAACATTTAGATCCTAAATCAAAAGAAGTCACAAATAAAAAAATGATGTGTGATGACATCGAAATAATATTAAGAAGAAATGATAAAGAAAGAAAAGATAATAAAAGATGGTTTTATTCAGTTGAAGAAGCTAAAGAATTAGAACAATTAGAAAATGAATAAAATTGAAATAAAATATAAAAGAAAATACTTTTATAATATAGAATAAATAAAGAATAAAACAAATTATTAACAATTGAAATGGAAAATCTTTATACAACAAATATTTTAGATTATCGTTATCATCTTTTACCAGAAGATTTTGGTGTTGATCCAGATGATATCTTTTTAGCTAAACTTAAAAAAGAAATTGAAGGAAGATGTATCAGTCAAGGATATGTTAAAATTAATAGTATTAAAATCCTAAGTCGTAGTTTAGGCAAAATTAATCAAGCTTATTTCACTGGATTACCTGTATATGATCTTAAATATCAAGCAGAAATATGTAACCCTCCAATTGGTTCTATTATTGAATGTATTATTAAAGATGAAACTAAAATGGGGTTAGTATGTCGTGTTAATGATTCTGATAACCCACTTGATATTGTTGTTCCAAGTCAATGGCATTTTGATAATAAAAAATATACAATGTTAGAACCAGAAATGAAAATTAAAGTTAAAATTGCCCGTAAACGTCACGAAAGCGGTGATAATAATGTTTCAGTTATTGCATCATTAGTATCAACACCTTTTGATAATGATATGATGATAAATTCATCTGTTGAAAAAACAGAAGAACAACAAAATGATGAAGAAGATGAAGAAAAAGAAGATGATGATTAAACATCATAATAATCTTTTGATCTAGTAAGATGATTATCTTCAATCACAGCATTTAATACTAAATTTGATACATCGTTTTTTTTTATAAAATCAGAAAAAGCAGTTGTATCTTTTGGTAAACATAACCCTCCATAAGATATTTTACCATCTGGACCAGGTACTTGTGTATGCATTGAATTTATCCAACCATTTTTTAACATTCCATTTTTTATGTTTTCATAATTAAGATTTAATTTATTTGATAATAAATATAATTCAGTAAAAAACTGTATCTTAGTTGAATAAAAACTATTACATCCTAGTTTAATTAAAGCAGCTTCTTCAGATTTTAAAACACTGATTTCAACATTCGGAAATTCATTTTTATATATATTGACTATAACATTAATCGATTCTTGGGATTGTTCAGTATATCCAATTACAATATGTTTTTGATTTTTAAAATCTTCTGATGCAGTTCTAGCTGATAAAAATTCTGGATTGTTAATTATTTTAAGTCTAGGATATAAATTATTAATATTTTGACAATAATCTGGTAAGATAGTTGATTTTATTATAATAATTCCTTTATAATTATATAAATCTAGTAATTCAATTGTCGAACTTATTTCAGTCATTTCATATGTATTTTTATTTTTATCTAAATTTGTTGGTAAACATATAAATATTATATCAGTATTCAATAATACATTAAAAGTATTTATGTTTTTATATTTATCATATACAAATAGAATATATTCTGGTCTATGATTAAAAAAATCAAAAAGTGCACTGCCTACAAAACCGTATCCAGATATACCTATCTTAATTGGTTCCATTTGAAAAAATATAATATTATTTTATTTTTTTTTTAACGTTTCGATTAAATAATAAAATTGAATATAAACAACATACAAAAAAATATTATTAAAGAAAAGAAATGTCAGAAATTACATTAACATTAGAAGAAGAAATTGATAATATTCATACAGAAATGATGAATATTAAAACATCTATTTCAGCTTTAGCTACACATATTGTATCATTTAAAAAACGATTTGAAAAAGAATTAAAAAAACAGCAAAAAGAAAGTGAAAAGAAAGATTCAGATAAAAATAAAGAACCGGTAGAAAAGAAGGAAAAAATTAAGAAAACTACTACTAAAAAAACAATACCAGAACCACCATCTGGTTTCACTAAACCAACTACTATTTCTGATAATTTATGTAAATTTCTAAATAAACCAAATGGTTTTGAAATGACTCGTCCAGAAGTAACTAAAGAATTACATACTTATATTCAAACAAATAAATTACAAGATCCAGATAAAAAAATGAATATTAAAGCTAATAAAGAACTACAAGAATTACTTGGTATTGAAGAAGGTCACGAACTTACATATTTTAATATTCAACCTTTAATCAATAAACATTTTATTCATCCAAAAGAAGAATAATTTTGGATTTGATTGTTTTTTGTTTTTATAATTTATTCATTATTTTCATCTTCTTCATCTTCATAAGATTCAGTATCATACTCAGTTTCTTCTTCATATTCATCATTAATTTCTTGATTGTTAGTATCATTTTCTTGATTGTTAGTATCATTAATTTCTTGAGTGTTAGATGCTGAATCTTCATTTGTTATAGTTTTTTTTTTATAAAAATCATTTTTCAAGTCATTTAATCTAGCATAATCACACATTTTCAAAATACCGGTTTGAATTTTCTTTCTTTGATAACCATTATAATTTAAATGTGTTTTATGATGATTGAAAATTTGATCATTTGTGATATTATAAATGGCTTTTATTTTATCCATTGATTGGGTTCTAATCCATTTAGTATCATTTTTTTCATAATGACTACGAGCTGAACCATCAACTAGTAATATAGGCATTATGGCTTCCTTAACAGTCATATTGCCTTCTTTTAAATCTGTATACATTTTATGAGCTATTCTTTGTAAATAACAAGCTAATGTTGTTATACAATTATTTAATCCACCCATTGAAGAATTATCAAGTAAAATTTGGGTTTCTTCTTTAGTTAAACAATATTTATTCTTATAATTTTCTATAAAATCATCAATGTTTAAAACATTGCAAAAATTAGTATTCAGAAAATCTAACTTAGAAATATTAATATTTGTTATATTGTTTGTTATGTTATTATTACTATTGGTAGTAGTTATCTTTAGAGTTTCACATTCTTTGCTTTTAAGTTTTAATTCACTTTTGAGTTTTTCAATTTCTAATTTATGTTCGTATTCATTTTTTAACTGTTCTGTTTTTAATTGTTCTGTTTTTAACTGTTCGGTTTTTAATTCTAGTTTTAATTCTAGTTTTAATTTTTCAATTTCTAATTTATATTCATAATCTTTTTTTACTTCATTAATTTTATCATTAACTAAAATAGTTGTTTCATTATTATTACAGTTCATTTGATGTTTTTTTAAACTGGTCAAATATTTGTATTCCTTTTTACAGATACTACAAATCAAATCATTATTAGTGTTAAGATTATTTATAGCATTTGTATTTTTTATAATATTTGTAATACCTTCACTTTTTATAATGTTATCACAAATCATATTATTTATATGTTTTTTTGAATTATAATGTATTTTAATATTTGTAGATGTAAAAGCGGTATAATTGCAAACTTTACAATAATGCATTTTATTTTATTTTATTTTATTTTATATAAAGATATTTTATATTAATTTTGTTAATTTTAATTTAATTAACATAAAAATTAATGAACATTTTGTACAAATTCAGTTAATACAATTTTGAACAAATTGTATTATGCTATTTTTAGATATAAATATATCATTAATTAAAAACTATTAATTTTTTAAATTTCAAACAAATTATGTTTAAATCATTTAAAGATAAAATTTAAAAATAAAAAAAAATCTAAAACATCAAAAAAAATGATGCATAAATTTCCCATACTGTTAAAAAAAATGATGTAAAAGTCTTGTTTTCAAATTATTTTTTCTATAGAAATATTTTCCCCCATTTATTTTTCTAAAATGAGGGAAAATATATTTTTAAAATTTTTAACTTTATAGAACATTTTTAACACTTTTTAATTTTAATATAAAACATATTTAATACTTAATATTTAAAATCATTAATTTCTAAATAATAATTTCTAGATAGTAATTTCTAGATAATGAATTTAAAAAGTCAAAAATATACTATATTATCATCTGTTTTATTACTTAATACATTATTAATATCAACATTTATATATTTTAGTGATTACTGGTATGCATATATATTTATTCTTGCATCAGAATCACTTATTAATTCATTCGCATCTATACTTATTTTATTAAATAAACTATTATCATCACAAACTGATAAATATATTCTACCAAAAAAATATTTATATGTAGTACCTTGTTATAATGAAAGTGAAGAAGAACTAACAAACACATTAGAATCTTTAATTAATCAAAAAAATATAGAATTTGATAATCGTTTATTATTTATTGTATGTGATGGTTGTGTTAAAGGTACCGGTAATGAATTGTCTACCGATAAAATATTAAAAAAAATATTAAATATACATGATACAGCAGATTATTATGATTATAATACTTGGGATAATAAAACTAATATAGTCAAATCTTATAATGGAACATATATGAATCTAGATTATATTTTATTGATTAAAGAAAAAAATTATGGTAAAAGAGATTCACTTGTTTTAGTACGAAAACTATGTTATGCATATAATAATAAAAATGATGATAATTCATTATTATTTAAAGATATTATCAATAAATTTACCAATATTTTTAATGAACAAATAGATTATATTATTGGTATTGATGCTGATACTGTATTTGATCCTAATTGTACAAAAGAATTAATTAAAGGTATAGAAAGTTCACCTGGAGTATATGGTTGTGTAGGTTATGTTGATATATCACCTAAAATGAATCCTTATTCAGTATGGACATTATATCAATATGGTGAATATATGTATTCACAATGTTTAAAAAGATATGCACAATCTGTTATCACTCATAAAGTTAATTGTTTATCTGGATGTAATCAAATATTAAAAGTCGCAAAAGAAACTTGCGGCGATGAAATATTGAATTTATTTAATCGATTACCAAAGGAAGATGAAAACATCTTTAATCATATTCGTTCATATGCAAGTGAAGATCGTAATCACGTTTGTTTAATGTTATCTAAATATCCATATGTTAAGACAGTACAAAATATAAATGCAAGAGCTTATACAATTCCTCCAAATACAGTTGATGTATTTTTATCACAAAGAAGAAGATGGAATCTAGGTGCAAATTGTAATGATATGTTATTAACATATCTTCCAGGTATTAATATATTTGAAAGAATATCATCTTTTGTAAATATATTAACATTCGTGACATCACCTTTTATATTAGTCGCAACTGCTTATTTCTTAAAAATATTATTTACAGATCCACCATTTTTAATGTTATATTTATCAATTGTTATGATTATTCCATTTATTTATTCTTTATTAATTCCAATTCTTATTATGAAATCAACTATTAAAAATACATTATATTATTATCTTTCATACTTTATGTATTTAATATTTGGAAGTATAGTAAATATTATTACATATTCATATGCATTAATAAATATTGATACAATTAAATGGGGTAAAACTAGATCTATTAATGAAACAGTATCTGAAACATCATCTACATCAACAGATGTATCTATAAATAGTTTAATTAATAACTTTGATATCTATATAAATAAAAAAAAAATAAATGAAGAGTGTAATGATCAACAATATCAAGAAGATCCATATTATTCTCAACCAATGCAAATAGAAGTTAGAGAAACATATGTTTAATTATTTTTTATTTTTTTATTTTATCTATAAAGAATAAGATGTCACCTCATTCAAAAAAAAGAACGATTGACAAAAAACATAGTCAAAAAAAAATTAAAAAGTACTATAAAAATTTAAATTTTAATAAACAAAATGAATGTATTGTAAAATCAACAAATAATATTTTTCAACATCCTAAAAATCCAAATTATAAAGCTGTTTTTCCTTTTATTATAGATTATAATGAAGCAAATAATACTATTTTTAATAATATATTACCAGATGATAACGGTTTAACAATTGATAAATGGTTAGATAGATTTGATAAAAATAAAGAAAAAAAAAATAATATTATTGTTCCAGATGATTATTTTTATCTAATTAAACAAGAAATTACATATAAATTACAATCATCTGTATATGAATTAATATCATCACGAACAGTAACTAATACTTTTAATTATTTATTTCAAAAATTTTCAACAGGAATATATATTCAAATAAAAAATAATACAATTAGTCAATTTATTCCTTTTGTAAACACTAATTATGTTAATGATTGGTCAAAATTAATTAAAATACCTGGTGAAGATATTAAAAAATTTTATGAAGAAAAAAAAGAGAAATTAGGTGGAAAAATTAATTATGAACAAAATATAGATTTATGGAAAGCTTCTAATTGTTTAATACAAACAGAAAAAACATATTCAATAAATGATTCAAATTGGTCAGAAATTTATCAAATGATAGAAGAAACTTGTAAATCTCATAAAATAAATGATGTTGATTTTTTTATGAATTTAAAATCATTTCCTCTTTTAAGAAACGATTTTACTGAACCATTTAATTATATTTATGGTGATGATAAATTATTAACAAGTCAATATTATACATCATATCATCCTATTCTTAGTACATCATCAAATGAAAATTTTGGTGATCTAACATATCCATCTGCAGAAGATTGGAGATTAATCACACAAGATTATTTTAGAAATAATTGTGAAAATAAATATGCATCTATGAAATGTGAACAGAATAAAGGGAATATTGAATTTGATGATTCAGATATTGACTTTTGTGAATATACTAATCTAGAATGGAAAGAAAAAATTAATAAAGCTTATTTTATTGGTGATTCATCAGGTTGTGGAACAAATATTGATGATAATATTAAACTAAAATTAGTAGATCAATCACGTAAATATAAAGATTTTATTGAAGCACATATTACTAGATTATCAAAAAGAGATAAACTTGATATTAAAACTCAAGAATTAAAATACATTGAACCATCTAAACTTACATTTGATAGTATTGGAATGCAAAATGGTAAACATGGATATTATAAATATTTAATATCTATACCAGGTTATACAATTGATTATGAATTTCCTTATTATTTATCACTAGGTTCTTTAGTATTTAAAGTTGAAAGTGATTATTCAACTTGGTATGATCATTTATTAAAACCTTTTGTACATTATATACCAATTAAAAAGAATTTATCAAATCTAGTTCCTTTAATTAAATGGGCTAATGAAAATCAAGATATTGCTTATAAAATAGCTAAAAATGGTCAAAATGCATATAATAAATTCTTTACACGAAAAAACGTTATTAATTATTGGGAATATTTATTAAACTCAATCGCGAATCATCGTCTTAACTTATTTTCTTTAGAAGAAAAATACCAAAAATATGAATCAGAGTTAAAGATTTTACAACCTATTCTTATGCCACCTCCAGATATTGATAAGGTAAATTTTAAAGATAATAAATTAGCTATTATTATACCATTTATTAAACTAGATCAAAAACATAGAACAGTTTTTAAAGAATATATCGAAGATTTACCAAATAAATTGAATAAATACCATAAATTAAAATATAAAATAATTGTATGTGAACAGTTTCGTGATAATAGAAAATTTAATAAAGGACAATTAATAAACATTGGATTATTAATAGCTAAATCTCAAGGTTGTACACACGCTATTATAAGTACTATTAATACTAAAATTAATGATGATATGATACAATATTATTTTTCTTTTACTGAAGCTGATAAAGGTGTTGTTAATATTGCTTTTAGTTGGAATGATTATTATCAAAAGAATTATTTAAGTGGTGTTTGTTTATGGAATATTAATATGTTAATTAAAATAGGTGGATTTCCTAATCAAATATGGAATTGGGGATGTGCTGATAAAATTGTATATCATCGTTATTGTAAATATCAAAATAATATAAAAACATTAGAACAAGGAATCAAAATTCCAATTCTAAAAAAAAATATTGAAAAATATGGATTAGGAGATTTAGGTCAAATTATTGATCCACAATATCAACATCTTAAAATATTAAATGATTGGAATATTAATAAATATGAAGATATTAACATATTAGAAAAATATGTTGAAGAAATTATTAATTTAAGAAAACCTAAAAAAGAAGAAGATCAAATAGAAAAATATGATGAAAAACTTAAAATACTTGAGAAATTTAAACATCAAAATAATGTTGAACATTATGTATTCAAATTATTTTCTGAATTAGATTTAATTGTTTAGTTGTCTAGATGTGGATTAATTAAATCACATACACGCCAATATTCACGACCTTCACGACAAATAATTAATGGACATTTACCAGCTTTCATCTCCATTATGGCAATTTCTTCTGGACTTTCAATACCTTCTGGAACATCAATTAAAACAGGACATCCTTCAGAAATTTGTGTCGCACGAAGACCTAGACAAGATGTATATTCATATAAAGATAATACATTATTAAATACATTTTTAGCTGGATCATAATGTTTATAAAATTCATATGCATCAAAATTCTTTTTTATTTTATCATCTTCCTTAATAGGTTCTTCTACATCTTCTTTTTTAACTTCTTCTTTTTTAACTTCTTCTTTTTTAACTTCTTTTTTAATTAATTTTGATGATGTTTCATCAATTTTATTACTTTTAGATTGTACTTTTGAAGCCATTCCAATTTCTTTTATATTATTAACGTATAATATTTTATATTAATTCAATTTTTAATTTTATTTTTAAATTAAAAATAGTTTAACAAAATTTTACAGAATTAAAATTGAATTAGAAAATTATAATATTCATTAAAAATAAAAAATTAAAATGTCTGATGTTCCAAAAAATAAATTTTTATCAAAAGTAATTATCTTTGTTGGTTCAATGTTTTCAGGTAAATCAACTGCTTTAATTAGAGAATGTAGTCGATTTGAAGCCATTGGAATGGAAGTTTTATATATTAATCACACACTTGATACTAGAACAGGTGATTATATTCAAACCCATACTCATAATAAAAAAGAAGCTATTAAATTTAGTAAATTAAGTGATATTCCAGATCAATTATTTAATACAGCCGAAATTATTGGTATTGATGAAGCACAATTTTTTCCTGATTTATATGATTTCGTACTTAAATGTGAAGAAGCTGGTAAAACAGTTGTTATTGCAGGATTAGATGGTGATTCTGATCGTAAACCATTCGGACAAATTTTACAATGTATTCCCCTTTGTGATTCGGTCACTAAACTTACCGCGATGGATATGATTTCTAAAGATGGTAGTGACGCAATTTTCTCTTTGCGATTAAAAGGTGTTCAAGAAGATGGTCAAGTGTGTGTCGGTGCTTCAGACAAATTTGTTGCTGTAAACAGGGCTAATTATATCAAAGAAATGTCACAAAGATCATAATATTTTTTGTTTTTTTTAGTTATTTTATATCATTATTTATATAAATAATGATTAAACAAATAAATAAATTAAAAATTAAAAAACATACACGTAAAATTAAAACAAATAGAAATAAAACTCAAAATAGAAAAACAAAAAAAAATATTATATTAAGTTCAAAATCTAAGTCACATAAAAAATATAGAATCATAAAATATAAAAAAAATGGTGTTGATGTCAATCAAAAAGGAGGTAATCCATATGGAACAATAAAAAATCCTAAATTGCCAAATAATATAGAAAATAATACAATAAGTATTGTATTAGATTGTACTAAACATTGTAAGAAAGAAGATGAGTTTATTACACGACAAATGATATTAGAGACACATTATATTCAAACATATCAAGAATTATTTGATATAATTGAAAGTAAATTAGAATTACAACAAACAATGTTACTTGATATTTATGATTCAAAATTTATTCCTATTTCAAAAACAGATGATATTAGAAAAAAATTTACCGATCCTGATATAAAATTTTTTGTAATATCATCTGTTAAAAAAATTAGGCCTTTGGAATTTCAAGAATTATTACATTCCGCAGTATTACACTCACATTTAGAATATTTACCTTTTTTATCTTCTGAAAAGCCAGTTGTAACATTTTCATCTAATATGGATTTATGCGGTATTAATAATGCTTCAATAGAAAGAAAATTAGTATTAAATTGGAGACAATATAACGATTTAGAACAAACACAATTATTAGAATATATTATGACAGAAATAATAAAAAAAGATATTGATGTTCAAATATATATTTCTTCAAGAAAAAGAATAGTTTTTTATGCAATTAAATATTTTAGATTACTATGTGAAATATTTAATTATGAATTAGAAACAGGTTTAAAAATAGTCAGTGATACCTTTAATAAAGATGAAAAATATTCTGATGATGCAAAATATTCGGATGAAACAATGTTGGCATTTATATATATTGCATATGGTGATTTAACTGTTAAAAAAGAAAAAGATTTATATGATTATAGTACGGCATTTACTTTTTTTGAAAAAAATAAAGAATTAAAACATTTTAAAGATGATTATAATACGGCAAAAATTCAAACTGAATAAAATATTTATATTTTATGCTCTAACAGTTATATTACATACAACTGTTTTGTTTTGATCAGCCGTACGAACTGTTATTTGACAACTGCCTGTACGTACACCTGTTACTAAACCGGTTGCACTCACAGTTGCAGTTCTAGTATTAGAAGAAGACCAAGTTACTACTTTATTTGTGGCATTAGCTGGTAAAACAGTAGGGGTTAATTGTACTGTTCTAGTACCTCTTAATGATAAAGTTGCTCTTGTTGGAGTTACTGATACAGATGATACATTAACAACCGTAGGTGGTGGTGGTGGAGATGCACCTGTTATTGCAGTTGTTAATACATTACCAATTATTGATCCTAGACCAGTACAATTATCATATCCAGGACCTGCAGTAAATGCACCATTTGATCCAGAACTAATATCACGAAATGCTCCATTTGTAGTGTATAAAATAGGGTTCGCAAAGACTCTTGCATTGATGGCCATTAAATAACCTGCAAATGCAGGTGAAACGACACTTGTACCACCAACAATATAATTTGTATTATTAATCATATATACTATACCAGTTGTTGGATCTGCATTCATTGCAATATCTGGAATAGATCTTCTTACAGTTGATAGTCCAGATTGATATCCAGGTGTGGCAAAATAACCACTTATGGCACCACCACCTGAAGACCAAGCGGTTTCAACTGTTGAACCATCATATACTAAATTAGGACAAATTAATTTAGTACCACCACAGGCAATCACATTAGGCGAAGCTGCTGGAAAATCTGCATATGCACCTGTACCACCAACACCATTATTTGATCCATAATCACCTGTGGCAACTGTAACATTAATACCACGAGTAACAGCTGTATTTAATAATGTATTCATTGAATTTAAAATACTAATTGGATAATACACTTCAGGAGCACCCCAAGATATAGAAATAACAGATGGTTTATATGTACTAGTATTTAAAATGTAATTTAATAATACTGGAAATTGAGAAAAACTATTAGGAGAAATATATAAGACAATGGTTAAATTAGAACTAGGACAACAAGCACCTATTTGTTGTACATCTAATGTATTTTCCATTGTAGAACCTCCATCGTTTACGTTAGGTAAATTTCTAGCTCCACTAATTGGAACAACTACAACTCTAGGCATATTTGCCGGGGCAATACCAATAGATTGCCAATATCTTTGACAATCACCATTTGTTAATACACCTGATGGTGAGACAGTACCATATAAACCACCACCAAATGAAACAACTGCGACATTAACAGGTGTTGTTAAATTAGGTGGTGTCATATTATAAATAGTTGCTATTTCATTTGCATAAAACCAACTTCTAGTAGCTCTAGGCATAATACTTGCCGATGGATTAAAATCACCAGCTTCAGTTATTTTAGTAATTCTAGGTTTTAATATTTTTTCTGGATTCATTTAATTTTTAGACAAGAAAAATAAAAAATTGATTTCTGTTTAATTTTGAATATTGATTTAATAATCAAGCTCGAATGATTGACATTACATTAGTTATTTCAACTTTTACCATTTCTATCGGATTAATATTTTTACCAAAATACATTATTAATTATCAACCTTTAACTAATTTTGAATTTACAGCAATGTATGCTAGTACCATACAAAGTATATTTATCACAATCTATACAGTATTATATATTTATAATTATATTATTGACGTTCAAACTGTTGCAAAAATATTTAGTATCAGTCTAGGATATTATTTATCAGATATAGTGTATGTATTATATTCTAGAATTAATGTATTACAATATTTAATTCATCATATTAGTATTATTTCTATGATTTGTTATACATTATCATTTAATAGAATTAATGATGTATATTGGTTAAACTTTTGCATCGAATATTTATCATATGGTCTTTTAGCTGAAATGGCCGTTTTACCATTAAATATATGTTGGTATTATAAAAATACCGGTAAGCCTCTTAAAAGTATTGGTTTTATTATTTCTGCTATTTTATTGGTAATCACATATTACTTCTCACGAGTTATTAATTTTACAATTATCTTAATTAATTTAATTGGTTTAGAATATTATTGGATATCTACACTGATATCACCACTTATAATTCTCAATTATTACTGGTTTATTAAAATTTGTATGATGTTTCACAATAAAATTAAAAATGATTAAATAAAATGATTAAATAAAATTATTTTTAACATTTTTTTATTTATTTGTTTTATTTATTTGTTTTATTTATTTATTTGGTTTATTTATTAATTTTTTTTTCTAAAAAGTTTATAAGGACAATCTGATTATAAAAATTAAATATCAACATGGATTCTATTCAAATAATAAAAAATTACACGGTTGATGATTTCTATGAAGTCAAAAATACAATTCGTGATCAATTAGGTGATATTAATTATTTTTCAGATGATGTTAAGAGTTTTTTTGAGAAACTCATTCAAAATAACTCTTCCTATGTTAGAAAAAAGAAGCCTTATCATCAAATAAATGAGGAATGGCGGAAGAAGAAAACACAAAATATTAAAAATGTTAATCAAGACCAAAATGAGAAAATGTATCAAGAATTAAAAGGGTTATTAAATAGAATATCACCTAATAATTATCAATCTATATCAGATGAAATAAATAAATCTATTGAAAATTATCAGGATCCAGAAGATCGTGATCAATATTATGGTATGTTTTTAAATGATCTTGTTAAAAAAGCTAGAATGGAAGCCAATTATTGTGTTTATTATGTTAAAATTTTACTTTCATTAAATGATAAAGAAATTGTTAATGATTTTATTATAATGTTAAAAGAACAATATAATTCAGTTATTAAAACATTAAAACCTATTAATAATAAACTAGAACACAATGATGATAATGATGAGAATGATAATGAAAATGATAATAATGAGACTGAACAGGAAACATATGATGAGTTTTGTTTATCTAGAAAACATAAAAACTTTCAAAAAGGACTTTCACAATTAATTGCTGAATTATTTAATTCCCATAAAATATCAATTAATGAACTTATTACATATTTAACTAATTTTGTTCAAAATATTATAGGTAATATTAAAAATTTAGAAGATGATACTATTTTTGATAATGGACAAAAAATATCAAATAAATCTATTGAAGATAATATTTTATACCTTTCACCATTAATTGAAAAAAGTATTGAACAGTTAATGAAAATTAATTTACAGAACTATCAAACAGACAAAATACATACTCTTTTTAAAAATATAGAGACTCTATCAGAAAATAAATTAATACCTAATAAAAATAGATATTTATTAGCTGATTTAATTGATTTATATACTCAACAAAAGAAAATTAAACAAACACAACATATGAATTCACGTTTTCGTAATAATAATCAAAATAGTAATCATCAAAATAGTAATAATCATCATCACCACAAAAAACCAAGAAATACAGACAATAATAATAATGTTAAACAAGAATATAGAAAAAAAAACTAATTATTTTTCATTATCATTGAGTGTAATAGTATCATAAAGTCTATTTATTTTAATTTATATATTTATTCGCATATTTTAACTACTTTTAATCTAAAATTAATACAAACTTAAATTTAGATTAACCGGTATAAAAAATAATATATTTTCTTGAATAAAAAATAAAGATAAAAGATAAAATAAAATGACTTCTTTATCAGATTTAGATGATATGAAAATTTATACCGAAATTACAAATGAACAAAAAGGAAATAGAGGCGGTGGTTATACACAATCAGATCTTTATAATACAAATCAATTTGCACAATCAGAAAGAACTGAAAGAAAAATGATTAAAGATAATTTTATAAATGCTAAAGACTCTGTTAATTCAGGTATTATTCCTAGAACTGGATTTAATCAGAGAATACATAATCAACAAAATAATCATTTAGATTTTGAAAATCCAATTTCACCAAATAATAATATGTTTAGATCACCATTGTCCGGACAAGTTATGGAAATGAATGAATTTAAACATAATAATATGGAACCTTTTTTTGGAGGTAGTGTACGTCAAAATACATTAAAAAATACAAATGAAGCAACATTAGAGAGACACACTGGAGCCAGTACAGTATTTAAAGAAAAATCAGAAATGAAAGGAATGTTTGATCTAGAAAGAGATGTTTCTTTTGTTACAGGTGCACCAAACTTTTCATCCGAAGATGTTAAGGCTCGGTTTGTACCTTCACAAATGAAACAAAATGAATTACCAGCAACACAAATTCGGGTTGGACCAGGTCTTAACCAAGGATATGGATGGAAACCATCCGGAGGTCTTAATCAATCTAACACTCGAGATTTTATTATACCCAAAGATACAAATGATCTTAGAACATTAGATAATCCTAAATTATCATATAAGGGACGTTTAATTATGGGTGTACGTGAAAAACAACGTGCAGTTGTGGTACCACCTAAAAAGAATCGTGTTGAAACATATTATACAAATTCACCAGATAGATATTTTAAAACAACTGGTGCTTTCACTAAAGAAAGAGCTAGATCAGAATTATATAAAAAACCAACTAATAAAAAAAATAATTTAAGACCATATGTTGGTTCAGCTGCTCCAACCTCTCACACAAAACCATACCAAGTACCAGCGATTAAAAAATCAACCAAAAATAATTACAAATATCCTGGATGGAGAAACGTTGATGGTAAAAATCAATGGACTTTTAATGAAGAAGCTAATAAAGATAGAGTCGGTGATTATGGTAAAAATGCTTTTGAAGTCAAACCACAAGAACGTGATTTAACACAGATTAGAACACATCGTAACAACTTGAAAAGTTTAGTACAAGCTATTGTAATGCCTATTCTAGATGCACTTCGTGACACACGAAAAGAAAATTTCGTTGGTAATAATCGTCCAGATGGTGTTATGAAAGCAGCTATGCCAGCTAAAATGACAGTACACGATCCTAATGATATTATGAGAACTACTATTAAAGAAACTACTATTGATAATGATTATGTAGGTATTGTTTCAGCTGGAATGCCTAGTAAACTTACTGTCTATGATCCAAATGATATTCTTAGAACTACAATTAAGGAAACTACTATTGATAATTCACACATTGGCTTTTATGGATCTGCGAAAGGACAAAAACAAACAGTTCACGATCCAAATGATATTCTTAGAACAACTATCAAAGAAACAACAATTGAAAACACTAGTCCTTATAACAATTTATCAGCTCCCAAGGCTTTAACCGTCTATGATCCAAATGATATCCTTCGTACAACTATTAAAGAAACAACTATTGATAATGATCATATGGGTAATATTGGTGGGGTTGAAAGACGTAATGAAGGTTACGTTATTGCCAATGTTAATCCCAAGAATACACAAAAACAATTCTTATCTGATTATTATTATCAAGGTCACGCCGATGGTCAAACTGGATCAGGTAAAGGACGTGGTTATCTTGTTAATAATGTTGAAGCTAAAACTACACAAAAACAATTCTTATCCAATTATGAATACAGTGGACACGCCGGACACGCTGTTGCTAAACCTAAATCATATGCTGATTCATATAATGCTCATATAACTGCTAAGAAAGATATTATTGCCAAGGGTAGAAAACCAACTGATTCTAATGTTAAATTAGCTGTTGGGGTTGATATGATCAATCATTATAATAAAAAGATTGAAGGTGATATCATTAATGTACGTGAACCATATGAAGACAAGCTATACTCAATACCTCCACAACAAAACCAATGTGGTTTAACTACAACTAAGGATAAATTATCTGAAGATGTTCAACGTGAAAGACTTAACCCAGATAACTTAAAAGCATTCCATCAAAACCCATACACTCAACCACTTAACAGTGTATTTCCATACTAATTTATATGGATATTATCTTTAATTAATTTTTCTTATTTTAATATTAAATATGAAATTGTCAAAAAGAATAAATAAAAAAAAGAAGATACCTAAAAATACACAGAAAGGAGGTGAATTTAAAGGAATCAAATCATTTAAAATTTTATTATATGATCATACAAAAGGTGATAATATAAAAAGTGCTCATCCAATAAATGCTCATCCAACAGAAGAGCATCATACAACAAATTCTGATACAAAAGGTGATAATACAAAAGGTGATAATAAAAAAGGTGCTCATAAAAAAGATGCTGACACAGCATTTATTAATATAAAAAAAATAAGTACCAATTTTAATGATAAAATAAGAAAAAGTATATTTTCCTTATGTATGACATTACATAGTCCAGAACCATATATACTTATTATAAATAATAATAAACCAATATATATAAAGACATTTAAAATATTATATATGTTAATAAAAAGTTTAGAAGAATATAAAAAATATATTAATAAAAAAAATTATTTTAATTATTTAGAAAAATCAATAAACATAGATAAAAATATATTTTTTATTAAACATATGTTATTATTTTATTTTATTTTTATAGATAATGAAATGAAACCTTCTAGTTTAACAAAATCAAATAATATTAACGGTTATATCGAAGTTGGTTGGTTTATTTGGGTTAAAAGTGAATTGGTTGAATATGAAAATATTATTAAAGAATTACGAGAAATGTGTCAATCTCGTACTATACAAATTAATCTTCAAGATTATAAATTTAAATATACATATAATTATAATCCAAATGAGACTTATATAACTGAAAATGTGAAAAATAACATTGAAAATGATCGTAATTTTTTTATTGATTTATTGACAAGCGATGCATCAAACAATATTAGAGCTAATAATATTACTAAAATTCATACTAGTAACTTCCAGGCTGACGATTCACAGTTAATGATCGGTAATTTATTAAAATATAATAAATATTTAGATAATAAATTATTAACAGAAAATGAATTTAAAATTTTAAGATCTTGGTATAATCAATCTGATGCTTAATGATATTCAATTAAATTATTTTTTCTGTTTTTATATTAAATATGAAATTGACAAAACAAATAAATAAAAGAAAAAATAGCTCCAAAAGTAAAAAAACACGTATACTTAAATCAACACGTAAAACTCAAAGAGGTGGTTACACTGTAGATCGAAAATTTAAATGATGGTTCATATTTTGTGTTATCAAACAGTACTCTTGAACAATTACAGTATTTATCAAGATCCGTAAAAACCAGAAAAATTATAACTGACGAGGCTATATTAAAAATTCTTGATGATCCCGATGAATTACCAATATTTAAAGGTAAAATTGGAGATTGGCTTATGGCTCAATGTAGGGAATTATGTACACAAAAATATGAAGAGAGTAATAATAATAATAGTAATAGTAATAATAATAGTAATAATAAAGTCATAGGACGTTATACTACAGAACTAGAACAAAGACAAAAAGAAGGTAAAGCCGTTCATCGACTTATGAAAGGAAAAGCTTTTCTTTTAAGAAAAGCAAGAATGACTGGTATTTTAGATCATCAACCATCACATAATGAAACTCATAGTGAGAATTTTAATATTACTCATAAGAGTTTAACATCCCAAAATAACAGAATCGCATACAATAGTATGAGTAATCAAGAAAAATTAGTCAATATAGAATTATTATTAACAATTATTAAAGATGGTATTATAAACTTATTTACAGTTGCAAAAACTGATGCTCATATTACAGAAACAGCACGGACATATCTAAGAAAATTACGTACAGATAGTAAAGATATTGAATCTGTTGCAATTGGTATTATGAAAGCTTTAAAAGAAAAAGATTTATTAATACAATTACATTCTCAGATAAGAAATTTAAAATTAAAAAAAGCCAGTAATAAAAACACTCAAACTAGTATACTGGCTAACCAATTAATTAGTGATTGTATTGATATTTTATCTGCATTTTTTACTACTGATAAAAATGTAACACCATATTTAGAAGCTGAAACTAAAGAAAAAGGAAATATTATAAAGATTTATTTTCTAAAAAAACTAGATGAAACACAAGCATAATAACTAATTTTTATTTTAGAATTATATATCTCATTGAATTAAAACATATACCACGATCTGTTATAAAATATTTTAATTTTTTATTTTTATCATTTTTTATTATCACGAATGTATTCTTCTGATAAGGAATACTTATTATACGTCTTTCATCTTCATATATTTCTAGATTACCTCCATTTGATTTATCACACTCTTGTCTCATAAAAAATATAGCTGTAAAATCTTCTAATTCATTTTTATTATTATTTCTATTTGTATCAACTGATAAATATAAATTCGGAGATTTGAAATTAAAATATATTTTTCCTAATTTAGAATAAATTTTAAAGATATGTTCTTGTTTTTCCCAAATAGATTTAGGTTTGATTACATCATTCCAGTTTAACTTATAATCATAATTACTAATCATATACTGTTGATTTTTAATAGTCATAATATCTTTTAATGTTAAACATTCCTGATCTAATTGTTTATAGATATGATCTGGAAATACATTATTTATAACTTCAATACAATCTTCGATTATCATTTAAATAACTTATAATACGAAAAAGAAAACAAAAAAAAATTTGAAACTTCACGATTCAAAGTTAAAACATTTTATTTAATCTGTTTTAATTTTGATATTAGATGTAAATACATTAATTTTATCCTTAATGTAGATATACAGTAATACTCCATTCATAATAGTAAAATAATATCCATAATAAACAGTTAAAATAGATACTAATTGAACTAAAGGAGAACTCTTAAAAATGGTCATAATTGATGTCAATGTAATCATTACAAACATTACTATCCAAAATACCATAATATAGTGATGCATATTAAATTTTGTTTCCTTAATATGTGATGAAATAAATCGTATACCAACCGAATAGGATAATCCATAATAAACCATCATCTTAATAGTATTACCGATATACTGATTTCCAAAAATACTAAATATATGCATAATTAATAAATGGATGCTCCAAAATGGGATTGTCTGATAAATGAGTGGAATATTATTTAAATCACAACGAATTTTCTCAAGATCTTCATTCGTTATTTTTTTAATATCATTCTTAGTATCATTATCATAAATAATCTCATTTGGAATTACTGTTGGTAACATATCTTTAAAATAGTTAGCTTCAGTACGTAATTCTTCTTGATCATACATATGCCAAATCTTAGTTGTAGATTCTTTAGCAATAATCTGCCATTCTTCAGACATATAATATTTGGCAAGTAGTTGTTCTAAAATATCATCATTATACTTAACTTTCATTGACCAAATATGAACTACAGGATAAATAACCTCTAAAGATTTATCACTATCCATAATATTTGTAGGAATATAACAAGTATTATAAATTGATTTTTTAATATATACTCCATATGTCATATAAAATGGAATATCATCTTCTATTTCAATACCAGTAATATTTTTATATAACTCAATTTGATCATCCTTTTTCTTATTTGATAATTCATCTACAGTAGCAAATAATTCAATACAATCTTGAACATAACTACGAATCTTAGAATTACGCCACATAATATAATTCATAATTTCATATTCATTCCCTTTCGGGAAAAACACTAATTGACCACTAAATACAGGCATTTCATTTTTAATCACTTCTGAAGAATAATACTCACTAATTGAATCAAATAGATTATAGAATTCACGAATAAAATACACACTAGCCTTACTACAAATCATCGAAATATATTTTTGAGTGTCACCATTAAAAATTTTAGCCGAATTAAATATCATAATAATCTCATCATATTGGGTATAGATAGATACTGGTTTAAAAATATTATCTATCATAAATGCACTTGCTGTTTTAATCATAGCAATATTGTAGATTTTATTAAAATCATGTGGTGGATTTTCAACATTTGGACGATTCAGAATTTTAGTGATCTTTGCATAAGAATTCGCATTTAAACGAATAATGAATGGACGATCATTTGGAATTTGATAAGTTAGAGAATGAGCTTCATATAGTTTCATTCCTTCTTCAAAAGATTTAATTGTATTGCGTTTTTCAAAAATACGCTCATCATCGATTGTAATATTATTAATGGTTTTAATGCATTCAGACATTTTAATTTTTGAGAAATTGTATTAATACTTTTCTGACATATCTAATAATTCAATTTTTTGCTAAGCTCTTTTTAACTGAATTATTTTTTTATTTACAAATTTAATTAAACATAAAACCATAAATAAAAAGAAAAACTATTTTTTCTTTGTCATTTTAATATTTTTAGAAAAAATATTTTTAATTCTAGGATCAGTTGATTCGACTGCATAAAAAAAACCTTCATCTATAGCTTCTCTAATCTTAGATAAATATTGTGCTGATTCTTTTGTATATCCTAGATTTATAATATCTCTGATAAAATTATTTATTGAACCTTTTTCAGCTGGAAATGTATCAGACAAATAAGAGGTACCTATTTTAAGTCTTGTAAACCATTCTTTCTTCTTATTCTTGATTAACCAAACTGATAAACATAATTTATCAGTTTTTAATCTTTCAATCATATTATGTTTATGACAAACAAAACTTTTATTATTCTTTTTTAATCTTTCAGCTAATATTGTTTTATCTAAAGGACAAGTTATTAGATTTCTAGGATATTCATTATCTAGATTTATTATAATACTAAAATTTATTAACATCTTTTTATTAGTATTATATAATGTTTCATTAATACCAGATGAATTATCATTATTTGTATTATTAATTTCTAATTTTTTTTTTTGTTTAATAACCGGTGATTGGTTTTCAGTCTTAATACGATCTATTTTATTAGTTAATCCTAAAAATTTAGATATTTCTTTGAATTCTGGATCATTTTTAATAAATATTTTAGTTTGATTCGATTTTGGATTATATTTATCCAACATATTAACTAATTCATCTTTTTTCATATTAATTACATTATATATCAATCTTAATTGACCAGCTATTTCAGGATATTGACATAATTCATTCCAATGATTCAGAAAATGACTATTTGCTATTTCGTTTTTAAATCTTTTAGTTGATTGATTTACAATATAAGATGATGGATATTTAGGAGAACATTCTTTTATATTTGATGATTCATCTAAACTTACAATATTATATTTAGTATCTAGATTAGTAATAAATTCACGTAGTTTTTTAAGGTTACTTTTAGTTTTTCTTTTTTTAATATTCTCATAAAACTCAGTGACATTTAAATAAGGTTTTTCCATTTTATTTATTTTAGGAGAAAGAAGATTTTTCTTATAATAATAATAAATAAAAATGAAGATTAAAAAAAGATTAACAAAAAAAAATAATAAAAAAAAGATTAAACGTAATCGTAAGACTCTAAGACTAAGAGGTGGAGATCCATCTTATTTTTTTGGTATATATAAAACACATAGATTAACATTTGATGAATTATTAGAAATAACATTACTTAAGGATCCATCTAAACCTACTAAAAAATTGGCACAAAGTCTTTTAGAAGAATGTCAAAAAGCATTAACAACAAGCAGTCTTGAAGAATCTAAAATATTAAATTTTAATATATATCGGTTAGAATCAATTATTAAGATACCAATAATATATCATTATATTTATAATCAAAAAAATAATTTTTACCAATCAATTATAGATATTACTGAGAAATTAAAAACAAAAGATCAGAAATCTTTCGGTTTATATATTTTAACACAAGATCAATCAAATTATTATGATCATAAACCACAACAACTTACCGTAGCAGATAATTTATTAAAAACATTACTAATAATTAGTATAGTATTAAGATTATTATGTTTATTATTTGGCATTGACCAAGAAGATGTAAAGGGTCAAGAGAGACCAATACGTATAATCATTAATTTTTTTCTTAAAAATGGAACAATATATATAGTAGAGGGAAATGATTCAATAAACAATTCGAGAAAAAAATATGATTGGCTTTATAGTGGAATATATGCTCGAAATGTTACACCAATGTTTAGTGGGCCTAAAAATCTTGTTAAAAATCCTGTATCTAATAATAATAATAAAAGAATATCTGAATATTTGGATTATAGTAAATATAGATTATCTATATTACATGATATTTATAATAAAAATCCAGGAAACGCAGATCTAATATATAAACATTTATTTGAATTATTATTAGATTATTCTTTCCTACGTTTATGTAATGTTAATGAAAGAATTCCAGATATAACAGAAGATATGCGTGATAATATATTTCGCCCTTTTATTACATCAAGATTTAAAAAAAGAGAAACACCTACACCATCATCAGTACCATCTCTACCACCAGCACCTCTTCCACCTTCTGCGCAAAGACCACCAGCACCTCTTCCACCTTCTGCACCAAGACCACCAGCATCTCTTCCACCTTCTATATCAGGTGTAACATTAAAACATAATGGATCAATGGTACCACATCGAAGTAGTTATGGAGTAATCTTATGAAGTTTCTATCCTAATTATTTAAAACTAATAAATAAATAATAAATAGTTAAAATTGATATAAAACTTTTTTAAATTTAATTAGTCATATACATTAATTAATCAAAATATTGATATTAATATGTGTGGCATTTGGGCATATTTTAATAAAAATTCAATTAGCTCTCAAGAAATGACCAAAAAGGTCCTTGGGTTTAGATCACAAGTTAAAAAAATTAGACATCGTGGACCTGATTGGTCAGGTTCATATCAAGCACCTGAACCAAAACAAATTTATATTGCTCACGAACGTTTAGCTATTAATGGGGTTGAATCTGGATCACAACCAATTCATAACCAAGAACTCGGACTTATTTTATCAGTAAATGGTGAAATTTATAATCACGTACTAAATGATGTAGATCTCAAAGATATGGGATATAAATATCTTACAAAATCAGATTGTGAATGCATTATGTACTTATATGATTCAGCTATGAAAGAATATGAAGATGAAATACAAAAATATGAAGAGAAATCATTAGCACCAACACTTGCCATCAAGAAATTTATGAAAAAGATAGATGGTATATTTACATTTATCCTTTATGATTATAAACGTGGACAAGTTGTTGTAGCTCGTGATCCAATTGGTGTTAACTCACTTTATTATGGATTAAATGGTGAAGGTGATATGTATATTTCATCCGAAATGAAGGCACTTGATAATGTTGCACTTGTTAAAATTTTTCGACCTGGTCAGTTTATGTGGTTCAATGTAGATGGTGAAAAAGATAGTGACGGTATAGGATATGAATTAATCGAATATTATAAACCAGATTGGCGTGAATACCCAAATCGTACAATAATTGATCCAGATTATCATCATGTAATTCGTAATCAACTAATTCGTTCGGTTAAAAGTCAAATGATGACTGAAGTACCTTTTGGTGTTCTTCTTTCAGGTGGATTAGATTCTAGTCTAATTTCGTCAATTGCACAAAAAGCACTGAATGATGGTATGAATCGTGAATGGGGTGATAAAATCCATACATTTTCAATTGGTTTAGAAGATAGTCCAGATATGAAAGCTGCGGCGAAAGTTGCAGAACATATCGGTAGTATTCACCACGGATTCGTATTTACCTTACAAGAAGCTGAAGATGCACTCGAAGACGTGATTTATCATCTGGAAACGTACGATATTACGACTATTCGTGCATCAACACCGATGTTTCTGCTAGCTCGCCGAATTAAAGCGATGGGTATTAAGATGGTCCTCTCAGGTGAAGGTGCTGATGAAGTATTTGGTGGATATCTTTATTTTCATCAAGCACCTGATCCCAAAGAATTTCAACAAGAAAGTATTGAGTTAATTAGTCGTCTTCATTATTCAGATTGTCTACGTGCTAATAAATCAACAATGGCATGGGGTCTTGAAGTTCGTGTACCTTTCTTAGATCTTAAATTCCTAGATAAAGCTGTTCCAGTTGATCCAACACTTAAAATGGCTAAACGTCATCCAGATGATTCACGTCGGATTGAAAAACATATCCTTCGTAATGCTTTTAGTAAAGAAGAAAGTGGATATGAATATTTACCAGAAGACCTACTCTGGCGTCAGAAGGAACAATTTTCAGACGGGGTTGGTTATGGATGGATTGATCATCTGAAGAAGATTACATCTGAACGTGTATCTGACCAAGAAGTAGAAGGATCTGGAATGAATAAAGAAGCCTATTACTATATGGAAATTTACAAACGCCTTTTTCCAGACCGTCAAGGTATTATTCCACGTTGGAAACCACGTACTGATTGGTTAGGTATTACAAGTGATGATCCAAGTGGTCGTGCTGTTAAAGTTCATGAAGCAGCTTTATCAGCTTAAATCATATAAAATAAAAATTGATTTATTTTTTTAATATTATTTTTTTTAACTGAAGTTTTGTTTTTAAACAAAAGTAAAATGGTTGAATACAAACGAGAATATTATAATTCTGGTGAATTAGAAAAAGAATATTTTGAAATTAATGAAAAAAAAGAAGGAGAATTTAAATCATATTATAAAAATGGAGAAATACAAGAAATATGTACATATATTGATGGTAAGAGAAATGGTGAATATAAATATTATTTTCCAGATGGATCATTGACTACAATTGGAACATTTGTGAATGACAATAAAAATGGTGAATTTAAATACTATTCTGATAATGTTTTAGTTGATTCATGTATATACATAAATGGTGTTAGAAAAACAGTAGATGAGATTGAAATTGAAAAAGTGTTACTTGATATTGTTAAAAAAAAAGTAAATTTAATTTTTTATTTTGGTTTAAGCAATCACCTTAACACGATAGTCGCTAAAACGCTTGTTCTTACGCTCCTTGCATCCTTCGTTAGACCGTCTGGTGGGATTCTTCTTCTTGGCAAGTTCAGAACGCTTTCCTGCAACCTTATTTGAATGCACCTTATTATTCATCACCTTTTGCGAGTTATCTTCGACAAAATGGAAATCAGAAAGCAAGTCGTCAATATAGTATCTCATTTCAGTAATCACTTCATTAAAATGAGGACGATTCGTGTATGTAGGTACGATACCCCAGTCTTGAATACGGTTACGAAAATACATTTCTTCGTATGCGATCATAAACTTTTCAATTCGAATTGTCATTTTGGTGCAAAATGTGTCAATGTCTTGAATGTCAATATCGTTGCTTGCAAATTCGTAAAAAATCCTAAAATTCGCCACCATCTCGTCCCGAAGAGACGATGAAGTCTTGTGGAAGTCAGTGGTGTGTTCACTAACGAACTTGAAGAACTCACCAAAGAGTCCTACGAAACGAACACGGTCCTCGTTGAACTGATCAGCGATACCGGGGGCAATCAACAGGAAACACATCTGGACAAACTCCAGGAAAGTCTTGTACATCTCAATCGAAACCTAATATTATTAATATAATAAATTTAATTCTAAGTTCAATTTTTTTGAAAAATAAAAATTTAAAATTACTAAAATCTTTAGGTTTCAACATAATAAATAATTTAATATTTAATAATAATGAATGAAACCTGTTTTATATTACCAAGTATGAATAAAAAAGATAAACTAATATTAGAAAAATTAAAACCATATCATAAATCAAAATTTAATTTAGAGATTTCTATTTCTAGGATCGAAAGATCTGGATTTGGTGTTTTTACAAATGAACTGATTCCAAAAGGATCACTAATTGATATGTATTATGGAAGATATATTGAAGGTCTATATGGTGGTGATTATTATTTTAGGATAGATGATATGATTGGTATTGACGCATTAGATCCTCCTAGATGTTATATGGCTTTCTTGAATGATTCTAATTATCGTCCGGTTTCTAAAAGAGGACTCAAGAAATTTAAAGAACATTCTTTTACAAATAATTGTCGTTTTGAAGTAGATAAAGTAAATAAAACAGTTAGTATATATAGTATTGTGGATATAAATCCAGGTGATGAATTATTTATTTCATATGGATCTGATTATTGGTAAACTTTTTAGATTAAAATTATGTATATAAAATTGATATAATATGTTGTATATTTTTGTTTTTAAATAATAATATGTCTCTTTTAATTGGACATTATATGAATGTAAAAATAGGTGATTATGGGATTGATGTATTATGTGTAGGTTTCAATACAAAAACACAAGAGTATATTGGTATTTACCTGAATAAATTTAATTATTCATTTACGTATGATAAGATAGTTAGGCTTAAATTGTCTCATGAAGAGGCTAAACGTTTAGATAATGAGAAAAAGTTATTGAAAGAATTTAACTCATTTTAGACTTAAAAGGTATATCATTTTTTTATAAAAAAATAATATAAAATTAATTTTATATTATAATATAATAAAATGCATTATTGTAAACCGTGTGACTATTACTGTGGAACTAATCATAATTTTAAGAATCATATTAAATCTAAAAAACATTTAAAAAATCTTGCTTTATTTCTATCAAATGAAAATCCAAGTCCATTTTATAAATGTCAAAAATGTGATAAAGAATACAAACACCATAGTAGTTTTTATCGACATAATAAAAAATGTATTAATAGTATTGATACATTAAAACTGCAAATTATCAAAAAAGACTACCAACATCAATTAGAACTGTATGATCATAAGTTAGAAATTGAAAAACTTAAACACAAAGAAAATACAGTTGGTTTGATAAAAAATGATGAAAGTAGTGATATAAATAAAAATTTAGTAAATCTTATTTTGCATAAAGAAAATGAAATAAATACACTCAAAAATAATGTATCTCAACCACTACAATTAGTAAATAATACAGATAATAGTTTAGTAAATGATATTGATACTTTAATTGTTAATAATATTGATATAACACCTAGATTAAGTGATATGAAATTTAATCTAAGTAAACTTTCTTTAGCTAGTAATAATAATGTTAAATATAATAATAAATTATGGATATCATTAGATAAAATATTAGACCCAGAATTTTATTTTTCTCAAGAATTAATAACTACGATATTAAAATGGATTCCAAATAAATATATATATCTAAATAGTATTATTAAAATGCAACATAAAAAAATAAAAGTACTAGAAAGTTTGTCAGTTAAAAAACAAAAAAGACAAGATTATGAATCAAATGTGATATATATTGTTACAACAGAAGAAAATAAAAAAAAAAGAATATATATAATTGGTAAATCTCAAAGTTTAAAGGATAGACTTAGTACATATAATAAAACATCAGAACACGAAGTTGTATATTATAAACCTTGTAAAAGTATAGAAGATATGGATATTATAGAAAAAATGGTTCTAACTAAATTAAAAGATTATAAAGAGACAGCTAATAGAGATCGATTTATTTTACCGATTGATAAAGATATTTCTTTTTTTTCGAATGTAATAGAACAATCAATAAATTTTTTCTAAATATATATTTACAGATAAGAAAATTTATATCAAATAATCGGTAAAAAATAAAAAATAAAAAAATATACTATATTTAATGCAACTAAAATCAACAAACTATTCTAAATGTTATTTTTTCTACCAGAATCTTGCACGCAATTTTTAAATCAGGATTTATTTTTGAAATCAGTGTTTTTTCATCATTTTCATATTTTTATAATTATAATAGTTATATATAAATTATTATAATAAAATATATCATAATATATTTTTGTGATTTTTTATCATTTTTTATGAGTTTTATAAGTCATAAATTTGGATTTTAAAATCCATAAAAATCTCGATGTTACCATACACAAATTCTAAACTATCATATAATCCTAAAATATATATTTATAAAATCATCGGTAAATATACTGACATTGATTATTTCGATGGATTTATATTCAAATGGTAAAAAAATAAGAGCCTAAATTACTATATATTTTCATATACTATAACCCGTAAATTGCTAATTTTTTTTTTATCATTTATGGTAAGTGGTATAAATATATAGTACTTATGAAGCCACAATTGATCAAATCATTAATTATACGCTATATTCGATAATAAAAAGAAGCATCATATTTTTAATGGTAAAATTATAATTTTATAAAATATATTCATAATGTTAATTTAAGATATGTATAAAATACCTATATTATCATATAATAATTCTAAACTATCATATCAATAATATTTTATATAATAATACAAATATCGGTAAATATACTGAAAATGATTATATTAATATGTTTTTATGATAATGATAAAAAAATTAAGACTATAAATCATTATTATTTTAATATATATTAATCCGTAAAATGGTAATTTATTGCTTACCATTTATGGTTGAAAAAATGCATATATGCATAACAATACAGTGATTATAGTAGTCGTTATATTATTTACGCATAAAATTATATTTAAAATGATAATTACTAAAATATAGATCTTTTTACAGCACGGTCTATTTTAAATGACACAAAAATAATAATACTGTAAAAATTTGGGTATATCACATCGTGAAATGTGAATGAATTTAGGTCGCTTTTTTAAGTTTCTTCTTTACAGGTTCCACTTTTTCTTTTTCTTCGCGACTGAATACTTTAGGACGCAATCCAGTTGTTTTTAATGATGTTACTATATTTAACATATTCTGAACTGCGTTCTTGTCTCGGTTATGAACTATTTCGCACTTAGGCTTGACATCTTTATCGTGATGTAAAAGTCCATTCACAAGACACTTTTTATTTGCTTTACGATCTCTAGGTTTATTACTTTGACGAATCATAAATTTTTCTAATTCGTTATGACAACAATTACATAATTTTGAGGTTTTAAATTCATTTATTAAGAATGTTTGATATCCCGCATTTCTAAAAATTCTTCTGAATTTCTTATTAATAACAGGTTCAACACCTTTCATATGATTATTACCTTTATCGTAATCACCCATTACAAATATTACATCTTCTTTTGAACCAAATTTCTTCCCAAAATTATTTATCATTTTACTCTCACTTTTTTGACTATTTATATATCTGTTTAATTTGAATTTTCTGAAATACATTTGTTCATAATGTTCAAATAATAAATTATTGAGTTTGTTCTTTTCTTTAAGATACTTTTTGAACTTATCATGGTCATCAGTTTTAGAATTATATTTACTTAAAACTGATTCTAGTTCCTTGACTGTTTTATTGTCTGAAATTATAGTTTTCTTATTTTCTGAATCAATGATTTTACTATATTTTTTAGTTCCTGTTTCAACTCTTCTTTGATTTTGTGTATATCTAAATGTTTGTAAATTTCCATTGTCATCTTTAGAACCAAAGTATAAAAGATCTGACATTCCTGGATCTGCAACTACTATTTTCTTCTTTTTAAGTTCATCTGTCCATTCTACTTTTTCAATATAATCAATATGTTCGTCTTCTTTATTATTTCTTTTATCTTTAGTCATTGGTTTTCCATCTTTGTCATTTCTCTTGAACAAAATACAAGCAGATACACCATCAGTGCGAATCATATAATTGTATGAATATAATTTCTTTTCTACATTCTTTTTGAATACTCTTTTATTTATGTCAAAAAATTTATTCCATAGTTCATATTGATTATTATCCTTTTTATAATTCTTTAAATGTTCTGTTGTTGGTTCATCTCCTAAAAAATTAGATATTAATCCACACGTATCAATTGTTATATGTTTTACTACAATATTTGTTCTTAAAGGTAATGTATTAAATAGTCTAATAGTATGTTTGTCTGGATCTTCTTGGTCGTATAATTTTTCAAGTTCTTTTCCGATATACATATAACATTTTAAGTATTGATGTGTATTAGATTTTAAATCATACATTATATTATCATTATCAAATGTGTCTTTGTTAGGAATAAAATTTAGTTTATGTTCTTTGATCCATTTGTGATACTTCTTTTTAGATTTTAATTCTTTATCAACACCTACATTAAGTAAGTCATCTTTGATTTGTTTGAATTCTTCATATAGTTCTTTCTTCTTTTCTTTGATTGTTTCCGTCTTTTTGAATTTCTCTTTAATTTGATTGATTTGGTCTTTAAATTTGAAAGTAATATTGACTAGTTTGTTAAGTTGTTGTAAATAGTGTTCTCTGACATTGATGTAAATATTAGTTGTCATATCAATTGCTTCATATGCTAGAATATAACTCATTTTGTCGTATAATAATTCTTCATTTGGAACCATTGTATCTTTGTAATGTTCTTCAAAAAATTCTGTAAGTTCTTTTAGTTGTTGAGGCATATTATCTTTGGTATAACCACCAGAACCACACTTACGTGTTGTGATGACTTTGAATACATCCATAATATATTCTTTATTAAACTCTGGAAAATTTAGATTATTTTCAAATAAATGAATACAGTATAATTTAATAAAATTATAAGCGTGTATAACTATTTTATTTGTTTTAATTGCTAGATTGTTGATAATTTTTAATGTTTCAT